>SXGR01516680.1_pt1 | contig 33284 bp, 23 predicted proteins | sample 3174711 | NCBI WGS metagenome assembly SXGR01 (sample SAMN11356860, study PRJNA531348) | freshwater metagenome | isolation source: freshwater sample F1-60 | place: China: Fuxian Lake, Yuxi | collected 2017-12-25 | reverse complement strand
TCCCGGTTGGTGGCCGGGCGCGCGAGGGCGGTCTGGAAGGCGCGGTCGATGCGGGAGTGCGGCGTGGCATCGGGCGACTCACGGAGGATCCGCTCGGCGAACACCCGGGAGGCCTCGAGGTAGGTGACATCGTTCATGGTGACGAAGGCTTGGAGCGGGGTGCAGGTGGCCTGACGCTGCACCGTGCAGAGAGCGCGGTCCGGCGCGTCGAACGTCTGGAGCGTCGGGTTCGGCACCGTGCGTTTCCAGAGGGTGTAGAGGCTGCGTCGGAAGAGCTCCTCGCCCTGACCGACCTCGTACTTGTTCCCGGCAAACATCTTCTCCTCCCACAGCCCGGGCGGCTGGTAGGGCCGGACACTCGGACCCCCGATCCGCCGGACGAGGAGTCCGCTGACCGCGAGGGCGTTGTCGCGGAGCATCTCGGCCGACATCCGGAACCGGGGTCCCCGGGCGAGCAGGCGGTTGTCGGGATCCCGTGCGAGGCGGGTGGCGTCGACGTGCGACGACTGCCTGTAGGTGGCGCTGGTGACGATCCGCTTCAGGAAGACCTTCACATCCCAGTGGTCGTCGATGAACTGACGGGCCAGCCAGTCGAGGAGTTCGGGATGGGACGGAGGCTCCCCGTTGGTGCCGAACTCGTTGGCGGTCTTCACGAGGGGGTTGGGGAAGAAGAGGCCCCAGAACCGGTTCACCGCGACCCGTGAGGTGAGGGGGTTGGCGGGATCGACGACCCAGCGGGCGAGGTCGAGGCGATTGGTGGATCCGGAATAGCGGGCGCGGGGCAGGCAGCTGGTCGGCACGTCGGCGCTGACGATGTCTCCCTTTGCCCGGTAGTCGCCGCGCACCCGGATGTGGCTGGCCCGGGGCTTGGCCATGTCCTCCATGATCCGGAGCGTCGGGATCACCGCCTCGGCGTCCGACTGCCGCTTGCGGGCCGAGGCGAGCTCCGAGCCAAGGGTCTTCACCTCGGGGAGGCGGGACTCCCGGAAGTAGCGGCGCAGGTCCGTGACCTGTTCAGGGCTGCGCTTCGGGACCGGGAGCCGGGCGATCTCGCGTATCGCCAGGAACTTCGGATCCCCGGCATCACGATCGGTGGCGAAGTAGACCCCGCACGCGCCGCCCTTGTTGACGATCTTGACGAGCAGGTGGTTCTCGCCGGCCAGGAGCGGTGCCTGGACTTCATCCTGGTTGGGGCCGACCGAGCGGCTGATGTCCTTGGACAGCACCTCCTTGCCGTTGAGCCAGACCCGGATGCCATCGTCGCTGCCGAAGAAGAGGGGTTGGGTCCGCGCCGTTTCGGTGGTGAGGACCCGGTGCAGGTAGGTGGCTCCGATGGCGGTGTCGAGACCCTGGACAACCCCGTCCTTCCAGTTCGTCCTGGACTGCCACGCGACCCGTCCATCTTGGAATGTGGCATCGGCGCGGAAGCCCTTCTCGGGACCGTACTCCTTGGCGAAGGGGATGGCGGCATCGGTCTCCACGAACGGTCCCGCCTGGCTCCACGGACCGAGGGTGAGACCGTCGGGCGATCCGGTGTTCCGCACGATCTCCTGCTCCCACGCGGTCTGGGCGGCGTCCCACCCGGGTTGGGCGATGTCGAGGGCCTCCTGATGTCGGGCCGCAAGCCCCTGGGCCTGCGTCCTGGCGGCCTGCAGCTCACGCGCCTGGGCCTCGCTTGGGACCTTCACGAAGGGCGGTGCCGGATCACTGTCGAGGCCCTTCTCGTCGATTCGGTTGAAGAAGTCGTACAGCTGGTAGTACTCGCGCTGGGTGAAGGGGTCGTACTTGTGGTTGTGGCACTCGGCGCACTGGATCGATGACCCCAGGAAGACGGTGCCGAAGGTGTTCACCCGGTCGGTGACGTACTTGTTGAGGTACTCGTCGGGATCGGCACCCCCCTCGGTGCTGGACATGCCATTGCGGTTGAAGGCGGTGGCGATGCGTTGGTCGAGCGTTGCACCGGGGAGCAGGTCGCCGGCGATCTGCTCGGTGATGAACTGGTCGAACGGCTGGTTGCGGACGAAGGCCTGGATGACCCAGTCGCGGTACTGCCACATGGAGCGGGGCGCGTCGGCGTGGTAGCCGTCGCTGTCGGCGAACCGCGCGAGGTCCAACCACGGCACCGCCATCCGTTCGCCGTAGGCCTCGGTGGTGAGCAGGCGATCCACGAGTTTCTCGTAGGCATTGCCGCTGGTGTCAGCGAGGAACGCATCGACCTCCTCGACGGTGGGGGGCAGACCGGTCAGATCCAGCGTGACCCGTCGGGCCAGGGTGCGTCGGTCGGCCTCGGGCGAGGGTCGGAGTCCCTCTTTTTCAAGCCGCGCGAAGACGAACTGATCGATGGCATTGCGGGCCCAGTCGGGGTTCCGGACCTTGGGAACCGTGGGCTTCTCGGGGGTGATGTACGCCCAGTGGGCCTTCCACTCCGCGCCCTCGCGGATCCAGCGGGCGAGGAGTTCGACCTGGGCCGGGCTGAGCCGCTTGCCGGTCTTGGCCGGGGGCATTTGTTCGTCGGCATCCGAGCTGGTCACGACGGCGAGGAGGCGGGAGTCGGCAGGCTTCCCGGGTACGATGGCGTGGTGTCCCGAGTCGAGCCGGACCCGGGCGCCCTCGGATTGATCGAGTCGCAGGCCTGCCTTCCGTTTGGCTTGGTCGGGTCCGTGACACTGGTAGCAGTAGTCGGCGAGCAGCGGGCGGATGTCCCGGTTGAAGTCGACCCGCTCCTGGGCGGCATGGGTGGATCCAGCGGCGCAGAGCAACGCGCAGAGGGCGAGGAGCAGAGTAGGGGCGGAGGGCATGGACACCGGTAGGTCTGGGGAGATGGACTGAAGTCTCCGCGGTGAGGTGGAGAGGTGTCAACAGAGGCTGCTTGCGAAGAGCGGACGGCAACTTGCCCGCGGCCCGGGTTAGGTGGGTGATACAGTGCCCTGCATGACTGGGTGCGGGAGCACCCACGAGGGGTGTGGCTTGGAGGTGGGGTTACCGGGGTCAGTTCGGGAGTGGCAGGCGGTAAGACCCTGGGGTGGGTGGGCGTCGGGGACGCCCATGTGCCGCAAAGCGCTGCAGCACTCAGCGGACGGGTGTTGGGACGGACTTGCCCACCGGGGAACGAAGGATCAAAGGCCCAGACGGCGGCGCAGTTCGGCAGCGACCTTGAGGTCGGGACGGGCGGTGGTCAGTTCGTCGAGGATCCGACGGGCCTTCTCGGGATCGGTCCGGGCCTGAGCCGTGGCGCGGGAGACAAGTTGCGCGTACCCGCTGGTGAAGTCCCGGCTCAGGCGAAGACTCGCCCAGAATCCCTGTTCCGCCCTAATTCCATCCCCATCCACCTCGGCGATCACCCCACGCAGATAGGCGTCGCGCGCCGCCAGATACTCGTCAAACCGCTGCCGCCACTCCGGAAACACTCCGGTGAACAGGGTCGAGGGAACCGGCCGCGGCCGATCGAGGAGCTGGCCAAGCAGACGATGTCCGGGCATCGGGAATCGCGTCAGGGTCCTGGGGGCCTCAAACAGCACGACCGGGTTGGCATCGGTGTTGATTCTGGCATCCCCTGCCAGATCGCGAAGCCAGGGGGCATCGGCAAACCAGCATCCCGCGACCGGCCAGATGTCGGCCAGCGCCAAGGGCTTGAGCGCGTCCCGTAGCTCGGGATTGGAAACCCGCTGCGCCAGCACCGCGGGATCCACCCGGAGCGGCCCGGTGCCTCCCACCAGACCCAGCACGGGGGTGTCGGCGTTGAAGCGCAGCAGCAGCGCCTGGGCGTCGGGGAAGACCGACAGGAACGTCGCGGTGATCGAGCGCAGCGTGGCCAGATCGAGCTGGAAGAGGGGCAGCCACTGACAGAAGAGCCCGCCGTCGGCAAGGCGTTGTCGGATGGCGACGAAGTGCTCGCGGGTGTAGAGCCCCGCCGCGCCGTCACGGGCCGGATGGAAGAGGTCGGCAATGACCACGTCGTACCGGGCGTTCGAACCCCGCACGAAGCGGCGGGCGTCGGCGACGTGGAGTCGGAGCTGGGCGCCATGGTCGTTCTGGGGTGCGAATGCGGCTTGGAGGTCGGCGACCTCGGGTACGAGTTCGACCCCGTCGGCGATGAGTCCGGGATGGGTCCCGAGGGAGGCGAAGGAAATCCCGGTGCCCACCCCGAGAAAGAGGGCTCTGCGTGGATCCGGGTGGAACAGCAGGGGAAGATGACCGTGGCGACGCTCCGCGATGGCAGAGGCGGTGCCCCCCATGGTGAACCGGTTGTTGGTGCGGAGGATCCGGTTGCCGTCGGGCTGTCGTACCACCGTGACGGTGTCCGATGGCCCTTCCACCAGGTGGAGGATCTGGCTGCCCGGGGGAGGCTGTTGCAGGTGGAGACTCTTGGGCACTGTGAACAGCGCGACCGCCACCCCGATCACGCCGATCCATTGTCGTTTCTGAAGGGAGAGGAGACCGAGCAGGGCGAGGTAGGCGGTTCCAAGGATGCACAGGGTCCAGCGGGAGCCGAGCGCTGGAAGGAGGCCGAGTCCGACCACGATCGGGGCGAGAGCCGCACCGGTGAGATTCCAGGCGACACCGCGCGCGAGTCCCATCGGCGAAACACGGGCCCCGGTGGCGAGGGTGCCGAAGAGGAGTCCCATCACGACCGATGGCAGGGTCATGACGGACGCGGCCACACCAAACTCGGCGAGGATCGAGGCGAGGGTTCCGTTGCCCATCAGACCACGGAGCAGTTCGTTCAGGGCTCCGGTGATGGGGAAGGTCCATCCGGCAAGGGCCAACGTGGCGGCGAGTGCCACAAGCAGCCTGGGGGCGGCATGGGCCGGGTCCGGAGCGAGCCGGTTCTGCAGCGCGGCGCCGATGGCGGTCCCGATCAGGTACAAGGACAGGATCGCGGCGTAGGTGAAGACGGTGTCCTCAAGGACCTGGCTCAGCAGCCTTGTGGCGAGCAGCTCGTATCCGATTCCGACAAGCCCCGTCGTCCAGAGGAGAAGCCCAAGTCGGGACAGGGACCTCGTGCCGCTGGAAGCCGGCGCTGCTCGACGGGGTGCCGGTGCCGGCCGCGGAGTCCTCGAGGACGGAGCGGGGGTAGTATCGGACTTCCGTGCGAGACCGATGGCTGCGAGGACGAGGGCGCAGAGGAGGTTGCCCCCTGCGAAGATCTTCACGGAGTTGGGCAGGCCCAGGGTGGGTTGGATCCAGAGGATGGCGAGACCGACTCCCAGGACGGCACCGAAGGTGTTGGCGGCGTAGAGGGGGCCGATCTGGCGGTGGGAGTTCGTGGGGTGCAGCTGGGAGGCGAGGTGTTCGATCGCCGGGAGGGTCGCTCCCATGGCCAGCGTGGCGGGCAGGAGGGTGAGTCCGGGTAGGAGGAGGCAGGCGAGCCAGTGGATGGCCTGCGACGGTGCCGGGCCCAGGGCCTGCCACGACGCCTCGGACGCCATCGGAATGAGCCAGGCGGAGAGCAGGGCCCAGCTTCCGATCAGACCTTCAAGACCGGCACAGCGGAGGGCCTGCGCGCGGGGATCGTCCCGCTGTCGATGCCACCACCAGGCACCGCCGGCCAGGCCGCCGAAGAAGGTGGTCAGCACCCCGAAGGTCGCGGGGATTTCCTGTCCGAGTCCCAGCGACAGCATGCGGGTCCAGGCGAGCTGGAGTCCGAGTCCGGCGGCGCCGGACAGTGTGAAGAGGAGTCGAAGGGTTGGGAGCACAGGGCCGGGCACTGGGACGACTCCCGACGGTGTCAGAGGGACTCACGCAGGGACGCGGAGACGCGAAGGGGGGAGGAGATTGTGAAGACGTGGGCCACCAGGATCTTCGGGTTCGGAGCTGCCGTGATTCGCAACATGGGGACGGCCCAGCCGGGTTTGAACTTTCAGCCGTCAGCTCTCGACTTGCTTCCCCGCCTCATACGGCGTCCGGGATGCGGTACTGCTTCCGGTAGGCCGGCCGCAGCAGGGCGTTGGCGTCGTCGCTGTTTGTGAAGCGTTCGGTTGTGGCGTCGAACTCCAGCTGGCGCTTGCCGACGCGGTAGGAGGTGTTGGCGAGGTGGACGAGGCAGGCGCTCGCGTGGGCCTTGGCGATCTCGGCGTTGGGTTCCTTCCGGGAGCGGACGCAGTCGATGAAGTTCGGTTGGTGCCACTTGTCGGGGAAGTAGCCCTTGTCCTGATCCAGGATCTTGCCGCCCTCGACCACCACCTGCCAGCCGCAGCCGTGGCGACCCAGGTACATGAGGGCCTTGGTGCCATAGATCTCGATCCGGGTCGCGGACGTCGGCCAGTGCGGCCACTTGTCCCCGTAGCGGACCTCACCCGGGAACTTCCGCATGTAGCCGGTCGCATTGCCGCTCTCGCAGGTCATGCTGAAGTCCCCGTAGTCGTAGGTGATGCACTGGAATTCCGGGACCTCACGTTGGGACTGGAACGCGTAGTTGCCACCGACGCACAGGACCGATTTCGGGTGTCCGGGATCCCCCAGGGCCATTCGGGCGAGGTCGAGCTGGTGGCTGGCGTCGTCGGCAAGCGTGCCGCCCTTGTAGGCCCAGTAGGGATGCCAGTCCCGGTGGCGTCCGGGATTGTAGGGCACCTCGGGTGCGGGTCCGAGCCAGGCGTCCCAGTCGAGTCCCGCGGGGGGCGGGGCATCGGGCACGGGTTCCCAGCGGGCGCCGTCGAGGAGGTTGTAGACCTTCACGTGGACGATCCGACCCAGCTTGCCGCTGGCGATGTAGTCGCGGGCGGTGGCGGCGTAGGGACCGCTCCGGTTCTGGAATCCGACCTGGACGATGCGGCCATACTTCCGGGCGGCCTCGATCATCTTGCGTCCCTCCCAGACGCTCATGGAGGGATTCTTCTCGACGTAGACATCCTTGCCGGCCTGGCAGGCCCAGACGGTGGCGAGTGCGTGCCAGTGTTCGGGTGTCGCGATGACGACGGCGTTGACATCGGAATCCTCGAAGGCGACGCGCATGTCGCTGATCCGGCGCGGAGCGCGACCTTGGGAGGCGGCGAGCTCGTTGATGATCCCGCCACCGCGCTCGGTCCAGACGTCGCAGACATACTTGAACTCGACGCCAGGGAGCTTGGACATCCCGGAGGCGTGGGCAGCGGCCCGCCCTCCGGCACCGATGAGGGCGAGGACGACCTTGTTGCTCGGGCTCTGGGCGCGGGCGGACAGCGAGGCGAGCCAGCCGGCTCCGGTGGCGAGGGCTGCGGTGGTGCGACCCGAGGTGCCGAGGAATCGGCGACGGTTGAGGCGATGGGCGTTCATGGGCAGAAGGTGGGAGAGGGAAGAGTTAACGGGTGCGGCGCCCAAGTCTCAACGCCCGACTCAGGACTTTCTGGGCGGGGACCCACGCGGCGATGCCGTCATGCCAGAATGGGGCGCACGACATGTCCGTGGACATCGGTGAGTCGATGGTCCCGGCCGCCGAATCGGAAGGTGAGCCGCTCGTGGTCGAGCCCCAGCAGATGGAGCAGCGTGGCGTGGAGATCGTGGACCTCGACGCGGTTCTCCACCGCCTTGTAGCCATACTCGTCGGTCGAACCATGGGCGATGCCGCCACGGACCCCGCCGCCGGCCATCCAGAGGCTGAAGCCGAACGGGTTGTGATCGCGTCCATCGCGTCCCTGGGCGAACGGGGTCCGGCCAAACTCGCCGGAGAACAGCACGAGGGTCTCATCGAGGAGTCCTCGAGCCTTCAGGTCGCTGAGGAGTCCCGCGATGGGCTGGTCGACGGCCCGGGCATTGAGGGAGTGGTTGTTGCGGAGGTCGCCGTGAGCGTCCCATCGGGCATTGCCGTGCGCCCGGGGACAGGTGAGCTCGATGAACCGCACCCCGCGTTCCACCAGCCGGCGCGCCACGAGACACTGCCGGCCGTAGCTCCGCGTGTGTTCGAACGCGGCGTCCATCCCGTAGAGCCGACGCGTGGCCGCCGACTCGCCCGTGATGTCCGTGGCGTCCGGGACCGACATCTGCATCCGGGCCGCCAGCTCCTGGTTGGCGATGGCCGACTCGAGGGCGTCGTGCCGCCCCAGGGAACCGAGGCCCGCCGCATCCAGGCGACGCACGGTGTCGAGCTTCAGCCGTTGGAGGTCCGGGACGCGCTCCAGCGGCTGGATGTTGGCGAGGGCGGGGGACTGGTTCCGGAGCAGGGAGGCCTGGTGGGTTGCCGGGAGGAATCCCGCACCGAAGCAGTCGAGTCCACCCGATGGCGTGAGTCCGCCATCCAGCACGACATATCCCGGGAGGTCCGCGGCGTCGGATCCCAGGCCGTAGGTCGCCCAGGCGCCCATCGAGGGACGGCCGGCCATGCCGGTGCCGCAGTGGAGGAAGTAGTTGGCGGCGTTGTGTTCGGAGAAGTTGGAGACCATCGACCGGACCACACAGAGGTCGTCGGCGCAGCGGGCGAGGGAGGGGAACAGGTCGCTGATCTCGAGTCCGCTCTGCCCATGATGGCGGAAGGCCCACGGACTCCCGAGCACCGCCCCGTTGTCCTCGAACTGGGTCGGTTCCGCCTTCAACCCGAATGGCTTGCCGTCCTCGCGGGTCAGTCGCGGCTTCGGATCGAACGTGTCCACCTGTGACACCCCGCCGTCCATGTAGAGGAAAATGATGTTCCGTGCTTTGGGTCGGGCCGTGGGGAGCCGGACCGGACGGATCGTGGATCGCCCGTCCTCGGCCAGGAGCGATGCGAGCGCCACGGCCCCGAACCCAAGGGCTCCCTCGCGCAGCATGCGACGACGGGTCATTCCGACGAGTCGTCCTGAGGGATCCGGAGGGGTGGGGTGTTCAGGGCACATACCGGAACTCCTTGAGCAGGAACATCACATGGCAGGCCTCGGTCCAGGTCTCCTCGACGACCTCGCTGTCCTTGGACGGTTCTCCCTGCCGATGCCCCACCAGCCGAAGCAGGGCCTCCGTCTCCGCGTCGTCCGGGAATCTCCCCAGGGCCTCGAGGTAGAGGGACCGGATCCGTTCACGGGGAGTGGCCGGAGGTCCGGCGAGGAGCCGTTCCGACCAGACCCTGGCCTGGTCCCGGACAAAGGGATCGTTCATCAGGGCGAGGGCCTGACCGGGCACGTTGGAGACGGAGCGCTGGCCCACGGTCGAATCGGGAATCGGGAGGTCGAAGGCCAGCTGGAAGGGCGACAGGAAGTTCCGGCGCGTCTCCTGGTACACGGTCCGGCGACCCGCGCCGTCGAGGGGCCCCGAGGGGTTCTTCACCCACATGCGGTCCCCCATGAAGGGGGTGAAATGGGTGAGGACGGAGGGACCGAACATGGCCGAGTCGATCCGCCCCGACACGGCGAGCAGGGAGTCCCGGATCGCCTCGCCCTCGAGCCGGCGCAGGCGCATGCGATGCAGCAGCGTGTTGTCGGGATCCCGTCGCTCCGCCTCCGGATCGGACGGCGTGCTGGACATCCCGAACGTGCGGGTCAGGCACAGCCGTCGGATCAGCGGCTTCGCCGAGCCGCCACCCTGACGGAATGAGACCACGAGGTGGTCGAGCAGTTCCGGATGGGTCGGGTCCTGTCCCAGGGCACCGAAGTTGTCGACCGACGGGACGAGCCCGACACCGAAGAGGTGGGCCCAGATGCGGTTGACGAAGACCCGGTGGGTGAGCGGATTGGCGGGGTCGGTCACCCGGGCGGCGAGTTCGAGGCGTCCGCCGTCGCAGCGGGGGCCATCGGGGCGCGAGGAGGAGAGGGCCCTGGGAAACCGGGGTGGGATCTCGGGCCCGGGTTTCCGGGGATCCCCGCGCAGCTGCACCCGCGTCGGCTCGAGGTTTCCCCGGGTCATGGCGAGGGCCCGGACCGGGTCACCCACGGCGGTCGCGACCCGACGATGCTCCCGAGCCAGCGTTGCAATCGTGTCGCCCTGTCGACCCCAGTCGAGCAGACCGTGTCGCGAGAGCCAGGAGATCCGACCGAGGTCCGGACCGGGATCCTCTCCGCGGGACCAGCGGCGGAGCCCTTCCTGGACGGAGCGTTCCAGGGCGGTGGCCCGCGACTCGAGTGTGTCCCCGCGGCCGGGGTCCGGGAGGAGCGGCGGATCCGGTGGCGGTGTGGCCTCGTGGGACATCAGGACCTGTCCGATGGCGAGGTCCCCGTCGCCTCCGTCGAGGAACTCGAGGTACACCGACTTCCCGAGATGGCGTTTCAGGTCGGGAATGGAGAACCACTGGAAGCGGCCGCCGGTGTCCACATCGAACTGGGTGCGCTCGAAGAGGAGCGGGTTGAACTCCCGCAGGGCATAGCGGGCGAGGATGAGCTTCACCCGACCACTCCGACCGGCGAGGCGCAGGTGGAGGTGGGGTTCCGTGAGGGTGAAGGTGGCGGTCCGAAGGGTCCCCTCGAATCCCGGCGCGAGGTATCCGCTATGGAGGACCCCCGCCGGAAGGAAATCGACCTGGTCCTCGACGAAGCGCCAGGCGGCTGGCGGCGTTGGCTTCGATGCAAACGCGTGGCCGCTGGCGAAGCCCTGTTGGGGATCCATCGCGATCGGCTGGTCCCCCGGGCGTGGGGCGCCTGCGGCCTCGGCTTTCTGGGTGGGAGGCCTCTGGGTTGGGGACACCACGCTGGCAAGGGGATGCTGGGTGTCCCCCGGTTTGAGCTCCCGGAGCGCCGTCACCCAGCGTGCGAGGGTCCGGGCGTCCAGTCCCTGCGCGGCGGCCGCCCGGACCACCTCCTCCGGGGGCGGATCCATGCGGTGGGTCGAGCCGGCCGCCGAGAGAACCGCTGCGATCCGTTCCGCGGCGAGGACATGGTCCTTCAGACGAGGGGCACCCTCCCGGATGGCTCTTCGGACCACGGAGCGCAGCCTGGGGGTCTGTCGGGCATGGAGCTCCTCCAGCTCGGCGGCCTGTGTTCCGAGGGAGCCCTCGGGATCGAGCACGGCGCTGTCCTGCCGCGCGCCGCGGAGAAAGGCGGTCAGCCCATAGTAGTCCTCCATGGCGATGGCATCGAACTTGTGGTGATGGCACCGGGCGCAGGAGACCGTCAGTCCGAGGAAGGTCTTGGAGAAGACGTCGACCTGGTTGTCGATCCGGTCGGCCTCGTCCTGGAGCAGGTCGACGGGGGCATGGGTGGCCTGGTGGAGATACCAGAAGCCCGTGGCGACGACGGATTCGTTCCAGCCGCCCGCAGTGGCATGGCGGGGAGCCGGGAGGAGGTCCCCGGCGATGTGTTCGGCGACAAAACGATCGTAGGGAAGGTCCTCGTTGAAGGCGCGGATGAGGTAGTCCCGGTAGCGCCAGGCGTTGGCGATGGGGTAGTCCTGCTCATGGCCATAGGATTCGGCGAACCGCACGAGATCCATCCAGTGGCGGGCCCAGCGTTCCCCGAACCGGGGTGAGGCGAGGAGCCGGTCCACGATCCGGACCCGTGCCGTGTCGGAAGGGTCCCGGAGGAACGTGAGGGTGGTCTCGGGGTCCGGTGGGAGTCCTGTCAGCGCCACATGCACTCGGCGCAGCCATATTTGGGGCGGCGCCGGCTCGGCGGGCCGGATGCCGGCGGCCTCGAGTCGGGACAGGATGAACCGATCCACGGCATCCTTCGCCCACGCGCCGTCCCGGACCTCCGGGATGACGGGCGATGTCACGGGCCTGAGTGACCAGCGTTCGGCCCGGGACTGGAACAGGGCCTCCCACTCGGCCGTGCGGTCCGGAGAGGAGGGCTCGGCTCCGGAGGCGGTGGTTCCTGCTGCGAGGCAGGCCACCACCAGTGCGGCGCCCCAGTTGCGGAGGAGCTGCATCGCGGAGCAGGGGCCGATCATGCGGCGATTCCGAGGAGGCCGCGGACGGCGGTTGGGGTGGGGGATGGCAACATCCGTCTGGGTAGGGCAGGAGTGGGTGGGTTTCGTTGTGACGCTACAGACGACGGATCGTGTGGGTCAAACCCCGTGGTGAGTGGACCCGCATACGTGCGGAAGGAGACGATCGGATCGGGGAGCGGAGAGACAGAGCGTCTCGGTGGCTCATACAGCATTCCGCATTACGGGTGAACGCATGATGCAGACACGGAGCTTCGCTGTGTCTGCGGCGGGTCTCTCCACCCTTTCCGGGGCGTCACCCGGTCCTGTGTTGGACGCGCTCCAATGCCCGGGTCCATGGGGTGGCCAACGGGCCTGCCTGTCCCCTTTCGGGATGCAGTGACCTCCGGCGCCGGACCGTGATTTCTGGATGCCTGCGAGGTGCTTCGCTGTGGGTTCTTGACATCGGCCCGCGCCACGGCTGCCATCCGATCATCCCCATGAAAAGATTCCTCGCGTCCTGCATTGCAATCCTCGGAGTCCTCACTGCCGTCCCCGCAGCCGAGGTGATCCTGGATCGGACCTCCTACGTCCCCGGCGAACCCATTGCGGTCCGCTTCAAAGGAACCCCTGGCAACCAGAAGGACTGGATCGGGCTGTATGTCGAAGGCAAGTCGGCGCAGGACTACTTCGCGTGGCAATACCTCGACGGAACGGAGGTTGGGAACTCGATCGTGATCGATGGTGAGGTTACCTTCCCGAAGGGTGCGCCTGAGCCAGGAAACTATCTGGTCCGGATCCTGGAGAACGACGGATACGTCGTGCTCGAGGAGATCGAGTTCCAGGTGGTGGTCGAGCCCCGGGTCCGTTCCGAGGCGCGGACCTATCGTCCCGGCGCCAAGGTCTCTGTCGAGTTCCGGTATGGTCCAGGCAACGCCAAGGATTGGGTCGGCATCTACCGACTCGGAGGGGCCGACGGATCACCGATCGACTGGCAGTACGTGGATGGCACGCAGGAAGGAAAGACCGGGCTGAAGGATGGGACCCTCGTGTTCCCTGGGGGATTCGCGAGTCCGGGTGACTATGAGATCCGCTTCTTCAAGGATGACTCGTTCGACCGGCTGGATGTCGGGCGATTCATTGTCGAGGCGGTTGGCCCGAGGGTGACCATCCAGGCTGGGGACCGCCAGGTGAGTCTGGTCTGGGAGGCGGTGTCGTCCCCGGCTCCGGTGGCGAAGTATCGGGTGCTTTCGGGTCCCGGGATCGCCGGACCGTTCACACAGGTGGCCGAGACCAGCGGTCTGGCCAACATGATCACCGGGCTGGTCAACGGCACTGAATACTGCTTCGTGGTCCAGGCGGTGTCTTCGACCGGCGAGACCGGGCCCTATTCGATCCCGCAACTGGTGTCGCCGTATGTGATGGGTCCTGATGAGTTCATCGCCGTCAGGGTCCCGTCTGGGACCCCCGGAAACCTTCCGTACTCCGGACAGCTTGGAGTCGATTTCGAAGTCGCGAATCCCATCCGGGTGGAGCAGCTCGGGGTCTTCGACGACGGCGCCAACGGCCTGCGCTCCGAGCTCCGGGTTTCTCTGTTCGACCGCGACACGACAAAGGCGATCGCCTCGGCCACGTTCACTCCTGCCAACCCGGGCGTCCTGCGCGATGGAAGCCGGTTCAAGCCTCTGACGCCGGTGCTTGAGCTGCCGAGGGGATTCCGTGGATCGATCGTGGCCGAGGGCTATGGGCCCGAGGAGAAGGCGGGCACGACTGCAACGGGAGGTCTGAAGGTCTCGACCGGGACGGGGCGAGGTTCCGTGTTCTTCCCGGGAGTCGCCCGGATCGGGCCTCCCGGTGAGTTTCCCACGGGATTGGAAACGGCCCCAGCAACCTTCTTCGCGGCCGGGACCTTCGACTATGTGACCACGCCGGCCCGGTTCCCGGGCAAGACCCGGCTTGCGGCGATCCCCGGCAATGGCGAGGTGACCCTCTTCTGGGACCAGATCCGGCAGCCTGTCGCCGCCAGCCGGTACAAGGTCCTGCGCAAGAATGCGTCGGGCGTCTTCGAGCCAATCGCCGAGACCCAGTCCACGGTCTACAACGACCCGGCCCTGGCGAACGGGATAGCCCAGGAATACCGCCTCCGGGCTGTCGCCTCGGACTCCGCCGAAGGGATTGAATCGGACACTCTCGTGGCGACACCGAACCCTCCGGTCGCGGGTGTGCCCTATGTGGTCCCCGAGAACACGGCAGGGAACCAGGCCTATGGGGGTTCCGTGGGCAATGACTTCGACGTGGTGCGTCCCATCCGGATCACCCATCTGGGTGTCTTCGATGATGGGGGGGACGGGCTCAAGCGTACGATCAAGTGCCGGATCTATTCGCGTCAGACGCGCCAGGAACTGGCGCTGCTGGTCTTCGACACGGCGAGCCCGGGCGAGCTCAAGGGTGGAACGCGATTCAAGCCGCTCGCCAAGCCTCTCGAGCTTTCCCCCGGTTTTTGGGGCACCGTGGTGGCATCTGGCTATGGAGCCGACGAACGGGACGGCAATCGCGGCGCAGGGCAGATCGAGTTCTCGACCTTTGACGGCGGCAGCCTCCGCTTCGTGGGCCTGGCCCGCTGGGGCGACAACCCGGATGCCTTCCCGGAGATCATAGAGGGTGGGCCGGCCGATCGTTATGCGGCCGGCAATTTCATGTTCGAGCCCGTCGTGCCTGCACCCCGAATCTCCGTGGTCCGCCAATCCTCGGGGGATCTCACCGTCGAATGGTTCGGACTGGGTTTCCTGTCGCGGTCGTCCTCCCTGGACGGGCCGTGGACTCTGGTTCCCGAGTCTGGGGGGTTACTGTCGGGTCAGGGTGTGGAACCTGCTGGGTTCTACCAACTCCGAACCAAGCCGTGATGGCCCTGGGCCGTTGGTGCCTGGGGGCCGTCGCGCTGGTGTTTGGCCTGGTGTCGTCCACCACTTCGGCCGGGGAGATCCTCTGGCGCCTGGGTCGGCCTGACGAATCGTCGGCCGAATTCAGCCACTGGCGGGATCCATCCTCGACCCGGCCCCGGATCGACTACACCGACCCGGCCGACGACCCCGTCTTCCGGGTCGGACGTGATGATCCCGCGCGGCGTTGGTTTGCGTTCCAGCCTGGATCCGTCAACGGCGTCACGGGGTTCCGCGAACACCCGTTCACGATCGAGTTCGACCTCGACGAGGTCCCGGAGGCCGGCGCCGTGCTCTCCCTCGACCTGCTTGCCTACAGCGTGCGGCTTCCCCGGATGCAGGTGGAAATCGCTGGGGAGCGCGGTTGGTATCATCAGCGTCCGGAGCTGGCCTACACTGCAGGTGATCCGGCGGTCTTCTATCTGCCCCACTACTCGAGGTCCCGGCTCCGGATCCCTATCCCCGCGTCGCGGCTTCGCCGGGGAAACAACCGGATCGTTCTGACTCCCTTGGATACGGCCGTCGAGCGGGATGATGCCCAGCCGTCTGGCTTCACCTGGCCGGGTGTCTCCGGGGTTGTGTATGACGCGATCACCCTCGAATCCCAGGGGCCGGGGGCGGGCGCGTCGGAGCCGACCGTGCGTCTGGTCGCGACGCCATTCCATCGCCGCGAGGCTGGGCGGTTGATGGCTCAACTGGAACTGACCGTGGATCCAGGGGACTGGTCCTCGATCTCCGAGGTCGAGGTGTCGATGGGGTTCTTCCGATGGCGTCGGCCAATGCCCTCCGGTCGGGCCCATGGCGAGGCGCAGTGGAGCATTGATGTGCCGGAGTTCATGGATCCTGGAGTCGCCCGGGTTCGCCTTGTGGGAAAGGATCGTGAGGTCGTCCAGGAGCACAGGCTTCGCCCGGCCCGGAAGTGGGTCCTGCTGTTGGTGCCGAACCAGCATCTCGACATCGGCTACACGGACCATCCATCGAAGGTCTCTGAGCTTCAGACGAGGGCGGTCGACCAGGCCCTCGCTCTGATCCGTCAACGTCCGGAATTCCGCTACACCCTCGATGGCTCATGGGTCTTCCAGGAGTACGAGCGGGGACGTTCGCCAGACCGGGTCAGGGACCTTGTTCGCGAGGTGCGGCGGGGTGGCATCGAGGTGCCGGCCGTTTATGCCAGCCATTTCACGGGATTTGCCTCGCTCGAGAACCTGGTGCGGTCGCTTTATCCGTCCCGCCGGATCAGCCGCGAGCACGGGCTGCCCTTCAGGGTGGCGTTGAGCACCGATGTCCCGTCGCACGCTTGGTCCTGGCCCTCGGTGTTGGCGGCCTCCGGGGTGGATTACTTCGTGGCCGCCAGCGACGCCTACCGGGCCCCGTTCCTGCTCGAGAACCGGCTTCATCAGCGGTCGCCCTTCCGATGGGAGGGGCCCGATGGGGGACGTGTGACGACGTGGTATTCGCGTCACTACCACCAGGGGGCAAGCCTGTTCGGGACCCCTCCCCATGTTGAGTCGGCCGTGGAATCCCTGCCGCGTTTCCTTCAGGCCTACGACCGTCCGGACCACCCCGGCTCGACGGTGATCCTGTATGGCACGCAGGTGGAGAACGTCGCATTGGATCCGGGCCAGGCCTCTTTCGCCGCCCGATGGAACGAGAAGTTTGCGTTCCCAAGGCTTGAATACGCGACCTTCGCCGAGGCCATGTCACGGGTGACCCGTCAGACGGTCGAACCGGCGGTGGTCCGGGGGGATGGGGGTCCCTATTGGGAGGATGGCCTCGCCGCCAACGCCTCGATCACGGCGCTTGCCCGCAACACCATGTCGAGGGCGCGCTCGGCTGAGATCTTCTCCACCGTTGCCGCTGTCACGGTGCCCGGGTTCCGGGCCGACCCTCGGGCCTTGGAGCATCTGTGGGAGTCGCTGTTGCTGACCGATGAGCACACGTGGCATGCCGATGTCAGCGTGAGCGATCCGGACAGCCTCCAGAGCCGGCGTCAGGGCGAGCTCCGTAACCACCGGACGACCGACGCGGCCCGGGCTGCCGACCATCTTTTGGCCCGGGCTCTGGCAGCGCTGGCGGATCGGATCCCCAACCCAAGCCGAACCCTCGTCGTGTTCAATGCCCTCGGTTGGCGCCGCGATGGGTGGGTCGAGGGTGACCTGCCGAAGGGTCTCCTCCCGGTCGACCTTGGGACCGGCGAGATCCCGCCGATGGAGGTGCTGCATGTCGGCAACGCATTCCATCGGATTCGTTTCCTCGCACGTGGCGTTCCGTCCGTCGGATACCGATGCTACACGCTCCGACCCTTCCCGCGCCTTCCATCGGCTCCGGTGTCGATGGAGGGCGTCGTGCTGGAGACGCCACGGATGCGGGTAGAGCTGGATCCGATATCAGGGTCGATCCGGCACTGGGTCGACCGCGTCACGGGCAGGGACTGGGTCGCCGCAAAAACGTCTTGGGGCCTGAATCGTCATCTGTACGTGACCGGGGGGGACCGGCTGCCAAACCGCCTGGTTCAGTACAGCACTGTGACACCGGCGCCCGAGCTGACGATCCATGCCGCATCCGGGGGGCGTCTGCTGGGGATCCAACGGCATCCGTGGGGAATGGTGGCACGGATGGAGTCCACCAACCTCCACCATCCGCGGATCCTGACAACCGTCACCCTGCGAGATGATTCGACGATTCTCGATCTCGACAACCGGGTGGAGAAACAGGCGGTCCGGACGAAGGAGGCGGCCTACTTCGTGTTCCCGTTCCGCGCGGAGGAGCCACGGTTCCGGCTGGCGGGGCAGAACGGGTTTGTCGATCCCACGAAGGATCTCCTTCCGGGTGCCTGCCAGGAGTGGTTCTGCCACCAGGAATGGCTTTCGGTGCAGGAGGCGGCTGGGGGAGGCGTGCTGTGGTCGTCCCCCGACGCGCCTCTCGTGACCTTGGGGGACATCGCCCGTGGCCTGTGGCCACGTCAGTTCGGACAGCGTCCGGCGACCGTCTTCTCCTATGGGATGGCCAACTACACACCGGAGGGTTATCAGGCGGAGCAGGGCGGCGAATTCCGGTTCCGATACCGGCTGCAATTCCAGGATCGGTTCGATCCTGTCGAGGCGCATCGACGCGGTGCAGAGGCGCTGGTTCCGCTCGAACTGCATGAGATCACCCGGAACGACAAGGCCGGGCTGCCTTCGGATGGCTGGCCTGCGGACGAACGATCCTTCCTTGAGATCGGGCCGGGGAACCTTGCCCTGGTGACTTGGAAGACGGCCGAGGCAGGGCCGGGGACCGTGGTGCGGCTGGTGGAGGTCGGCGGAGCGCCGTCTGTTCCCCGGCTGCGGGGGCCTTCTGGTAAGGAGCTGCGAATCCGGCCCTGCACCGCGGTCGAGGATCCTGTCCCTGAGGCCACGGGACTGGGAATGCGGGCATTCGGCATCGGAACCTACCGGATTCCCGTAGGGTCGGGGTCGAAGCGTTGAGGGTGTCGCGTTGCGATCAAAGGCGGACATGCAACGGGCCACCCACTCCGCCCGGCCTTTCTGTCTCCCCTTGTTCTCCAACTTCCTCCGTGTCGCCGAGCCTGAGTGTCGGTCTCCCCACCTTTTCTGGGGTCACCCAGTCCTGTGTTGGACGCGCTCCAACGCCTGGGTCCATCGGGCGGCCAGCTGGCCTGCCTGTTCGAGGAACGCCTCGGCCTCGCCCGGGATGAGGCGAAAGGAGTCGCTGTACAGCATCAGCACAGGGCCCGAGGCGAAGACCCGGAATCTGGGATGGTCCAGGACAAGGCGGCGGAGTTCCGGGGTGAAGAGCGGCCGGATCCGATCGGGTCGGGGTGCCTGGAGCCAGGCGGCTTTCGAGAACGCTGGATCATCGTTGAACTGCATCCGGTCCCATCCCGGGATCGGATGGATCCCGGTCCAATGTGATCCGACGGCACAGGAGAACTCTGGCCAGGACCAGTGCAGGCTCTCGAGTCGCATCACGGTGAACCCTTCCCTCCGTTCTTCCTCACCGCACCGGTATCCGAACAGGGCGGTCCGCAGACCTCCCTGCGTGCGTTCGTAGCCCGGTCGTGAGGACGGATTCCCGGCCGATCGGAATCCGTCGAAAGCGAGTCTGGGACGGTTCCGATGTTCTGCCGGGATCCATCCGGGAAGCTGGTCGGATCCGAGGTCCACGACCTGGAATCCCAGCGTGGCGAGACGATCACTGCATTCGAGAACCAGTCGCCGGGCCACGCCCATGAGGAGTCTGAGGATGGCGATGCCGCCAACGAGCAGGCCGATCACCATGACGGTGCCGGTATGGTCCTCGTAGCGGGGCAGGAGGACGTGGAGGAGCAGGGGTGTCAGGGCCCAGGCGAGGACGATGGCCGTCAGGAAGGTGCCTTCACGACGGTTCAGTTTCATGGGTTGGTGTCCACCGGGGCTGCGACGTCTACAGAGCGAAGAATTGGCGAATCCTTCCCAGCAGGTCTCCGGCCCCGGCCGTTTCCTTCCTGGCGCTGGCGAGCACGGCATCGCGATCGGCCATCCGGGCCTGCAGGGCGTTGCCGAGTGTGGTCACCAATTCAGGGCGCATCGACATGATCCGGGCGAATGACGCCTTGGAGATCTCCAGCACCCGGGTCTCCTCGAGGGCCGTCACGGTTGCCGACCGGGGCGCGCCGGTCAGGAGGGACATCTCCCCGAAGTAGTCCCCCGCATTGAGGGTGGCGAGGCGGGTGGACGGACCGTCGCCGCTCCGGGCGGTGACCTCCACGTGTCCCTGGAGCAGGACGAACAGGCTCTCGCCCGAGGCGCCCTGCCGAACGATGGGTTCGCCGACGCCGTACAACCGTTCGGCCCCTTCCCGGGCGATCCGCTGGAGCTCGCTCTCCTCGAAGACGCTGAGCAGGCCGATCGTTCCGAGCCGCGCAATCCGACGCTCCACGGCATCCTCGACCGAATCGACCTCGGGCGGTGGCATCTGGGTGAGACGTATCGAGTGGGTGGCCACCGGCATCTCGATGCCGTGTCTGGCGAGGGCGTACCAGATGCGGTCCCGAGCCATGCCGTCCACCCGGTCGCGTTTGTCGAAGTCCTTGGTGAAGAACCGGACCCAGTACTCGATGCCACGATCCTTGAAGTCATTGGTCACCACCGATGGCGATGGGTATTCGAGGACCCCGAAGCTGCCGGGGATGGCATCGAGGATGATCGACTGGATCCTTTGGGTCGGGACGCCGTAGGGGGCGATGACGAATAGGGAGCGTCTGGACCACGGATCGGGCTTCGTGAAGTTGCGGATGGAGGCCTGAGCCAATTGGCCATTCGGGATGATCACATAGGCTTCGTCGAGGGTGAGGACCTTGGTGGCCCTCCAGTTGACCTCGACGACTCGGCCAATGTGGGCGGGGTTGGTGTCGTACTGAATCCAGTCGCCGACCTCGAACGGGTGTTCGGCATGGATGGCGAGGCCGGCGAAGACGTTGCCGAGGGTGTCCTTGAGGGCGAAGCCGAGCGCGGCCGTGAGCATGGCCGACCCCGTGAACAGGTTCTGGGCGTTGATTCCTCCCTCGTGCAGGAAGGCGATGAAGGCGATGACGACCATGATCCAGCGGAGGACGTCGATGACGATCTGTGGAAGGGGCTTGCGGAGGCGTTCCCAGAGCGACGCTGTGGCGAGGAGCAGCACCGACTGGAGGAGGGAGGCGAGGAGGAGGAAGCGGGTGAGGAGTCTTGCGGCGGTGACCGCGCCGGCGAAATTCTGGAAGAGCAGCGACACCATCCAGGGAAGGGGTGCCATGACGAGGAGCAGGACCGGCCAGCGCGCGCGCATCCGGGATCCGCCGGGAAGCGTCATGAGGAGCAGCACACAGGCGCCGACCGCGAAGAGGGCCTCCGTGAGGAGGCTCATGCCGATCTGCGGGGTGGGGGTCGACTGCGCCATGAGGAGAAGACCGGAGGCGGAGGGAAGCAGGGTGTCGGGCATGGGTCGCTTTCCGAGGATCGAACCACGAAACCCATCCGCCGGGGAAGGCCCGGGGTTTCAGGAGGGATCCTCGTCCACAGGAATCAGTCTTTACCCCCCGGCCTCCTTCCGGCAGTAATCGCGGCCCCATGGAACGCACACTCATCCTCTGCAAGCCCGACTGCGTCGAACGCAACCTCTCCGGCGAGGTCCTGTCCCGCTTCGAGCGCGCCGGACTCCGCATCCAGGCCGCTAAGATGATGCGCCTGACCCCAGAGCTGCTGGCCGAGCACTACTCTCATCTCAAGGACCGCCCGTTCTTCCCCGAGATCGTGTCGTTCATGATGTCCCAGCCGGTCCTGGCGGTGATCCTGTCCGGCGACCAGGCCGTGACGAAGGTCCGTGAGCTGCTGGGGCCGACCGATTCCCGCAAGGCCCCCAAGGGAACCCTCCGTGGCGATCTCGGCACCGACAGCATGCACAACATCGCCCATGCCTCGGATTCGACCGAGAACGCCGAGATCGAGGTCCGTCGATTCTTCCGGGCCGACGAGATCCCGGTCTGAGCCACCATTCCCTCCGGTTGGCGCCCCGTGCGGTGCGCTGCCTTCCGTCAGGGTTCAGCTCCAGAATGGATTCAGCGCCGAGTGTCGTCCAACCTGGACGCTCTGTGCGATGGCGGCCGTGATGTGCTGCTTCGCCATACCCACGGCCTCATCGAGGGCGAGCCCCAGCGCAAGGTAGGCCGTGATCGCGGCGGAGTAGGTGCAGCCGGTGCCGTGGGTGGACACTCCTCGAACGAATGGTGCCGAAAGGATCACCTGCTGGCGGCTGTCGACGAACACGTCCGAGGCCTTGGGACTGCGGCGGAGGTGTCCCCCCTTGAGCAGCACCGCGCATCCGAATCTCAGGTGGAGTTCCACCGCGGCGCCCTGCAGTTCGTCGAGGGATCGGATGGGATGTCCGAGCAGCAGGACCGCCTCGTCGAGATTGGGCGTGATGAGGGTCGCCAGCGGGAACAGGTCGCGTGTGAGGGTCCGTATGGCGGACGGTTTCAGCAGTTGGGCGCCGCTGGTGGCGACCATGACGGGATCGACCACGAGGGGCGGGGCCTTCTTTGTGGGCCAGACCTCCACCATCGCCCGGATCAGGGACCCGCTGTAGAGCATGCCCGTCTTGCAGGCGGCAGGGCGCAGCTCCGAGAAGGCGGCCCGGATCTGTTCCTGCAGGAACGCGGGGGTCACCGCCTGTACTGCGGAGACCCTCTTTGGATTCTGGGCGGTGAGGCAGGTGACGGCCGAGGTGCCGAAGGTTCCGATGGCGGCGAAGGTCTTGAGGTCGGCCTGGAGTCCCGCACCGCCGCCGGAGTCGGAACCGGCAATGGTCAGGGCGATGGACTGGGACGGGTGTTTTTGGGAGGGCATCTCAGTCGAGATGTCCGGCACGGGCCAGCTGGTAGACGTCGGCGATCTTCTTCACGTCGGCCCGGATCCGTTTGGCCAGGGTCTTGGCGAGCTCGAACAGGAGCGGCGTGGCCAGTTCGGCCTGTTCCGTGCAGAGTTTCTCGAACCGGTTGGCGGTGATCCGGAGCAGGGTGGAGGAGGAGTTTGCGACGACGTCCGCCGAGCGCGGCCCCCCGTCGAACAGGGCCATCTCTCCGAAGATGTCGCCGGGACCGAAGCGCGCGAGCTCGGTCTCCTTGCCGCCGGCGATGATGCGGGCGCGCACCTCGCCGTCGAGGACCGCGTACATCGCGTCACCGGGAGCGCCCTGGTGGACGATGACCTTGTAGGCGTCGGCCTTCACGATCTCCATGATCTGCACGAAGCGGCCGAGCTGCTGGTCGTTTATGCCCGAGAGGGCACGGACGCGTCGCAGCATCCCGGGGCGGAGCCCCATCACCAGCGGGGTCACCTCATCCGCGGCACCCGTGGCCGTCGAGCGGCCGGCGAAGGCGTCCTTCAGCTCGGCCACGTCCCCGGCCTTGATCCACTGGTCCTTCCCGCCGAGATGCACCCAGGTCGCGGCCACGACCCGCTCCTCCCGCACCCACTGTTCCAGGGTGGCGAGGGGGACGGGGCCGTAGACGACATCGTCGGCCGCCCAGATCTTGAACTCCATGGGTTGAGGGGATTCGGACATGACGGCGAGATGAGAGCGGTGATCGGTCGGTTTTGGGAGCGAAAACTGTGGTTGATCGCACCGGGGGGCGGTTGCTGGGAGTCGCGGAACGATAGGCCAGCACTCCCCCACGGACGATCCCGGGAACAAAAAACCCCGCGGCCCACCTGGCCTGCGGGGTTGAGGAAGAAAGGACGGTTCAGCCGAGCTTCGCCAAGGCTGCCTTGACCGCCTCGAAGTTGGGCAGGTCCTTGGGAGTCGCGGTCTGCTCCGAGTACTGGACGACCCCGTTCCTGTCGACGACGAACGCCGCGCGGGCGGAGGTGTCTCCGATCCCGGCGAGGTTCGGGAACACGACGTCATAGGCCTTCGTGGTGGTCTTGTTGAGGTCGCTGCCAAGTCGGATACCGATCTTGCTCTGGGTCGCCCAGGCCTCTTGGGCAAAGGGACTGTCGACGCTGATGCCGATGACGTCGGCATTCAGCGACCGGTAGGCTCCCAGACCGGCGGTGATGTCGCACAGCTCCTGGGTGCAGACGCCGGTGAAGGCCAGCGGGAAGAACAGGATGACGGTGTTCTTCTTGCCGAAGTTGTCGGAGAGCTTGATGTCCTCGAGTCCGGAGGCGGTCTTCTGCTTGAGGACGAAGTCAGGGGCTTTGGAGCCAACAGGGATGGGCATGATGGAATGACAGGTTGATCGTTGTTAATGCGGTGGAAGGCTAGGAGCCGCCCCTGTGGCGAGTCAAAGCACTTCACAAGATGGATGGACCTGGATCACAGAACCGCAAGGACCTCGGCCGGGTGGGTCTCGGGTTTCACTGTGGTCCAGATGTGCTGGATCCTTCCGTCGGCCCCGATCAGGAAGGTGACCCGGTTCGTGCCCATGTACTTGCGGCCCATGAAGACCTTCTCACCCCAGACCCCGTAGGCGGTGACGATGGACTTGTCCGTATCGGCGATCAGCGGGACGGGGAGCTGGAACTTGGTGGTGAACTTCTGGTGGGCGGTGACCGGGTCGACGCTGACACCCCAGACAAGCGCCCCCTTCTTCCGGAAGTCCGCATGGAGGTCGCGGAACCCGCAGGCCTCCTTGGTGCATCCCGGGGTATCGTCCTTGGGATAGAAGAACAGGACGACCGGCTTCCCCTTGGCGTCGCGGAGCCGGGCCTGGGTGCCGTCCGTCGTGAGTGCCTCGAAATCGGGGGCACGGTCTCCGACCTTGAGCGCGAGTGTGATGGCTTTAGGCATAAGAAGTCAGCGTATCGCGGAAGTCGGTGTCGGCAACCGGTCCGAGGTAAAGAAAAAGGCCGGCACCGAGGTGCCGGCCTTGCGATCCACAGGGGTGTCCCGTGTTACTTGAGCACCGCCTGATGGAACTCGAACCAGTCGTCGAGGTTGTTCAGGTTGATGGCGTCGGGGAGCACGCCACCGTCGTCCGGGAGACCGTTGGCGGAGAGGATACCCTTCCGGGTCTCGTCGGCATGGATGTAGCCGGCGATGGAGACGTTGAGCTTGTGGATGTTGCCCTTGGTGAGGTTCACGCCGGGCTGCTGCTTGATCCAGGCCTCGAACTGGGGATAGGTGGGCTTCTGCTCGGTGATGAAGGCCTTGACGGCCTCGGCTTTGAGTCCGAGGGCGCCGATGACCATCATGTCATAGCCCTGGCCGATGCCAGGATAGCCGGGGGCAAGCTTGCCGCGGGCCTCGAGGGAGACCTTCTGCCAGAGGCGGGGGAGGTGGAGGATGCCGAGCGGGCCGGCGAGGCCGGAGCTGATCAGGGGAACGTAGGAGTCACTCATGGTAATCGAGATGAATTCGGTGAGCCGTCAGACTAGGCGAACCGTTTCCGAGGGGGCAACGCTTTTGACGGGATTCGCGCCGCGGCACCGACGCGAACCCGCCCGGGACGCCCCCTTGGCGGTCAGAGCGCGACCTTGAAGTGTTCCCCACCCCGGACGCTCCGGACGAAGGCCGCGAGCAGGACCGGGATCTGCGCAAGGTCCTTCAGGGAAATCATCTCCACCGGCGAGTGCATGTAGCGGTTGGGGAGGCTGACCAGGGCGCTCGGGATCCCGCCGCGCGTCCAGAAGATGGCATCGGTATCGGTGCCGCTCGTGGAGCTCATCGCCTCGTGCTGGAGTGCGATCTTCGAATCGGAGGCGCACTCCTCGAGCCGGGCCACGACCTCCGGATGATTGCAGCCGCCGTGGGTCAGCGTCGGGCCGCGTCCCAGACGCACGTCGCCATGCTGGCGTTTGTCCACGGTCGGGATGTCGGTTGCGTGGGTGACGTCCACCACCAGCGCCACATCCGGGTGCAGCGAGTAGGCGATCTGTCGGGCGCCGAGCAGCCCGACCTCCTCCTGGATGTTCGAGACGGCGCAGACCTCGGCCTCGATCGGGCCGCCATCCTCCCGGATCAGGCGGAGCGCCTCGACCACGGCCCAGGTGCCGATTCGGTTGTCGAAAGCCCGGGCCACGGCGATGTCGTCGTTGAGACGTTGGAACCCAGCGGCGATCGTGATCGGGTCGCCGATCCGGACCCGCTTCAGCACGGCCTCGCGCGAGGTCTCCCCGATGTCGAGGAAGAGGTCGTGGATCTTGGGCTCGTCCTTCTTGTCGTCGCCCTTGGTGAGGTGAGGGGCTACGGATCCGAAGACGCCGTGAACGGGGCCGGTCCTGGAATGGATGACCGCCCTCTGGGCACGGGTGATGCCGGGGTTCACGCCACCGGCACGGCGGACATGGATGAATCCGTCCTCGGTGACGTGGTTGACCGTCATGGCGATCTCGTCGGCATGGGCGGCCAGCATGATGCGGGGGCGGCGCCCTTTGCCGATCCGCGCCACGCAGTTGCCATACGCATCACTGAACGTCTCGTCGGCGAACTGCCGGGCGTAGTCGAGCCAGACCCTTTGGCCACGGTGTTCGTGGCCGGTGGGGCTGGGGGTGTTGACGAGGGTTTCGAGGAACGCGAGCGATTCGGGACGCATCGTGCGAGGGTATGAGGGATGCCCGCTGCTTCAAGTGCCTTCGAGGAACTCGGAGGGTTGGGGAAGGGGACTCACGCGGAGACGCAGAGACGCCGAGTAAAAAGAGGGGAGCTGAGAGGCGGATTTTCAAAGCGGGGGATTGGGAAGAGGGAAATGGGGGGGAGCCGCCGGGTTGGGGTTCTCGGATGGCTGCCGTTCTCCCTGAGGCACGGCCAAATCCGAGGCAATGGCACCGGGTCTGCGGTATTCCGGGCATTCCGGGGTGTCCTGAATGGTTCTGCGGTGCAGCCGATTCCTCCCTGAAATGGTCTTCCTCCGCGTCTCCGCGCCTTCGCGTGAGTCCCTCTTCATGCCACGCGTGCCACCCGCGGGACATACCCGAGAGCGATGCGTTCAATGCCGTCCTTCATCAACGGGGCTCCAAAGTTGAGCAGAAACCCCAGCCGCAGGCCGGTGAGCTTCAGATAGGTCAGTACCTGTTTCGAGTGAACGCGGGACAGCTGCTCCACCGATTTGAGTTCGAGGAGGACCTCATCCTGGACGATCATGTCCGCACGGAACCCTTCCGGAAAATGGAGGTCCCGGTACCGGATCGGGATCGAGACCTGGCGTCGCACGGTGAGTCCCCGGCATTCAAGTTCCCGGGCGAGGACCGACTCGTAGACCTGCTCGAGCAACCCGGGTCCGAGCTCGCGGTGCACCTGCAGCGCCGCATCGACAATGACAGCCGGCAGTGATTCGTGCGGAGAGTTTTCGGGTTTGGTTTCCATGCGCGCAATTCCATGGGGGTTCCGTGGCAATTCCATCGCCAGATTTGGGGATGCCTGCTCCTTCAAGTGCCTTCGAGGAACGCGGATGGGGGGAAGGGGACTCACGCGGAGGCGCGGAGACGCCGAGTAAAAAGAGGGGAGCGGAGAGGCGGATTTTCAAAGCGGGGGATTGGGAAGAAGGAATGGGGGAAGCCGCCGAGTTGGGGTTCTCGGATGTCTGCCGCCCTCCGTGAGGTAGTGCGAAATTCGAGGCGATGGCGCCATGTCTGCGGTATTCCGGGCATTCCGGGGTGTCCTGCATGGTTCTGCGGTGCAGCCGATCCCTCCCTGAAATGGTCTTCCTTCGCGTCTCCGCGCCTTCGCGTGAGTCTCCTCCCCTTTTTTCCGGTTTCTCCTCCGGGCCCGATCTCCCTAGCCTTCCCGCGTGATCCTCATCGTGATGGGTGTCTCCGGATGCGGGAAGACCACCGTGGGCTCGTTGGTGGCCCAGCGGCTGGGCTGGGCGTTCCGGGACGCCGACTCGTTCCATCCGCCCGAGAACATCGCCAAGATGAGTGCCGGCCAGCCGTTGAATGACCAGGACCGCCGTCCGTGGCTCCTCGCCATCCAGTCGTTCATACGGTCCGAGAATGCCGCTGGACGCAGTGCCGTCATTGCCTGCTCCGCTCTCAGGCAGCAGTACCGTGATCTGCTTCTCTTCGGGGATCCCCAGGTTCGGTTCGCCCACCTTCATGGCAGCCGTGATCTGATCGCCGCCCGTCTCGGGGAACGGAAAGGCCATTTCATGCCGGCCACACTCCTCGAGAGCCAGTTCGCAACGCTCGAGGTCTCGGACGACATCCCGCGCTTCGACATCGCCGCTTCCCCGGAGAGGGTCGCGGCCGACATCATCGACCGCCTGCAGCTCGGGGGCTGAGGCGTCTCCGCCTCGGTGGCTGTGAGGGTCGGTGGATTCGCCGGGAGGAGTGGAGGGCATCGCAGTACCCTGTGATGCTTGGGCGCCCTGCGCCCAACCGGGGGACGTTGCCTTCGCCATCCGTGAACGGGAGGTGTGTCGACCATGGCACACACCCACCGTGTTCCCGCTCCTCCCCACGCTGGCGGTTCCAGGCTTCCACCCTAGAGTGGGCAGGTGATTGTCGAACTCATCACCACCGGGTCCGAGCTGCTCCTGGGGCGGGTCCTGAACACCCACAGCCAGTGGATCGGCACCCGAATGGCCGAGCTGGGAATGCCGCTGTCGCATCATGTGACGGTTCCCGACACCGCGGAGGCCATCTGCGGGGCGGTGCAGATGGCGCTGTCCCGGTCCGATCTGGTGATCACCACCGGCGGACTTGGGCCCACGAGCGACGACATCACCCGCGAACGCATCGCGGGACTGCTCGGCACCCGACTGGTATTCCACCCCGAGGTCGAGGCCGCCATCCGGGCCTTCTTCGAGTCGCGTCGGCGCCCGATGCCCGAGAAGACCCGCGTCGAGGCCTGGGTTCCCGAGGGGGCGACCTATTTTCTGAACCACCATGGAACGGCTCCGGGGCTTGCCTTTGACCTGTCCCCAAATCCGTTCCGGTCCGGAGCGGGGCGCTCGGGTCTGATCCTGCTCCCGGGGCCACCGAGGGAGCTGCATCCCATGTTCGACGAACAGGTTCGTCCCTGGATCGGGTCCCGCTGGGGGGCGGCGGAGGGGTTCATGACGAAGACCTACAAGACGACGGGACTGGGAGAGTCGTTGATGGAGGGTCGGCTTGAAACCCCTCTGGGCCCTCTGATCGCCGACGGCTTGCAGGTGGGCTACTGCGCCCGGGTCGGGGAGGTCGATGTCCGGTTCTCGGCCGCGGGATCCACGGCATCGCAGCTCCTCCGGGCTGCCGCGGAGATCCTCTTCCGGGAGGCCGGTGAATTCGTCTTCGGGGAAGGAGAGGACTCCCTGGAGCAGGTGCTCGTGCGGACCCTGACCCAGCGGTCACAGACCCTGGCCCTGGCCGAGTCGTGCACCGGGGGCCATCTCGCGAATCGCATCACGAATGTTCCTGGGGCCTCGGCCGTACTGCTGGCCGGGGTGGTTTCGTATGCCAATGCCGCCAAGACCGTGCTGCTGGGTGTGCCAGAGACCCTCCTGGCGGAGCATGGGGCGGTCAGCGAGCCCGTGGCCCGTGCGATGGCCGAGGGGGCACGTCGCGTCACGGGGGCGGACTATGCCCTGAGTACAACGGGCATCGCTGGGCCGGGAGGTGGAACCGAGGAGAAGCCGGTGGGCACGGTCTTCATCGCGATTGCGGGTCCGCATGGCACCACCGTCCGGAAGCAGCTCAACCGGTTCGACCGTCTGACCTTCAAGTACTCGACCGCACAGCAGGCGTTCAACCAGCTCCGTCTCACCCTCGCCACGGCGCCGTCCCCAGGGTCCCGCTGAACGACCCGATGGGTCTGGTGAGTTCGGTGGGTGCCGCAGTGCCCTGCGGTACTGGGCGCTCTGCGCCCAAGACATCCCAGGGTAGACACGTCCTCCGGGCCCGGGTGTTGAGCGCCGCCTTGGGGTCCACATCGGGTCGGTTTGGTCCGCCGGTGTCCTTCAAGGTCGAGACTGGTCCTGTCTCTCGGATTCGTATTTTCTTGGCGGGATCACTGGGGCGCCACCCGTGCCCGGTTCCTCCGCACTTCCCATGACGCTCGCCGAACTCACCGCACTCATCCGCCAGGGCACCATCGACACCGTCCTTGTCGCCATCCCCGACCCCTTCGGCCGCCTCGTGGGCAAGCGGTTCCACGCCGACTTCTTCCTGAAAAGCGTCGCGCATCATGGCACGCATGGGTGCAACTACCTGCTGACGGTGAATCTCGACATGGACCCGCTCGAGGGATTCGCCGTGGCAAACTGGGAGTCGGGGTTTGGTGACTTCGAGTTCCATCCCGATCTGTCCACCCTGCGCATCCTGCCATGGCAGCCCGGTGCGGCCCTGGTGATCTGCGATTTCAACCGTCCGGATGGCCACCTCGTCGCGGAGGCGCCGCGGTCCGTCCTGCGTGGACAGCTTGCCCGGCTGGAGACGCTGGGCTGGACCTGCGCCTGCGCTTCCGAACTGGAGTTCTATCTCTTCAAACAGACCTTCGAGTCGGCCTGCGCCTCCGGGTACCGCGATCTCATCCCCTCGAGCGACTACCGGATCGACTACCATCTCATGCAGACGACCCGGGACGAGGCGCTGATGCGCACGATCCGCAACGGTCTGGTGGGCGCTGGGATCCCGGTCGAGAGCAGCAAGGGCGAGTGGAGTCGGGGGCAGCACGAGATCAACTTCACCTACGCAGCGCCGCTCGAGATGTGTGACCGGCATGTGCTCTTCAAGCAGGGTGTCAAGGAGATGGCGGCGCAGCATGGCAAGGCTGTGACCTTCATGGCGAAGTACTCTCCCACCGAGGCCGGGAACTCCTGTCACCTCCACCTCAGTCTCTGGAAGGGGGGACGCAACCTCTTTGCGGCCGAGCCGGTTCGGGCGGGCAAGGGGAGGGTCACGGGGGAGGCGGTGCCGCATTCGCCGCTGTTCCGGAAGTTCCTCGGAGGGCTGCTCAAGTATTCGCCGGAGCTGTGTCTCTTCTATGCCCCGACGGTGAACAGCTACAAGCGGTACCAGTCCGGCAGCTGGGCGCCGACCCGCATGGCATGGGCGACCGACAACAGGACCACGGGATTCCGGATCGTGGGGGCCGGGAAGTCCTTCCGACCCGAGAACCGCATGCCGGGTGCGGACGCCAATCCGTACCTGGCCTTCTCGGCGATGCTCGCGGCCGGACTCGCAGGCGTCGAGGAGGGGCTCGATTGCGGTGAGGAATACCGTGGGAACGCCTACATCGATCCGAAGCTCGCCCGGTTGCCGTCGTCGCTGCGCGATGCGACCGACCTCTTCGAGGGGTCGACGCTGGCCCGACGCGTCTTCGGGGACGGCGTGGTGGATTTCTACGTGCGCCATGCACGACTGGAGCACCAGTCGTTCAGCGATGCGGTCACCGACTGGGAGAAGCGCCGATACTTCGAGCAGATCTGAGCGGAGGAGGCCGAGTGGAGGCCGTCAACGATGGCGAAGTCGTCGTGAGACCTGCATCACGGGGTCGACCGCATCAGGTAGTGCGACAGCGCCACGACCACCAGCGCATGGCGGATGGTGCCGTTGGCCAGCAAGCTTGGGATCTGGTCCCGCGGCACCAGCCGGACCGCGATGTCCTCGGCCTGGTCGAATTCCGTTTCGTGGCGCAGCACGCAGTCCTTCACCAGCAGCGTGTGGCAGGTGTTCGACTGGATGGCGGGGTTCGGGAAGATGCGGCCGATCAATTCCGGTTGCTGCCCCTCGTAGCCCGTCTCCTCGCGGAGTTCCCGGATGCCCGCGGCCACCGGATCGGTCTCATGGGGATCCATCATGCCGCCAGGGATCTCGAGTTCGACCGTCTCGGATCCATGACGGAATTGCTCCACCATCACGATGCGTCCGTCCTGGGTCACCGGAACCACGTTCACCCAGTCAGGGCAGTCGATGACGAAGAAGTCGTGCTGGCTCCCTGTGCGGGGGTTGAGTTTCAGATCGGACCGCAGGGAGAAGATCCGGTAGTGCGCTACGGATCGCGAGGACATCCGATGCCAAGTCTTGATGGAGGGATCGGGGGGCATCAGCGGGATGGAGTGCGGAAGGTTCCGTCTGGTGGATCACGATCCGGTCTTGGACTGGGCGGCCCACCCCTGCGACATCAGTCGCAGGAGGTGGGTGAGGGCCTCTTCCGGGGTGCGTCCGGTGGTCGCCGAGAGCTGATGGGCACGCCGGCACAATTGTACCGCGAGGTCGGGGCACTGGGCGGGCGGGCAGCCTAGGGATTCGAGGACCTGAGCGATCTCGCTGTCGGAGGGGACCATCGCGTCCAGTGCCGGTGGGACGGTCTCAGCCCAGGGAGGCTCGGCTGACGATCTTGATGGACGCCACGTTCTGGCGTTCCACGGGTCGGCTCCGCTCGCCGCCGCCTGCCACGCGGGTGGGCACTTCACCCAGTTTCCCGAGGACGTCGTCTCCCTGCACCAGCGTTCCGAACGCCGTGTACTGCCGATCGAGGAAGGAGGCGTCGCCCAGGCAGATGAAGAACTGACACCCAGCGGAATCGGGATTCGCCGAGCGGGCCATCGAGATCACGCCGCGCTGATGGGACTTCGCGTTGAACTCGGCCTTGATCTTGTAGCCCGGGTCCCCGGTGCCCCAACGGGCCTCCATGGAGGGGTCCTTGGTGAGCGGATCCCCACCCTGGACCATGAAGCCGCGGACAATTCTGTGGAACGCCGTGCCGTCATAGAATCCCTGGCTGGCGAGCTTCTTGAAGTTCTCGACGGTCTTCGGGGCGACGTCGGACCAGAACTCCAGGACCATGCGGCCTTGGGAGGTTTCGATGACAGCGACGTCGTCGGTGGACTGGGGGGTGCTCATGGAGGAGGGGATGGGCGAGTATGGAGGGCGCCTTACTTCGCGGGCTTCAGTTCGGAGCGGGGGATGAGGGTGACGCTCTCGAGGACCACCGGGGTCTTTGGGCTGCTGCCCTGGGGTCCACCCACGGGCACGGCCTGGAGCTTGTCGAGGACATCCATGCCCTGGATCACCTTGGCGAAGGCTGTGTATTGGCGGTCAAGATGGGACGCCGTGCCGAAGCAGATGAAGAACTGGCTTCCGGCCGAGTCTGGGTCCCGGCTCCGGGCCATCGAGACGGTTCCCTTCACATGGGGACGGTCGTTGAACTCGGCCTTGATCTTGTAGCCCGGGTCCCCGGTGCCCCAGCGGGCCTCCATCGCAGGGTCCTTCGTGAGCGGATCGCCCAGCTGGATCATGAATCCCGGGATGAGGCGGTGCGACTTGGTGCCGTTGTAGAACTTCTCACCGGCAAGCTTCTTGAAGTTCTCGACGGTCTTCGGGGCGACGTCGGGCGAGAATTCGAGGACAATGTCCCCGAAGTCCTTGAACTTGAGGACCGCGACCTGGTCGGAGGCGGCGGTCTTGGGGGCATCGGCCGCGTTCAGGGACAGGCCCAGAACAGCGAGTCCGAGACAGATCAGGAAATTCAGTCGCTTCATGGCCCGCAAAGGAATCCACAGCCTCCCGCAGGTGTCACGCGGAAGTTCATTCCGGAGGAAGTGGAGGGCCGGCGATTCATGGGGCGGTGACCCCTGTGGTGGGTACTGCAGTGCCCTGCATCACCGGGTGCGCCAGCACCCCCTGGGTCGTGCAACCTCAATGTGGGCCTTGTGAACCAGGTGCTGGCGGATTCCGGGTCCAAGGCCAGCCCACGGTGGACCCGTACCCGGAGCCTCGACTTACCGGTAGGGCGCTCACATCCCATCTAAGGATTCACGATCCCCACGCGTTCCACCCGACTGAAGCAATTGGAATGGGGTGGTCAAAAAACAACAGAAGCTCGATGAAATACCGAGGGCTCAGGTTTTGTTCATCTATTGCAACTCACTGAAAACAAGGTGGATACGGGCGATTTTAATGACGGCTTTAAGACGCTGGCATCTCCGGTGCTCCCCACTACCTCAGTCGGGAGTCTGTCGGAGTTTCCTCCGTCAGCCGACCGGTCGCCGGGAGTCCAGCGACGCAACCATCCAAGACTGCAAACGAGCCATAAAATGAAAAAAATCGAGGCCATCATCAAGCCGTTCAAACTCGAGGAAGTGAAGGACGCGCTCGCCGCGGCGGGCATCGAGGGCATGACTGTCACCGAGGTCAAGGGCTTCGGTCGCCAGAAAGGTCATACCGAAAT
>SXGR01365879.1_pt1 | contig 33310 bp, 33 predicted proteins | sample 3174711 | NCBI WGS metagenome assembly SXGR01 (sample SAMN11356860, study PRJNA531348) | freshwater metagenome | isolation source: freshwater sample F1-60 | place: China: Fuxian Lake, Yuxi | collected 2017-12-25 | reverse complement strand
CGGGGGTCGATGCCTTCATCGCACCCGCCGTTCCAGATGTGGCGCCCTTAATCCAACCCGGTGCATTTGTGCCGGGAGACGCGCCGTGGCACGTTGGTCCGAACCCGCGGACTTCTTCCCGTTCGGCCAGCGCTTTCGCTTCGTCGATCAGCGCCTGTTTGGCGCGGAGGTTTTGCTGGTGAATTTCGGTGAGGGCGGCGCGGGCGGCCTGCATCCTCGCTTCGAACTGCTCCAAACGGGCGTCCCTCGCTGCACAAAGCTCATCCAGCTTGTCCTCCGGGAGTCCGCCCAGGCGGGTCCACCGTTCGATGAACTCCTGGCGGGCCGTTTGGAGGTCGCGAAAAGAGGCCTGGGGAACGGCCAAAAGTGCATCGGAGCGCGACAGGAGTGCTTGAAACTCCGGCAACTTCGCCCGGCGACGTTCGGCGGTGGCGGCTGCTTTTCGAGCCAGGTCCGCGGGGCTGGGGGGGATAGGCGGCGGGGGGCCTTCCACCTCGGGCGCACGACGGGCGACCACCGCGGGTTTTGGCGCTCGAAGCATCTCCCCGTACCGGCGCTCCGCTTCCGCTACGGTCAGTACTTCCATCGTGGGCTTTGCCGCGGGTGCCGCCGGTACCATCCCCGCCTTTCGGCGCTTCTTCGAACCGGTCTTCTTCGCGGCCTTCTTCTCCGCGCGAACCGCCTCCATACCGCCTTCGGTGCGCTGCAGCTTTTCGGCGCGCTTCTTCTCCGCACGCAGTTTTTCTACAGCCGCGGGCGAAGACGGGATGTGTGCCACCGGCGGTGAACGTCGAAACATCGCCAGGAGTTTGTCGAACCAGCCCATTTCGCACCCTCAGCCGCCCATCGGTTCGGCCACATCGCCTGAATCAGGGCTGGGCGCCTCGGGCTTCGCCCGACCGGGCTGTGCGGGGGTTCCGTCGCTCCGAGCTTCGCTCTCCGCGACCGCTGCGCGCCCCTTCCATCCCTGGCGCGGCATTCGCAAAGTGGTACATCAAAAAGGTTCGGTTTCTTCCACTTTTGATGTACCACCATTTTGAATGTGCCGCCTAAGGAGGGCTCACCAAAGTCACACCTTCCTCCCAAGGCTCTGGAGCGTAGCCATCGGAGAACAGGTGCCAGCCCGCCCCATCGAACATGGTCGCGTAGTAGATGGAAGAGAAGTTCAGCGGCTCCAGATAAATGGCGAACACCGCAGGGGCTGAGCTAGAACTGCTGGCGAAAGGGCCGGCGTCACCCTCGCCCCAGGCCTCATCCGGGTTGGCGTCGTCCCAGGCGATCACCGAGTATAGCGCGTAGTTTACCCCGGAGTCCGACCCCAGATGGTCGGACGGAGGTGTCGGGAAGTCGACAGAGAAGGAGGCGCCGGGCTCCGAGGCGTCGATCGGCACCGAAGACAGGGTGCGATTCTCCGCTTCGTTGCCGCCTTGGGTGAGGTACACCCCCACTCGCGTCTGCCCTTCGGACGCCTCCACCACCACGCCGGTCAGCTCGCCCGGATCGTTGAGCAAAAGGTTGGCGTCCAGGTCCAGGGTGTCGCCGTCAGACAGTTGTTGCCCTTCCACGGCGCTTTCCAGGATATTGAAATTGATGTGGTTCCAGCCCAGATGAACGTCGTACCCTTCGAGATCGGGCGGAACTGCGCCGCGGATGTGAGCGAGGAAGGCGTATTTCCCATGAACCAGGGCCTCGCCTTCGTCGTAGGCGCCGTCGCCGTCGCCGTCGACAAAGCCTCCGATGAAGTAGAAGGCGACTTCTGGAGTGGGGCCATCGATGTCGGTGTCACCATCGGTGTCGGCGTCCGTGTCGGGGTCGCCTTGTTCGTCGCTTTGGTAGGCCTCGTCCGGTGGCGTGCCGAGACACCAGCTGAAGTTCACACTGGTGTCAGGCGCCAAGCCGCCGACGGTGGCCGACTCCCAGGGCACGGAGAAGTTGAAATCTTCGGTCGTAAACGGGAAGATCGCCATCGTGATTTCGCCGTTGGGAACGACGCGATACTCGGTGGCCGTCAAAATACCGTTGAGCTCGAACTCCTCGCAGCTGGGTGCGGTATCGTCCGTGTCCGTGATGTCCGTGTCCGTGTCCGCGGGAACGTCCGTGTCGGAGGTGTCCGCCGGGCCTGTGTCTTCCGGATCTTTGGCGGTACACGCGGTGAGTACGAGGGCAAGACCATACAAAGCTCGCATGAAACGCTCCGAGGTGGATGCATCGACTCTACCACGCGCGATGTGCACCGGGTCCACTCGCTTAGGAATCCCCCGCATCCCGCGGCCATTCTTCGCTCGGACTGCCTACACCCGTGATCGGCGTGGAAGCGAGGTGGTACATCAAATGTATAGAAAATCATCCATTTCGATGTACCAGTTGGAGACGTCGTCAGGTGGGGTCGGTTATTCGGGAGGTAGCCGTCGGGGTGATGCGATGCTGCGTGGGTTCTACCTTCTTTGTGCCGTTCTGGGTGCCGTTATCCCGTGGTGGTTCAACTACCACGCATTGGTGGAGCTTGGCACTGGATATACTCCGAAGGCGTTCTTCCTGATCGGTTTTCAGGGTTCGCCATTGTTGGGTTCGGTTGCGGCGGATTTCTGGGTGGGTTCGATCGCTACCCTGGTGTGGATGGTGGTGGAAGCGCGCCGACTGGGGATGCGGCATTGGTGGGTGTGGATTCCCTTGACGTTCGGTGTCGCTTGGGCGTGTGCGCTCCCCTTGTTCCTGTTCTTTCGCGAGGGGTGGCTGGCGGAGCGGACCGCCAAGCCGCACTAGTGCGACTCGGGTGCGCCGCCCATGGGGGAAATAGGGACCTCGATCAGGGAAGCCGCCACGGGAACCTCCACTTGGGTCTCCGCAGGGATGCAATCGAACTCCAATCGGCCTTCGACATCCGGTGGTACGCCTGCGAACGTCCACGTCATGGTCCTTGCGGCGGCCCCCTCGCGCCAGGTCCCCGACATCGAAGTGGACGGATACAAGGTGGTTTCTCCGACAACCAGGCGTACCCGGGCGGTGGGCGCTGCGGCACCGTCGGTTGGGCCGGAGTGGGACCATTGGACGACCACCTGGTTCGACGGGGTTGTGACTTCGAGTGGCTTATTGCAGGCGGAGATACTGCCGGTAACCGCGGCGAAGCTCTGCACGTCATAGGCGGGGACAACGCTCAACGAAAGCGAACCGCCGATCCGCTTCTCCTTGGCTTCAGCGAACCCAGTCCAGTCTGACGCATCGCAATAGACCTTCAGTTCGCCTGTTGAACCTTGGGAGGCGCTCGTACAGGATGCAGAGGCGGTGTCGCCATCGGCGCGGGTCCACTCCATGGTCAACTTCGGGTGTGCCTGGGTCACAACCCCTGGTCCTGTGGGTCGAATCACTAGGCGAAGGCGAGAGCCCACCAAGGTGATGGACGGATCGACTTGGGCTTCCCAGATTGGGCTCTCCGCCCGCGCGCTCGAAAGGAACAAGAACAACAAGCGCACCTCCTGCGAAACCGGGCCATACTCCGTCCTAAAGGCTATTCGATCGCTGGATACCGCATCGAACGTGTGAATTCGACGAAAGGGGCGGCCGCTTCATTGGATGCGGCGACCGCGGGATGCGTGCACAACCGGCTAAAATACGCTTGTATCGCCGGTGACAAGGGGTATTCCTCGGTAATGCAGTAGTGCGCGGCGATGGTGGCGCCGACGTCGGCGAGGGTGATCACCTCACCGCACATAAAGTCCCGACCATCGGACAATTCCTGCTCCCAGACGCCCCAGGCCCGGTCGAGGGTAGCGAAAGACGTCTTCTTTGTTTCTTCCTGCTTGTTCCAGAAGAATTTTCCGATCGCATCCAAGAGGTAAAGATCGCCGAGGCGGTCGAAGTGCCGACAGCGACGCTCGTGTTCGAGCGGCAACAACACCCGAGGTCCGCGCTCTTCCAGGTATTCGATGATCGAGGTGGATTCGTATATCGGGCCGGCGTCCGTTTCGAGAACTGGCATTTTTCCGAAGGGATTCAGTGAGAGGAAGCCCTCGGATTTGAGTTCGCCGGCGAAGGCGTCGACGGCGACCTTCTCGATGGTGTCGCCCCGTAAATCCATCGCCAACGCGACTTTGCGTGAGTACGAAGACAGCGGATGATAACGGAGCAACATGGAACCTCCTTCGCCGACCTAACCCGTCGCCGGGCGGGAGCGAGCAGGGGGTGGAGTGACAACCTGTCGCTCGCACCCTTCGCATGAGCGTTCGGGTGACACCCTGACAGGGCGTTGCGTCATAGTGGGCGTTTGAGTGATTTTTAACTCTGGCATGGTTTGTGCTCGTGTCGGGGTGAATCCCTGAGGTGTCCGATGTTTCGTTCGTCGTTCCTTGTGTTTTCGTTCCTGGGGTTCGCCACCCCCAGCCTGGCGGCCGATCTCGATCTGACGGTCGCCGCCGACGGCATCGGGCCGGTGTCGGTGACCCTCCGGGATGTAGCGCCCGGCAAGCTTCCCAGCGTGGATGTGGAGGCTCCGGACGGCCGTTCGCTGCGGGTGGATCTGGAACTCGCGGAATCAGCGATCGAGGGCGAGCGTGCGTACGATCTGATGTTCACCCTGACCAAAAGCCGCCTCAAGGGGAAAGGGCGAAGGAAGGTCCAGACCGATTTGTCGAGGCCAACGGTGCGCTTTAAGCCCGACCATGATGCTCATTTTACGATTGGCTTTCGACAGCCGATGCCGGGGACGGTGCCTCCGGTGTTGGAACGAGTGAACTTCTTGGATGTGAAAGCAAGGATTCATTCGGGATCTGCGGAGCTTTGAGTTTTATGGCGCCACCAGCGACGCCCGGTCATCCATGGCCACCCTCAGTTTCACGGCGCGGCCGGTGCTCCGCGGCGGGCTGGAGCACCGATAGCTGGCCTTCTTCCGAAGTAGTGAGGCCGCCGGGTTCGTCGGAGACCAGGCCGACGTGGCCCACCGCGTTGGAACGCCGGTTTTCGACCTCTTGGACCGCTTCCCGTAGGGCTTCCGACGTGGGTTCCGCTTTGGCCAGCGCTTGAAGCACCGTCAAGCAGGAAGGAAGCCCGATCTGGCCTAACACCCGTGCGAATGCCCATCGGGCCTGTTCCGGCAACGCCGTCTGAGCGAACTGCACCAGATCGGCCGGGTCGACGTGAGGTCCATTGGAGGCGGAGGATGTGTGGCCGGGGTTCACCTTCAGCCGAACCGCGGCGATCGCCCTTACGAAAGGGTCGACGTCGGTGAAGGCGTGTTGGTGCGTCGCGATGCGGTTGGCCCACCAGGTGGCGCGCATTCGAACGCCCGGAAGTGGATCGGTCGCGGCGATTTCAGCCAGTCGTTCCTCCCGATCGAAGAAGTGCATCTTTCTTACCAGGGCGTGCAGCTCGGTCTGGATCCGTTCGATTTCTGTCATGCGAGGGGCGGGGTAGAGCTTGAATTGCAGTGTTCCGTCCAATATCCCCAGTGAACCCCGCCCAAGCCAGACCTTCCACTCGGCGCGGACGGCTGCGGGCATACACGCGGTCAGCGCCGCTGGATCTCCCGTCCACTCTTGGCGGGTGTCCAGCTCCGGATCGCCCAAGTGATGTCTTGGGGCGTCACGGTCTCGGGCGGGCCGGTCGAAAACCGAACGCGAAGCATGGGGAGGACCCGACACGGTGACAGGGCAGCCCGGGATTTCGAAAACGATGGTGTTTCCTTTGATCCGGAGTTGGAAGTTGCCGCTCGGATCGGTGAGACACGGCTCGTTGGTCGTCACGCTCAACCCGCGTATGTAGCCCTTCTCTTCTAACAGTCGCTCCAGGTGGGACCTCGGCTCCGGCGCCGACTCCGGGGTTCCCCGCCCGAAAGCGGTCACGAGGGCGAGGGCGAGAAAACCTAAACAGACCGCGCAGGCAATGAGAACAGGATGCATTACAAAGCCACCCGCGCCTTTGACGCCGACGAAACCCGGCTCTCCTCCGTCAACACCCCGGTCAAATTCAACGGATCCCCCGCGGCCACGCTCAGATTCTCGCTCTCCGGACGTACTTTTCGCAACTGGCCCACCGCCGTCGGCAACGCATACTGCTCCCCGCTCACCCCTTCCACAAAGTACCCACCCAAAACCTCCCCCCGCAGCTCGCGAATCCGCAGTTCCCGCACCAACTCCCGCCACGGGATCGGTTGCTTTTCCCTGAGCAGCAGCTTCCGAAACAGCACCCCATACCTCAACAACAGCCGATCCAGCACAAACGCGAGCGTCGCCTCATCGGTGTGCGACGCCGGTTCAACGGTCGGCATCCGCCACCACCGCCCGCCCGCCCCAAGAGCCCCGGGGGAACGGCTCGCCGGCGGCTTCAACAGATGCCGCAGCGGGCTCACCCCGTCGCAGGTGGCCAACCCCCAACCGACCAACTCGCTGAGCCCGTCCTCCAGTTGTGAGGGCAGGAGGCGTGTTTCGGCTTGAATGTCGGTCGAAAAACTTGCACCGTTGTGTGCGAGGTACTCCAGCACCTTGGTGGCGTTGGACGAAGGGGGGTCCTCATTTGGAGTCCCAAGCGCCAACCACGGGCGAAGGTCCACCCTGGGCAGCAGGCTCATCGGCGTATTTCGTAAAGGGCCTTTACCATCTCCCCAGAGGCGGGCCCAGACCACCTCGCCGGAAAGCGCCAACGAATCCAGCCAATCCTTGCGGTAGCCTCGCACGCGCTCCGGAAGAATGTGCGCTTCCCACACCCAGGCGGGAGCCTCGACGCCGGAGAGCTGGGTCAACACCTCTTTGACGCCGAGGGGTCCTTCCAGGGAGTTTCCCGCTCCCAAATGCTGCCATTGGGCGAGGAACCTCAAGAAGGTGCCGACGCTCACCGCGCGAACCCCAGCCCGTCGCCGCTCGGTGGTCACCCGGTGGATCCGCGCCAACAACCGCCGGTTGCACCAGGCGTCCACCCCATTCAACCGGACGCGGATCGCCGTTCCTTCGGCTTCCAACTGCCCGATTTCGGGCTCCTCAACGACCACCGGCCCTAATGCTTCGAGGCGGCCCCGGAGGATTTCTACCGGATCGGTTGAGGCGGTTGCGGCCCGCCACCGGCCCGAAAGGCCCTCCGAACCTGGCTCGAAAACCACCCTTCCTGCCGACACCAACTCAGCCAACCATGGCCCCCAGTTTCCTACCTCGGATTCGGCCAGATACCCCATCCATCCCAAAGCTTCGTGCAACTCCTCCCGATCTCGGGGATCCGGCCACGCTTCCCGTTGCACGGCTGCTACCGCCTCCGGATCGAGATCCACCGACAGCACCCGCGCCGGCTGGCCGCGCGGCGCTTTTCGCGCGAATTGGGTGCGCCGTTTCTCCAGCGGGGCATCATCCAAAAAGGTGTATGGACGCGCCTGAAGGATGCCCTCCGCAAACGGACTCGCTTCCGATCGATCCGCCGAAAACGTGCGGATGCGCCCGGACTGGATCCCGCGCAACACGGTGATCAACCCGTGCACGTCCATCGCTTCGTTCAGGCAGTCGTGGATGGTCTGCGACACCAGAGGTTGATCGGTTGGAATGTCGAGATCGCCGGGCGGAAGGTTTTCGCCGCAAGCGACCACATCCGGGAACGCCGCGGCCAGCGCATCTTGAGCTTTGGCACGGACCAATTGCGGCGGTAGGCGCTTTCCGCCGTTGGACCGCGGCACCACCAACGAACGGCTCACATTCCAGCGCCACCGTGCTTCAAAAAACGGCGCATCCAGCAACGCCTGGATCAACAGATCTTCAGCGGTGTCCGGGTGCAAAAACGCGAAGATCTCTTCCGGCGGGAAGCTGTGTTGTTCGCCGAGCGAGATCACGATCGCTTCATCGTTGGCGGCCGCCTGCAGTTCAAATCCAAACCCGCGGCAGATCCGCTTTCGAAGCGCCAATCCCAGTGCGCGGTTGATGCGCACGCCCAGTGGCGCATGGAACACCAATTGCATGCCGCCGGTTTCGTCGAAAAATCGCTCGGCAACAAGTGTATCGGGCGTGGGCATCTGCCCAAGCGCTTCCCGGCCCTCCGTCAGCCACAGCGCCAATTGTTCGGCGGCTGCGGGGGATAATCCTGCGATCTCTTGTCCCCACTGCCGATCTTCCCCTTTGCTCCGGACCTCTCCGACCACGGAAACCAAAGCGTCGCTCCGGGCGGGGGATTCCCCCAACCAAAACGGAAGGCTGGGCGGTACCCCTCCGGCGTCGTGTACTCGGACTTTTCCGGATTCGACCTTGAATACCCGCCAAGATTGCGTCCCCAATTGGAAGACGTCGCCGACATTGGCCTCCACCGCCCAGTCTTCGTGCACGCTTCCGATCACCACCCCGTCGGGCTCCAAAAGTACCTGGTAATCGGCCACATCGGCGATCGCTCCGCCCGATGTCAATGCGACCAACCGCGCCCGCCGGGTCGCCCGAACCACCCCTTGATCCCGGTGCAACAACGCCAATCTTCCTGAATCGTGCAACGATAAGGCTGCATCGAGCTCCACCTCCGAGCAGTCGCGGTACGGCCAACTCCGCCGGTACATCTCCAAAAGCGCCGTCTGCTCCATCGGCCCCGGCACCCCCGCCGCCACCAGCTGCTGCGCGAGAATGTCCACTGGACCCTTGGGGATCGTCAATTCGTCGAGCTCACCGCGACGGGCGGCCAACAGCAGCGCGGTCGCACCCACCAATTCATCCGGTGTCAACGGATAAATGCGCCCTTTTGGAAGCCTGCCGAGCCCGTGCCCCGATCGCCCGACCCTCTGTAGGAAAGTGGCGATCGTCGGCGGGAGACCGACCTGAATCACGAGATCGATCTCGCCGACGTCGATCCCGAGTTCGAGCGAGGCGGTGGCGACCAACACCCGCAACGCGCCCGCCTTCAGGCGTTGTTCCGCTTTCAAACGCCGTTCTTTCGATAGGCTGCCGTGGTGGCTCGCCACCAAATCGGTGCCGAGGTGCTCGCCAAGGCGGGCGGAGATCCGTTCCGCCAATTTTCGTGTGTTGGTAAACACGAGAGTCGTTCGCACTTTCTCAATGTCGGCGACCATTTTCCGGTAGATGTCTTCCCAGGTTTCGGTGCTGCACACCGCTTCCAATGGGCTGTCCGGCAACAACAGATCGAGGTCCAACGCGCGAAGATGCCCGGTGTCGACCACCGCTACCGGCCGATCGGGCCCGCCGAGAAATTGGGCCACCCTTTCGATCGGCCGTTGGGTGGCGGAAAGTCCGATCCGTTGAAACTCCCCCGTTAATGCCACCAACCGTTCGAGCGACAGCGCCAGATGTGCACCCCGTCGGTTGGGCGCGAGCGCGTGGATTTCGTCCATGATCACCGTGCGAACGTCCTTCAGAAGCTTCCTTCCGCCGTCCGAGGTCAGCAGCACATAGAGCGACTCCGGTGTGGTCACCAGAATGTGCGGCGGGACTTTTCCCATGTGGGAGCGTTCTTTTGCGGTGGTGTCCCCGGTCCGGACCGAGGCGCGGATCTCCGGCAGTGTGGGATCCAAAGCCCGAATCGCCGCGAGCGGCGCCGCGAGATTCTTCTGAATGTCGTTTCCAAGGGCTTTGAGCGGCGAGATATACAGGACTTGGGTTTTGTCCTCGAGCGCCTGCCCTTGCCGAAACAAACCGTCGATCGCACATAAAAACGCCGCGAACGTCTTGCCGGAGCCGGTGGGCGCCGCGATCAGCGTGTGCTCCCCCGCGGCGATCCGCGGCCAACCGAGCCGCTGCGGCGGGCTGGGCTCGCCCATGGCCGAGGAAAACCACTGTTGGACGGAGGGATGGAACATTCTGGAACCATAACGCAGCGCATCGGTACGACGCATCGTTCACAGAGTTAGTCAATATACTTGACTAAAATCGGGGTGACCCATCCGGCATGCTTCTGGTACCATTGGCTCATGAAACGCACTGCTTGGCTGTTCCTGAGTCTTCTATTCGCCCCCTCCGTTCGCGCTGGTGGCGCGGCTTTGGCCACGGGCCAGACCGTGCAAGCCCAGTGGCAGGACGGAAACGACTACCCCGGGGTGGTGCTCGGCCAGTCGACGGAGGACCTGTTTGAAGCGATTTGGGAAGGAGGCTCCGCACCTCTGTGGGTGAGGGGGGCACAGCTCCAAACCCCGGACGGTCAGCCGCTCGCCCCCAGCAAACGCGTCACCGGGGCACAGGTGCTCGCGGAGTGGCTGGGTACGGGAAGCTACTACCCTGCTCAACTCGGCAAAACCCGCAAGGCTACCCTGATTCAGGTTCAGTGGGACGACGGCTCGCCGCCCTCCTGGGTCGACGCGGCACACGTGAGGGCGGAGGTTCGCGAGGCGCCGGTGGAGACGCCCGAAGATTCGGCCACCGAAGCCCACCCCGCTCCACCGAGCCACACCGCCACCCTGGCCGACCACAAAGACATCCATGAATGGACGTTCACCGGGGAACAGGACCATTGGGTGTGGCTGCATGTCAGCGGATCTTCGCCCCACACGCTGGTGCTCGAATCCCCCACGGGCACGCTTTCTCGGGCCCAAGGGGCCGAAACGGAACTCACCGAACAGTTGGCGATGTCCGGCCCGTACATTGTTCGAATCGGCCCCGCCGAAAGGGGCGGTGAATATGTGCTTGAAGCGAGCGGAACGTCCAGTCCGTTGACCCGCCGCGTGGCAGCGGCCAGCCCGCCTGTGGCGGCGAAGCCGAAACCGGAGCCGAAGCCCAAACCCGCCCCCGAACCGGTGGCCGCGCCCGCTTCACCCCCTGTGAACACCTCGGTGCTGCCGAAAGCGTTCTCACGGCAGTTTGAGGCCGCCATGACCGCCTTTGCCAACCACTTCGCGGGGAAGATCGGCGCACCCACCAAGCAATCGCGCTATGGCAATGCCCACGAAACCTCGCTGATCTTCGACGGATCCGCCGAGATCCAGTTGGCTGGCCTGGACGAGAAGTTGCTGTTCGCCCGGTGGGGCCCGCTCAGCGCCGAGGACGGTCCAGCGTTTTACCGGGCGATGGCCGCCAGCATCTCCGGCTCCAAATTGTCGTGTTGTCCGTTACATCCGCCCTCGGAAATCGACACGATCACGACCTGGCTTCCGACCACCGATGGTTCGGGTCCGGAGGCGGAGATCTGGCTCAGCCTCGCCCGGGGCACCGTCGTGCAAAACAACCAGTATGTGACGATCTACCACGTCGAACTTGAGTTGAAACACCACATTTGGCGTACGTACGACGAAGAGTACTACGAGGACTACTACGGCGAATAGAGGCCGCTAGGGTGCCCAGGTGAGCTGATACTCGAGCGAATGCCCAATCGCCGCCGAAAACCGCTGCACGGACTTCGACGCCATTTGCTCGCTCGTGCCCACGGGGATCAGCGTCGTCAACCAGCCTAAAGCGCCGAGATGCTCGCCTTTTAGCTCGCGCGGTCCACTCGCCGGCGTGTAGGCAACCTGCGCTTCACGTTTGCCGGCCTTGCCCATCAGATCGTACAAATCCCGGAAAATGATGAATGCCGTATCGTTTTGGTGGGTCGACCAATTCGCCACCGGCAGGAAGTCCACCAAGTGAATCAGCTGAAAATTCAGCGCAATCCAGAGGTCTTTTCCAGACATTTCGATGGGGTGGTTGTCGATCACCCGGTGCATCTTGATCGACTGCAGGGCATCGGCGCGGTGCGCATTTTCCCGGAGTTCTTGGCGGAGTTTGCCGGCATACAGCAGGCGAAGCACCGACGGAAATGCTTCCACCTGCGTCCACTCCGCTGGCGTCATGAGCGGCTGCAATTGCGGAATTTTCTCTGCTTTCATCGCGAAGGTGTTGGTCCCCGTGCCGAGGATCGAGTGCAGCAACATCACCAGCGCCGACTGCTGTGGGTAGTGTTTTGCCGTATATTCGTACACAAAATACAAGTGGTCGAGAAAGGAGCCGTCGGCGTGCTCGACGTCGAAATCGCACTCATCTACTAAAAACCGCATCAAATCTGGGCTCACGGCCGGTAGGTTGCGGATGCTGTCGGCGGCTTCGTAGGCGGCTTGCACCTCCTTGGCCGCGGCATCGCTCCACTTGACGTTCTTGGCCACTCGAGTGCGCATCACAAACCGCGGGATCTTCCCTTCCAACGTCTGGAAGATCGTGCGGTTGAGATCGAAGTTTGGGATCGGTGAAACCTCTACTTTCCCCGTGTGCTCAAAAGCGCCGCCGCGGGCAATGGCGGCCTTGCGCTGGAGGGTCGGTTCGGGACGTTCCGTGGCGGACTGTTTCATGGTGACCCCCAAATGCGACAATGCGGAACACCCCTCTATCCCAATCTATCCCGAGTTCGCCAGTTTCCTGTCGGCGTACCGCAAATCGTCAACCACTTTACCATCTGGGCGCCCGCAAGCTTCGAGACTCTGCCCTCCATTCAGCCCATCCCCTCGTATGCCTATTTCTTGCCTATGCTTTTCACGGCGCCCTTGACCAAATCGCCTGCCGCCGTTTCGAGCCCACCGGTGATGCCGCCCCCCACCGCGTCGGATGTCGGCGACGCCCCCTCGCGCCCGTCGATGATGGTGTGCACTCCAGATTCCCCTGCACCCATCGCTGCGCCGACGCCCATTTCGACCAGCTTCTCGGTCAACACCCCCGCGCCCTTCCCAGGAAGTTTGCCGCCGACCGCGTCACCCAAGGAGCCAAACGCGCCCGCAGCCCCGACATGCGCCAACGCCTCGACCACGTCTTTCTTCGTCACATCGTCATCGACGGCCAGTTCCCCGGTCCTGCCTGCAGCTTCGAAGACCATGTTGACCAACGCGCCGTTCGCCGGGGTGCTGCCTGCGGCCAACTTTCCGACCGTCTTCACCGTCTCCAATGCGGAAACGGAGGTCTCGGCCTTGTCTTCACTGAGTCCCTGCGCCTTTTTAAGGAGGGCGTAGCCCTCTCGGATGCGCTCCCGCGCGGTGCTCATGTGAACTTCGGCCATGCCGAATCGGTTGTCCTGTGCCACCTTGGTCAGCTCAACGCCGCATCCGACCTTCATATCGGCGTCATTCAGCGCGATCATCGCGTTCGTGTTCGCGTTGTTGACCTGGTCGAGGATCTTCTGAATCTCACCCGAGTCGGTGCAGATGACGCCCCGGCCGACCGCGTCGGAGTCGCACAAGTTCTTGAACACATCCCGTCTCTGGGCGTCCATGCTCGCATTTTCCTTCCGGATCTCATTGATCTTTGCCTTCAATTCGCTGCTTCGCGCGTTCGCCCAGTCCCGCCCCTTGGGGTAGCCTTCGCACGGTTGGTCCCGCCATTCGCCCATACCCAATGCAGCTTCTTCCCGCGCGATTTGGGCGTCCGCTCCGCGAATGAATTGACCCGCCTCCAGGCGCGGCGCATTGGTTCCAGCTGCAGAGCCGTCGTCAGGACCACCGTCAGCGGCCACCGCATCCTTGACCCCCAGCCCAGATCCCGTCGCATCGGCAGCGCTGGCATCGAGCTCCTCTCCGTCGTTCAAAAGCTCCGACGCCGGCTCTTGGCACTGAGGCATCATCGACGCGACAAAGGAATTGCAGAGATTGAACTCAGCCGGCTGGACCGCCGGTTGGGGGGCGGCGGGGGCAACACCTGCCAGCGCAGGCGAACTTTGAACGACTCCCATCCTAAACTCCGGGATCGCGTCGCAAACGGGACCCACCTTCGGAACGCACGGGGGTCCACGGCGTGACAGCGTCCGGGATCTTTTTTTCGAAACGGTCAGCTCGCGGGGATCCTCCGTACCCCAACCGCGCCAATCACGAGGGCTGCCGCCGCAAAACTGAATCCCAGAATCGCCGGCCAGAGGGATTCACCGAAACCGACGATCACCATCCGCGCCAACAATTCTCCCGAGGCACCACTCCGATTGATGCGCTCCGTCGCCATGTACAAGTCGCCGCACACCCCCGCCACAGACGCACACGCGAGCCCGCCGATCAGCATCCACAGATGCCGCGCCGCCTCCACCCGAGGGCGCATGACCAGCCGGCTGGCGGACACCAGTGCCGCCACCCCGAACACCAGAATAAACAGAATGGGGAAGCCCCCCAGCATAATGCGCCAAATACCGCACCTCGCGTTATGTTCCGGTGAAACGCACGGCCACCCACCTTGTGACAGCCCTTTGGATCCGAACTCCCAAGTAACCGACGAGCGATGGGTTGACGCGCTGATTCGGGGCGAACCAGAAGCTTTCGATGCCGTATGGCACCACTACCGGGCGCCGCTGTTCGGGTTTTTGGTTCGCATGACGGGACGACGCGAGGTCGCCGAGGAGTTGGTTCAGGACACGTTCGTCCAGCTCCACCGCCACGCTTCACGACTCCGAAAGGACACACGTCTGAAGGCATTTCTGTTCACCATCGCCCGCAACCTGGCGCGCAGCCATCACCGGTGGGGTTGGTTGGACGGTACCAAGCTGGCAGAGCTCGCGGCCCGGGCACTCGCGCGGCCGCCGGGTCCGGAGGAATGGGTTGCGCTCGACGCCACGCAAGTCCACATCGAGCGGGCGGTCGCTTCGATGCCGCTGAACTACCGGGAAGCATTCTTGCTCGTGGTCGGGGAAGGACTGGAGCCCAGCGAAGCGGCCACACTGCTGGGCGTGTCTCCGGAAACGCTCCGCCAACGCCTGCACCGCGCCCGTGAGATCGTGCGACAGTACCTCAGGAGGCTCGATGCCTGACCAAACGCCGCTGGGGCCCCTGGATCTCACCAACGAGCGCTCCGAACAGCTTCGCAAACGGATCACAGCGCCCCCCCCCCGCTCCGGCATCCCGCATGGAGCTGGGGCTCGCAGTGGCCATGGCGATCGCCACCCTGTGCTGGATGGTGGCCGTGCGATGGGCTGGGTAACTGCCGGTTCGGCCGTCCACTTGCGGACGTCGTGGCCCGGTGATTCGTCAATCACTTTACCATCTGGGCGCCTCGCGCTTCGCGCGACCGCGTGCTTTCGGGCTTCGCTTTCGCTTCGGCCCGCCTCCAGCGGGCGCCTTCGGCCCCTGCCGCCCGCTGGCGCGTGTGGGGTTTAGGCCCGGAAGGGAGTTCCCGCGAAAGGGACGCGTACAGGGCACCGGTCGCGTCGAGGCCGGGCAGTAGCAGCAGCGGTGTTGTGGTCATCGCGTCTCTTTAATGGCCCGACGGCCAGCCGTTTACCGTCGTTACTTACGTGGTTGGTTTTGTGAACCCCTGTGAACAGAGTCGGCACCGTTCACAGGTAAAGATCCTTACGCCGAACGCGGCGCTGTCGATTCGAAACCCCTTTCGCAATCTTTATTTTTGGAGTTCTCATGTTTCTCGCCACCGCCTTTGCCGTAGCTGGATTCTTCACCTCCACCGCCGAAGCGGGCCCCCAATGGCGGATCGCCTGGACACAGTCGGTGCAGATCCCCGGGGCAACCGATGTGGCAGTTTGCAACGATGGGATCGTGTACGCGACCGTACCCGCCGGGGCAAAAACCAATCTGGTGAGGACGACCGCTAGCCTGGCGACCACGAGCTCCGTGTCCATCGTGACGGACGAGGCGGCGAACGGGGTGGTGCACATCTCCTGTGGCACCAATGCGAGCGGCATGCGGCGGTTGGTGGCTCTGGATTCCCGACGTCACATCCTGGTGCAGCAGCAGACCAGTTCGAGTGCTGTGACCTTCCGGAACCTCCCGTGGGTGGATGTCGCAACGGCTCCAGCGGCGGACGACGTGAAAGGATTGGGTCGAAGTGAGGTTTTGGCGCACAACACCGATCGACGCGACTACCGCGGCGTTCCGACCGGCGGCGGTACGCTCGCATTCAGCTACTTGGGCGACATGTGGGGTGCGAGCGAGGTTGCGGCGGGCGGCGGCGGGAGTTCAGAGTTTGCGGTGGCGATCAACGATGACGACACCTTTTGGGTCAACTTGCCCCTGGGCAACCTCAACATGAACGTCGGTTGGCTCCAGGCGAGCTCCGGCTACAACTACCACGCTGTCAATGCGATCGACATCGAAGTCACCAGGGTGGGAACGTCAGGTCAAATCGGCGTTGTGGCCCTGATGCCCAGCGGGGAGGTGTGGTACGGGGTGATCTGCAACGACAACGCCTACCTCGAGTGTCCGATCGAACGCGCCTAGTGGGTTATCCGGCGCTCGGGGGAGCGATGAAACGAGGATCCTGTCTTTGCGGCGCGGTTCGGTTTGAAGTCGAGGGGGAACTTCCGCCACCGGATGCGTGCCATTGCACCCGGTGCCGCAAGCAGTCGAGCCATTTCTTCGTTTCCACGGATGTGCCTCGATCGGCGGTGACCATTCATGGCGCGGAACACGTGACCTGGTACCAATCCTCTGAAAAGGCACGTCGCGGCTTTTGTTCCACGTGTGGGTCGCAGCTGTTTTGGGATCCGCTGCGGCACGATTGGATCGGGATCGCCATGGGTGCCTTCGACAAACCGACCGATACCCAGCTTCGGATTCACATCTTTGTGGCGGACAAGGGAGATTACTACGAGATCGCGGACGGACTCCCGCAAAATCTGCAGTGAATCGTCAACCGGTTGACGAACTGGGGGTGATCGTGTCATTCAAGAGGACCGACGGGAGTTCCGATGTGGATTTGGATGCTGTTCGCGTGCGAAACCGAGACGGAACGCCTCGATCGGGAGTGGGACGAGCAATTCGGCGAGATCGTTCGCCAATACAAGCGCCAGGAGGCGGGTGCTCCTGAAATCGAACCCGCGGCGGTCTATGGTCGGAAGTTGCTGGTCGATCGGTGGCGTCCCTACGGCGTGGAGTTTCAGCCCTACGAGGCAAAAACCGGCGCAGAAGTGGGCGTCTTTGTCGCGAGCAAGGCGGTTTCCGATCCGACGCCGTCGGCGACCTACGAAGGCGGCGTGAAGGGGTTCGGAGGGACGGTCACCATGGTGGCCTATGCCCACCCGGAAGGGAAAGTGGTCGCCACGAAAAGCTACCATTGCAATGCCCCTTATCAAAGCTATCAGACGGTCGACATAAATACCGGTGCACGAATCGGTCCGAAGGAAGAGCATTGTGACGCGGACCGCGAGGGGTTGCTCAAATTTGGCGCGCGCGTGGTCGACGCCGTGCCACCGGTGGGCTCCAATGTCGGCGCCAAGGACACCCAGGCCTACTTGGCTCTTGTGGACGGCACTTTGGCCCTGGTCGGAAACGAGGTGGCCCCCACGCCGGTGAAGGTTCAGGGCCGCAAAGTGCTCCTTGTGACTTTAGAAAGCGACGAGGTCCAGCTTCAGCAGGATGGCGGATGGGTTTCGACGTCCGGGCTGGCGGCGGGTCCGGGCGAGGTGGGGGTGATCGCCCTGCTCAAGACCACGCTAGAGGAAACGCCCTCGGTAACCTATGAGTGCGGCGTGCTGGGCATCCGGGGCACCAGCGAACTGACGCTGGTGGCCGTCCCGGAACAGGCGGTGGTCGCACGGACGCCGGTAACATGCGAGCTCCCGTCCGAGAAAAGCGCGGCGACCCTCGCCGATCTGCTGCCCCAACGCTCGTGTTCACCGGATCGCGATGCCGTTAAAGCGGCCATCGAAGCCGCGGTGGGCGCGCCATGATCCGCGTCATCGACGGCAAAAAAGCAGCATCTTTCGACGGAATGGTGCTGGAGGTGTTCGGCGTGAGCGGAAGCGCCGAGTCGAAACGCGTGTTGATCACCGCGTTGGAGGCGTTGACCCTGGCGGATGCCGGTGGGGAGCCGATGCTGGTGGTGAAGACCGCCAAGGGAGGGTTTGGGCTTGCGGTGAGTGCCGAGAGGCGCGAAGAATGGCGGGGATTCGTCGCGGACGTCCTGAGGGCAAAAAGCGCGCTGTGAGGAAACCCGATGTTGGTTCACGACAACTATGCCTACCTCCGTGCAAGCTATTCTAGTTTGGTGGATATTTTTGGCCCTCCCGAGCTCGCCGACGACAAGAGCACCACGTGTTGGCCGCAGGTGATCGCTCCGCGGTGGCCGGATTTGCAGTTCGAAATCTACGATTCGTGGTCGGGCCACGAGCATTTGGTGGAGTCGCTTCGTCCAAAAGTGCGCGCGGCACCGTGGTTTGACTGGAGCGTGCAGGGGCGGGGTCGACGGGAGTTGTTTCAGTTTTGCACGTGGCTTTCCGGCGAGGTCATCGCACGTCAGCCGAAGGGGAGGCTGCTTACCGCCGCCTCGCAACAAGCGGTGAACGCCCAATTGGCGGCAGGAGCCACTTGGGAGCAAGCGCTGATGTTTGCGGCGTGGGAGGAAACCGCTTCCGCTTGGTTTGCATGGCCCTTGACGGAAACCCGCTATCCGTTTGAAGTTCCGTCGGATTGAGCATTGGTCAAGTGGTTGACGATTTGCTTAGAGATCCACCACCACCGGCGGATTCACTGGTCGGTACTTGAGATTGCAGCTGCTGGCGTTTACGTACACAATGCCGTCCCGTTCGACCATGCCGTACGCCTCGTGAATATGACCAAACACGTGGAGTTTTGGGCGGATCCGCGTCAATGCCTTGGTCAACTCTTCGCACCCGACGGGTTCGCCCGTATCCAACCGATCGAGCACCCCCAATGGAGGGGAGTGCGTGAGCAATACGTCGATCCCGGCGGGAACTTTCGCCCAGACCGCTGCCAGCTCCGGCCCACGTTTTAGGTTGAACGCCCAGTTAAAGAACCACGGCTGCCACGGGCTGCCGTAAATGCGGAGGCCTTCGATCGTGACCTCCTCGTCCTGGAGGTACACGGCGTGGGTGATCCACGACCGTGCTTCGGGGTTTCGCTCAAACCCAAAATCGTGGTTGCCCGAAATGATCACCTTGTGACGATGCGGGAGGGAGCCCAACCAGGCGTTGAACGCGCCGATCTCTTCGCGTCCGCCGCGCCCGGTGGCATCGCCAGCGTGCAACAGCAGATCGCCATCGGGGATCTTCAGTTGGCTGTGTTTGGAGTGGGTGTCGCTGATGCAGACAATCCGCAAGAGGTCTCCCTTAGAGGCCGCTATTCATCGTCGCAGGACTTTCCGCCGGTGCTGCAGTCGCAATCGCAGCTTTCGCCGACTTCGTTGCTGCATTCCTCGACCGCCTGAGACAGCGCGTCCTCATCGTCATCCGCGCAGGGGGAGGGTTCGCCGACGACAAATCCCGCGCTGTTCCCGGTCCAACATTCGCATTCATAGCGCATGCCGTTGCCGCTTGCGCAGCCGTCTGGGTCGTTGGCCCCCATGAGAATCACCGGCAAAACGATTAAGAGCGCGCGTGCTCGCATGAATCCCCCTGCCGAAAATCCTACCATGAGTTGCGGCGGTGGGGAGTGCTTAGTTAAAGGGATCCCATCGGACTCCTCTCCCCGCTTGCGCGCTGGGTCCGATCGCACCGAACTCGCGTTGGCCCGATTCCACGGGCACTTCCGCCTTCGGTTCGGCCGCCGGGGTGCGGTTCTTCCATCCGGCCGTTGTGTGTACAAATGTCAGAGCTGTGGCTGCTCCGTCGGCCCTCGCCAGTCTTCTCATCAAGTGGTCGTTGAAACTCGTCGGCGCCGTTATCCCTATCGAAAGAGCGTGAATACCGAAATTCCGCGCCTCAACAAAGACCGCCCGGAGCACCGCGATGACCCGGGGGGTGTGGGTGAGGAGATCGTTCGGGAGTGGCGGATATGTACGCCGTGTTTTCTGAGTTGGGACCCGATCGGGCCTCAGTAGTAAAGTAACTTTACCAAAGGCGCCTCGCAATGCGAGGCTCCGTCAGCCGCTTGACTACTCGAATACCGCCACGTTGCTGACCGCGTACCCAAGCTGTCCGTAGTTGTGCGGCACGGGGTTCGTCTACTGGCGCGCCCTCTGTCGGATATCGGCGTATGCGGCTTGGTTACGAGGGCTAGGGCGGAATGGGAGACTGTCGGGAATAGTATGCGTATATTATGCCAAATGCATTCGATTGCATGGCAATATGCGTAGAGGGTGCCGGGTGCGATCCCCGGACGACTCACCCTCGATGCACAAATGGTACGGGCGGCCGGATTTGAACCGGCGACCACCGGTTTCCAAAACCGGTACGCTACCGCTGCGCTACGCCCGTAAAAAGGTACGGATGGCCGGTCCTGCCCCGGCGACCTCCGCGTTCCGAACGCGGCGCTCTGCTAACTGAGCTACATCCGTAGGAAGTTCTAGGAAAGGTTCTCCAGCGTTAGTTTACATATGCAAGTCGTTTCGACTGTGGGCGATTGCCCCTCAGACAAACAAAAACCCCCGGCGTTTGTCGAGCGCCAGGGGTCCGAGAATCCACGTTGTAGAAACGCTATTCCGGTGGACCGCCTGGCGGGGTGGGGGGCTGTTGTGGGAGGAGCATCGGTATTCCTGGTGCGGGGAGCGTCGACAATGAGCGAAGAAGTGGGTTCCGAAGAAATGGCGGTCGGCCAAAAAGAAAACCCCTCGGCGGTGCCAGAGGGGTCTTGCGTCTACGTATCGGCGAACCGAACCGCTAGACTCCCCACCTTTGGGCAGGGAAAACCCCCGACAAGCCGCATGGGCTTGGAGTGGGGGGCCGGGGGATGGCGAAGCGGTACGTCATGGAGGCACCTTACCGCATGGCGAAAAGCGGGGCAAGTGTTTTTTCTGCAGAGTTGTATATTATGTGGCTCTGAAGACTAATCGCCAGCGAGCACCGTCTGAAAGATAGGTTTCGTATTTGAGAACTCCGGGCTCGGGCCTTCGCCATAGGTGCTTTGCGTCGTACTCCCTCACCCGCCTAGGGGGAGGGAGGAGCTTTGCCTGCGGCAGGATCGAGCACCGGCCCGAAAACCTCGTCCATCTTTTCCACATTGCTGGGATCATAGTCGATGTCGAGGGGGGGCTTTCCGGCGCGGAGGGCCAACCAGCCAAACCCGGTCAGCGGCGCCCGCGCGACTTCCACACCGTTGCGTTTGACGATCACCATGTTGGTATCCATGTCTCCGTGGCCCAATACGGCACCCCGAGCGGCGGCGGCTTCGGAAACTTCGTGGGTATACCAAGACCAGTCGTCGCTGGTGCAAGCTGCGCCGGAGTGGGCGACAAACACCTTCCAATCTTCGTCGGTCACTTCCACCACCTCTTCCTTCTTGGGCGGAGGATTTGTGAGGTAGTCGTGAGCCCCCTCGGTCCCGAGGCCGCAGGCGTGCGCCCAAAGCGGCTCCCGACGGGCGGGATCCTGGTATTCGGGGTGGGCCTCAAAGAACTTGCGCAGCGCTGCGGCGCGGGTTCCGTCGTCCTCGTCGCCGCTGGTGCCGGGCATGATCTCGTTTGCGAGCGCTTCTTCTACGGCTTGGTCGACCCAAGTGGTCGGTGTTTCGGGGGCTTGTGGCGCTTGGAGGTCCGCTTGCGGAGCAGCCTCCGGAGCGTCGGAAGGGACCGGGGGTGTCGCCTGCGAGGTGGTGAGGCCACCGCAGGCGAGGGCGAGGGGAAGTCCGATCCAGAGCAGCCGTTGCATACACACCTCCGCACCAGGGTACCACGGTCGTACGCCCGGAGGCCCAAACGGCTAGAAACACTCTTGGGCGTTCGCGATTCTCTCGTACTCGGTCGCCTCCCAGGAGGCGCTCCATTCGCTGGAGGGGCTGCGTTCTAGGTCCACCACCCGAAGAGGAGCGGCGTCCAACAAGGCTTCCGTGTAGTAGTAGTAGTCGGCACTCCACCACCCGCTCGTGCCAGACTCGCAGTAGTCGTCCAGATAGCAGGAACCTCCTACGAAAAAGTAGTGGTCGCCGTCCGAGTACACCGCTCCGACTTCGATGTACGACATGCCTTGGCCTTCCAAAGAGTCATACAAAGCGTCGCTCACGTCCGCCAGGGTGTTGGGATTGGTGACCTGTGAGAGGCCAGCGCACTCGGGATCCGAATTGGGGCTGTCCCCGCCGGTGTTGGGATTGCAGAGGGAGACAGCGGACAAGGTTGCAGCAAATGCACATTTAGTAAACGACATGACGACCTCCAAAGCAGAGTGGACGTGCATCGGAAAAAGTACGATGAACGCCACGCGTTGGAGATACCCGAAAAGGAGTCGAGGCACTCCTTACACGAGGGGGAGTACCCCTTACATGACCGCGTCCTTCAGGCGGCGATTTCGATCGGCACTTTGACGTCTGCATCCAGGATCGTACCTTTGACATCGGCGGTGACCCGCACGTAGAACGACAGATCGTCGTCCGCGAGCGCAAGGCCGGGCGTGAGATAGCCGAGCTTCATCAGTGTGTTTGGGATATCGACGTCGGTGATGCAGAAACCGCTTTCGACGACTTGTCCGGGCCTCGCCGTGTACGGCGGGGCCACCTGGGCGCCGTACACTGGATGGGCTGCATCGTGGCGATCGACGCCGAGAACGATGGGTTCTTCCCGGCCATCGGGATGGCGGCGCTGCAGCACGAATTCGGTGACGTGCGAAAGCACCTCCTGCGACGAGGAAAAGGTTATTTTGAATTGGCCTTTGATCACCGAGTCGGTGAGCGGGAACACGATGTCGCCATCCACGGGCTGCCTCTCCACAGAGACCGCCTCGACTTTTACGCCATGGCCGCCAAATGCCGTTTTTACCTTGTCAAACCAACCCATGATTTCTCCTAAATCGCGAGTGGGAAAATCCCCGCAACCTCCAGATGGAGGCCTCCGGAAAAAGTCGCAGGCTTTTTGTGCGGCTTAGGCGGCCTGGTTGCGAAACTCGCCCGGTGTCAGGCCATTCCAGGCGCGGAAAGCGCGAGAGAAAGAATTGGAATCGTCGAATCCGATGAGAAACGCGATCTCATCCACGGACAGCGATTTCGTTTTCAGGTGTTCCCGCGCTTGCTGATTTCGCACTTCGGCCAGCAGATCGCGAAATGCGGTGCGCCGATCTTGAAGGGCGCGTTGCAGCGAACGAGCGCTCATCGCTAGTTCTTTGCCGATCGATTCGATGGTGGGGCGCTGTCCGCGAATCCGGTGGACAAGCAACTTTCTTACTTGGCCGATCAGTGGATCTTCGTCTTCGGGGGTGTTCGCTTTCAGGTACGGGATCAATGCCTCTAACATCGCCACATTGTGTGTTGCGAACAGCTTTTCACCGTCGCTCCGGCGGTACACGAGCCGATTGATGGTGGCGCCGAGGTGCAGTTGGCCGCGAAAGAAGGCTGAATGTCCGGCGGGTGACTCAAGTTCTGTCGTTTGGAGGTGCACTTCGAGGGGAGAAAGGTCCGCATGCCCGGTGGCGCGGCGGCACATTTCGGTGACAAACGCGAATTCCACGTCCACCAAAACTTGTGGAGGACGCGGAGCTCCGTCGGGCCACCCCCAATACAAAACGAGCTGGTCCTGGTCGCTTTCCGCGTACACGGATTCGGGGCCCAGCATGCGTTTGTAGGTCGAAAGAACGGAGAATGCTTCGCGCACGCAGCGGCAGCTGATCAACGCCAGGATCAGCGGCTCGGTGGGAGCCAAATCGGCCACCTGTGCAAGCCGGATTCCGACCTGTGGGTCGCCGCTGAGATCGCGGATCGCCCGCCAGGCCGCGAAGTATTGCTCCATCGGAAGGCGTTCGCCCGACAATTCCAGGGGCACGCCGACCCGCTCGGAAACGGCGGAGGGTTCGATTCCGAGCTTACGGAGCGCGATGTTCAGTCCGATCGGCACTTTGCAGGGTCGAACCGCTCTGCTCATTTTACCCCTCGCAACCCTAGAAGAAGGAGAACAACCAGGACCACGCGAACCAATTCGCCTGGAACGATGCCGGTGGGTGCCGAGCCGATCGCGACGAAGGCAAAATTCATGGCCGCCTCGACGCTCTGCAGAAACAGGTTTGCATAGAAGATCGCTCGAAGACCCACCCCTTCGGCGTGGCGTCCAAACCAGCTGAGCACGGAGAACGCCAAGAAGGTCACTCCCAAATCCCGAGCGAACAGTATACCGGACGGCTCAGCGTTGACGCCGAAAATCGGCAGCATCCATTCCGGGACGAGCAGAAGGGGTAGGCCAAAGGAGAGAAGGACGGCGACGTTGATCATGAGCACGGTTTTGGGGTTCATGCGCCCACCGCCTTTGTTGATGCTCGAACCCCAGCGAGGAGCAGCAGGCCGATGACGTAGTGGCTCAGCACGGCGAGGGCCGTTCCCACCTGCGCTTGCGTTGTGGAAAAAATGCCTTCGTCCGCGAGGGATATCCACAGCACCCAATCCACGGTGGCGCTGCCGATCTGGTAGACCGCGAGCATTTTGGCGATGCCCAAATGGGGACGATCGCGAAACATCCAGGCCACCCAGGCTTGCGAGGCGAGCGCCATCCCGAGGAGTTTGGTGACCCATTGGCCGTCGGCGTTGAGAACCCAGCCGGTCAGGGGGGTGATCCACGACGGGGGAACCATCGCGATGGCGGCATAGGCGATTTCCAAACCAGCGACAACCGTAAATAGGGTTCTAAGGTCGGTGAACCTGCGCATCGCGTTCTGCATAAGATCCCCATCGTTTGGGCGAATGCGAAAGCGCAACGCCCGATAACGAGAGGACGGTACCTTCTCTCGCCGCCCCTCCCAAGACGGAGCGCGTCAACGATCCTGCAGAGTGCGCCAATTCGTGCGCGATCGGCGCGAAACGGGGAAGCAGCGGCTATTCCGACTTGGTAGTGTTGCGGTACTTTCGGCCGCCGACAGCGACGCCGGAGATCACCGCCGCGGTCGCCATGCTTGGGCATTCGAAGGCCCCCAAACACGTGGCCAACATCGCACTCATCGCTAACAGGACGAGCGCAAACCCGACGGCGCCTGCCGCTTCGGTCTCCGCTTGCACCGGGCGATAGTGCTCTTCCACCTTGCGATCGACTTCATCGTCGTCCGCCTCGATGGAGCAGCCGTCGGCGCCAACAAATACGGACCCCTCAGGCAACGGGAATTCCCAGCGTTCGATCGGAGGAAGCTCCCCTTCGGTGCAGAACATCGGCTGTCCGCACGCCGAACAGGCGGCGACGGGGGGGCCGAGCTCGCCGGCTTTGACCCTCCGAAGCGTGCGCCACGCGGCGAGCTCCTTCGGGATCGACGGCAGGCGGGCGCCGCCGGGCATGGGAACGTCGATCACGTCTCCGTCTTGGCGGCGTTCAACCCGAAAACAGGAGATGCAGCGTGCGGTTCCGGCCATTCGTTAGCGTATGAAACCGGGAATGCTCGGGCTAGCGGATGCACCGTCCGGCTGCATCGTTCAGCGGTGGCGGTGCGGGGTTTCCTGCCTCGGTGAATCGATCTGCAACCGGCGGATGCCGTCGTTCGCTTTAGTTTCGTACAGAATCGGAGGTAAAATGCGTGTTGCCTGGTCAGTTCTGGGGCTTGGACTTTGTGGCTTCCTCCCTACGGAAGCGGATGCTGCGGTGGGGTATGCAACCCATCTGGCGATCAAGTCCGGGCCGATTCCGGCCAGTGTTTGCATGCCTATAACAGTGCAAACGGAGACGGTCTATGGTTACGGGAAACAGGTTCCCGTCGATGTGACCGTGAGTCTGACTGCGCCTGCAGATTTGAAAATGTATGCAGACAGTAGTTGTAAGACTGCAACGGCCTCGGTCAAGATCCTCGCCAATCAATGGCAATCGACCGTCTACGTAAGAACAACGACGGCAGGCGTTTTTCGAATGACCGCATCGAACCCCAACTTGATCTCTGCAAACACCGATGTGTATTCGACGTGGGCCACCCATGTGGTTCTAAAGTCCTCGGCGTCGGTGAACTCGGCGACCTGCACGCAGGCGAGCTTGTCGCCGGAAACCGTGTACGGATATTGGAAATACCTGCCGGTACCGCTCACGGTGACGTTGAGCGGCGCCTCCTATTTCAAGGATGCAAATTGCACAGAAACGACGACCTCTGCGTCGATTCCAGCCAACACAGGTAAAGTGAAAGTCTACTTCAAAACCACGAAAAGCACTACGCTGACGCCGACGGCGACCGGATTCATCAGCGTTCCGGCGACGGTGGCGTTGAACGGAACCACGGGAACGGGCGGTGGAACCCAACCCTTAGCGACGGCGTTGTTTTCGGCGCCTCCGTTTCCCCCGTGCGAACACGGCTCGAACCGCATCGGGCGCCTGCTGGAGGTGGGGGACAATCTCACCTATCCGAATGTGAACGATGTTCCTTGGGAAACCTTGGGTGCAGGGGACACGGTGCGCATCCACGGGCGGCCGACCCCCTATGCAGAGAAAATACTGATTTCGACGCGTGGATCCGCCGAGCAGCCGATTGTGGTGTGCGGGGTCGCTGGGCAGAACGGAGAACGCCCCGTTCTGACGGGTGTAAACGCCAGAAATCGACTGGGCGCCCCCTATCCAAGCTGGAAACCGTTTCAAGGGTTTGGGTTGATCACCGTGGTCGACAAAAACCGGTGGGGCAACACCCCGGCAACCAAGATCGGCAACATCGTTATTCAAGGGTTGACCTTGACGAAAGCGCTACCGAGCCAGCCGTTCTACGACAATACTGGGGCCTTGGACACCTGGTCCACTTCGGCGACCGGGCTGTACATCTACGGCGCGGAGAATGTGGTCGTCCGCGGCAATGTGCTCACCGACAACGGCAATGGGCTGTTTGTGACGTCCAAAGGCAATGAGCACGAGATCTCCCGGGACATTCTCGTGCAAGGAAATCAGATCTACGGAAATGGCTCGGTGACGAGTTATCTCGTTCACAACATCTATACCGAAGCTTCGGGGATTGTGTTCGAAAACAACTATCTGGGCCAGACCCGCCCCGGGGCCAAAGGCGCCAACCTCAAAGATCGCTCCGCGGGACTGGTCATTCGCAATAACTGGATCGAATCCGCGGCCCGCACCCTCGATCTGGTGGATCCGCAGGAATCCTACGGGGTGATGATCAACGAGCCCGACATGCATGAAACGCATGTGTACGGCAATGTATTCGTGAACACCCCGCCGAACGTATCCGGCAGCATGATCCACTATGGGGGCGATTCTTTCGACGATTGCACAGACTTGGCGGCGTGCTGGAGCTACCGAAATGGCACGTTGCATTTCTATAACAATACGGTCTACATTCGAATGGACCAATTGCAGTCTTATCGGATCAATTTGTTCCACCTGTCCAGCAATTTCGAAACGGTGGTGCTGACCAACAACATCATCCACCGTACCAGTTCCACCCCTGGTGCGACGCCCACGACCCTTCAATTGATGACGACCAATCAAGGGAAAGTTCCACTGGGAAACATCGTGTTCCGTACGAATTGGATGCAGCAGGGGTATGTGTACAGCAACGCCCCGATCGGCGGGACGGTGCAAGGGGAGGAGAACCTGATCCTGGGTACGGATCCGGGATTCACCGATAAGGCTCAGTGGGACTTTTCGCTTTCGCCCACTTCGCCTGCATTGGGCCGCGGGGAAGAGCTGTTTCCGACGCTCGGATACTACGATCTCGACTGGCAACTGGTGCCGTTTGTAACGGGCGAGGTGGAGGAGCGGACCGACCTAGCGGTGGACTTGGGTGCGTTCGGAGCGGATCTTCCGATTCTTGGGAAGTGATTTTCTGGAAGGGATTTCCGACGCATGGGGCGCCACGGGCGTCCCAGCGCGTCCCAAGGGGGCGCCCCCCGTAGAGGGGGGCCGATTCTTCCGGCACACTCCATCAGACCGCACCGCAAGCGGTTCGATAGACACCGCACCCTGTGATGTTCCCCTATGGAACGCTTGAAGGTACGGTGTAGAGGGAGTCAGGATGGGGCAGGTACGGCAGGTTCCAGCAGCCACGGCAGCGGTCAACGCGGTTGCGGCGGGTGGTGAGCAGGCGCCGGCGCGTCCGCCGGAAGTCAGCAACGAAGCGGTGAAAGCTGAGGTACCTCAGGTCGAGGAAGACCCTGGATTCCTGCTGCGCCCCGACGTGAACCCGGTCACTGGCGAGGCGGCGGCGGTGGGCAATGTGGACGGTTCCGACCTGCGGTTGACCGCGGGGGGCGGGTCGCTGAGCCAGGAGCAAGCCCAGATGTCACTCCAAGGGGACCTCAAGGAGGTTCGGAAGGCGAGCCAAGAGGTGAGCTATCAAGGAGGGGAGTTTTCGCTCGCTTTTGGTGATTCGCAGCGGGTGGACCGCGGGACGTGGGACGAGAAAGGCGAAGGCGAAGGCACGTTGGTCTCCGAGGAGCGCAGCCGGGTCACCCTGGCCGGCGCGGGCGAGGGCTTTGTGGTGGGCGGGGATGGCACCCGAACGGTCGCCGAAGGTGATGGAACCAAGGTGAAAAGTGCTCAGGTGAACGCCAACCTGTTGGAAGGGCAGATCAACGGCGGCGTTGGGCGGACGATCAAGGATGCCGAGGGAAATACGGTCAAAGGCGCTCAAGTGCGCGCAGGGTTGGACGTCGGGGCCAACGGGATCCAGAATGCCAATGCGCAAGGAACGCTGACGCGGGGGAAGGCGAGCCTTACGGTGAGGGGCAACGCCAAGTATTTGGTGTCGCCGCCGGTGCGAACCCCCGCCGGTTTTCAGGTGACGCTGGAGCGTCAGGCGGGAAAGGGGGCGGGAGTGGGGCTGGGGCTCACCGCCGAGAGCGACCACACCCGCGGCTCCGTAGAAGTAAAGCACTTTACTACTTTGGCCGAGGCCGAAGCGTGGCGGAAAGGGGGGCGAACGATCGCCGAAGGCGGCCCGACCGGACGCGAGGCCGCCGCGATGAAACCCGGTGATAAATTTGTGGAAAGCGTCAGAGATACCGAGGCAGCGGGTCTCTCGCTCGGAAGCGTGGTCCAGGCCGGAGCGAAGGGCGCCACCGAAGTGTCCGAGCAACGCGCGTTTGAAATGGGGACCGATGGCGCCTTGATGGTGACGGTCGACCGCAGCCGGGGCACGGGCGATGAGGCTACCCTCGGAAGCCACGGTGGATCCTTGGGTCTCTCTCGCGCCGAAAAGAAGACCGAACAGCAGAAATTGAAATTCGATTTGCGAACGCCCGCCGGAAAGGCGGCCTACGACCTCTACCAAGCCACCGGAGTGGTCTCCGAGGTGGGGGTGACCGTGGTCGCTCGGGCGCAGAGCGACGAACGGGGCAACGGTATGAAGGGGAGCCTCGCCGGGCTGGCGGTCAACCAGGGTTCGCGGGTGGTCAACGGCGAAGCCGTTCATGCGGATGGCTCGCGCCAACGGTCGGTGATGGGGGAAAACACTCTGGGCGCGGCGGCTCCGTTGTTGGGGAACTACAGCGAGAAGGTCGCGCTTACCCAACTCCAAAACACCGATTCGCAAGGACAGAAGTCGAAAGCCTACCCGATCACCGCGGAGGTGGAAGGCAGCGACGGCACCGACATCGGGCGGACTTTGGCCAGGCTTTCGAACACCACGTTCGACCCCGGCCAAGACGTGAAAGCGAGCGGCAAATGGAATGTGACCAGCGCTTTTTCGGAAGCCCAAATGCAGGCTTTGGTGGCGGCGGTCCAGAAGGGCGATCTCCACAATGCCCATGGTGGGGTCGATGACTTTGGTGAAGTGCGGAAGTTGAAAGCGGCGCTTCGCGGGGTGAGGGATCCGGAGGTGATTCGGCAGGCGTTGGCGGCTTTTGTCGCGGAAACGGGGACCGGTGGCCTGCAAAACCTTCGGGACGCCGCGGGTGGCACCCAGCGTACGGAAGTTGCGCTCCAAGGCGATCCGTACATGAACGGTGCGGCCGGTTGGGCGGCGATCGATGCCGCCCGCCAGAAGGTTCAAGCGGCCCAAGGAGCCGATGCGCCAACGATGGACAAAGCGGTGAACGAAGCGGTCACCACCCTCGGATTCCTGCGTCGCAAACGGGTGCAGCTCGAAGACGCCTCCAACTACCCAGAGCTTCCACCGGCGTTGCGTGCGCAGGAGATCGCCCGTACCGAAGCGGCGATCCGGGACATGGAAGCGGCGACGGAGGCGTTGGAGCCAGCGCGCGCCGCGGAAGCGGAAGCGGGCCGTCCCACCGATCCGGGGGCGGACCAGAGCTTTTCGGATCCCGCGGCGGCGATCAGCCCGGTGGCGGGAGCCGCCGGGGTTTCGGACGTGGATTCGCGTTCGGGGCTGATCGGATCGGTGGCCCAGGGGGTGGCCAACTCGTTTGCAGGCCTGGGTCCAAACCGTTCGCGTGCACAGGAGCAAGCCGCGCGGGCTCAGATCTCGCACCGCGTGCAGGTGGGGGGCGCCTATTCCCGACGGCCGGCGGCGGAGGCGTTGGACGGGTTTGCGCACGAATACCAACAAGCTGAAAAGAGCTTTGCCGGTGGACAACGCGCATGGGTGGAAGCCCAAAAGGCCGAACAGGATGCGCGGCAGGCGTGGACGGAAATTCGGGTGGCGATGGCCAGCCGGCCAGACGCGCTCCACGAAATCCCGACTCGAGTGTTTGCGCCGATTCAACGCGCCAAAGAGATGTACGACATCGCTGCCCAGAGCTTTCAGATCGCTGAGGCTTCGTACCAGGAAATCCGCTCCAAGGCTGGTAATTCACCAAAGCTGTTTGGCGGCTACGACGCGGTCGCGGACGAGTAGCTAGGGCTCCGGCCGCCATCCCGGCGCTCGAAAAAGGGTTCCGAGGGCGTGCCGGGGATTCGCCAGCAGATCGGAAAACAACCGCCGCCATTCAAAGGTGAGCACCGTCCAAGGGTTTCGGTCGGGAAGCGGATCTGGGGGGCCGTAGACCACCGGCTCCTCATCGGATTCCGCTTGGAAAGTTCCAAAACACCGGTCGAACACGATCAGAGTGCCGCCGAAGTTCGACCCCCAATACCGCCGGTTGGAGGCGTGGTGTACTCGATGGTGGGCCGGCGTGTTGAACACCCATTCGAACGGGCCCAATCGCGGCAGGGCGTCGGTGTGGATCCACGTTTGGTAAACCAAGTTTACCATAAACACCTCCACCAGGAGTTCAGGGGCGACCCCCAACAACACCAACGGCATGAAAAACAGCACTCCGCCGTGGTAATTCCCGAGGATGCCCAGCCGCAGGGAGTGCCACAGCACCAGTTGGGTGGCGGTGTGGTGCACGGAATGTTCCGCCCACAACCAACGGATCTGGTGGCTCATCCGATGGAACCAGTAGTAGGCGAACTCAACCCCAAACCACACCGCGAACCAGGTGGCCCACGAGTTCGAATCCCAATCGAACCATCGGTACGGATAGACCAGGTTTCCAAGGACATAAAGCGCGGTACCGCCGGCGAGTCGAGAGACGGTGTTGCGCAGGGTGGCGAGCACGATCGTGACGCCTACATCGGTCCAAGGGTAGGCCCGCACACCGCCGCGGTAGGTGGCGATTTCGTAGATCCAGAGTACAAAAAGCGGCGGGGCGATGTAGAGGTAGGGCCATTCCATCGTCCGGCTCCGGCGGGTCGCGTTGCGGGATTAACCGGATCCGTACCGCTGCAGCAGAAAGGTAAGCGCTTTACCATTCGTGCGATGCCGCCCGCGCCAATAGTAAAGCGACTTGACGATGCGCGCCGAGGGCCGAAACTCTCGGCGCGCAGGTTGGGCTATTCGCAGTCCCACACCACCCGGTTTTGGGCCACGAGAACTCCGTTCTCGTCCGATACCTTAACTGCGTTCAACCTCTGATCTGCGTCGTAGACGTATTCAGTGGCTGAGTTAACGCTGGTCATCGTGAGCGGCTGGCCAAGGTTATCCAACGTGTAGACGATGCGGCTGGAATCCAGCTCATCCGACATAGAGCCGTACCAATAGCTGATGTCCTCAATCATACGACCTTGTTCGTCCATGACCTGCTCCGAGCTTAGCACTAGCTCATCCCCGTCGTAACGGTCATCGTAGGTTGTACGGACATTTTCTGACGTCCACACCACCTTTTTGGTGAGGACATGGATGGGGCTGTCCCCTCCCTGCTCCACCCACGTCTCCAGGTAGTTGTCGCCGTCGTCGACATGGGTGATCTCGATGTCGGAATCGCCCATCGCGAAGCGCGTCTCCCGCCCTTTGGCATCGAACTCCCAGGCTTTCTCGATCCCATCGTCGCGGACCAGGGTACGCGTCACCGGAATGTGGTTGGCGTCGAACTGGGTGTCGATGGTGTACACCTCGGAGCCCTCAAGGAAAGCACGGACCTTCACCGCGTCGCCTTGCGCGTCGAAGGTGGTTTCTTCGGCGATGGCATCACCGCTGAACTCCTTCTTCGTACAGTTCGCTTGCAGCTCATGCACGTCCGACGCGCGTTCGCCCCGCTCGCTGTTTTCCTCCGCTGGAGTTTGAGGTTTTGGGCTGCACCCTGCGGACAGGGCACAGGAAATCACAAGGAACGTCATCCACTTTTGTCGACACATGCTCACCTCACATTGTGTACTAGGACAGTGAGGGGGGCGGAAAAAAGGATCGCCGATCCGTGTCCCAGCGTGTCCCAGCCGCTGGGAAATGTGGATCGAGGTGTGATCGCACTCAAAAAACCGGGTTCCTACTAAGGAAACACCCTCAGAAAATTCCTGGGCGCCCGCTTCTTCCGAACGCACTGGGTGTCCGCATCCAAAAAACTGGCAGTCAACCCCCTTCGCGGTCGGTCCGTCGTGTTCGAACCCGACCGGTGCCACACCAGACTGTGCACCAATACCACATCTCCCGCGGAAACCGGAACGGCGATCCCTTCGTTTACCTGACGCTTTTCGACTTCAGCGACGGGAACCAATCCGCCCATTTCCGTCGCCAACCCCCACCGATGGCTCCGGGGAATCACCCACAGGCATCCGGCCTCGACGCTCGCATCGTCGAGCGCCGTCCAAGCTTGAAGCTCGGGATTTCGGTCGAGGCCCCACAGCTTTCCGGCGTCCTGATGCCAGGGAATGGGGGTGCCCAAGTTCGGCGCTTTCGAAAACAGCACGGTTCGGTAAAGAGAAGTTCCGTTGGGGTAAACTTCCGAGCACAGGCGCGCGAACAAGGGGTTCCGTACCCAACCCAGGAACAACTCATCCCGTTGCAACCGATCGATCTTGCGGTAGGCAACATCCGGTCCGCGCCAGCCGTCCTCGTTCACCACGTCCTCGTAGCGTCCGGTGGTCGCATCCGGTTGAAAAAACAACCCCGGATCGGGGTGAGTTCCGGCGATCAACGCTTCGATCCGTGAGCGCAAGGTCCCCAGCGTCTCGGGGGTGGCGACCCCCTCGATCTTGGCGAATCCCTCCCGTCTCCAATCGGAAAGTGCCTTTTCCACCTCCGCTTCCGACACCTCACGAATCATCGAGCGTAGCTCGCGTCCGTTCCGACCAGGTCCTGGTAGATTTGAAGCATGGCGCGCTGGGCGTCCTCGGAAAGCGCCACTTCTCTTGCTTTTAGCGCAGCGTTCAGGTGCGCCTCGGATCCGGGCCCCACCAACACCGAATCGATTCCGGGATTCCCCATCACGAAGGCATAGGACAATCCGACCAAATCGGTATTCTCAGCGTCGGCGACCTCG
>SXGR01228265.1_pt1 | contig 33312 bp, 26 predicted proteins | sample 3174711 | NCBI WGS metagenome assembly SXGR01 (sample SAMN11356860, study PRJNA531348) | freshwater metagenome | isolation source: freshwater sample F1-60 | place: China: Fuxian Lake, Yuxi | collected 2017-12-25 | reverse complement strand
TCGGTGGGGCGCAGTTGGTGGCGCTCCAGCAAGGCACCGAGGGGTTGAGGACCGAGATCACGCTCTGCGTTCATCCGACGGAGCCTACGCTCTGTGCGGTCGGACCGCGCGGCAATCAGTCGGGAAGGGAGTCAAGGCCGGCGGACTCATCGTCCGCGCGCGAGAGGATCCGCAGGGCTTCTTCGTCGGCGAGCAGCTGGCTGACGATCAGCACCTCATCGGGCGGGTTGCCCTCGGAGAGCAGGTCGACCTCGCTCACCGGACGGCCGCTGTGCCGGGCGGCCAGGCGGATCACGCGCAGCAGGTCCATCACCCGATCCTCGAGCTTGCGGCCGGCCGGTTCCTGAACGAGGAACTCGGTTCCACCTTCCAGCAGCTCGGAGGCATCCGGCTCGGGCGAGTCACAGGGACCGAGCAGTCGCACCAGAGCGCGGGAGCGGGCGAGGTTCTGCTGGCACTCCGCGCGGATCCCGAAAAGACGAATTCCGTCGTGCGATCGCAGACGGAATTCATGGACTTCAAGCCAGGCGCTGGAGAGCTCCGGGCGGGGCGTCAGAAACACGGAGCTTCGACTTAAGTTGTTATCTGACAGACGCTTATGCCAATAAAACCGGTCGAAAAGCAACGGGTGCAGTGGTTTCCTCGGCGGTTGGAGCACGAGGGTGGGGAGCCAGAGGGCGGTCGGGGGGCGAACGGACAAAGCCGAAAAAAGAAAGCTCCTAGCGAGGACGGGGTCCGTTGTTCGTGCCGTTCCGGGTCGCTCTCCTTGCGCCGAAGAGTGTCCGCGCCCGGGGTACGCACGCAGAGCCGAAGGCTCCGGACGGAGACAAGGATTTAGCATTCCCCGATCCACCTGAGCGCTCGCGCTTCCGCTATCCTCGCGCCTCGCTGTTCACCTCGGCCCCCCGCCCCCCGTGCACAGCGACACCGTCCGAGGTCGAACGAGTGTCGCGGCCCCTTCGCGACCCCTCGCGGTGACAAGGAGAAAAGACGCATGTGGATCCAGTTGGGCTGCTTGGCCCTCGCGCTGCTCGGTGGCGCGCCTCAGTCGGAGAAGGACCCCAAGCCCGAAACCAAGGCCCCGCCCGCCGAAAAGCAGGAGTCGCCTTCCAAAGGCGACGCAAAGAAGGACTCCGGGACCAAGAAGAAGGATGAGAAGGGCGAGAAGGCCAAGGAAGAGGCCAAGCCCAAGGAGGAGCCGCCGCGCGAGATCCTTCCGCCTCTTGAACCAGGTCCGACGCTGTTCATCCGCGCCAAGCGCGTGATCGTGCGTCCCGGTGTCGAGCTGGAAGGCGCCGCTGTGCTCGTGCGCGATGGCCGGATCGTCGGCGTCGGTGCGGGGCTGGAGCAGCCCAAGGACGCGCAGGTGCTCGATGCGGACACGGTCTGCGCGGGCTTCATCGACGTCTGGTCGGCGCTCGCGATCGATCCGGGTTCGCTCAACGACGGCGGCCTGGGGCCGGCGAGCAAGAGCGCGGATGCGTTCGACATGTGGAGCGCCGAGGAGCTGCGCCGTCAGACGCTGCGGGCGGGCGTCACCACGGCGCGCGTGCAGGCGGGAGCCACGGCGCGGGTCGGCGGCACGGGAGCCGTGGTGCGCCTTGCTCCGGGCCTGGATGAGCGTCTGGTGATGCTGACGCGCGAGGGGTGCGTCGCCATCAACGTCGGACTGAGCGCGAACGCCGGCGGCGGCGGCGGCCAGCTGCAGGTGATCGACGGCCAGCTGGTGCAGGTTGATGCCGGCGCCCGCGGCATGGACATCTTCGACCGTCTGGCGGATCTGGACCGCATCGGCGGCGCGCTGGAGCAGGGCCGCAACTACCTGCAGGCGCAGATCGAGTACAAGCACGAGCTCGCCGAGTGGAAGAAGAAAATCGCGGAGAAGGACGCGGAACTCGAGAAGGAGTTCAAGAAGGCCAAGAAGGACCGCGAGAAGGAAGAGAAGGACGCCAAGGACAAGGGCAAGACCTTCGAAGAGAAGAAGTACAAGGAAGACAAGCAGCCCAACGAGCCCCGCTACGACGATGACGGCGAAACGCTGGGTCGCGTGTGGAACGGCGAACTTCCGCTGTTCGTGCAGGTGCACCGCCATGCCGAGCTGCGCAGCTTCTTCAAGGCCACGGAACTCTACACACGCACGCGCTTCGTGCTGGTCGGCGGCAGCGAGTCGCGCTCCTTCACGAAGCAGCTGAGCGAGCGCGGCATGCCCGTGCTGGTCTGGCCGACGCTGCGCGGCCGCGGCGCACCCGATGAATACGACGGTGCGGATCTGTCGCTCGCCGGCGATCTCGCCCGCGCGGGCGTTCAGGTCGTGCTCGGCAGCGGCGGCGCGGATCCGGCGGCGACGCGGGACCTGCCGCTGATGGCCCAGATGGCGATGGGCCACGGCCTGGATGCGGACAAGGCGTTTGAGGCGCTGACGATCGGTGCGGCTCGCATCCTCGATGTGGATCGCCGCGTGGGCAGCGTGGAGCGCGGCAAGGACGCCGATCTGCTGCTGCTCGATGGACGGCCGCTGCAGGGAGCGACGCGCGTGGTGCGCGTGATCTCCGCCGGCCGCGTGGTCCTCAATCCGGAGAACTGATCCATGCTGCTGACGATCGCCACCGCTTTCTCGCTTCTGGCCGCCCCGGCAGCCGAGCTTCCTGCAACGTTCGCCATCCGCGCGGGGCATGTGCTGCTGGACGACAGCACCGTGCTCGACGGCGGCATGGTGCTGGTGGAGGACGGCCGGATCCGCGCCATCGCGCGCGAGGTCGACCTGCCTGAAAACTGCGCCGTGGTGGAGCACGCGGGCTGGCTCAGCGCCGGTCTCGTGGGCCTGCACTCGATGGGCTCTGATCCCGCGGAAATGCGTGATGCCACCCGCCCGGTGCTCGACGCCGAGGTGGCGTGGGCCTTCAATCCCCGCAGCAGCGAGTACGCCAAGGCAGCGGCCGCGGGCATCACCACGCTGGTGCTGACGCCCTCACCGCGCTCGCTCTCCGGCGGAGTCAGCGCGGTGGTGAAGACGGGCGGCGGGAGAATCCTCTCGCGCTCGGCGCACCTCTCGCTGGGCTTCTCCGCGGCCGCATTGTCCCTCAACGCCTATCCAACGAGTTTTGCCTCGGCCGTGGCGGAGCTGAACAACCGCTTTGAAAAACCCAGCGGCGCCTTTGCGCGCGCCCGCGCCGGCGAGCTGCCCTGCCTCTTCGAGGTCGCGACCCGGGCGGATGTGCAGCGTGCCAGCGAGTTCTCGCGCCGCTGGAAGCTGCGCGGAGCGATCTACGGCGCGGATCTCGCCGGCGAGCAGCTCGACGTGCTGAGCGAGGCCGGACTCGCGGTGATCGTCGCCCCGCTCGCCGGGGGTGCCGATCGTCGCTCCATCCAGTCGACGGTCAAGCTGGCGGCGAGTGACATCGCCTTCGGCTTCGGCGTCGACAACCCGATGCTGGATCCGCAGGCCATGCGCTTCACCGCAGGCCTGTGCATCCGCGAGGGCATGGACAGGAAGCGCGCGTGGCGCGCGCTGACGACGCAGGCCGCTGAGGTGGCCGGCGTCGCCAAGCATGTCGGCAGCCTGCAGAAGGGCCGCGATGCGGACCTCGTGCTGTGGAGCGGCAACCCGCTCGAGCTCAGCAGCGGCGTTCAATCGGTCTACATCGACGGCAAGCTCGTCCACGAGGTCAAGAAGCCATGAGCCTCCCCCTGTTCGCTCTGTTCATCGCGGCACTGCCCGCCCAACAAATCCGCCAGCCCCTCACGCAAGGCGAGGCTCCCCGTCAGAACTGGATCGTGCGCGCGGAGCGCGTCTACACCGCGACCGGTCGCGCGATCAAGGATGGCGCTGTGCTCGTCAACGGCTCCAAGATCGGCGCCGTGGGTCCCGGCGCCGCAGAGGAGAACGGCAAGTACACGCTCAGCGTGTATGCCGTCACTCCCGGCATGATCGACGCCAGCGTCCGCCTCGGCCCCGGAACTGCCGGTGTCGAGCAGTCGCGCGAGGTGACGCCCGAGCTGCGCATCGCCGACGCACTCGATCTTTTCGATGTGCGCTGGGATCGCCAGGCCGAGTCCGGCGTCACCACGGCGCTGGTCTGTCCGCAGGATGAGAACGTCATCGGCGGACTGGGTATCGCGCTCAAGACGGCCGGCAAGCCGACCGTCAAGGACCGCACGCTCAAGGCCGACGCCGTGCTGCGCGGTTCCATGGGCTCGCAGCCCTCGACCCGCAACTCACCGGCCTTCCAGCGTCCGCGCAGCTTCTACAACCGCCGTCCGACGACGCGCATGGGCGTGGAGTGGGAATGGCGAAAGAGCTTCTACGAGGCCGTGGCCGGCAAGAACGATCCGGCACGCGCCCTCCCGGGCAGCGCGGAACTGTTGCGCGCACTCGATGGCAAGCTGACCCTGTCGATTCAGGCCTGGACGACTCAGGACATCCGCACCGCCGTGTTCCTAAAGGAGGAACTCGAGCAGGAGCCGCAGATTGCCGGCAAGCCGCGCGTCTTCGTCGATGCTGCCGCCGAGGCCTGGAAGGAGCCTGAACTGCTCGTGCGCTCCAAGGTCGGCGTCGTGTTGCCGCCGTTCCCCGTGGATGGCCGAACGGGCGAAGGTTCGTTCATGGCGTGGAATGTCGCCAAGCTGCTCTGCGATGAGAACGTCCCCGTGGCGTTCTCCGCGCATGGCGGTTCCGGACCGCTGTACTCGCTGGCCAGTCAGGCCGGCTATGCCATGCAGGGCGGACTGGAGTTCGACAAGGCCCTGGCAGCCGTCACGAGTGTTCCCGCCCGCTTCCTCGGGGTCGAGGACCGCGTGGGCACCCTCGAGGTGGGCAAGGATGCCGACCTCGCGCTGTGGAACGGCGAGCCCTTCCAACCGACCTCCCGCGTCATCGGCGTGATCATCGATGGCGCTCTGGTGCTGGATCCGCGTCCCACGGACGCGCGCTGATTTCCTCATCTCTCCGCACAACACAAGACAACCACTCTCGATTCTTCCGATGCTCACCTTCAAGCAACTCTTCAGCGGCGCGACCTGCGGAACACTACTGGCCTCCTTCGCCTTTGCACAGGCCGGCGATGGCCGCATCGTGATCAAGGTCGGTCGCGTGATCACGCAGGCCGGTGCCGACATCAAGAACGGCGTCATCGTGATCGAAAACGGCCGTATCACCGAAGTCGGCGCCGACAAGCAGGGCGCGTGGGACATCGAGGTGCTCGAACAGCCGGACCTCGTGGCCTTCCCCGGCTACGTGGAGGCCCACACCTCGCGCGGCATGGACCGCCCCAACGAGAACATCGAAGTCGCGCCCTTCCTCGACGTGCGTGACTCGATCGACCCGATCAGCTTCTACTTCGAAGACATGCTGCGCGCGGGTCAGACCACGCTCAACATCCAGCAGGGCAACGCCTGCGTGATCGGCGGTCAGGGCATGGTGGTCAAGCCCTACGGCATCACGATCGAGCAGATGCTGGTGCGCCCCAACTCCGGACTGAAGATCGGGGCCGCTCCGCGTCCCGGGCGCTCGCGCGCCACGCAGGCTCAGGCGCTGCGCAAGGCCTTCCTTGATCTGCGCCAGCACGTGGAGAAGCTCGTCAAGGACAAGAAGGACGGCAAGGACTACGCCCGCCGTGAAGCGCTCTTCCAGGGCCGCGACATGGAGAAGGAAGAGAACAAGACCGGTCGCGCCATGGATGGCAAGGCCAGGTGGAAGGTGAAGGACTTCGAGATCGTCCCGCGTGGCGAGGTCGACGAGAAGATGGAGCCCCTCCTGCGCATGGTCGAGGGCAAGATTCCCGCGTTCATCGCCTGCGACAGCGCCGCCGCTGTCCGGCTGGCCATCGAGGTGATGCTCGAGAACGGCCTGATGGAGACGGCCACGCTGGTGCTCGAGGGCGATGCGTGGAAGGCCGCCGACCTGATCGCCGCCAACAAGATCCCCGTGATCCTCTCGCCCAACCTCGTGTATGTGGAACGCGATCCTGTCACCGGCAAGGAGATCGAGACCTTCGTGCCCGGCGCCCTCGACAAGAAGGGCGTGCGTTTCGCGCTGCAGTCGATGGGCAACTCCGCGCAGGGCCTGTGGATGCAGGCCGCCACCTGCGTGGCCTGGGGTCTGGATCGTCAGAAGGCGCTCGATGCGGTCACCAAGGTTCCGGCTGACATGCTCAAACTCGGCAAGCGCGTCGGCTCGCTCGAGAAGGGCAAGGACGGCAACGTCCTGCTGCTCTCCGGTGATCCGCTCAAGGTCAGCACGACCGTCCAGTTCGTTGTTCTCGAAGGGAATCTGGTCTACGACCGCAGCAAGGACACGCGCGTGCGCTTCCTGCGCGATGGCGTGGAGCAGCCCAACACGGCTCCGCGCGCTTCCATGGTGGAGCGCAATCCGGCCGCCGCGGTCTGCTGCGAGCACGAGGGCGAACCCGACCACGTTCACGAGACCAAGCTCGATCCGGGCGAGCGCGCCGAGCCGGCAGTGCAGCAGCCTGCGGACGACGGCCACGGCCACGGCGGGCATTCCGATCAGGACCAGCAAGACGGGAAGGACGGCTGAGCTTCGCGATGGCTTTCTCACCTCTGCTTCTCGCTCTCGCGCTGAGCGCCGGTGCTGATCCGGCGCAGGGCATCGTGGCACTCAAGGCAGGCACGATCCACGTCGTCAACGGCGCCAGCGTTTCCAACGGCACCATTCTGGTGCGCGGCGGCAAGATCCTTGCCGTCGGTACCGATGTGAACGTCCCCGCCAACGCTCGCGTTGTCGACTATGGACCGGATGCCGTGATCACGCCCGGCCTCGTGGCCGCGGACTCGACCATCGGACGTTCCGTGTCGGCCTCGGATCGCAGCGCGGATCCCACACTGCTCGCAATCGACCTCTACGAAGCGGAGACCAGCTTTGTCTTCGCTCTGCAGGAAGGCGTGACGAGCTCCTACATCGCACCTGCACGCCGCCGACTCATCGCCGGTCAGGGCGCGGTGGTGAAGCTGGCGGGCGCGGACGATGCGCACCGCGTGCTCTCCGCCTCCAACATGATCCACGGTGCGATCAGCGCCGAAGCACGCGCGACGCCCGGCTACTGGAAGCCGCCGGTGCCTGCGGTGATCGACATCGGTCTTGGTTACGAGAAGCCGCAGCTGCCGCGCACCCTGATGGGAGCGATGGTCGCGCTGCGCGAGCTGATCGAACAGGCCAACGGCGGAGCACCCAACGGCGAGTTCGGCCCCGAAGCCGCGCCCGCGCTGCGCGAGCTGATGGAGAAGAAGCTGCCCTGGCGCATGGCTGCGGAGAGCACGGAGGAAGCCGGTGCGCTGGTTGCCTTCGCGCGCGAATCCCGCCAACCCGTCGTGATCGACGGCGGTCAGGGAACCTCGGCGATCGCCACGGAGATCGCGAAGGCCGGCGTCAGCGTCATCGTGGACGCTCCGATCCTGCCCAACGGCTTCTCCGGCCGCGACATGGGCAAGGGCCCTGATGCGCAGTGGCCGGAATTCGCGATGGCTGCAGCGCTGGAAAAGGCGGGCGTGCGCTTCGCCATCAGCGCTCCCAACAACGCGCCGGTTTCGGCGCTGCGCTACTCGGCTGCCGTGGCCTCGCGCGGAGGCCTGAGCGAAGCCGCTGCGTTGCGTGCCGTGACGCTGTCCGCCGCGCAGATCCTGGGCGTGTCGGATCGCGTCGGTTCGATCGAACCGGGCAAGGACGCCGACTTCGCCGTATTCGCGGGAGCTCCGCTGGGCGGCAGCGGGAGTGCGCTCGCGACCTGGATCGACGGAGAAATCGTGTACAAGGCGTACGAGGCCGCGGCCACGGTCCTGTGCGTGGATGAGCTGCATCTGGGCGACGGCACAGTGCTCGCGCCCGGTGAGGTGCTGATGGAGAACGGCAAGATCCGCGCGGTGGGACGCCGCGTGGGCCGTCCCGCGGGCGCCACGGTGGTGCGCGGCAAGTCCGCCATGCCGGGCATGATCGATGCGATGAGCTTCCTTGGTCTGGAGGGTTCTCAGCGCACTCCGGGGGCACGCTTCGCACTGTCGCGCATTCTCGAGCCCGGGGACTTCACCGACCGTCGCGTGGCTCAGGCTGGCGTGACCACGGTGCTCATGTCTCCGCGCGGGGGCTCGCGCACCGGCACGCCGATGCTTGCCTACAAGCCGGCAGGCACCGAGGTCGAAGACATGGTCGTGTCCGAAGCGAGCGTGCTGCGCGTCAACTGGACCGAGCGCTATCGTCCGCAGTCGGGTGCCGTCGTGCGCAGCCAGCTTGCCAAGGCCGGGGACTACGCCAAGAAGTGGGACGAGTACGAGAAGAAGCTCGCCAGCTACGTCCCGCCCAAGCCTGCCGCCGCTGCGCAACCCGCCGCGAAGAAGGACGAGGGCGCCAAGAAGGAAGGTGAGGCCGCCAAGCCGGAAGAGAAGAAGGAAGGCGAGGCCGCCAAGCCGGAGGAAAAGAAGGAAGACAAGAAGAAGGGCGAGGAAGAGCCCGCCAAGCCGATCACTGGCTCCTGGGAAACCAAGCTTGTGATGGGCGAGGGCGAGGGCGAGGGCGTGCGCATGCGCATCTACGTCAGCGACGTCGACGGAGTGATCTGCGGCTCGCTGCGCTGCGCCAGCCTTTCCGATGATCTCATCAGCGTCGAAGGCAAGCGCACGGACAAGAAGGTCCACCTTGAGGGCGATGGCTCGAAGGGTCGCGTCACGCTCGATGCCGAGCAGGTCAAGGGCAAGCTCAAGGGCAAGGTGACGCTGGGTGAGACCAGCGCGGATTTCGAGCTCCAGCAGAAGAGCACCGAATACGAGGTTGCTGCGCGCCCCGAGCCCCGCAAGGCCAAGGATGACAAGCCCGAAGAACCCAAGGTCGCACCGCGTTCGCCAGGCATCGACCCCGAGCTTGAGGCGTACCGCCGCGCGATGAAGGGTCAGGGTGCCGTGATCGTCCAGTGTGACCGCATGGACGAGATCCTCGAGTGCGTCAAGGCCTTCGAAGATGCCGGGATCAAGCCGGTGCTGTACTCTGCGACCGAGGCCTACAAGGTCGCGGACCAGATCGCGGGTCGCGTAGCCGGAGTGCTCCTGACCCAGGCTGTCCTCGTGGTGGACGCAGATGCGGGGGCGCGCGAGCGCAATCGCTTCACCGAGCTGCAGAACGCCGGCATCCCCGTCGCGTTCCACAGCGCGGCGGAAGAGGGTGCCGCGGATCTGCCGCTGATGGCGAGCTATGCGATCTCTGAGGGCATGAGCCCCGAGGGAGCGCTCAGGGCCCTGACCAGCGACGTGGCGAAGATGATGGGTCTTTCGGCCCGGGTCGGAAAGCTTGCGGTCGGCATGGACGCCGATGTGCTGCTGCTCGACGGGACTCCCGTGGAGCCCGCAACCAGCGTGCTGCGCGTCTGGGTCAACGGTCAGGAGGTGCGCTGATGGTCCGCTTTTCCTTGCGTCGTGCGCTGTGCCTCGTGTGCGCCTTCGCACTGGGTGCACTCACACTGGGTACACTCACACTGGCCGGCCTTGCCTCGAGCGCGGCCGCTCAGGAGTTGCAGGGTGCAAACACCGTGATCGTGCGCGGCAAGCTGCCGCCCAAGGCCGGTGAGAAGGGCGGTCCGGGTCTCGCGCTCAAGGCAGCCAAGATTCTGGCGGTCCCGCTCGAAGGCGCGCAGGTGATCGACAACGGTGTGTTGCTCGTTCGCGATGGCAAGATTCAGGCCATCGGATCCGCGCGCACGACGCCGATCCCCGCAGGCTATGAAGTGATCGATCTGGGCGCCAAGTGGCTGATGCCGGGCATGATCGATCTGCATAGCCACATCGGCGGCACGTTCGACATCAACGACATGGTGTACCTCGCCAACCCCGGTCTGCGCGTTTCGACGGCGGTGATCCCGCGCAACGAAGCGATGAAGCTGGCGCTGGCCTCGGGCGTCACCAGCGTGCTGTTCATCCCCGGTTCCGGCGTGAACATGGGCGGTCAGGGAGTGCTGATCAAGACAGGCCACGAGCGTTACGAAGACGCGCTGATCCGTCAGCCCGGCTCGCTCAAGGTCGCGCAGGCCGGCAACCCGGAGCGCTGGGTGATCAACCCGGGCCGCAGCTTCATGAACTGGAACCTGCGCAATACGCTCCAGCGCGGCCGCGAGTACGCCAAGAAGTGGCGTCTGTTCGAGGAAGGCAAGGGCCCGCGCCCCGAGCGCAACATCGACTTCGATGTGTTCCCCGAGCTGTTCGGCAAGCGCACCCAGATCAGCACGCACACGCAGATGTTCCAGGTTGTCCTGATGACCGTCACGATGCTTCGCAAGGAGTTCGGACTGGACGTGTACATCGACCACGGGGAAATGGCCGGCTACCGCACGGGTGAGCTGGTGAAGGACACAGGCATGCAGGCCATCCTCGGTCCGCGTGCCGTTGAGGTCCCCACTGCGCAGTTCATCCAATGGACTGGCTCCAACCCCGAAGCGATGCTGGGCATCGGCGCCGAATATCAGAAGCGCGGGGTCAAGATGATCGGCTTCAACACCGACGCACCGGTGATTCCCGCCGAGGAATTGCAGCTCCAGGCGGGCATGGGCGGCCGCTACGGAATGGACTTCTCGAATCTCGAGGGTGTGCGCGGCCTCACAGTTGTTCCGGCGGTCACGGCCGGCATCAACCACCGCGTGGGGTCGCTCGAACCTGGTCGCGATGCCGACATCCTCGTCATCTCGGGCGATCCGGCCGACCCCCGTCGCTGGGTTGAGCGCGTCCTGATGGACGGCAAGTGGGTCTACGACTCGAAGAACGAGCGCCGCATCTGGTGATGAACCAAGCTCCCAAGTTCCACGCAGCCCTGCTGACCGCACTCGCGCTTTCCGGCGCGTGTGCGGCTCCGCGCGGCTCTTCCGGCGTGGATCCGGAGCGCGGCATCGCCCTGCTGGAATCCGGCGACACCGGTCATGCCATCGTCGTCTCCAAGGTGATCGCCTGCGACGAAGGCGACAGCGTCTACTCGCCGGGTCTGGTGGTCACGCGCAACGCCAAGATCGAATACGTGGGACCCGTGCGCGATGTTCCCGCAGGCTATTCGTACCACGATTTCCGCTCGGCGATCGCCGTGCCGGGCATGGTGGACCTCCACTCGCACGTGCAGAGCGGCGGTTTCGGCGACACCAACGACATGGTGATGCCGGTCAATCCCGAATATCGCGCCTCTTCGGCGCTGCGGCCTTCCAACCGCCTGGTCAAGCTGGCCTGTGCCGCGGGTGTCACGACGCTCTTCGGCATCCCCGGCAGCGGCACCAGCATGAGCGGCTTCGGAATCCTCTACAAGACGAAGACCAGCGGTACCTTCGAGGACTGCGTGCTGCGCAACCCCGGCGGACTCAAGGTTGCACAGGCCTACAACCCTGAGCGCCGTGCAGGCGATCTGGGGCAGACACGGGCCGGCCTCGCGTGGATTCTCGAGGATGTCAACGCCATGGCGCTCGGCGCCACGCGCGAGGGTCGCGACGACCCGGCGCTGGTGAACCTGCAGCGCGTTCACTCGCGGGATCTTCCGATTCTCATTCACTGTGCTGGCAGCGACAGTTTCCCTGCAGCCGCCCGCATGTGGCAGGAGAAGTACGGCACACGCTGCGTGCTGTCACACGGTTGCTTCGACGCCCACGCCACCGCGCCTTACATCGTGCAGACGGGCGCGCCGATCAATGCCGGTCCGCGCACGATGGACTACCTGTCCACCCGTGACGGACGCATCACCGGCACTGCCGCGGTCTATCTGGCAGCGGGCGCGCGGAATCTCTCGCTCAACACGGATGCACCGGTGATGCCGCAGGAAGAACTCTTCCTGCAGGGCGCGATGTCCGCCCACCTGGGTGCTGATTCCTATCAGATGCTGCGCGCCGTCACGATTCATCCGGCGCGTTCCTTCGGTATCGACGACCGCGTCGGTTCACTCGAGTCCGGCAAGGACGCAGACGTGGTCATCACCACCGGAGATCCGCTCGACCCGCGCTCGCGCGTTGAGCTGGTCCTCATCGACGGACAGATCCAATACAACCGCGGGGCGGAAGGACAGCTCTTCTGAGTCCGCGCGGAGCCAAGAAACCATGATTCTCTCACTCCTACTCTCAAGCCTTGCCGCGGCCTCTTCGGACCAAGGCACGAGCACGCCGAACCTCTTCGCTCTGCGCGTGGGCCGTGCCGAAACCGTCAGCAAGGGCGTCATCGAGCACGCAGTCATCCTTGTCGAAGGCGGCAAGATCATCACGATCGGCGAGGACCTTCCGATCGAGCGCGGCATCCCCGTCTACGACCGGCCCGAGTGGGTCGTGATGCCCGGCTTGGTCAGCGCGTACTCGCGTTACAGCCTCGACAGCGAAGGCGGTGACGACAACTCCCCGGAGGTGCTCGCCAGCATCGAGCTCTACCCGGCCAGCGAGGAGCTGCGCAAGATCGTCGAGACCGGCGTCACGACGCTGGGTCTCTACCCGCCGGGCAACGGCATCAGCGGCCAGGCTGTCGCGATCCGTCCGCTGGGTGAAACGAAGGAAGAGCTGATACTGCGCGACAGCGCCTATCTCAAGATCCTGTCCCGCGCCAACGGGGCCTCCAAGCGAGCCATCAAGGATGGCTTCAAGAAGGCGGACGAGTACGCGGAGAAGGAGAAGAAGGCCAAGGAGAAGTGGGACAAGGACAACGCCAAGAAGGGTTCCGAAAAGAAGGAAGAACCCAAGGCCGGCGAAGAGAAGAAGGAAGAGGCCGCACCTGAAAAGGGCGGTTATGTGCCCCCGGAGCCCGAGCCCAAGGCCAAGCCCTTCGTCGATCTTCGCGCGGAACGCCTGCGCGCCGTCGTGAGCATCCAGAGCGCGGCGGAATATCTGCACTTCCTCGACGCGATCGGCGAGGAGAAGTTCCCGTGGGATCTGCGCCTGCCGATCACCCGCGAGAGTGACCTGTTCTACGTACTGCGCAAGAGCGAGTTCGAGCTCGATGTCGACGGAATCGGCGACAAGCACGTGCGCTGCATCATGGAGCCCGTGCTCAGTGTGATGCCTGGCACCCTGCGCACACGCAATCTCGCCAAGGATGTCGTCGCGGCCGGCGGCAAGCTCGCATTCATCCCGCGCGGCGACTCTTTCAACGACCACCGCCAGTGGCTTGCCAACGTGGGTGAGGTGGTCAGCGCCGGCCTCGATCGCAACGTCGCCCTCCGCGCGGTGACGCTGGAGCCGGCCTCGGTGCTCGGCGTCGAACAGCGCCTCGGCAGTCTGGAAAAGGGCAAGGACGCCAACATGATTTTCTACGACGGTGACCCGCTGGAGGCCAGTTCGCGCCTCAAGGCGGTGATGCTCGACGGCAAGTTTGTCTTTGGTGAGGTGAAGCTGTGATGCGCTCCAAGTGGTACTCGACGCTGCTGTCCGGCCTCCTGCTGTCTGCATTTTCGTTGCCGACCGCGGCCTACGCCCAGGAAGCGGCTCCTGCCGCCAAGCCCGCCGATGGCAAGGCCGAAGAGGGCAAGGACAAGAAGAAGGCCGATGAGGATCGCTGGCTGGCGGTCACCAACGGCGATGTCTACATCGGGCCGGGAGCGCTGCTGCGCGAGGCCACCGTGCTTTGCAAGAACGGCAAGATTCACAAGATCGGGCACGATCTTGACCTGCCGGCCGACACGAAGGTGATCGATGCCCAGGGCATGCACGTCTACCCGGGTCTGGTGTCGCCGTCTTCGTCGGGCCTAGTAGGCAACACGGCCGGCGACTTCGCCGATACCATCGATCCGTTCAATCGCAACATGGTTCTTGGCCTCGCGGCGGGGATCACGACGACAGGGGTCGGCAACGCGGCCGTCAAGCTCAAGCGCTTCACGATCAAGGACGCGCAAGTGCGCGACCGCGCCTTCGTCACGATGGTCTGGTCAGGTCGCAATCCTCAAGGCAAGAAGGGCCTGCGCGAGAAGTTCGTTTCCACGGCGGAGTATCTGCGCCAGTACCGCGACTGGGAGGAGCGGGTCAAGCGCGAGAAGGACCTCAAGGAGCCGGCCAAGAAGGATGTCGATCCGGGCATTCTGATGGTGCTGCGGAACGAGGCCTACGCACGTTTCTCGGCGAATGATCGCGACGACCTGCTGGGCATCGCTCGTCTGGCGCAGGAGTTCGGCTTCCGTCCGGTCATCGAAGGCTGCACGGAGGGCTGGACGGTGGCGGATGAGCTTGGTCGTGCGGGCGCGATGGCGATCCTCACGATCCGCAACCAGTCGCCGAAGGACGAAACGCTGGTCCGCGCGGGCGGCTCCAGCATCCAGAACGCGTCCATCCTGCACCGCGCGGGCGTTCCGATCGCGGTGGTTCCCGGACAGGACAGCGTCAGCCTGGACGGCATCGTCGGTCGCGACATCCAGCACATCACCGTCGAGGCCGGCTTTGCCGTGCGCGGCGAATTACCGGATGACGCGGCCATCGCCTCGATCACGACGATCCCCGCCCGCATCATGGGCATCGGGCATCGAGTCGGCTCAATCGAAGTGGGCAAGGACGCCGATCTGATCGTCACGGACGGCGAACTCCTGCACTACAACACTCACGTGCAGTGGGCAATTGTCGATGGCAAGGTTGCCTATGACAAAGAGAAGGAGATGTTCTTCGCGCACATTCGCCCCCGCAAGAAGAGCGAAACCTCAGAGGTGAAGCTCGACAAGGGCGAGACCGCTCCCAAGCCCGAGGATGCCTCAAAGCAGGACGGCGACAAGCCGGCCGATGGGGAAAAGCCCAAAGAAGGCGACACTCCGAAGGACGGCGACAAGCCCAAGGAGGGCGACAAGCCGGAAGAGAAACCCAAGGACGGAGACAAGCCGGAAGAAAAGCCCAAGCAGGGCTGATCCGCCCGCACGAGCATCACTTGGCGGCCGTGGAGCCCTTGGCTTCGCGGCCGCTTCCGTTGTCGGGCTTCCGTTGTTGGGACAGAGCGGCTATCCTGCGAAAAAGCCTGCATGAAGCTTCGCCAAGCGATGCGCATCCTCGGTCCAGGCCGCAAGGACGGGCGCAACCTGACCTTTGAAGAGGCGCAAGCCGCCTTCAAGGCGGTGTTGTCGGGCGAGGAGAGCGAGATCCAGATCGCGGCCTTCCTCGTGATGATGCGCGCCAAGGGCATCACGGTGCAGGAGCTGACCGGGTTTGCGCGAGCCACGCGAGAGCAGGCGCGCATTCCCTGCGCCGGCATGCCGGGCCTCGTATCGATCTGCGGACCTTCGGACGGCATCGACCACCACCCGCCGCTCGAGGTTGCCGCCGGTCTGATCACTGCGGGCGCGGGTGTGCCCGTGTTGATCCTCACGGATCGTTGCGTCGCGCCGCGCCGCGGTCTGACGGCGGCCAGCGTGCTGGAGGGCCTCGGCCTGCGCTTGCATTGGGATCCACGCGAAGCCGAGCAGTCCGTCGAGCAGGCGGGCTTCGCAGCCATGGCGCTGCCCGGCATGCTCCCGGCTCTGATGGGATTGCGCCGAGTGCGCTCCGAAGTGTCCGTGCGAACGCCGCTGTCGACCGTCGAGAAGCTGCTCGCGCCCACGGAGTCCGCGGTGGTGCTCGGCGCGATGGGGGGACCGGTGCTGGGCTCCGCTGCCGAGGTGATTCAGGCGCTCGGCCACCCGCGCGGAATCGTGGTGCAGGGCCCGGAAGGCGGCGTGATACCCGCACTCTCCAAGCGCACGCGTGGCGTGGAACTCTCCGAGCGCTATCTCGTGCCGATCCATATCGAGCCGGAGGACTTCGGCCTCTTGAGCGAGGTCGAATGCGAGCTGCCGCTGTTCAGTTTTCCGCCGGAGGGCATGGGTTCGGGAGACAACCCAGAGCTCGTCCGCGAGTGCGCCGCGATCACCCGGGAGGTGCTGGACGGCGTTCTGGGACCGGCCCGCAATTCGGCGCTGCTGGGTGCGGCGCTGATGCTCAAGGCCTCCGGCCGCGCGCTGACGCTCGCCGAAGGCGTCGATGCGGCGGCGCATTCGCTGGACAGCGGAGCCGCGCGAGAAGTGCTGCTGCGAATCACGCCGCAGCGACGGGGCTGAGGTCTTGAAGCCGCTCGAGGCCAGCGCCTTCCGCCGCGCCGGTCTGCGGTTGTGGGAGCGCTATCTGCGCTATCTCACGAAGCGCGAGCGCCTGCGTCCATGGAACCGGGTGACGCCGTATTTCTCCGGCGAAGAAGCCTTTGCTGCGATGCTGGCTGCGATCTCGGCCGGCAAGCACTCGGTTCACCTGGAGATCTACATCTGGGCCGATGACCACACCGGTCGCCGTTTTCGTGATGTGCTGGCCGAGCGCGCGCGCTCCGGCTGCAAAGTGCGCGTGATTTACGATGCTCTGGGATCCTTTGCCCTCAGTGATCGCTTTCTGGAGCCGCTGAGGTCCGCGGGAGCCGTCGTGCTGCCGTACGCGCCTCTGCTGCCGTGGAGGCGCAACTTCGGACTCAACCAGCGCGACCACCAGAAGATTCTGGTTGTGGATGATGCCGTGGCCTTCGCCGGCGGTCTCAACCTGACGGATGAATACATGCCCGTCGAACGCGGCGGTGCCGGCTGGTATGACACCCACGCCCGGGTGGAAGGACTCGCGGTGCGCGATCTGGCGATGCTCTTCCGCCGCACGTGGATCAAGAGCGGCGGCGATCGGTTCGAGGAGCCGCCGCCGGCCAGCCCTGTCCTCCCGCGAGGCGGCGCCAGCGTGCCCGGGGTGCAGGTCTTCAGCAATGTCTGGATGCGCAGCCGCTCGCACATGCGGCAGGCCTATCTGCGCGCCATTCGCCGCTCCGAGCGCAGCATCCACATCATGAACGCGTACTTCATCCCCGACCGGGGTCTGCGGCGGGCCTTCGCGCTTGCGGCTGCGCGCGGCGTGGAGGTGCACGTGATCGTGCCCTCGCGTTCCGACGTACCCGCGGTGGGCCATGCCACGCGAAGGCTCTACGCGCGTCTGCTGAAAAGCGGAGTGAGGATCCATGAGTGGCCGGGCCCGATGATGCACGCCAAGACAGGCGTGATCGACGGCATCTGGTCGACCATCGGAAGCTACAACCTCGACAAGCGCAGCTTCCTGCACAATCTCGAGGTCGGCCTGATCATCGTCGACACCCAAATCGGCGAGACCATGGACCGGCGCTTCGAGGAGGCCCGTGCCCTCTCGCGCGAGATCCGGCTCGAAGAATGGGAGCAGCGCGGCTGGTGGCAGCGCACCAAGGAATGGTGCTGCTACCAGCTGCGCTACTGGTTGTGAGCCGGAGACCTCAGTAGTTCTTCGCGAACAGGACCCGGCGCGCGCTGGGCTTGCCGGTCTTGATGCACACACCCGGCTCGGCCGCAGGACCCTGACCGGGGTACGGCAGGCAGCGGATGGTCGCCTTGGTGGCTTCCTTGATCGCCTTTTCGGTCTCGCCCGTGCCGTCCCAGTGTGCGTAGACGAACTTCGAGCCCTCGCCGGCGAAGACCTCGCAGAATTCTTTCCAGCTATCGACGGTGATGGTGTTCGATTCCCGGAACTGGAGAGCCCGCTCGAACAGGAAGCGCTGAAACTCGTCGAGCACTTTGCCGAGAGCCACGCCGAGGCCCTCCATCGCCAGCTTCTCCTTGATGGCCTTGCCGTTGGCATCCACGGGAGCGATGCGGCGCTTGATCATGACGCTGCGCGACTCCAGATCGCGCGGCCCGATCTCGACGCGCACGGGGACCCCCTTGCGCTCCCACTCGTAGTATTTGTCACCGGGGCGCAAGTTGTCGCGATCGTCAACCTTGACGCTGAGGCCGTCGTCGCCGAGTTCCTTGGCGATGCGCCGCGCGGCGTCCACGGTGGCGGCCTTCTCTGCATCGCTCTTCCAGATCGGGACGATCACCACGTGGATCGGTGCCAGTCGCGGCGGCAGCACGAGGCCGTCATCGTCGCTGTGCGCCATCACCACGGCGCCCACCAGGCGGGTCGATACACCCCATGAGGTCTGCCAGACGTGCTCTCGCTCGCCCTTCTCGTTCTGGAAGGTGACGTTGAAGGCCTTGCCGAAGTTCTGGCCGAGGTCGTGACTGGTTCCTGCCTGCAGCGCCTTGCCGTCCTGCATCATCGCTTCGATGCAGGTCGTTTCCACGGCGCCGGCAAAGCGCTCGTTGTCGGTCTTGACGCCCTGAAGGACCGGCAGCGCCATGACTTCGTGAGCGAAGTCGCGGTAGACGTCGAGCATGCGGCGCACCTCCTCCTGCGCCTCGGCGTGCGTGGCGTGAGCCGTATGACCCTCCTGCCAGAGGAACTCGCCGGTGCGCAGGAACAGGCGCGTGCGCAGCTCCCAGCGCATCACGTTCGCCCACTGGTTGATGAGGAGCGGCAGATCGCGGTAGCTGTCGATCCATTTGGCGAAGAAGTGCCCGATGATCGTCTCGGACGTGGGGCGCACCACATAAGGCTCCTCAAGCTCGTTCTTGAGCGTGAGCTTGCCGTCCGCGGCCTTGAGCCCCGAGTGGGTCACGACGGCGCACTCCATCGCGAAGCCCTCGACATGCTGGGCCTCTTTCGCCAGGAAGGAGAGCGGGATCAGGAGCGGGAAATACGCATTCTGGTGGCCGGTCGCCTTGAAGCGGCGGTCGAGATCGGATTGCATCTTCTCCCATATGGCGTAGCCGTGCGGCTTGATCACCATGCAGCCCCGCACCACCTCGGCGGGCTCGGCCAGGCCTGCCTCCCGCAGGACATCCTGATACCACTGGGCGTAATCCTTCGAACGAGTCGTGATGCGTGCTTCGGCCATGTTGTTTCCGGCCGGAAAGTCTAGGGCGCGGGCAGGTGCGCGGCCATGCCGGCCCCTGAAATGAAGGTGCCCCGCGGCTGGACGCCGCGGGGCTTCAGAGCTCGGCGCATTCGGACGACTGTTCCTGGCAATCGCCTTTCCTGTGCCGGTCTTTGACTCCGATCAGTCGACGTTGCGCTGAGCCGAGGGGCTCGTGGTCGTCTTCACGCAGACCGTGCCCGGGTGCGTCGGAACGGCGTTGTTGTTCGACTTGTACTTGAACTCGCCCTGATTCAGGGCGGGGTCAACCACGACGTTCGCCGTGACGAGGCCGAGGCCGTCGCACGAGAGGTCGATCGTCACCTGAGGAGCGATCAGGCCGGTCGCCTCGTTGCGGGTCACGAAGCCGCGCACTTCCACGCTGCGCTTCGAGGCGTTGTACAGCGCCTTCTCGATGATGACCGTATCCGCGTTGGGCGTCGCGACGATGACTTCCGTCTCGACGACCTTGGCGTGCAGCTCGGTGCCGATCATGTGGCCTTCGACGCCCACGAGCGTGCCCTCGTAGCCGGCCATTTGCGCCAGGCTGATCTCGTTGCCGCCGAGATCAAGGATCATCGAGGGCAAGCGGGGGTCCTGATTCATCTTCACGACCGTGCCCGCCACCTGGATGGTTCCGGCGGCCGCGTTCACGGCGACCAGCGGTCCCACCACGACGTTCTCGGCGAACTCGAAGTAGACGCCGTCAGCGGTGAAGCGAGCCTGGCCGGCCACGCTGGCGGCGGTGCCCGTGATGATCATCGATCCGCCCACCGGGGTCGGCAGCGCGGGATCAGCGAGTGCTTCCAGCGTGATGTCGCCGACGCCGTCCGCATCCGTGTCGATCAGCATTCCGGCCGGCAGCACGATGCGGGTGTCGTTGACATCGACCGTGCGAGCGGCCACGTTGAAGGCGGTCAGCTTGCCTTCGATTTCGAAGACATTGGCACCTGCGACCAAGGTGGGGAGAACGAAGCCGTCGATGGCAACGGCGGTGGCCTGATTGGTGTAGACGACGCCGAAACCAACGGCGCCGACGAGTCCGAGGGCGGACACGAAAGCAGAGAGACGCATGGGGAATCCTAGAGTTTGGGGGGAGGGAGTACTTTGGGTCACTCCGCCTCACGGGGGGTGGGGCACAAGAAGACTACCCCCCTCCCCAAAATGCAATGTCGTAAAAAACACCCACAAATATGCCCCCCACATGGCACAACGAGACTTTTTTCAACCCTGTGGGGAACATTTTTCCAGCTCGCCTTCCGTGAGCGTTAGATTTCGACCGGTTGTCACCGTCAGGCTAGGATTCTGTACCGCCATGAGTTCCACCCTCTCCATCCAGCCCTCCATGACCATGGAGGAGATTCTTCATATCGCTCCTGCCGCCCAGCGCGCGCTGTTCCAGCGCTACCACGTGGGAGGCTGCTCCTCCTGCGGATTCCAGCCCACGGACACGCTGGCACAGGTCTGCAAGGATCACAACATCCTCGACATCCCCGAGGTGATCCGCACGATCCAGCACGCTCAGGAAGTTGATGCCCGCATGCAGGTTGACTGCCAGACAGTCAAGGCCTGGCTGGATCAGGGCGAAGATTTCAGCTTCATCGACGTGCGCACGCCGCAGGAGCTCGCCATCGCCAACATCCCGCAGGCCGAGGCACTCGACTTCGACAACCCGGCCAAGTACATGGAGCTGCCCAAGGACCGCCGCATCGTGTTCTCCTGCAAGAGCGGCATGCGTTCCCTGGATGTGGCGGCGTACTTCGTGGGCCATGGTTTCACGCGCGTGCACTCCATGCGCGGCGGCATCGATGCCTGGCGCGAGCAGATCGATCCCAAGATTCCCAGATACTAGAAAGTCGCGCGAAAGCGCTTCAGCGAAGCCGGGAAGCCACCGATATCACCTCTGTCTGGGGGAAGAACCTGCCATCCGAACCCAGATGCTGCGATCCCCATCGCAGGACCCTGAAATCACCCCTGCCTAACGATTTCAGGCGCCGAGAGCAGGAACTGCCACCGGCCTCGGCCGTCGAGCGCTCTCCCCGAGCGCGATCGACTTCAGGAGCTGCCCCTTTCGGGGGGCGGCTCCTGCACTTTTTCCGCCTGCGCTAGACTCCCGCGATGCACATGCGTTGGATGCTGCTGGTTCTGATCGCAGGTTGTTCCATGGCTCCGAGGCCGCCGGTGGACAGCTCGACCTCAGCAGCCAAGCCCAACAGCACTGTTCCCGACAGCACTGTTCCCGACAACGCTGTGCCGCACGGCTCCGATTCAAACGGCACCGATTCAGGCAGCGCCGGCAGTCCTGTGACGGCGCTGACGTTCAACATCCGCTACGGAACAGCGGATGATGGACCGGATGCCTGGCCCCTGCGCAGGGAAAGCGTGGCTGCCCTGCTGGTGGGCACCGGTGCCGATCTGATCGGCCTGCAGGAAGCGCTCGATTTTCAGCTGGAGTATCTCGATCGAGTACTCGTGAATCACGCACGCGTCGGCCAGGGACGCGAAGGAGGGACGCGCGGCGAGCACACGGCGTTGTACTTCGACACTCGACGCTTCGAGCTCGTCGAAGCCGCGGACCGCTGGCTCAGCGAGACCCCGGAAGTCGTGGGTTCGGTCGGTTGGGATGCGGCGCTGACGCGGCTGTGCACGCATGCATTGCTGCGCGAGCGCGCCACCCGGCGTGAATTCGTGGTCTGGAACACGCACTGGGACCACCGCGGGGAGCGGGCGCGCCTGGAGTCTGCGCGCCTCATTGCAGACTGGGTGCGTGCCTGCGATGCGCCGAGCATCGTGCTGGGGGATTTCAACGCAGAGGAGAGCAGTGCTCCGCTGGAGCTTCTGCGCGCTGCCGGCCTGCGCGACAGCTTTCGCGATCTGCATCCCGACGCACGCGAAGTGGGCACCTACCATGCCTTTCGCGGGGGAAAAAGCGGCCCGAAGATCGACTACTGCCTCGTGACGCGGCAGTGGCGTTCACTCGGCGCCGGACTGCTCGACCAACGCGGGGCACACGGTCGCTGGCCCAGTGATCACCACGGAGTGTGGGCTGTGCTCGAGCGGGTGGACTAGCGCAGCCAGTCCAGCCAACCGCGATTGCGCGTGGAATCCGGACGGAGGGCGATGCCTCGACCAGCATCGATCACCACGGAACGGGTCTCGCCCTCGTAGCCGAGCGTGATCGTCGCTCCACGCTCCGCGCGGCCCTGGGCATCGAAGCGCAGCTGCGTGGCTCCGCCCAGATCCAGCTGCCGGACGCGAACGCCCTCGAAGACGCCGTCCGCCGAATAGCGGCGCGCCACGGGGGGAATCAGCTCCTTGAGGTGTGCAGGACCGAAACCGAGGTCCTCGATCGCGTAGCCGTCACCGTCCTCCTCGAAGCGCAGCGCGACGGGCACCTGCAGCAGCATCGCGCGGTTCTGGGCAGTACGGATGTCATCCGCCAGCAGGCGCGCCGCATTGTGGAGCGTCACTTCCGTCTGCGAGAAGAAGCTCGAGATGGCGACGAGCGCGACCAGCGTCAGAGCCACGAAGCTCAACAGCAGCTCCGACAGCGTGAAGCCGCCGTGTGCGCCTCGTGAGGTGGAAAAAATGGCCGGGCGATGCATCGGATCCAACCCAGCATCGGCGTCCGAGGACGCGAAACTGAAGCGCGGCTCAGGTTGTGCGCACGACCCAGAGCAGGGCGGCGACGAGGCCGTACACCACCAAGGCGACCACCCAGCGAGACCGCTCGCGCGAGGCTTCCAGGTGGGAGACGGGGGGCATGGGATCCTGAATATCGGCAGCGGACAGCGAAGCCTTGAGTCCGCGGTACGGTGCCTGCCCATATCGGGTAGATTCGCCGCCCGATGAATTTTCCGCTGCGAGTCCTGCTGTTCCTGTCTCTGCTCCTGCCTCTGCGCGCCGAGTGGCGCGATGCCCTGGACCGGGCGGGTTCCAACCGCGCCGAGCTGGAGGCGGCCGTGGCCGGTGTGCCCGAGGAACAACGTCCGGCGATGCGCTGGCTGATCGAGCGCATGCCGCTCGAGGATGCGCAAAGCCTCAAGGCGGAGTTTCTCATCGCGCACTGCAAGGGGGCGTTCGAAGCCTGGCATGCTGCGCCTTGGCGGGAAGCCGTGCCTGAGGATGTCTTTCTGGATGCGATCCTGCCCTATGCCTGCGTCAACGAACGTCGCGATGCATGGCGTCAGGATTTTCGAGCGCGCTTCTGGCCGCTCGTCAAGGACGCGACCAGCGCCGGTGCCGCCGCCGCGAAGCTCAACCAGCAGATCTTCGCGCTCAACAAGGTCAGCTATTCAACGAAGCGCAAGAAGGCCGATCAGAGTCCCTACGAGACCCTGGAGAGCGGTCTTGCCTCGTGCACAGGTCTGTCGATCCTGCTGATCGATGCCTGTCGATCCGTGGGTGTGCCCGCCCGCTTCGTCGGTACGCCGCTGTGGTCCGACAAGAGCGGCAACCATTCGTGGGTGGAGATCTGGGACAACGGATGGCACTTCACGGGCGCTGCGGAAGCCACCGGCGATGCGCTGGACCAGGGTTGGTTTGTCGATCGCGCAGCGGGGGCGCGTACCGGCGATCCTCAGCACGCGATCTTCGCGACGACGTGGAAGGACTCGCCGCTGACGTTCCCGATGGTCTGGGCACCGGAGAACACCTCCGTGCGGGCGCTGGATGTGACGGAACGTTATCTGCGCAAATCAAGCGCTGTGCCTGCGGGCATGGCTCGAGTGCGCTTCCGGGTGAAGGCTGGCGAGACCCGGGTTGCGGCTCTGGTCAAGGTCGTGAACCCGCTGGGTGTGACGATCTTTGACGGACGCTCGAAAGATCAGCGCTTCGATGGCAACGATCACCTGACGGCGAATCTGCCGCTCAACGGCCGTTATCAGGTGCAAGTGATCGGCGGGGGTTCGTTGCCGCTGTTGGTCGAGCGCGACGAGCAACTCATGGATCTCAAGGTGGGTGCGCTGGGTGCGCTGGAGGGCTTGCTGTCCTCGGGGGGGCTGGATGCGGTGCTGCGTTCGCCTCTGGCGACCGAGCCGCTCAGCAAGGCGGAGGCCCGCCAGGCCTGGTCGCAGCTCACGCAGCACCGTGCCGCACAATTGGCGGAACAGCGCAAGGCGGAGCTGGAGGCGCGCAAGCTCGAGGTCGCCGGCGCGTCCATGCCGTTCTGGTACACGAGCTTCGGATCAGCCAAGCGAGGTTCACGCTCGCTGTGGATCTCGATGCACGGCGGCGGCGGTGCGCCCGCGGCCGTCAATGACCAGCAATGGGAAAACCAGAAGAAGCTCTACACGCTGGAGGAGGGCGTTTACGTCGCTCCGCGCGCACCCAGCGACACCTGGAACCTCTGGCATCAGGGCCACATCGATCCGCTCTTCGAGCGCCTGATCGAGAACATGGTCGCCATCGAAGGCGTCGATCCGAATCGTGTTTACATCCTCGGATACAGCGCAGGCGGCGATGGCGTCTACCAGCTTGCCCCGCGCATGGCGGATCAGCTTGCGGCGGCAGGAATGATGGCGGGTCATCCCAACGAGACCCAGCCCGACGGTCTGAGGAACATCGGCTTTGCCCTGCACATGGGTGCCAACGATGCGGCCTACAACCGCAATCAGATCGCCGCTCAGTGGAAGGAGCGGCTGGACAAGCTCGCGATGGAAGACAAAGGCGGATACGCGCATCAGGTCGTCATCCATGAAGGCAAGGGCCACTGGATGGATCGACAGGATCGTGAAGCACTGCCCTGGATGGCCACATTCACGCGCGACCCCAACCCAGCGAAGATCATCTGGCTGCAGGACGATGTGGTGCACAACCGCTTCTACTGGCTTTCGGTCAGTGAACCGCGTCCGGGCACGCGCATCGTGGCAACGCGCGAGGGTCAGAAATTCCGCATCGAAGGGGCGAAAGATGCCGGCTTGGTGCGCCTGCGACTGAACGATGCCCTCGCCGATCTGGATCGGCCCGTGGTCATCGAGCGTGACGGCGTCAAGGTGCATGAAGGCAAGGTCACACGCACGCTCGCTGCCATGGCGGGTGCGCTGCTGGAGCGCTTCGACCCCGCCGCGGTCTGTGTGGCGGAAGTGAGCACGCAAGCACAGTGAGTTCGTCCGAAAACACGTCCTTCGAAGCGCTTCCCCTCAGCCGGGCACTGCTCGCCAATCTGCCCAGCCTCGGCTATGAGCGCATGACGCCGATCCAGGCGCAGTCGCTGCCGAGGACGCTGGAAGGTTCGGATCTGCTCGCCCTTGCCAAGACGGGCAGCGGAAAGACCGCGGCCTTTTCGCTGCCGCTGCTGATGCGCCTCGAGGCTGCCTTTCACGGCACCCAGGCGCTGGTACTGACACCCACCCGCGAGCTGGCGGAGCAGGTTGCGGGCGAGATTCGGCGACTGGCGCGCGGCATGGAGAACATCAAGGTCTTGGTGCTGTCCGGGGGTCAGCCGATCCGGCCGCAGCTCGCGAGCCTCGAACATGGCGCGCACGTCGTGGTGGGAACGCCCGGTCGCGTCCTCGATCACCTCGGTCGCGGCTCTCTCGAACTGCGACAGCTGCGCACGCTGGTGCTCGACGAGGCCGATCGCATGCTCGACATGGGCTTTCTGCCCGACATCCAGCGCGTGCTGGAGCGCTGTCCGGAAGATCGCCAGACCCTGCTGTTCTCGGCCACATTTCCCCCGGAGCTGGAAGCCGTGGGCCTGCGTCTGCTGCGCGACCCGGTGCGCATCCGCCTCGAAGAGGCCCGTACCCACGAGCAGCTGCGCCAGCAGTGGTTCCGCATCGAAGAGGAACAGCGCCCCGAGGCCGTGCGCAGGCTCTTGGAACACCACCGCAGTGAGCGCGCGCTGGTCTTCTGCAATACCAAGGAAGCCTGCAAGCGGCTGTGCGAGCATCTCAACGCCGCAGGCCATGCCGTACTCGCGCTCCACGGCGATCTGGAGCAGCGCGAGCGGGATCAGGTGTTGATCCGCTTTGAGAACCGCAGCGCCACCGTGCTCGTTGCCACGGATGTGGCCGCGCGCGGCATCGATATCCCGGATCTGGAGCTCGTCATCAATGCCGAGGTATCACCCGATGCCGACACCCACACGCACCGCGTTGGGCGAACGGCTCGCGTCGATCGGGAGGGACTGGCGTTGAGTCTCGTGAGCCCGGGCGAGCGCCACCGCGCCGAACGCATCGAGGAGATGCGTGCTCGAGCCTGCGAGTGGACCGATTGGGCTGCCGTTCCGCGAGCGCAGGCGAAACAGGTAGCTCCGCGAATGGCAACGATCCAGATTCTCGGCGGACGCAAGCAGAAGCAGCGTCCCGGTGACATTCTCGGCGCGCTGACGGCCGAAGGCGGGCTGCGCGGCACTCAGGTTGGCAAGATCGAGATCCTCGACATGGCGAGCTATGTTGCGGTCGAGCGGGAGCAGGCCCGGCTGGCGCTGCACATGCTGCGCGGAGGCGTCAAGGGCCGCGCGGTTCGGGCGCAGTTGTTGTGAAAGTGGCCTGAACCAGAGGAGAGCCAACCGCTTCTTCAAGCTGCAAGTGGAGACCGAAGCTGGCCCAGCGGGCCGCTTCCAGACGCCGCCTGGTTTCCAGAACCGATCGTTCCGCGGCAAGCTGAGCCTGCAGGGTGGCATCACCGTGCGCCACAGCCTCGCGCAGTGTCTAAAGGCTCTGTTCCTCAGCCGACATCACAACACCTGTCGCACGCATGAACTGAGCTTCTGTCTCATTCAGAGCCTGATCGACCAGCTTTGCAATGCCGATGCTTTGATCAAGAGAGGTGCCCGGCTCCGTGACTGCTCCGATGACCAACGCGCCCTCGTTGAACTCAGGCAGAAACCCGGTGCCGGTTCGCGCAAGCCCGAGCCCCGCCGCCACAAGACCGCAGGCACCCAGTCCAGTCAATACTGCGAGTCGCTTCAGGGACCAATCGAGTACGGGTTGGTACAGCCTCTTGATCGCGATGACGAGTCGTGAATCCCCTGCTGACGAGATTGCCTTGGTGTCCGGCAGAAACCACGCCGCGAGCGCAGGAGTCAAAGTCAAGGCAACCAGCAGGGACACGCTGAGCGAGATGCAGAACGCCATACCCAGAGGAAGCAGCAACCGGCCCTCGATTCCAGAGAGGAAAAACAGCGGCAGAAACGCCAGCAGGATGATGGCCGTGGCAAGAACGATCGAAGCTCGAACCTCAACGCTGGCGGAATAAATGACCGCCAAGACCGGCTTGCGCTGCTCTTCCGGCAGTGCGTGGTTCTCCCGGAGTCGGCGCACAATGTTCTCGACATCGATGATTGCGTCGTCAACCAAGGCGCCAATTGCAATGGCAAGGCCGCCCAGCGTCATCGTGTTGATTCCTCCGAAGAAATATAGAACTACTGTTGTCGTAAGCACGGATACAGGGAGCACGACAAGCGTCAACAAACTTGTTCGAAGACTGGCGAGAAACATCAGCACGACAAGCACGACCATTGCAGCGCCTTCAACCAGTGCGGTGCCTGTGTTCTCGACAGACCTTTCAATGAAGGACGCTTGGCGAAACAGGTCGCGCCGCAACCGCATTGCGGATGGAAGCTGGTGTTCGATGTCATCAAGTGCACGATCCAGATCCTGCGTAAGAGCAAGCGTGTTCGTCCCCGGCTGTTTCTGCACAGCAAGAATGACAGCGTCTTCAATCCTCGCTGTTCCGTCCGGATTGCGGGTCGCCGAGGCGGCGCTTCCACGCCGCGCTGCTGCGCCCACACGGATGACCCCAAGATCGGAAACCCGGATCGAACGACCCTGCCTCAGCGCCACAACGGTGGAGGCGAGCTCGTCAACTGTCCGAACCCTTCCCATAGCCTCAATCACGAGCTCGCGTGGACCGTCGACGATTACCCCTCCGGATAGATTCGAGTTCGTCGCTTCGAGTGCTTCCACGACAGCGCTCGCATCGAGGCCGTATGCAAGCAGCGCTTCCGGGGAAAGGACGATCTGAAACTGAGGAACGCTGCCCCCGAGAACCGAAACCTGCGAGACCCCACTCAGTGTGAGCAGTCGTCTGCGCACAATCGTCTGAGCTGTGGTGCGCAGTGCCAGATCGTCATGTCGTTCACTGACAACCGCGAAGAACAGCACCTCGCCCATGATGGAAGACGCAGGCGCAAGCTTTGGTTGGTTGGCCTGTGGCGGCATGCGATCTGCAACAAGAAGCAGTCTTTCGCTTACGGTCTGTCGGGCCTGCGACATCGGCGTGTCCCAGTCGAACTCAACCCATACGACGCTGAGTCCGAGAGCTGTACCGGATCGGACTCTCCGAACCCCATGTGCGCCGTTGAGGGCACCTTCAATGGGAATGGTGACTTGGGTCTCCATTTCCTCGGGGCTGAGGCTGGTCCCCTCTGTGATCACCGTAACCGTGGGTGCCGTCAAGTCGGGCAACACGTCAACGGGCATTTTCGATCCAAGCCACGCCCCGGCAATCGATACAGCGAGTGCAAGGATGACGACGAGCACGCGATTGCGCAGCGACCATTGAATGAGCGATTCGACCATGTCGTGATCCTCCGTGCTCAGTGTGCGTGGCCGTGTCCGAAGCCTTCAGGGACCATCGAAGCAAGCCGGACGAAATGGGCGCCACGGGTGACAACTCGCTCTCCTGCAGTGATACCGGAGAGCACTTCCACACGTTCGGAATCCCGAGTGCCAAGCTTCAGGACCCTGCGCTGGAACTTTTCGCCATCCAGCATGACGTAGGCGGTGGACATGCCCTGATCCGAAACGACGGCCTCAGGCGGTATGGTCACGGCGGCTGCCTTTCGGAACTCGGTTGCCATCACGGTGAGCAGCATTCCAGAACGCCAGTCCTCAGGCACGACTCGAGGCCTCAGAATCGCGGTCAGTGCGCGAGTTGAGGGATCGATCTCGCTGGCCAGCGTCAGCTCATTCGGCGTGGCCTGAGTCGATGCGGATTTTGCGAGGGCCGGTGACAGATCGAAAAGCTCCGAGGAAAGGAAGAGGGAGAGACTTTCTTCCGGAACCGTGACTCGCACCCTCAGAATGAGGGGGTCAGCGATGAAAAGCAGACGATCTCCGGCCTGAACGTGTTGGCCCAATACGGCGCGTGTTTCGGTAACCACGCCCGCAATCGGAGCCAGCACAAGAACGCGCATCGGTCCCGCCGTCGGCTCCTGCGTCACAACCACCCGTACTCTCTCCTCGAGCGCAGCCACATGCAGCTGTGCTTCCTTCACGACACCTGCGGCCTGGTCCAGTTCAGCCTATGTGGCAAAGCCGCGTTCCTTGGATGCGTGGGTCCGCGCGAGCTCACGTTCGCCTTGCACAAGCTGCGATCGGGCCAGGTCGAGTTCGTGTCGCGTCTGTTGTTCGAGCAGCTTGGCTTCCAATTCCCAAACACGCAGCTGTGTTGCCTCGACGGTGTTCAGGAGTGGTTCAAGTGAGACGATGGGTGCGTTGCGCTCCACACGCTCTCCTATACGCGGCAAACCCTGATCGCCGGAGCCTGCGAGCAGGCCGGAAATCCCAGCGGAAACGCAGGCTTGTGCGGTCTCCTCAAGCTCAAGCACCGCAGGGACTGAGCGCTGCACCTTGATGAGTCCATCCGTGGCGGGTCTGACCAGAAGCCCGATCTTCCATTGTTGTTCGAGCAGGAAGTCGACCGAATCGCAAGTGCTGTCTGCGGAGGAAGGAGGGACCCCTTTGGCGTTCTCGAATACCTCGACGAAGCCCAGGTCGAACTCCTCTTGCAGTTCGGAGGTCGCAAGTGTGACCTTCAGCGGGAACCTGCCGGCAGCCGGGGGTGCGCCTGCGGGAATGAACAAGCCATCTCGGGCCGGTGAATTCTGCTCCCACCGCAAGTCTCCCAAGGCAAGTTGCACGCGTCCTTCACGGACCGGTTCTCCTGTTTCGAGGATGCTGAAGTGAGCGAGAAAACGCGCTGACTCCGCTCGAATCAGCGGAGGGTGTTCAAGAAACAGGAGCAGTTTGCTGCCGAAGACCGTATGCCGGATCGGCTCCAGCTCGGAATCTGCGGGCGGGTGCGTGTGATCCTCGTGATCGTGAGAGCATGCAATCGGAGCACAGATCAGCAGGAAGCAGGCAAGAACGGGGAAAGGCAACGAAGAGAACTTCAACGGGAAACCTCACAGTGACGATTGAAACAGCGAACATGGCGGCACGAACACGCGATGCGTGCTCGGGGCCGCGATGTCAGATCAAAAGTGCGTGAGTCGTTTGTAGAAACCGTTGTGTGCCGGAACACCCAGGTCGGATCGGATCCGGCGGTCCACGCTGCAAGGCCTGCGGCAAGGTGATCGGAACGTCGATGCCGACCTCCGGAGCGGGCCTTGGGAACGAAACATGGCCAAGCGCGGTGTGATCGAATGCCGTGCGGGATGCAGTGCAAGCGGGCCAGACAATCAGCATCGAAAAATGCTCGTTGTCAGCCTGCGCAAAGGTGGGATGGCTGTCTTGATGGGCGGGCGCCTCAGCTTGCAAGTGGGCCTGCCCGTGCATCGCAGGAGCGGGCTCTGTGTGAACTCGACCCAGGATGTGCACGTGCGCATCCACCCCTTCGTGGGAGTGCACAAGCATCGAGCTGCCTGCGAGCATCAAGAGCAGGCTGGCGAGCCCCAGCAGCACTGTCACACCCCACCTTGAGGAGTGCTCTGCGTGCCAGTGGCCCTGATCGGATGCAGCCATGCCGGGCAGTATCGCGCAGGCGCCGATTCCGGCTCAAGGGAAAGGCGGCCTGAAAGGGGGATATAAACCTCCCATGCGGTTCGGGGGTAGACTGGGTTGCATGCGCTTGGTCATGTCGGCGGGGGTGTGGGTGCTGCTTGGGATCGCACAAGCTCAGGATCTGCACCGTGAGCAGGTTTACTGGGACACTCTCGATGCCAACGGAAATTTGACAGGTGGTAGGGTCGACATGCTGACCCCCGTCAAGGGATCCGTGACCTCCGTGCAGCCGGCGCTGGTCACCACTCTGACACCCTTCCTCGTCGCTCCCAATCCCGCCAACCGTGTGGATCTGGTGATCGTTGGTGATGGATACCAAAGTGCCCAGCTCGGAACGTACGCCACTCAAGCCGCCGGCATCGCCACGAACTTCTTCAATAAGGAACCGTATCTCACCTACAAGCCGCTGTTCCTCGTCCATCGCGTAGACGTGGTTTCGGTGGACTCCGGCGTCGACAACGATCCGGCTCAGGGTATCCAGCGCAATACGGCCCTGGACATGGGCTACTGGTGCAACGGCATCGATCGTCTGCTGTGCGTGGATGTGACCAAGGCCTATCAGTTCGCCAACAACGCTCCGGATGTCGATCTCGTGCTGGCGCTCGCCAATTCAAGCACCTACGGAGGCGCCGGCTATCCCTCCAATGACCTCGCGACATCGGCTGCCGGCAATGGCGCCGCTCTGGAAATCGTCCGGCATGAGTTCGGTCATGCACTGGGCAATCTGGCCGATGAATACGACTACGGCGGCCCGGCGACCTACACAGGGGGTGAACCCGGCGCACCCAACTCCTCCAAGCTCACTTCATCCGCCATGCTCGCTGCGCTGGCCAAGTGGTATCGCTGGCTGGGCATCAACAATGCGGCTTTTGATGGTCTGGTCTCCACGTTCGAGGGTTCCAGTTACAGCCAATTCGGAGTATACCGGCCGACCAACAACTCGTTGATGCGCAGCCTCGATCGGCCCTTCAACCTGCCGAGTGCCGAGTCGATCATCATCGAGATCTACAAGCTCGTGGATCCGATCGACGATTCCACGCCGACGGGGGTGACCCTCAACGGAAGCGAGACCCTGTTTGTCACGCCGGTTGCTCCCACGGGCAACCCGTTGGCGATCCAGTGGTACCTGAACGGCAATCCGATCGTGGGAGCCACAGGCACGACGCTCAGCCTGCCCAGCCTCTCCCTTGGCGCCTGCGCAGCGATCGTTTCAGTCACCGTCGTGGACAACACGACGATGGTGAAGGATGAAACCAAGCGCGCGCAGTTCATGACCGAGTCGAGGTCCTGGAGCATCCTGCCTTCGAGCGCGTTCACGACTCTCTGCCCGCTCTCGCCCAACTCCGCCGGTCCGGGAGCGAGCATTCAGGGCCTTGGTAGCAACAGTCTTGCCGCCAACAGCCTCCAACTGCTGGCGATCAACTGTCCGCCGCAGGTCAACGGGATCTTCTTCTTCGGGACCACGCAGACGCAGACTCCGCTGGGCAACGGGGTGCGCTGTGCGGGTGGCTCGATCTTCCGCTTCCCGATCACCCAGACCAACCTCTTCGGTGACGCCACACAGACGGTCAATCTCCAATCGCTTCCGGGTGGTGCCATCATCCAGCCGGGCGACACGCGCTTCTTCCAGTTCTGGTTTCGCGATATCCCGGGAGGGGGCTCGGGAACCAACCTCAGCAACACCCTGCGTGTTCAGTTCTGTCCGTGAACACAGCCGGCCCCGGCCTGAGGCCGGAGCCGGACATGTCGGGCCTTCAGCGTCTCAGCGCGCCGCGACCGCACCACCGCGGGTGTGACGGTAGTACTCCTGAGGCACGTTTGTCGCGACGAGCTTCACCGACTCGGCGATGGCCTTGCGGATCGCATCACCCATCGGCTTCTTCTCGTACTCCGAGAAGACGCCGCCGAGGATCGCGCCGCCGCCCCAGCCGAATCCGCCGAAGGTGAGCCCGGACGAGCTGGCTTCGCCGCGGACCTGGCGCGCGACGAGCTTGTCACCCGTTTCGAGATCGATGATTTCGACCTGAACCACGACCTTGCCCTTCTGGGAGCTCAGGCCGATGCCGCCGGCGATCGGACCGAGGAAACCACCGCCCATGCCGCCCGAGCCGCTGGCATCGTCCTCCCATTCGAGGACCGTGCCGCGAATCAGCAGTTCGGCGCTGTTCACGCGCCCCATCTTCGGAGCGGTGTCCGCCTTGACGATGCCTTCGTCCTTGAGCTTCTGCTCCTGCTTGTACTGCTTGAGCATGGCGCGGTCCTGAACGATGAAGCGATCCGTCGACATCAACGACTGGCTCAGCGATGCCTGCAGGCCATTCGTCACTTTGTTCGACTGCGCGCTCCAGCGGCCGCGGTGCGTCTCGCCATCGGGACCTTCATATTCCCACTCGGCGGCATAGCTGCCATCGCCGCCAACACCCCAGATGAAGTCGTCGATCAGGATGCGGGCCTTGGGACCGTTGTAGGGCGGGAGGTTGACTTCCGCGGAGGTCTCCTGCGCGGCCGAAGAAGTGGATTGGCAGGAGGGGAGGATGCAGGGGATCAGCAAAGCAAGGCAGGCGATCAGGGAGGGCTTCATGGCGTATCTCTGTAGTGAGGAAAAGCGTGGAGGGTGGACTGCGGGAGCAGTGCCCGCACGCCTTCTCAAATTCACTTGGCCACGCGATCTCACAAGGATTTCCTGCCCGGCATGGGATTCTCCGAAGCACTCCCATCCGGGAGCCACAGGCTCACCTCACAGAGAATTTCGAGAATTCTTGAGTGCTTCCAACGGCGGATGACAATGCCCCCGTGTCATGACCGAACCCTCCCCGGACCAGCTGGACCTGTGGATCAGCAC
>SXGR01632157.1_pt1 | contig 33329 bp, 25 predicted proteins | sample 3174711 | NCBI WGS metagenome assembly SXGR01 (sample SAMN11356860, study PRJNA531348) | freshwater metagenome | isolation source: freshwater sample F1-60 | place: China: Fuxian Lake, Yuxi | collected 2017-12-25 | reverse complement strand
GTCGCTTGCGCGTCCGGCTAACACGAGCGCGGTGCGCAATAATCGCCCATCGGCCTGACGCATGTGCGTCAACAGAAAGTCGGCGGCGCGAACCGCGGCCTGGGCGTATTCGGGCGCTTCGAGCACCTGAGCTGCCTTGGCGAACGCGTCGATCATCAGCGCGTTCCACGCCGTCAGAATCTTCTCGTCGCGCCCCGGCCAGATGCGTCGGCTGCGCGCGGTGAATAGCTTCGCCCGCGATTCACGCAGACGCCGTTTCAACTCGGCGACGGGTATATGCTGCATCTTCGCTTCGACATGGAGCGGGCGCGACAGATTCAGGATATTGTGCCCCTCCCAGTTGCCCAGGCCGGTCACGTCATAGACCGCGCAAAACAGTTTCGCCTCGTCCGGGCCGAGCAGACTTTCGACTTCCTTGACTGTCCAGACGAAGAACTTCCCCTCGACGCCTTCGCTGTCGGCGTCCTGTGTGCTAAAGAACGCGCCCTCCGGCGCCGTCATCTCACGTAGGACATAGCCGAGAGTCTCCTCGATGATCTCGCGATAATAGTTGTTGCCCGTGACCTGATAGGCTTCGGTGTACGTCAGCATGAGCAGCGCGTTGTCGTAAAGCATCTTTTCGAAATGGGGGGCGAGCCATTGAGCATCGGTGGAATAGCGATGAAAACCGCCGCCGAGCTGATCGTAGATGCCGCCCATGGCCATGTGATCGAGCGATTTCGTCACCATCTCCAGGCAGGTGTCGTCCTTGAAGCGGCGCGCGCAGCGCAACAACAGCCGCAGCTCCATTGGGTGAGGGAACTTCGGAGCTCGGCCGAAACCGCCGTAAGTCGGGTCGAAGATGCGCCGCAGTTGATTGGCGGCGCTCCGGAGCACATCGGGATCGAGCGTGCCTGGTTCTGCTTCGAGCTTCATCGATTCCTGAATCGCGGCCGTGATCTGTCCGGAGTTCGTCGTGATTTCGGCACGGCGATTTTTCCAGGCGTCCGCAAGCGCGACAATCAGCTTTTTGAACGACATCATGCCGTGGCGATCCGTCGGCGGAAAATAGGTGCCGCCGAAGAACGGCTTGAGATCGGGCGTGAGGAAAACCGACATCGGCCAGCCGCCGTGCTGGGTCAACAGTTGCACCGCGGTCATGTATATCTGGTCAAGGTCGGGTCTTTCTTCGCGGTCGACTTTGATGCTGATGAAGTGCGCATCGAGAATCTTGCCGACTTCGGGATCCTCGAAACTCTCGTGTGCCATCACGTGGCACCAGTGGCACGCCGAATAGCCGATGCTGAGGAAGATGGGCCGATCGAGCGTCTTCGCTTGCGTCAGCGCTTCTTCGCCCCAGGGAAACCAGGCCACGGGATTATGGGCGTGCTGCTTGAGATACGGGCTGGTTTCGTTGACAAGGCGGTTCGGATGATGCGAGGTGTCGTGCATGGCAGGGTTCCGCAAGGAGATGGCAAAGATATTGCCATCATAAGAAAATGCGCGACGATCGGCGTTGAGCATCCGCTATCTGCCGTGCGAAGATTGCGTTTCTGGTTCGTGGCACTGCCGTTATTTTTCGGCTGGGAGCTGTAAGCGGTTCCTTCACGTGATCTCCGAACCCGGAACCAGCGTTTCTTGCGAAGAAATTGCCCGTCGCCGCGGACTGACGAATCCGGCCAGGAACAACAGGAGCATCGCCGCGGAAAGAACGGATGCGCCAAAGTAAGCGAGGCGATAGTTCTCGCCGGTCAGATCACGAATCCAGCCCACGCCCACGTGCCCCAAGAGGAGCCCCGAGCCGCTGATGAATAGCAAAATCCCCTGGGCGCTGGCGCGTATGTCATGCGTCGCCTGCCGATTGACGAACACCTGCCCGGCCACCAGGAAACAGCAAATGAACACGCCATGCGCTGCGGACGCCGCCAGGATCACGCCAACCCGCAAATCCAGCCCTAGCAACGCCAGCTCGCCCGTCCAGACCGCGATGCCCAGCACCATTGTCGTTTTGGCGCCGAGCCGGCCGAGCATTACCGGCAACAGGAACAGGAAGATGACCTCCGTGCTCTGGGCGATCGTCAAGACCATCGGCAACGCGGCGCGTTCGATGCCCAGATCGGCAAGCAGGAGCGGGTTCATCTGCGCCGTGAAGGGGATTGTCACGTATAACCCGAAGAAGCTCACACAGTAGACGACAAACGAGCGCTCGCGAAACAACCGCAACGCCGCCAGCGGCGCATCCGCCACGCCCGCCAGCCAGGAACGCCTGCGCGTCCCCGATGACACATGTCGATTGGGCGGCGTGTGTGGCAGCGTCAACGCATAGCAGGCGAGCACGAAAGCGGCGGCAGCTCCCAGGTGCATACTGACCGCGAAATCGGCCGGGGTGTCCGCCTCGGCGCCAGCATGCGCATGGGTGTACCAGCCCGTCAAGCACCAGCCGATGACGATCCAACCCAACGTCCCCCACACCCGTACCTTGCCGAAATCGCGCTCGGGATGCTCCAGTTGCCGAAAGATCAGCGAACTGGTCAGGCCGATGGTCGGGATCAAGAAGATCCACAGCCCCAGGCAGGCCACAAAGATCACCCACGGCTGAAAGGGGTCGGCAAGGCGCGGGATCAGCAGCAGGCCCACAGCGGACGCGAGGGCGCACAGGCTGATGCAGCGTTCCATGGCCAGCCAGCGATCGGCGATTTGGCCCCAGATCAAGGGCGCGATGAGCGAACCGAGCGCGCTGGTCGCCGAGGCCCACGCGGTCGCTTCCGCGGAAAAGCCCAGGTTCTTCAGATGCAGCGAAAAGACGGGGACCCACGACCCCATGATCGCAAAGCCGATGAAGATGAGCACCGACAGGCGCACCGTCAGGTGCTTCGGCCGGTGCGAGACGGCGATGTCACTTCCTTCCATGGTGGCAGCGGTCATTGGCAGCGTTCCCGGGACGAATTTTACGACACTCCCGATTGAATCAGAAGACTGGTATAATAGTCAATGCCGCTTGTAGTTGAGCGCTCGCCCACTCGCGCGTGAAAAAAAACGGAATAATGCAGATGCCAACCAAATACTACGACATCCTGGGCGTGCAAAAGGACGCCAGCGACGCCGAGATCAAGGCCGCCTATCGCAAGTTGGCGCGCGAACATCATCCCGACCGTAACCCCGGCGACAAGCAGGCCGAGACGCGTTTCAAGGAAATCCAGGAGGCGTTTGCCGTCTTGAGCGACAAGAAAAAGCGCGCCAAATATGATCGCTTCGGCAGCGTCGGTCCCGATATGCCCGACGGCTGGAACGGCCAGCAAGGCGGTATTCCTTTCGGCGGCGGCTTCGGACAGGCGACGGACATCGACCCCAGCCAGCTCGACGAAATCCTGGGCCGCTTCGGCGGGATGGGCGGCTTCGCGGACGCGTTCGGCTCCCGCTCAGGCAAACGCGGCCGACGCACCGAACCGCGCGAGCCGAGTATTCATGAAATTGCTATCCCCTTCGAGACCGCGGTCCTCGGCGGCAAACTCTCGCTGTCCATCAACGAACGCAGCATCGATGTCAAGATCCCCGCTGGCGTTGACGAGGGGCAAACCTTGCGCCTCGCGGGCCAGGGCCCCGGCGGCGGCGATATCCATCTGAAGCTCCACATTGACGCACACCCTTACTTCCGCCGCGAGGGTAACGACCTCTTGCTCACCGCGCCGATCAGCGTTGCCGAAGCGATCCTCGGCGCCAAGATCGACGTGCCCACGCTCGACGGCAGCAAGCTCACCGTCAAAATTCCCGCGGGCACCTCCAGCGGCGCCCGTCTGCGGCTCAAGGGCAAGGGCGTCAAGGGCGGGCATCAGTATGTCGAGCTCAAGATCGTTGTTCCCGCCGCGCCGGATGAGCAAAGCCGCAAGCTGATCGAGCAATTCGCTCAGTGCCATCCGCAGCAGCCGCGCGTGGGGCCGCCCTGGGAGTAGCCCATGTTGACGTTTCGTAAGCAAGACCGCCTGCGCTCCTCCACCGACTTCAAGCGCGTGTACGAGCGCAAGTGCTCCGTCAGCAATCAATGGCTCATCGTCTACGGCCTGGCGAACGAGCTCGGCCACTCGCGCGTCGGCCTGTCGGTGTCGCGCAAGATCGGCAACGCGGTGGCACGCAATCGCTTCAAGCGCCTCTACCGCGAAGCGTTCCGCGCGACGCGCGCCGAGTTGCCGGCGGGGTATGACTTGATCCTACTGCCGCGCTCGTCGAAGGAGCCGACGCTGGACGACGTGAAGGACGCGCTCTCCACGCTCGTGCCGACCTTGGCGCGAAGGTTGACGCCCAAGGAAAAATCGTGATGCTCGGCTGGTGTCTGATGTTGGTGCGCTGGAGCTTCAGCTTGCTGTTGATTCTGCCGGTGCGCTTCTACCAGATCGTTCTGGGGCCGATGTTGCCGAAGGTGTGCCGCTATTATCCGAGTTGCAGCGAGTATTTCATCGAGGCGGTGCGCAAGGACGGCCCGTGCAAGGGGTGTGCGAAGGGGATCTGGCGGATCTGCCGCTGCGGGCCGTGGACGCGCGGGGGGTATGATCCGCCGTGATGGAATTCGTTTAGCGCTCGCTGATGCGTTACAGCAACTGTCGCGCGGTAGCGAGCGCTAAACAAAAACCAATCAGTACGCCAAATGCGGCGTTCGATCAGACACGTTTCGTGGCCGCAAATCAAAGCCCGCCCAGTTCACGGGCGTGGTGCCGACGAAATCGTCTTTGCGGAATTCGCCATCTTCCGAACGCGGCTCATGATGGCACGGCGTGCTGTGCCAGAGCACCACGTCAGCGTTCGTAATCTTCGTTCCCTTCTTGGCGTATTCGTGTACCTTCGGGTAGTACATCTCATCCTTGCGATTGACCGTCACCCAGAAGTCGTGCTGCGTGCATTGCTCGCCTTGCCCGTAATGGCGCGCGTTGCCCATGCGCATCGACACCACGTCGTAGGAGATCGACATTTTGCGAATGTTCTTCTTCTTGTCGTTGCTGATGTTGAGCATCGTGAACTTGTCGGCGTGCCAATCCTCAGGGCCTTCGATTCCCTTGTTGAACGGCCGCATCACGGTCTTGGCCTTGCCTGGATCGTCCGGCGTCTCGATGTGTTCCATGACATTGACGGAGTTGTTGGCCGGGCCGTCGAGGTTAACGTCGACGCGCCACAGGCCATTGTGCATGTGCCCCTCGAACTCGCGCGACGAGTAATTGCGGCCTGTGGAGCCGACGCGGAAGGTGACGGTGCCTTCGTCCTGGAAGCCGTACTCGATGATGTAGCGATAGTTGGCGGCGTCGAGACAGGCCCAGAGGACGAGCTTTTGGCCGCGGCGCACGCCGGTCGCGGTATCGACCCACATGACGCCGCGGTCGCGCACTTCGTGAACGACGTTGGCCGGCTCGTTGAGCAACTTGCCGAACGGACCGGCGGCTTCCTTGTTGAGCGTGACCAGCGCGAAATTGTACGACACATCCCAGAAGCGCGGGCTGCCGGAGTGATAGGGGACAAACATTTCGGCCAGACGGGCGTCGCCGAGAACTTGCATCCACGGTTCCTTGGGTCCGCGCTGGAACCAGGCGTCCTGGATGATGAGACCGTAGCCCGCGGCGGTCGCCCAGCGCACCTTCCACGCGGTCTGGGCCACGTCGTTCGACGGGAACGTCTGGATCACTTCGTTGGCCGGCTTCGGCGGATCCTTCGGCGCGGGCTGCTGTGGAGTTGCCGTGAAGCCCGCCAGGCCGACGAGTGTGATGAAGAACGTCAAGGCAATACTGCGCGACCACGTCATGACGATTCGCCCCCCCTTTTGTTGCGGCTTGGAAGCTGTTTTAGAAGCCCCTCTCTCCCGTAATCGGCGGAGAGGGGTTGGGGTGAGGGGTGCATTTTTCGCGGGTGCCAGCCCCCTCACCCCCGGCCCCTCTCCCCTGAGTACAGGGGAGAGGGGAGAAATACGGCGCTAAGCCGCAAGCGGCAGGAAAAAATACACCAGCGCCGCGCGCGTCTGCCGGCTCACCGCGACCTCGCCGGCGTAGCCCAGGAGCATCGGCAGAAAGATGAGGGTGAACAGCACCCACAGCACCAGCGCGAAGCCTAGCGCATGCGGCCATTGAAAACGCAACACCACCCACAACGCGATGAACCAGCCGAACAGATGGCCGAAGTTGAAGGCCAGGTTCCAGATCAGCCGGCCGTAGAAAAACTTCACCGGAATCCCGGTCGGCGCATTGTACTTGTCCACCTCGATGACCCAGCCGTCCTGGCTGACGAAATAGCCGTATGCGCCTTCGCCGCCGGGGACGTAATTGAATCGCCATTTCGTGCCGTCGTTCTTTTCCACATCCAGCGCGACGATGTCCTGCGGCTGCCAGGGACGCGGATTGGTCGTCTTGTCCTTGTATTGAAACCGGTTCGGACCCTCGCGTTTGCTTTCGTAGAGCGTCGATTCGCCGTCCTTGAACTCGCCGGGCTTGCGGCGATCGGCCTTGACCGCCCAGATGAGCGGCGCGGGACGGTCGAGCATTTCGTCGCGCGGGCTGAATCGCATGAGTGTGTCAATGGGGCGATTCGTCGGACTTGAGCGGTCCCCCATGGCGATCGCTAACGCCCAGATCGCGAAGCCGATCGTCAACAAGAACCCCGCGGCGGGCGCCTGCCAGAACATCCCCGGCGATGGCTCGGTGTAGATGTAGCCCTGGAAAAAATATGAGCCCGCCCAGAGCAGAACCGTCAAGGTGGCGAACATCAAAACAAGGATGAAGAACAACCCTAGCACGATCGACTCCGTAATTTCGGATAGGAGACGAAGCTCGGCGATGCGGGCATTGTAGCCGATTCCCACAAGTGGGCCAAGAATGCTGGCGTGTCGCTTGCGGCTTAGGGCCCCCGTGCTCCATTCCGAGCGCTAGGTGACAAGCGGCAGAAAACGTCGCTTGTCGAAAAGAGCCGCTATGTTATAGTCCCGCGCCCTATTTACGGAGGCCCCCATGCACACGTCGATCTGCTTGCTCTCCTGCGCCCTGATGCTGGCCCAACCCGGCGGCGATCGCGCTGACTGGCAATTGACGCCGCAAATCGCGCCCGGCCTTGAACTGATCTATCGCGGCGAGTTCATGGACGAAGTCCTCGGCCAGAATTTCGAGCGGCAGACGCGTTATCGTCTCGACGCCAACCTGCTCGTTCTCGAAGCCGGCGTCAAGGATTGGCGCGTTGCCTTCCTGACCTCGCTGCGTTTGCACGACGGCAGCGACCCACTGGCCAAGAAACTTCCCATCATACCGGTCGCCGCGCCCAAGGAAAAGGTGAACGACGGGCCAACCTCGCTGCGCCTCGAACTCGCCCAGGTCGAATTGCAAGGCCGCATCCGCAATCGCGACAAACGCCTCGTACAGATTCCGCTCAAGGGTCCGCCGACGCTCGAATGCGGCTTCCTGGTCACCGTGCCGCTGACAAAAGTTGGCCGCAATTATACGTGGGAGGTTCCCGAGGAAGGCCGGCCGCTCATGCGCTGGCAAGTGGTCGGCATGGAATCGAGCGGCGGCATCTCGTGCATCAAAGTGGTAGGCGAGCAAAAAACCGAGGACTGGGACCGCGCCCGCGCCGATCAGGTCGCCTGGCGCCGGCGCGACATCGTCTGGCTGCACCCACAGCTTAACGTCGCTCAAAAAGTTGAACGCATCATCGAACGCCGCGACCCGGCCCGCGAACACCCGACCGAGCGCGTCAGTGTCCGCTATGAGCTGGAGAGCCATTTGCGCTATCCGAACATCCTGTTCCAGGAGCGCATGCAGGAGATGCTCAAAGCGAGCGAAACTTACGACACGACGCAGATGCTCATCAAAGAGCCAGCGCAGAACCGCACGCAGATCGACATTCAACTGCAACGCCTGACGGGGCATCTCGACCGGGCACAAAATTCCGCCTACCGTCATGTATTCGTCCATCTCAAGTCGATTCTCGAAAACGCGAAGAAGGGCGAGATACCCGTGCCGCACGTCGCCGAGGAGCCGGCCCATCTTCCCATGCGCGGCCTGGGCATCGGCCATCGCGCACCGGATTTCGTCCTCAGCGCTCTGACGCAAGAGCACGCGACTCAGTTCAAGGCCAAGCACGGCAAGCCGACGCTGGTGTTCTTCTACAACCCGGCGACGGAACTTGGCAAAGAACTCCTCGCCTACGCGAAACGACTCAGCGAAAGAAACGGGCCGCCCGTGATGATTCTCGCCATGGCCGTTGCACCGAATGGCGACGCCGTCCGCAAGCAGCATCAGGATTTACGGCTGACGTTCCCGATCCACGACGGTAACGGCATGCGTTTGACCTTCGGCGTCGAGCAAACGCCGCGCATCGTCGTCATCGACAGCGATGGCTTAGTCTCCTTCACGCAAACAGGCTGGGGCATCCCGACGCCGTTTGAGCTGGATGACGTGCTGCAGAAGTGTCAAAAGAAGGAGTAAACCCCGCTTCCTCTTGGCCCGGCTCGATTGGTCGTCGCAATTTACCCGCACGAGCTAGCCCGTGCATTCGTTCAACTTTCCGCAACCGGAACGTTGCAAACGACGGTAACGCCCGACTCCTGCCAACTCGCTCAAGATGGCGATGTCCTACCGGACATCTTGCTCTTTACAAGCATGAGACGATACGATGAGAATGTAAAGTAATGCGCCATTGAGACCTCGAACACCCTATTGAAGCTGCCGTATTCGTGAGCACCTTTGGCGCTGTGGAAGGCCCGGAAAATCCCGGGACTGTCGGTATGGACTACCAGATTCAACCCAACTCGCGGCGTTGTGCCGTCACCGGCAGGGATTTGCAGGTGGGCGAGCGTTATTTCTCCGCGCTGGTCGAAGAAGATAGGCAGTTCGTGCGCAAGGACTTCAGCGTGGAAGCCTGGGTAGGTCCCCCCACGGATGCCGTCAGCTTCTGGACGGGGCGCGTGCAGGCCGGCACCGAGAAAGTCAGGCCGCGCTTCGATGACGATCTCCTGGAAGATTGCTTCCAACGGCTGCAAGGGGAGACCGAACCGGGGCGCATCAATTTTCGCTATGTCGTCGCGTTGCTCTTGCTGCGCCGACGGCGCTTACGGTATGAGTCATCCGTGCTGGTGGACGGCGCCGAGAAGATCATGCTCACGCATATGGGAACCGGCGCGAAGCATGAAGTCGTCAATCCACGCCTGAGCGACGCCGAGATGAACGAGGTCCAGGACGAAGTGTTCCGCGTGCTGGGTTGGAAATAAACCGCATCCGTTTAGCGCTCGTGTTGCAGCGCCCGCGATTCGACGTAACACGGCAAACGCAAAGCGGTCGGGAGACCTTACAATGCAAGCCAATCTCCGCATGATCGCGTTAGGCCTTCTCGCCGTGACGTTGGCAGGCTGCGAAAGTACGCGCTGGAACTGGTTCAAACCGAACAACGATGTCGCCGGCAAAGGGGCCGGTTCGCAATCGACGGCCGGTCTCGTCACGTATCTCAACGATAATGCGCGTCGCATCAAGTCCATACGGGTCGATGACATGTCGATCGATGCGACGATGGGCAATCAAACTATCGGTCTGCGCGGCCGAATCTATGCGGAAGGGCCGCGCAACTTTCGCATGAAGGTCGTCAGCCCGTTCGGCAAGGACGAAGTGGACATCGGCTCGAACCGTGACGAGTTCTGGTTCTGGGCGGCGAAGAACCCCGAACCCTATCAGTATTACTGCAGCTACGACGACCTCAACCAGGGCCGCGTGAAGGGGATGCCGATTCCCATTCAGCCCGACTGGGTGATGGAAGCGATGGGCCTGGGTCCGTACGTCGCCGAGAAATACACACTCGAACCCGGGGACAATCAGACGATTCGTCTAGTTGAAAAGACGCGTTCGCCGCAGGGTCAACCGGTGCGCAAGGTGATTGTGATGAATCGTCGGGAAGTGAAAGCACCGACGCCGCAGGTCACCGCGTTTCTGCTTATCGACGAGGCGACCGGCAAGGAAATCTGCTCCGCGCACATCACGGCCACCGCGGTCGATCGCACGACTGGGGCCATCTTGCCCTACAAGATGGAGCTGCGCATGCCGGCGCAGAAAATGCGCATGGCGCTAAAGCTGGATGGGGCGGCCGTCAACACGAACATCGCGGCGACGGCATTCGTGCGTCAACCGATCGACGGCGTCGAACCGTTCAACCTCGCGACGGGCCGCCCCGAGCCGCGCGGCGTCCTGCCGGTGCAGGGGTTCCAAAAGTAGAGTGTTTAGCGCTCGCGTTGAAGCATCGGTGATTTGACACTTCCACGCGAACGCTAAGCCGCAAGCGGCGCAGTTCGGCCAAGCCCGGAAAAATGGGGCATCCCCCGCGGCAACACCTCTTGTCCCTACCTTCACGCTTGTGGTACAACCCCAGCGAATGGACGCGCCCCGATCACCCGAAAGGATTTGCCAAATGGGGATGAGGCATTTTTTCCGCGCTCTGCGTTTCGCCTGGCCCTACCGTTTTCGCCTTGGCATTTCCATCGGTTGCGCGCTTCTCGCCGCTGGGTTTTGGAGCCTCAACTTCACGGCTCTCTATCCGATACTGCAAGTTTTCGGCAAGGACCAAAATTTGCAAACCTGGATCGATTCGGCCATCGACAAATGTCAGAAGGAACAGGTCGAGCCGGCCGAAAAGCAGATGATCAAGGTGAAAGCCGAGTGGCAGCGGAAGATAGATGAGTCCAATGAGGATGACAAAGCCAGACTGGAGCGGAAATTCGCCGACGCCGCCGCCAAGTTTGAATCAGACTTGAACAACGCGCGCAGCGACCTGCATCGCTATCATGTCGCCAAGCGTTACATCGACAACTACTGTCCGACAAACCGATTCCAAACCTTGATGGCCGTTCTGGTTCTGGTGATCGTCGCGGTGGTGCTGCGCGGTGTACTCGAGTTTTGGCAGGAATCGTTGGTCGGCGCCGTCGTCAATCGCTCGACATTCGATCTGCGCAATACGTTCTTTCGCCATTGCCTGGGGCTGGATGTCAGCCACTTTGGTGAAGCGGGCACCCATGAGCTGACCACGCGTCTCACCAACGATATCGATCTGATCGGGCAGGGGATGCGCACCAGTTTCGGCAAAGTCATCGCCGAGCCATTGAAAGCGGTCGCGTGCATTGCCGTGGCGGCGTGGATCAACTGGCAACTCACGATCACGTGCCTGGTGATTACTCCTTTCGCGCTGATCGTGTTGACACGCTTTGGTCGGACGATGAAGCGCGCGACGCGCCGTCTCCTCGAAGGCGTTTCGGGGATCTACAAACTCTCGCAAGAAGTGTTTCAAGGAATACGCATCGTCAAGGCGTTTGCGCGCGAGCCGCGCGAACGGCGCCGCTTCCGCAACGTCACGCGCGATTGCTACAACAAGGCGATGTGGGTCGTGACGCTCGACGCGATGACCGGCCCGATCATCGAGGTGCTGACGGTACTCGCCGTCGCGGTCGTGTTTTCCTTTGGCGCCTATCTGGTGCTGGAGAAACCGACGCACCTCCTTGGATTCCCCATCGCCGACCAGCCGCTGGAGGCCGAGACGCTGATGCAGCTTTATGCTCTCCTGGCGGCGGCGGCTGACCCGATTCGGCGGCTGTCGAACGTCTACACGCGCATCCAGTCCGGCTGCGCCGCAGCCGACCGCGTCTTCCAACACATGGACCAGGAGCCAAAAATCCACAACGACGCCGAGTCACATGTCCTCGCTCATCATCACAAGGGGATCGAGTTTCGCAATGTTTGCTTTTCGTACACTCCAGGCCAGGTGTTGCTGGAAGGCGTCGACCTCGAAATCAAACACGGCGAGATCGTCGCCTTCGTCGGCCGCAACGGCTGCGGCAAGACCTCGCTGCTGAATTTGTTGCCTCGCTTTTATGATCCCGATCACGGTAGCATCCTCATCGACGGTCTCGACATTCGCACGGTGAATTTGCGTTCGCTGCGCAAGCAAATCGCGATCGTGACGCAGGACATGTTCCTTTTCGACGACACCGTTTTCAACAACATCGCCTACGCCCACCCGCATGCCTCGCGCGAGGCGGTCGAAGCGGCGGCGCGACGTGCCCAGGCGCACGATTTCATCCTGAACGATCTGGAAGGCGGCTACGACTACATGGTCGGCGCCGAGGGCAAACGGCTATCGGGCGGACAAAAACAGCGAATCTGCTTGGCCCGCGCCTTTCTGGCCGATCCGACCATCCTTATTCTCGATGAATTCACCAATCAGAACGATCCCGAAGCCGAGGTCTACGTCCATCGCGCTTTGCATGAGCTGCGCAAGGGCCGAACCATCCTGCTGATTACCCATCGCCTACACACGCTGGAGGTCGCGGATCGCATCGTCGTGCTGGACGAAGGCCGCGTCGCCGCCATCGGCACGCACGCCGAGCTGATGCGAACCTGCCCGTTGTATCAACGCCTGCACGACGTGCAGCAGCAGCGGATGGTGGCGTGAGGTTTTTCTCCCCTCTCCCTCTGGGAGAGGGGCCGGTGGTGAGGGTTCGCCTTGCGATCGTACCATGTCTCACCCAAAACGCCGCAGGCCAGCCAGCCCTCTCCCCCAACCCCTCTCCCAGAGAGAGAGGGGAGATTTGAAACATGAGCATTGCCCCGACCTATCCCTCGGCTTGTTGGACCATCCCACGACGCGCGCGCAGCCTTCAGCCGTTGCATGCGTCACTGGGTCTCGTCCTCTATTGCGGCATTCTCTTTCTCTGGGGTCTGGGCGAACGCGAGCTGACGAGCAGCCACGAAGCACGGGCCGCACAGAACGCGCAGACCATTCTCGACCAAGGCCACTGGCTGGTGCCGCGGCTCTTCGATCGTCATCTCGAATTGCAAAAACCGCCCCTCTATTACTGGCTCGTCGCGCTGATCGGCTGGCTGCAAGGCGGGACCGTCGATGCCTGGGCGGTGCGCCTGCCGGCGGCGCTGTCGGCACTATGCTGCGTGCTTTTTCTCAATTTCCTGGGCGTGCGCCTCGGCAAGCCACGCGCGGGATTGCTGGCGGCGCTCATCCTCGCGACCTGCGTGCACTTCACCTGGCTGGCGCGCGTCGGCCGCATCGATATGCCGCTCACCTTCACGATCACGCTCGCGCTGGGCGCTTTCCATCTGGGCAACGTCGAGACGGGGAGCCGGACGCGCTGGCACGCCCTCGGTTACACGTCCCTGGCGTTGGGCGTGCTCCTGAAGGGGCCGATTGCAATCGTTCTGCCGGCGCTGGTTTGCGGCGCTGTGTTCGTCTCTCCTGTCGCCTACGCGCGCGGCTCGTCAAGACAGCGAACGACACTCTGGTGGGGCGTGCCCTGGCTGTTGACGCTGGCGGCGCCGTGGTTCGTCTGGGCCAATCACCGCACCGACAACCAACTCTGGGAAGTCTTCTTCTGGTATCACAATGTCGAGCGCGGCCTGGGCGGCGCCGAGTCGCTCGCCGCGCATCCGTGGTGGTTCTACGGGCCGCGCGCGTTCGTCGATTTATTGCCGTGGAGCGTGAGCGTCCCCGCGGCGTTCTACGTTCTTGTTCGTTACGAACAAACACGTAAGGATCCGCACGCCTGGACGGGCCTGCTCTGGTTTGCGGCCATGGCGCTGTTCCTTTCGTGCATGCGTTTCAAACGCGCGGACTATTTGCTTCCCGCGTATCCGGGCCTGGCGATCTTCCTGGGCGTCAGTGCCGACCACGTCCTCTCCCCGGCATTCACGCGCTCGCGCACATGGTTGACGATTTTCCTGGCCAGCCTCGTCGTCTATGCTTTGGCCTGGACAATTCACAGCACATGGAGCGCGGCTGATCCGGACAAATCGTACCGCGTGATGGCGCAAGAAATTCGCGGCCAAACGCAGGGTCCGGTGATCTTCTTCCGCGCCGAATCGCACGTGTTGGCGTTCCATGTCGGTCAGCCGCTCGACACGATCCTGGAGTGGGAAAACCTCGCGATCTGGGCAAGTCGTCCGTTCCCGGTCTACTTCGTGATGCCCGAAGCGTGCGCCCGCCAGTGGCGCGATTATCTGCCGGCCGGCGCGCTTGAAGAGGTGCTGCGAACGACCGACTACGCGACCGGCAAACGCGATAGGCCGTTGGTAGTGCTGCGCAGCCGAGGCAAGTTGCCGGCAAACCCATAGAATTTCCTGGGGCAGACATTTCTGTCTGCCGGTATTCTCACCGCAGAGAAAACCCACGAATCATGTCGGAACCAAGTCCTCGCCCTGCCATTGCGTCGGCGCCGATTAGCGTGATCCTGTTTGCGCAGGCACTCACGACCGATGCGCCCGAGGCCCTTGAGGCGTGGCGGCGCTATCTCGATACGCTCAATCGGCCCTACGAGATAATTTTGATCCAGGAAACACGGCCGGACCTAGGCGCGAACGAACCTGCGACAGCGACGGCGCGCCTGCGGATTTTTCCGCATGAGCGGGCGATCGGATTTCGCGAAGCCCTCAACGACGCGATTCGCTCGGCCCAGTATCCGCTGTTGGCTTTCGCCCCGTGCGCTCGGAGCTACCAGCCGGGGGAGCTCGACCGCATGCTCAAAATGATCGATCAGGTCGATCTGGTCGTCGGTTATCGAACGGGTGGTGCGCCGCCACCATGGCGCGTCTTGCTCGACGTCATCATCGGACTGGCGAGCCGGCTGCTCATCGGCGTGCCGCTCCAGCCGCGTGTGTGCTGGCTGGGCGCGGCCGGCTGGGGACGACGTCTGGCGGCGCGCTGGGTTTTCGGCGTACGTGTTGCCGATCCGGAGTGCCCGTTTCGCCTGGCCCGGCGCGAGATCTTCCAGCGTCTGCCGATCCAATCGAGCGGCTCGTTCGTCACGGTGGAAATGCTGGCGAAGGCGAATCACCTTTCGTGTTTGCTCGCGGAAGAACCGGTCGCTTGGACGCCGGCGCTGCGAGACGAAGCATTGCCGTTCGGCGCCGATGCGTGGCGCGTGTTCACAAATCCCGATTTCGGAGCGTATCCACCCGCCGCGCCGCTTGCGCTTGAGAGTCGGCCTGTCGGCTAACTGTGCGCCCGTCCAAGTTTTTCGCTTTTCTTTCCTTGCGTTCTCCATATCCTTGGTAACGTCGATGTGCGCGCTCGGCATTCAGGCTGATTTTCCGGCCACCCCGACGAACATTAACAACGGCTCCTTTTTCCTTCAGGCCCTTCCATGTCAACCCAGCAATCGCTGCCCGAAACCGTCGAAGCGAAAGGCCCGCTCACGCGCGTCATGCAGAAGGCGCTCGAATCGCAACGGCCAAGCGAACAATCGTTTCCCGAGTATCGCAGCTTCATTCAGCATCATTACGACGGCCTCGCCGGCAAGCTGACCAGCGTCTCCGGCTTTCTGACCGGGCACGCGATTCTGGCCGGTCTGGTGTTGAAAGCCCCTGCTTTCGATCTGCGCGGCTGCAAGCGCATTCTCGACGCGGGCTGCGGCAACGGCCGGCACGTCAAGTACATGCTCCGCCGCGCCGACGCCGACGCCCAGATTCACGCCTTCGACCTATCGCAGCGCATGCTGAAACGGGCGCACCGCCGCTTGAAGAGCGACCGGGTTTGCTACGTCTCCGCCGATCTGACGCGCTTGCCCTACGCCGACGGCTACTTCGACGCCATCGTCTGCGGCTGGGTGCTCGAACACCTGCCCGATCCGCGTCCCGGACTGCGTGAATTAACCCGCATTCTTCAGCCCGGCGGCAAACTGCTCCTCATGACGACGGAAGACACCTTCGCCGGCGCCATGTGCAGCAACCTGTGGCACTGCCGAACTTACAATCGCACCGAACTGCGGAATTCGTGCGAGGAATGCGGCCTGATCTGGCAGCGGCAACTCTACTTCACCAAGCTGCACCGCGTCTTCGGCCTCGGCGGGATCATCGTGGAATTGCGCCGCCCGTAAATAGCATTCTCAGCGGCGGAACTGGACGAAATCGAATAGACGCGGACGCGATCTTGGCAGTGATCGCGTCCGCGTTTCTTTTTGACATCCACGCCGGCCTTGAACGGTGGCTGTTCCTCTCAAGGCGAGCCGTTTTCTGTAACATCCTTCAAATAAACAAGATGCGCCGATGTCAATTGATGCTGACACGCGGAGTGCCTCTTTGGTAGAATTTCGCCGTGGCATACGATTCCAATCGTGTGATGGGTTCCGCACACGATTGGAATCGAATGCCACGAGGAATCGATCCCACTCTTTGAGCAAGGAAGCATGCGATGCGTACAAAACTCTACCTCGGCCTGTTGGTGATGGCGATCGTCGGAATCGGCGCGGGCGAACGCGTGTTCAACCGCCTGTGCGGTGCCCAGGACGCCCAGAACGCACAGAAGACAGTGGAGGCCCCGAAGAAGGACGCGGTCCCGGTCATCCCGTCGTTGCCGACGGTGAAGGACGATAAATTCGTGATCCCCGCGCCGGCGCCGATCACGATTGAACCGCCGTCGTTGGCGCCGTTCAAGACGGGCGAGCCGCAGGACCTTCCGAAACCGGCGGTGCTGGGTCATCCGCCGATGAAGCCGGTGGCGGCGCCGCCCGCGGCGCCGACTGGCCCTAAGCCCGCGGTCGGCGAGGACACGAAAGCGGATCCACTTCGTTATGAGACGCCGGGATATCCGAAAGCTGCTTTCGACACTCCAGTCGATCCGAAAAAGGTTGACAAAGACCTGCCAGCCGTGAGCCTGCCACCGACCAAACCCGTGATTCCTTCGTTCAATCCGGTCTTTCCGTCGAGCGCCGTTCCCGCTGCGCTCACTTCGCCGGCGCCCACGAGTCCAGGCGTGAGCGGCGACGGGCCGTTGACCCTGACCGGAGTCAAACCGTCCGGGCCACAGACCGGCCTGCCGTCTTCTCCGCTGAAACCGGATCCGAAAACAACCGAGCTGCCCACCGTCCCCGTTGCGCCGATCGTCCCCATCGGCCAGCAGGTCGCTGGGCTCAAGAATAGCCCGTGGAGTCTGCGCATCGACATGATCGATGGCCAAACGATCGTGACGGGCACGGTCAATCACAAGCACACCTTCAAGCTCATCTGCCAGAACCTTGAGCTGAACACCGGCAAGGACCTGCTCAAGGCCAGCGGCAAGGTTGCCATTTCCGGCGATACGTTGACGGGGAATTGCGAGACGCTCGGCATCGTCTTGACCGACGACCGCCTGATCCTCGAAGGCGGCGTCGAGGTGCGTATCTTGAAGGCAGCGACCAACGGCAGCGACACCAAGCCCGCGTCGTTCGAGCTCAAGGGCGAAACGCTCAACCTGCGCATCAGCGAGCTCCAGTCGGCCAAACTGGCGCAATCCACCTTGCAACAAGTCTCCAACAGCAGTGCCATTCCCGTCCGTCCGGCCACGAAGACGACGCCCGCGCAAGGCGGCCAGTGGACCCAGTGGGGCGTGCTGCGCCGCACGGAAGAGAAGGCGAAGAACGTTGGCGAAACGGTCTGGCGTCTCGAAGACGCGCGCGGCACGTCGCTCGTGTTGTTGGTGGCGCGCGACGGCGGCACGCTCGCGCAATACGAAGGCCAGCGCATCAGCGTCTACGGCGCCACCGAGCAAATCGCCGGCGAATCGGTGTTGCGCGTCTCGCACATTGCGTTGCCATGAGCGCAGTTTGATAAAATGAAAACCGCGGGCGATTCACGTCGCGCCGCGGTTTTTTTGTTTTCCGTTGTATTCGTTTAGCGCTCGCATGACGCCGCGCGAGCGCTAAACGAAGAGGGCCGACTCATCGACCTCTTCCGCCAAGCTCATGAAGCCAACGTCAAAAAAGCCCAGCCGCTCGCCGCGCGCATGCGGCCACGCTCGCTTGACGAATTCGTCGGCCAGGAGCACTTCCTCGGCGAAGGCAAGCTGCTGCGGCGCCTATTGCAAGCGGACCGGCTCGGCTCCGTCCTCTTCTACGGCCCGCCCGGCAGCGGCAAGACGGCCCTCGCTCACGTCATCGCCAATCACACCCAGTGCGTCTTTCGTCAGGTCAACGCCGTCGCCGTCGGTATCAAGGAAGTGCGCGAACTTCTGGAAGAAGCCCGCGTTGAGCTCGCGGACTCGGGCCGACGGACGATTCTGTTCGTCGACGAGTTGCATCGTTTCAATCGCGCCCAGCAAGACGTGCTGTTGCCCGATGTCGAGGAAGGACGCATCATCTTGATCGGCGCGACGACGCAGAATCCGTTCTTCGCGATCAATTCGCCGCTCTTGAGCCGCAGTCAGATCTTTACGTTTGTGCCGTTGACGAGGCAGCAAGTCAAGGAGTTGCTGAGCCGCGCACTGAGCGACAAGGAGCGCGGCCTCGGCGCCAAAGCGATCAACGCACACGATGACGCCCTCGATTTCCTGGCGGAGATCTGCGATGGCGACGCCCGCCGCGCTCTGAGCGCGCTGGAAGTCGGCGTCTTGTCGATCGAGCAGGAGCCGATCGAATTTACGCTGCAAGTTGCGCAGGATTCGATTCAACGCAAGTCGATGGACTTCGACCCGACCGGGGATGCCCATTACGATATCGCCAGCGCCTTCATCAAGAGTATGCGCGGCAGCGATCCCAATGCGGCGATCTACTGGCTGGCACGCATGCTCGAATCGGGCGAGGATCCGCGCTTCATCGTCCGGCGCATCGTCATTTGCGCGTCGGAAGACGTCGGCAATGCGGACCCGCAGGCCCTCGTCGTTGCCGTTGCCGCCATGCACGCGACCGAGTTCGTCGGCTTGCCGGAATGTCAGCTTGCGCTCGCCCAGGCCGTCACCTACATCGCGACCGCGCCGAAGTCGAACGCGGCCACGCTCGCCATCGGTAAAGCGCGCGCCGACGTGAAAAGCGGCCGCACGCTCGCGGTGCCGGAGCATTTGCGCGACAGACATTACCAGGGAGCGAAGGAATTGGGGCATGGCGAGGATTACAAGTACAGCCACGATTACGAAGGCGGCTTCGTCGATCAGGCGTATTTGCCGGAAGAGAGATGCTATTATGAGCCGGTCGAACGCGGCTACGAGGAAGTAATCAAGAATCGCCTGGCGGAATGGCGCAGCCAAAAGAAATAGCCGCATGCGGTTTGGCGTGCGCCCGAACGCTAAATGAGGATGGTCATTTCTTCACTGGTTTCGCGGCCGCCAGTTCGAGCGCCAGATCCTGGATCGCCCGCGCCGCCACGTTGAGCTCATCTTGCTTCGCCGCGACATATTCCGGCGGTCCGCCCTTGATCGCGACGGCGTCAGCGATTTCGGTCGGCTTGATCATCTCGATCGCGTCCCACGGACACCAGCGCTCGCACAGATCGCAGCCGATACAGCGCTCCAGGTCGATATCGACGAAGCTCTGTAGCGTCGGCAAGTCGGTCCCCTGCACCTTATAGATGCAATCGACCGGACAAACCTCAACGCACGCCTCGCAGCCGGTGCAGTTGTCCGCATTGACGACGGCAAGCGCCTTCGGCAGTTTCTTGCGAGCTTTTCCCGCACCTTTGGCCATGATGATTTCTCCCGAATCGCCGACACGCCTTCAAGCCGGTACGTGTGTCTGACGTCATCTTACCGCGACGCCGTGGGACCGCCAAGATCATGCTGCTGGTTCGTCCTCGTCGGGAGCGACCGGCTTGGTGGCGTCGAACCAGAACCAGCACAGCACGGCGAGAACGTAGAAGCTGCCGTAAAGAAAGATGTTGACGGTCCAGCCCTGATTCTTGGCGACATCGAAGGCCTCGGTGCCGCGTGCGAGGTCGCCGGTGTGCCAGTCGAGAATCTTGCCCGTGAGAATGCCGGCCAACGCTCCACCCAGATTGCCGACCGTGTTCATGCAGCCCGCGACGATGCCCGAGTATCGTTTGCCGATGTCAAGACAACTCGCCCAGGCGGCGCCCATGGTGAGGTCGTTCCAGAAGGCGGCAAAGGCGATCAAGAGCACAAAAATCCACGGGCTCGTCATGTAAAAGATCGCCACGAAATAGCAACTCGCGCACAGGCCGTGACCGATGACGCCGAACAGGCGCCGGCCCCACTTGCGGTCGCCGGTCCGCTTGATGAAGGCGTCGGTCAACACGCCGCCGATCAGGCAGGACACCGAACCGACCAGCAACGGCAATCCCGCCATCAGGCCCGCGATCCAGAACTGAGCCGTCCATTTTTCCGTGCCTCTCTCGATGCCCAGCGGGTCTTTCAGATAGCCCGTGAAGAAGGTGATGTTGATGTACCAGCCGTAGGCGGCGCAGAAATACATCAGGCACAGGATCCACAGGTTGGTGCTGCGCAGTAATTTGCCCCAGGGAACAACCAGCTTGTCGGTGTGCTGACGCTCCCCCTCGTGGATCAGCGCGATCTCCGCGGCGTTGACGCCCGCCTTGTCGGCCGGGTTATCACGATACCACCACCACCACAAGACGCACCACAGGACGCCCAGGCCGCCAAAGATGTAGAACGTATGCCGCCAATGGACAATCACCGCGCCGTCCGCGCTCGTCGTCTCATACATGAGGGCATAAACGATGAACGCGGTGATGCCGCCGGCGAATCGGCCCGCCATCCAGACGGCCCCCTTGGCGGAGCCGCGCTCCTTGAAGGGAAACCAACTGTGAAAGGCGCGGGCGATATTCGGATAAGCGCCGGCTTCACCGACGCCAAAGAGAAAGCGGACCGTCAGGAGTAGGCCGAACGACACCAAGGCGCCCGGGAGGAGATAACCGAATAGGTTGAAGGATTCGAACGAGGGATAGATCATACCGGTGAGCGCGGTGAACACCGACCACCACAACACAATGCGGATGAGCGTCTTGCGGGCGCCGTACTTGTCTCCCAGCCAGCCGGTGGGCACCTCAAAAACGGCGTAGGCAAACGCGAACGCGGTGAACAGCCAGCCCTTTTCGCTCTCGGTCAGCTTGAACTCGCTCTGGATGTTCAACGCCACCGTGCCGAAGCAAACCCGATCCAGATACGTGATCATCGACAGGACACACGCGAAGCCCAGGACCCCGTAACGCACGTTGCTTGGTTTTTCTACGGCTATGCTCATGGCTGCTCGCAAGGGTGGGAGTCGGCAGTGTTGCAATCGCCTCAATCTAGCGATGTTCCGACGCTTTCGCAATCAGCAAGATAAAAATTGAGACAGATTGGCGCGACGTTTTACGGGGTGGGACTTCCGCCGACGGGCACGATCGTCACGCGGTTCGCATTAGTCGGCGACGGCACGATGTTGAGCAGCACCATCGAATTGCGAATGGGCACCGGATTGTCCTGGAGCAATATGCGCGACGTCTGATTCGCGTCATACACCGAGTAATAGCGCGTCCCCAACGGCACATTGTTCTCGAAGCCTTTGGCCCCCTTTTTCAGATGAACCAGGGGGCCGGCGCGCTGCACTCCATTGACAACCGTATAGCCTTTGACGATGATCGAAAACTCGGACTGGTTGTGGAACCCGACCGACGCCGTGCTCGGCTGGGTCTGGGGCCGCCCCTGTACCAGCGCGGTGATTGAGAAGCAAGTCATTGCAATCAAAGCAATTATAACTCGTCTCATGGCTTGGGTTCCTGGATCAGGCGGGTACACTCCGCGCCTGGACTCACTTCTGAAACGCTAACGTCCATGGTGCTTGCGCGAGATTTCGCTGGGCCAGCCTTGCCAGGCTGAAGGGCTTGGCGTCAGACAGGAAAGCCTGACTTACGAATTCGTTAAACAGCCCTACCCTTATCATAACCGGTTCGATTGTGCCAGGCGAACGAAATCCAGGGCCTTCGCAACCGAATTATCCATCAGCCGCGCGCAAGGAGCCAGCACAGGCGGAGTTATCGGCACAGGCGGCGCGCTCGGCACGCGAACCCGGCGCGATTTCTTCATTGCACGTTGTATGCGCCGCTTCCTTCGTCTAACCTGATGTTGGGAACCTGGGGACCTTCGATCGCATGCACTGGCTCGACATCCTCATCCTGGTCATTCTCGGCGTCGGCGCGGCCATGGGGTTCTGCACCGGCCTGTTGTGGCAGGTTGCGCGCGTCGTCAGCCTCGCCGTGTCGCTGTACGCGGCGATTATGGCGAACACCGGCGCTACCAATTGGCTGAACCTGCAATGGAAGGATGCCAGCCCTGCCGTCAATCGGGTGATCGCCTTCGTGGCCGTTTTTATTTTCGCCTATCTTGTGCTCTATTTCATCACGCGCATGCTGTACACGGCCATCAAGGCGTCAAGGCTAGAGACGGTCGATCGCGTACTCGGCGCAATCTTGGGCGCCGTCAAGATGGGGGCGATCCTGGCGTGCGTCTGCGCGGTGATGGTCGCGCTCGATCTGCAGATCTTCAAGGACTGGTTCGTTCACGCAACGCTGGCGCCGCATTTCGCCCAAGGCACGCAGAACGCGGTCGGCTGGATCCCGCAGCATTTTCGCGATCACGTCGACGAAGGTGTTCACGAAATGCGCGATCAGGTCCAAAAAAGGCTCACCGACGCCGCACTGGATGCCATCAAGGGCGAGCTGCAAAAGAAATGAATTTCTCCCCTCTCCCTTTGGGAGTGGGGCCGGGGGTGAGGGGACGGTTGCCACGCGGTGAATCTTCTTGCCCGCCATGCGCTGATTGAATCTCGATTGCCATTGCAAATCCGGCCCTCACCCCCAACCCCTCTCCCATGGGGAGAGGGGAGCTAATCGATTTCCTCTCGGCTGCGTTTCTCCCAATCCCCCAGTTGCTGCACGAGCGGCTCGAACGCCAACGCCGCCTTTGGTACCTGAAACATCGTCTCGGCCAGGTTTCCCAGGTCCGATTGTGAGGTCCGCACCCGCTCCAGTTCATTCTGTAAGCGCACGAGCCACGGCGGCACATCGAGACCGACACCGCTAGGCGTGGTCGCGAGCGGCTGTAGCTCCTTCTCCAACGGACTGACGTCGTCCTGTCCGAGCGTGGAACGGGCGTGGTCGAGCGCCGGTTCGATCAGGGCGCACAGCCGATCGAGCATCAGCGAATGGACAAAGCGTTCGCCGACGCGATCGCGGATGGTTGCGAGCCGGATGCCGTGCGCCCGTTCGAGCCCGGCGAGCTCCTTGGCGTACTTGTCGGCCGCGTCGCGCGTGATCGACTCGACACGCTCGCGCCACAGCGCCGCCGCCGCGCCGTCGCGTCGCGCCAGCACCTCGTGCACCAGGGCGAGCGGCTTCAAGAGCCAGGCTGCACGATCGTAGCGGGCTTTGAGTCGTAGATAATCGAAGAGACGATAGAGATTGTCGCCGTAGTCCGATTGCGTGGTCGTGGCGTTGTAGTCGCGCAGGTGATCGTAGTTTTCGATCAACGTCTGTACGATGATGTGCAGAATGCGCTCCGCCTCGTCGCGCTGAATGATGTCCCCTAGCTCGTCAATGAGCTTGAGCGGATGCAGCGGGTCCGGCTCCGTTTCCAGATCCTTCAGGTAGGCGCCGACGCTGCGCGACATGATGCCGCGCAAGTTCCCCATCGACAGAAAGCGGGCATGAAACAGCTCGCGGCCATAGCGTTTGATAAACTCCGTGAGTTTGAGCCAATCGCGCTCTTGGGTGATGAGTTCGAGCGTGGCGACGCGCAAGGTTTGGCTGTGATCGCGCCAGGTGACGGCGAACGGTTCGACGACTGATTCCAGCGCGTCGACAAGCCGAGATGGCTCGACGCTCTCGTTGTGGGCCGCATCGATCACCGCCTCGACGGCCGCTTGCAGACCGAGTTGAAACAGCCGATCGTACTCGGTGATGCGCGGGCCGGCCAGCGTTTGATTGGCTTCCATCGAACGGGCCAAGCGCAGGAGCTGATACGTCTCGCGCAGCATGCCTTGCTTGGGCAGATTGTGTACGAGGCCGCGCAGCATCATTTGCGCGAGGCTCGCTTGGAGGATAAGTTGCGGATTGCCGCCGTGCACAAGCGGCGTGTACAAGAGCGGTTCTTCGCGAAATTGCTGGATGAATTCGGGCAGGACGCGCCGCGCTTCGTCCGTCTCTTGCCGCATCAAGGCGCGTTCCATTCGCAAGGCGTCTGGGGCCCAGCGTTCGCCGGAGGGTTCGCTGGACGCATCCGCACGGAGCGACTGCATGGCCCCGATCGCCAGCGTGTGGTCGAGACAGGTCGCGATCACCTGATTGAGCAGCCGTTCCTTCGTCGAACGGCGGCGATCGTACTCGACCATCGAGTCGAAATTGCCCGACGGTTTGGGTAACTCGTGCTTGTCGATGTCTTCGATTAAGTCGCGCAGGGCCCTGTCATTGACGCGCGCCCGCCGGCGCCAGCTCGCGATCGACTCCAAGAACTTCGCCGGCAATGTTGGTGAAGAACGCAAGCAGCGCGATGCGATGTTCCACAGCCGCGCAAGAGTCGAGAGAAACTGCAAACGTCCCTCGAGCCGCTCCGCCTCGTGAAGCAGGTCAAAGTCCTTGGCCGGCGCCGCATCCATGACGCTGCCTTCGACGTCGTCGTCGGTCGTGTCCTTGTAGACCATCTCTTCGTAGGCGGCACTGTAGATCGAATCCTCGTCGTCGTCCTCGACGATCTTGACCGCCGGCGCGTCCTCTCCCGTGCCGAGCATGTCGAGCCGCGGCACATTCCAGCTTTCGTCGGCGTTCGCTTCCAGATGGTCGAAGAACTTGACGGCCAGCTCAAGCAATGGACCTTCCGCGGCTGGGTCGGCGGCGGCCAAGCCCAGGCCGAGCATGAAGCGCAGCGCGAGCTGATGAAACGAATGGTCCCCCTGAATCAACGGCACCTCGGCCGACTGGGCGACCCACGTCACGAGCAGCGAACCCGCGGCGCGAAAGTCCTGCTTGGCCAGCAGCGCGTCTACAACAAGGGCAAACGCCTCGGCCGACTTGAACCCGTCGAGCTGTTCACGCCAGAACGCCAGGTCTGCCGCGCCCGCGCCGCGCTCGCGCCATTTCGTCAAGGACGTCGCCACGTGCTCGGCCGACTTCGTTGTCGCGGCTCCATGAACATGCTCGATGTCGCTGACGGTCGTCGTTGCGAAGCGGTCCCACCACTCGGCCAGGCGGCGCATCTCCTTCGCGAGGTCCTTGTCGGGCTTGAACGTCCCCGCCGAGGCCCCTTCGCTAATGAGCCGGCCGTAGAGATTGAAAAGCTGATCAATGACGTGAACGAGATCGTCGATGCGCGTGTCGCGCACCGCGTCCTCCATCGCCTGGAAACGCGGATACTGCCCGCCCAGGCCCAGGATGTTCCAAGGATCGACGAGCGCCCCGCAGTGAATGCCGCGCTTGAGCAGGTCTTCGATCACGCTGACGTGCTTGGCCGTTTCGTCGAGTCGGCCGTCGTCGATGAGCAGATGCCCAGTCGTCAGGAGAACCTGGATCTCCGTGAGAATACGCACCGACACGACGGGGAGCCTTGCTGCTTGCCGTCGCGCCGACGAGGCATAGCCAATCTCCGCAAACAACAGCGCCAAATGCCGTTGCTGCAATTGCAAGGCGCGCTGGTTCGCGAGATATTGATTGAGGGCTTGCCGCACGCCGCCGAACGGCTGCTTGAGCCGCTGTGCTTCCTTCTTGAGGCTCGCCCCATGCCTACCAGCAACCGTCGGCAACAGATGTGCATAAAATGCCTCGCGGCATTTGGCGATGCGCGGAACCAGGTTTGCGAGCGTGACATTGGAGTCGTGCGTCTGCGGCCCCGACCCGCACACGCCGGTCGCCATCAGGATCGTCCCCGCGAGCACGGCGGCGGACTCGAAGAGCAGCTCGGCGCGATTTTCGTCGGCGCCGCTCGCCGCGCGCTGATGTAGGCCGTCCATCAAGATTTGCCGCACGATGTAGCGGCGATAGCGAGCTTGCGTGTCGAGATGATCGGGGTCCCATTCGCCGAAGCAGTAGTTCGGTCTCTTGTCGGCCGGGTGGTTGAAGTCGTAAGCACGCGGATCGAACGCGAGTTCGTCGAGCAATTCCAGCTCGAAAGACGCGTCGGCCCGGATCGATTCAGGCGTCGCTTCGAGAATCTTGAGCGCGAGTTCGACAAGCTCGTGGTATTTTCCATGACTGACGCCGGCGCCGCGCAGGTAGAGCGGGATGGGCCGAATGCGTTCGTGCGAATAAATCTCGCCGCGGCGTTTGTTTTCCAGGACGGCGACGGGGCGGTGGCCGACGTAATCGTTGAGCTGCTTCAGCGCCCCTTTGACGATTCGCTCGGTCTCGGCCCACGGCCCGCGCTGGTTGAGAACAGCCTCGCACACCCGCGCCAGAAAGAACGGCTGCCACAGGACCAGCTCATCTTGATGCGACAGAAGATCTCGATGGTGCTCCCGATAAGCCGCCAACACGTGCCAAAAGGCGAGGCGCAGCACGGCTTCCGCCTGCGTGGCGTCGGCAAATGCCGCACTGCCGTTCCGGTTCAGATCCAGCAAGCGCGCCTGCAAAATCGCATGGAGATCTTCCCACGGCTTCGGCGAGCCGCACCCGGCGATGAACGCATAGGCATCGTGCAGGTTCTTCTGGAAGCGTGCATCGGGCCGGCCTGCGGAGAAATTGAGATAGCCGAGCAAGGCAGGCAGCGCGACCGCCTGATCAATGCCGGGGAACGGATCTTCCTGTGCCATCGCACTCTCCGCAAGATGGCCCAGGTCTTCGTTGAACGCTCGCTTGACGGTGCGCGAGCGCTAAACGAAAAGAAGGCAACGCGGCCACGAGATTCCAGTTGCATCGCGACTTGCAATGCTGTCCACTATTGTATCACGCGACACATGGGGGTTCATCATGCGTACTTTCGTCTTCGCAGCTTTCTTGATCCTGGCCTGGACGAGCAATCTCCCGGCCCAGGAAAAAATCCCGATCCTCTTCGATTTCGACATCGGCGAGGACATCGACGACACCTTCGCGCTCGCCACGGTCTTGGCAAGCCCGGAGCTCGACCTGCGCGGCGTCACCACGGTTGGGCACGACGCGTTTAAGCGTGCGCAAATGGCGTCGCGCTTCCTGACCGCCGTCGGCCAAGGTAAAAAGGACTTCGTCGCCGCCGGCATCCCGGAAAGCCCGCTCAAGCCGCTCGATTATTGGCAAGTGCAGTACGGCAATCACGCCTCGGTCTACTTTCGCGACCCGAAGCCGGCCAAAACGCGCGCTCCGGAGTTTCTCTACCAACATCTGAAAGCGAGTCCCGGCGAGCTGACGATCGTCGCCGTCGGTCCATTGACGAACATCGCCAAGCTGCTGACCGACTATCCGGACGCCAAGAAGCTGATCAAACGGCTCGTCATCATGGGCGGCTCCGTCTACCGAGGCTACAACGACGGCTCGAAACCGCAGGCCGAGTACAACATCGCCGCCGATCCGAAAGCGGCCCAGGTCGTGTTCCGTTCGGGCATTCCGCTTGTGGTCGCGCCACTGGATGCAACCGCGATGGTCACGCTTGACGCCAAACGCCAAAAGACGCTGTTCGGCCACGGCTCGCTGTTGACGCTCTCGGTGCAGGCGCTCGTACAACTCTGGCGCGAGAAAGCCGACCCGATCCTGTACGACCCGGTCGCGGTCACGCTGGTTCATACGGAAAAATTCTGCACGATGGAGAACCTGGCCCTCGACGTCGATGACAAAGGCTTCACGAAGATCGTCGAAGCGGGCAAAGCGAACGCGCGCGTGGCAACGAGCATAAAGACCGACGAATTTCTCGACTGGCTGGGCGAGCGCCTCATCAAGGCACAGCCGGCGTCATGGCCGACGATGCGCTTCATCAACGAATCGAAGATGGTCGCACGCGGCAACATGCCGCATCGGGTACACGTCTTCGAGGACTTCGAGACCGACATCGAGAAACGCTGGTGGCTTTCGGGTCGGCCAGAGACGGCGAACGTCCCCCCCGGCAGCAAACGCGCCATTCGCGGCATGTTGACGCAGGATTTCGACGATCGCCAGGGCGAGACCAAGACGCTCTACACCGCAGTTGTCTTCAATCCCGTCCCCGGCCCGCCGATGGGCAAGAAGACGCACCTCAGCTTCCGCTATTTTCTCAAGGGAACCGACACGCTGCGCGTCCAGCTCTACAGCCTCTCGAATGGCTATCATCGCTGCCTGATGCTCAAGGGTTTGCCGGAGGGCAAATGGATGGACGGCAACGTGGACATGACGCAAATGCGCAAACCGGACGGGACGGGCGGCGCATTGTCGGAGAAGGACTTTGAACGGATCGACGACATCCAGTTCTACGCCGATCCGCGTGCGGAGCTCTTGATTGACGACATCGTCCTGTACGACGCAGCCATTGAGGGCGAGACGCGCCCATACCCGAAGGGATTCCTCTTCTCCGCCTGGTTCGACTCCGGCAAGCAGAGCGTGCACTGGCCCGGCAACTTCGAGATCGCTCCGAAGCTCGGCTACTTCGGCAGCGCCGCCAGGGCGATACCGGCTCCCCTCTCGCCTTTGGGAGAGGGGTTGGGGGTGAGGGAAAAGCAATCCTGGATCAACGTCGGCCTGCGCGGCGACCGCCCCATCGGCGACGCAACGCATCTCTCTTTCCGTTACAAGCTCGAAGGCGCCGACGCGATGAAGGTCGCCCTCGAATCGCCGCAGTTCGCCGAGCCAATCGTGGTCGAGCTGAAGGGCTTGAAGAAGGGAGACTGGACGGAGATGACTGTCGATTGGGACAAGACGGCCCGCTTGAAGCTCCGCAAAGGCGACACGGTGCGTGCGGTGAACTTCCTCGTGCCAGCGACCGCACAGCTCTTGATCGATGATTTGCTGCTGTTCGAGCCGTCCACGTCGGAAAAGAAATAGTTTGAGTCCGCTACCCAGGGCGACGCTGTGCTCGGCCCTGGGCTGATTTTGCGAGCCTTTCAGGCTCAAGTAACCAAAGCTCTCTCACACCCGAGCATGAGCATACGCCCGATACCGCAAAGGTGAATGATCCGCAATCGCGCCGACGCCAAGCTTGCTCGCAATACTCGTTTTTGCGAGCCAACTTCCCAGCGCTTTGGCGCGTCCCTGCCTCCGCGGTTCCGGCCGCTTCGTGAGGATGGTCACTTCGCGAAAGCCCGCGGCGCTGCAGAGCCCTGCGAGCGCCGTGGCGTTGGGCGCCCACCAGTTCGTCGGATCGTTGTTGAGTTCCATGCCGGGGAAGAATTCGCAGAACGACCTGTCCTCCAGGCCCGCGATTTCCATCGCCTCGGTCTCGATCACCGCCAAACCGTGCGGGGCCGTCACGCTGGCCACGCGCCGCAGCGCCGCCAGCGGATCTTGCATGTGGTAGAGCACGCCCAGGAACAGCACCACATCGAAGCGCCCGAGCGGCGTCAAGTCCATCGTCATGAAATCGCCCACGACCGGCTCGACCTTGCTGGCGAAGAGCTCCCGCGCCGCGTCGAAGGGCCGGCGGCCGGGTAGTTCGTCGGGGCGCCAGTGGCGCGATTCCTGCGGGCTCGGCAACGGGAGGCCAGTCCGTTTCGATTCGCGCCAGTCCTTGGCGTACTCCGCCATGTCGGCGGACCAGGCGTAGTAATCGAGTGCCACGACACGGGCCGCTCCCATGCGTTCGACCGCAAACGAAAAAAAGCCATCCGAGGCGCCGATGTCGAGGACCGACTTTCCATGCATGTCCGGCAGCTGCAAGGAGCGCAACGATGCCTCCCAGTGTTCGAGCGGAGCGATCCCACTCGTGACAACGTCGGGGGCCAGTTCAATCGAGTGATACCATGTGGGGTAGGCTTGCAGAACTGCTTGAGCGTCTTCCCTTGGGACATCCTTCACCGCGCGCATCGTGAACGCTTCCTCTCCGCGTCGCCAAGATCACCCCGCCATCTTCTCGCCGTCGCGATCCGAGAGTTGCAGATCGTCCAGCAAGCTCTGGCGGAAATCGTCGCTCAACACGGGGCTGCGGTGCTTGTAGGATTCGTTCTCGAAGCTAAAGAAGGCGCGCTGGCTGAAGTTCGCGAGTGGCTTGCGCGATTCCGCCGGCATCGCAAAATGCACCCAATGGGCGGTGCCGACGGCACGGTCCTCGGGGCGGCACGTCACCAGATATGCGGGCGCGATCAAAGGGCCGACGTGCAGCTTCAACTGTTCGCCGGTTATTGTCCGCCACGGCGCCAGCTCTTTACCAAGCTGCGTGGAGTCGGCGATCTCGATGAGCAGGGCGGCTTGCAGTAAATTGCGGCCCGGCAGCAGACGATTATACAGGCTCAACTCTTGCTGCACCTCGTGCGCGTCAGCCAAGCGCGTGATGCGAATCACTTCCTGCACGCGGAACCAAAGTGTTTGTCGATTCTCGAAGATGAGCGTCAGTTTTGGCCCGATGCGGATGCGGCGATAGCGGTCGATGTAGCGCCGATGCGCGTCGAAGAATTCTTTGCGCTTCGTCGCATACTCTTCGAGCGGCAATAGATCATCCACCGTCAACGGCAACATGGACCATCCGTGGTCAGTGAGCGAATCGATGGCATCCTGCGCTTCGGAGGGAAATTAGCAATTTACAATTAGCAATTTACAATTTCAAATAGATGAGGCGGATTATCCCGACGCACTGCTATTGACGACGCGGACTATCCCAACGTGCCGCATTTCAATTTGAAATTGATAATTGTCAATTGATAATTGTAGATGTCATTTCTTCTCCGAGGGCGTCTGATAAATCTTGAACACAAAGAACCCACCCAACAACGCACCGAGGATCGGGCCGGCCAAGTAGACGAGCGAGTCCGCCCAGGGGCTGCGTGCCGAGCTCGACAGGATGCCGTCTATCAGGGTTGGGCCGAGCCAGCGCGTCGGGTTGAGCGCGGCACCGGTCAGCGGGAAACCGAAGAGGACGCAGGCGGTCGCGATCATGCCGCTAACGACGCCGAGCCTGAGCGGATCCGCGCTGGCTATGCCGAAGATGGCGAACACGAGAAAAAAGGTCAAGAGCAATTCAATACCGGCGCCGGACAGGTGCGCCGATGGACCCAAGGTCGGGTAAGACAGCGGATTGATCTGCGGTGCGCCAAGATGGGCGCTTTGCAAAACCGCCTCGGCAAACGTGAAGCGCAAGCAAATCGCCGCCAGGATGCCGCCGAGAAACTGCACGACGATCAACCCCGTGGCCCGAGGCGTCTCAAGCTTCGTGAAGACCCACAACATCAATGTGATCGCTGGATTGAGATAGCCGCCCGACACCGGGACCGTGAGCGCGAGCAGCGCCGCCAGGATCAAGCCCTGCCCCAGCGCGATGCCGAACGCTCCAGGCTGATGCCAGGCCAATGGCGAAGTGGGCGTCGCGCCGGGTGGGACCGTGGTCACGTTGATGCACACGAGCCCTGCGCTGAAAAAGACCAGCCCGAAGGCGCCGACCAGCTCGATGAACAAGATGCGTTGCGTTTTTGTATCCATGTCAAATCCCAAAGACCACCGCGAGCCGCGACCGTGGTGGAGCGCCGCGCTCGCGATACGTGAATCCACTGTTCCCTCACGGTTGCGGTTCGTCGTGTGCCCGCGTTCCGTCGAGGGTACGCAAGAATAACACCAATGATTCCTGTTCCGCCTTGGTCAAGCCCAGCCGCCGTGCTTTGCCGTCCTCCTTCATCGCCTCGGCGAGATGCGGGCCGGGCAGCACTCCCTCGTTGTAGAATTCGACAACGCGCATCAGCGTGAAGTGCGATGCCGTCAGTTCCGACGAGTCGTGGAAGTACGGATCCGTACGCGGCAAATTGCGCAAGCTCGGCGTGCGATACGCTCCGAACAGGCGCATGCCCTTCAACCCGATCGGCACGGCCGCAACGCGTCCGGTCTCCGCATCCTTCGGGCGGGCTTCCGCGCCGAGATAGCCCACGTTGTGATAGTCCTGATCGGTGAACAGCGGTCCGCGATGGCACTGAACGCAGTGCTTCTTGAACAATTCGTAGCCCTGGAACACCCGCGCGGGCAGTTCCTCGGCCTTGACCTCGTTGACCTCCGGGTCGCGCAGGCCGATGTTGCTGTCCTTCTCCTTGAGCGCCTCCTTGACTTGATCGAGCGTCAAAACAGGCGCCTTTTTGGCATGGCGAATCTCTTCGATGCGGTCGTATAGCGAATCGCCGGACAGGATCGTGCGCAGATACGTCGCCAGCGCCCGCGCAATCGTGTCTTGCGTCGGCTGGCGAACGCCGAATACGCTCTTGAATTCTTGCACGAAGGCGGGGCGCTTCGCAAGTGTGCCCACCGTGCCGCCCCAGATGTGTTGTTCGAGCGCCTTGGCGCGGCGCAAGTTGCTGGCGACAGTGCGCTCGTCGTCGAGACTGCGGACGAGCGTTTCCTCGAGAGTCTCGACACGGCCGTCCCAGAATTGCCGGCGATTGTAGACGACGTTGAGCAGGCTGAGCGTATTGCGCGACGGACCGTTCTTATCCTTGCCGCGCTCCGTGAACCCAGTCGTTGGATCGTGGCACTTGGCGCACGAATAGCTGTCCTCGCCGGCGCGGAGCATGTTCTCGAAGAAGAGCTTCTTGCCGAGCTGCCATTTCGCCAGCGTCAGCGGGTTCGTGGGCGGAACGTTCGGCGTTGGATCAGGCAGTCCGCGCGGGACCTTGATCTTGATCGACGCCTGATGTTCCGTCGCGGCGACGGCCGACAGGGCGTGCAGCGACGTCAGACCGACGTGCGACAAGCGCATCGCAGCGGGATGAGGCGGCTCATTCCAGTAGGTCTTGAGCCCCGGCCACTCGGCGCTCGTTTGGGCCACGAACACGATCGGCACGTCCGGCGTTTCGTGCCGCTCGATCCAGCTCAAGGCGTAAGGGATTTCCTCGATCCGCTGTTCCGGCTTACTCATTTTCGGCGCTGGCGCGGGCGGGTAACGTTCCGCGCGCGCGCAGGATGTCAATGTCAGGATTGCGCTGAGAAGCGCGCCGAGCAGGCTTCGTCGAATCATGATAAACCTCGCAATCATGGGGCGAGTATAGCGGCAACGCGCGCGTTCGACAAATCAAATGCCAGTCCGTGGTCCGTGATCCGTACTCAGTAACCCGTTCTCTGCGACTCGCAACACCACGGCCTAGGGACCACGGACCACGGACGATTGCACCAGAAATCATATCATGCCTGAGAAACACCTGCGAATCCAGCAAGCGGAGACACCCGTGGCTTTGGTCGTGCAGAAATTCGGCGGTTCCAGCGTCGCCAACAAAGAACGCATCATGAACGCCGCCCGCAAGGCGATCCGCGCCCAGAAAATGGGCAATCAGGTCATCGTCGTCGTCAGCGCGCGCGGCGACACGACCGACGAGCTCATCGAGCTTGCCAAGGAAATCAGCGAACATCCGCCCACGCGCGAGATGGACATGCTCCTCTCCACCGGCGAACAGATCTCGATCGCCCTCATGGCGATGGCGATCCAGGAGCTCGGCGACAAGGCGATCAGCTTCACCGGCGCCCAGGTCGGCATTGTCACCGATTCGAGCCACACCAAAGCGCGCATCAAAAGCATCTCGACCCAGCGGCTGCGCGAGGCCC
>SXGR01390931.1_pt1 | contig 33335 bp, 31 predicted proteins | sample 3174711 | NCBI WGS metagenome assembly SXGR01 (sample SAMN11356860, study PRJNA531348) | freshwater metagenome | isolation source: freshwater sample F1-60 | place: China: Fuxian Lake, Yuxi | collected 2017-12-25 | reverse complement strand
GAGATCGCCAGATCTCGTGCAAAAGCCGGATTCTCGGCAAAGACCAGTGTTCTGCCTGACATCCCACTTTTCAGACGAACACTGACTTGGTAGTAGTTGAAGGGCGGTAGTATTTCACTGCATGTCATGAATGTATTTAGTCAGAGATGCAGAAAAGCCCTTTGGTATTGCTAGCTATCTCAGCCACGTAGTCGAGAGATATCGATCCATCATGTCTGTCGTTTAAACGCCAAGAAGTGCGGTCTTTGGTTTGGGAAAGACATCACCCATCAACCGATATCAAAGAGCGAGTGACAAGCACTCGCTAGCCGCTTCGTGGCCCGCTGCCGTTCGCTATTCGCTCACTCGCGAGCCATCTCGCGGCAGATGTATATAGTTCAATAGGCCAGGGATGGATGAGAGTTATTAGGTAAAAAAAAAGAAATCTGGTCTTCTGGGTCTTTCTCGCACTTTCGCAAGATCTCGAGCCACACTGGGCCTATCACGCTTGGCCCAGTGTAGCGGTGACTCTTTCGCTGAGTCCGTCACCCATCATCTCTGTACGTAACCTCTCGATGTCTTCGAAGAGGAAGGGGCGGTTATGCGTTCTCCCTTTACACGCTGCTGATACAACGCAACGATGATCTTCGCGGAGATGACCGCGTGAGATTTCGCTTGCAGGTCGCCGTAGTCGCGTAGCCTGCTCGTGACGTTGAGTAATAACACTCACGTCTTTACGTCCTTCTTATACATCCATCAGCTCGTCGACGACCTCGAGCAGCAGCCCCCAAGTGATACCGAGGGGTGTAGTGACGGATTGTCTCTGCCATCGCCCAGAAGTTCGGACCCTATGCATTCCCACGGGATCTTCGGTGCCCAAACATCTGAGGGGCACAGCTCGTTATCGATGGTGTGCCATGACTGTCAAAGTGCTCATAACGCTCTGCAGACAGAAGTATTTAGTCCTGATCGATAACCAACGAAAAAAGATCCGAGATCAAAGAGCGGTTTTGGGCAACGTATTTGCCCGAAATCGACGTGATGTCATCAGACCCAGAAACACGCTCGCCGCATAGGACCGCGTAGGACTGGATCTGAGCGGATCTCACTTAAGACTGCGATAGAGCATCGACTTATAGGTCATACGCTCAGGCCAGATCCTATGGATGAAATCTAAGGAAATTTAGAAAAAGTTAGAGTTTTTCGTAAGCCATTGAGGCCATTAGGAAAGTCACTTTGGCGAAATTCCGGTTGTCCGACCGAATCTAATGGGAGCACAGTTATCTCGACTAAATATTAGATTTACAGGAGACAACACATCTATGTCACAAGCCCGAGTTCTATCGGATCGAGAAGTTCGCAAAGTCCTGCTCTTCATCGCAGGCAGAAAACACGCCTCGCGCAATCGCGCCTTGGTCTTACTCAGTCACTACACCGGCATGCGCGTGGGTGAGCTCGTCAGTATCAGATTGGGGGACGTACTGACCCCGGATGCGGAAATCAAAGATGAGATCCGTTTAAAGCCCAGTCAGACGAAAGGAGATCGAGGCAGAGTGGTGCTACTGCCCAAGAAAGCGCAACACGAGATCCGTCAGTACCTGCTCAATCGATTCAATACGAAAGATCTAAAGCCCGTACTACTCACGGATCTCAATCGCGCTCTCTTCACGACGCAAAAGAATGCGGATCGGGGCTTTACTGCCAATACCGGCGCCCAGGTCTTTCATTACATCTACCGGGGCGCCGGCATCTCAGGGGCGTCTTCACACAGTGGAAGACGGGGTTTTATCACCAACCTTGCTGCCAAGGGCGTTGCCGCCCGTGTCCTCATGCAGCTCTCGGGGCATCGCAGTCTCGCGGTGCTGCAGCGTTACATCGATACTGATCTGCAAACGGTGAGTAAGGCAGTGGAGTTGATTTAGGTTGTTAGAAATCCCACTTTTCGGGATCGAAGGATGGGGGTCTCGAGTAATCAATGACAAACCGGTTCCAAAATTTATTGCCGATGATCGCGGGTAGTGACTCTTCGCTATCCTCGTACTTATAAGGGTCATCGCGAATCTTGATCGAGTCATCACGAAGATCCAGAAGAGTTCGTCGATCGGAGTACCCCCTCGCTCTTACTCGCCGATCAAAATAACCCGCTAGGCTCAGTGCCGTGATCACGCTTTCGTTTGTAGTCCAGATCACGTGCATACAGAGATAGGCGCGATCCAAACCAGTCACTAAACCGGCGACCATCATCGACTCCGTCACCTCTCGTGCGGGTAGTCGAAAGCACTCCGGCGCAAAAGTCTCAATATCCGCCAATTCTGACGATAGCTCGATCGCGAAGTGCGGCGGTATGGGTCGATAAGAATCCTGAAATCCGTAGTAGGTTGTTTCCTCTTTCTGAGCCCAGTCGGGGTAACTCGAGATGGGCTTGTAGTCGGCGGAGATCGTTGCTACATCGACGACCTCGACCCGCGCGGACTCTGGATACAGGCTATCCTGTGCGCACGCCAACGCTGCAGCGTGACTGTTGTAAGGTCCGAGCAAGACGTTTTCATCGGTGTAGACCTGCCGCCGGGCCATATAAAGCGTCTTCATGACTCAATCCTCGATGTGTCATTAATGTTGGTGTGGGGTGCTTCAATCGGCTGATGTCGCGTGATTAAGATCGCGTTAGAGGCAGCATTGCTTGTCGCGCTAATCGCGCCGAGCAAGGCCCGAAATCCCCGAACAGGTAGGCTCTGAAGCGCCGCGATCTCTGCAGAGCCAATGTTAGGGCGCAGAACTCTGGCCGCCTGTTCTGTCCAGGAACGGCGCTGATCGATCGTGGGCCAGGGCATATAGATCCGCTGTGGGCATCGATCGAGTACGCCTGCGTTGATCTTTGCGATTTCGTTTGCGATCAAGATGAATGTCACCCCTGGGGTGTTCATCATGGACTTCAGATCGAGTTGAGCCGCTGCGCTCAAGACTTCGACATCGATGAGCATGACGTAACGAAGGCCGCTCTGATTACCGATGACGGCGTTACCCAAGAGTTGATTCACATGCCGTATGGCGGCAAGCCCTTCGACTCCCTCACGGCAAATGACCGTATCGCACTCAAACAGCGGCGCTTCGTTTTGGTACACCAAGGCTTCAATGGTCTTAGGCAGAAGCCGCGCCAGGGTTTTTCGGCCAGTGCTTGCGTCGCCATAGATCAGGATTCCCATCGATCGATCCACGGGCGGACGGATGAGCCCGGTCGCCACTCGGGCCGCGACTTCAGCAGACTCCAGGTCTTGGAAGATCAGTTCATCCAGATACTGCGCAGTCAAATCAGCCAGAGTCTTGATGGGACGGTGTTCTGAGCCAAATTGGAGCAAGCGTGATCGATTACTGTGGCGCTTGATTGCCTCCCAGGGATGTAATCCCTGACCGATCCACTGAAGAGTTCGCTCGGCGACTTGGCGCCACGAGCCCGTGCAGGCTTTTGCGATCGATTTAGCCTGCTCTATCGAGAGTTTGACGTCGTAGTCGGCTGCGATCTTGATCGCGAGGGCTGCGAGCGCCTCATCCTTAGGCGAATCGAGCAGGATATCGATCCCGGCGGCCAGAAGCCGATAGTCGATTCTTGAGCGATGATTCGTCGTGAAGATCCACACAATACTCGATCGAAAGGTCAGCTGATGAAGCTCCTCCTGCGCTGAGGCCGATAAGTTGTCGATCTCATCGCAGAGGATATAGTGACGACTCGCGTTGTCGGGTGTGACAAAAGTCGTCGTCTCCTCGATCTTGTGCAGGATCGATCGACCAATCGCGCCCGAGCGACAATCAACATAGAGATAAGGCACCGCGTCTTCTGTACTGACACGCGAGCCATAAGCGTCCTCGATCGTCTTGGGCAGTAGCCTTGCGAGGCACGTCTTGCCACTGCCATAGGGCCCACTGATCACGATCACCGTCGATCGATCCAGGGGAAGGGGATATTGGCCGTTCGTCAGTTGCTCGAGCGTTACTCGCGATTGGGGCGAGGAGACGACGATGTCGGTAACCGACTTTGGCGTGAAATCACGTCGGGACATGAGAGGACTCCAAGAGGAAACGGTGGTTAGCGTGTCGCCGTGAGAGAGAAGGGGTGGCACAACGCCACCCCCTCCCTGTTAGGCCTCAAGCGGCTCGTATACCGGGGGCGATACTTGAGCTCGTACTTGAACTCCTTGATCGCTTCCTAGTTCTTGCGCTGAAAGACATCGAGTGCCTTTTTCACGCAGCCGGCATCCTCAATGGCAGCGTGCACCATGAGCGTCCCATCACGATGCTTGGTGGCCACGAGCACCACCTCCTTGCCGTTACTCTCGATCGTCAATTGTTTCGAGAGTGCATCGGACTGCAGAGCGAATACGCTGCCCTTATCAAGCAGGTACTCGAGGGTGAGACTGGCCATCTCAGATGAGTCGGTCCCACCCGTACCCCCTGAGGCCAACCGAATCTCCTGCACACCGCCTTGCTGCTCGATCCAGCTCGGCAGAGCCGCTGCCGAGATCCCTGCAGCGCTCGCTGCCTTCAGAACGGTTCGATAGGTGCTCACCCGTGAACGATGCACTTCGCCAAACACTGCCGTGATCGCCTTCGAGAAGATCGGTTCACCGTTCTTCTTGGAGAGCTTCCGCTCGTCCAAAAAGGCATCGAGCGCGCTGTCTCGTACCTTATTAGGATCCAACTCATCGCCGAGCTCAGCGAGTGCCAGGCAATCGGCAAGTAGCCAATGCACGGCATGCGAGGCGCGGCGGAAAACGCCACTCTCAACCGCTCTCCACCGAGCCTCGAGCGTCGAGAGATGATTTAGCACATCATCTCTAGAGAGCACGCGACCTTCCCGCTGCACTTGCTCTGCCCAAGTCTCGATCGGCGAGCCGTCCTCGATCCCTTCGCTTACCGAGATCGTCGTCCTACTCGGATCGATGCTGATCGCCGGGGTCGTCTCGCTATCGGCTTTCGTTTTGGTCTTCGTAGTCATCTCAATTACCTCACTAATTTCCCCACAGGGGCTTAGTGTTTGAACATGGCGCGATAACACATGTCATCGCACACCGACCGTCATGCTGGACGATCGGGTGAGGTCAGCGTCGCAGTTACCTACGACAAGAGGTCGAAAACGCAAAATCTCTTTATTGACAGCCCAATAAAAAACGCCCCGATAACGGGGCGTTATGAAAGAGACACGCGAGTAAGCAGTCAGCGATATCGGCCGCTACGCTGGCGAGTGTGAATGAACTCGGCAACCGTCGATCGATACTCGATCGGGCATACCGTGAGAAGTCGGCGAAGCGCCCGCCCATATGTAGAGCCGATAGAGCCCGGCGACTTGAGTCGAACGTCCGGGCACTGGGATAGCAGTGACATCAAGCGCTTTGGGCGAATGCCACCGATCAAAATCTTGCTCAAGAGCCAGTAGTGCGTATCGGAAAGATCACTCACGCTCGCTCTGATTGCCTTGATCAGATCCTCGTTCTGTCGAGCCATCGTTCGACGTTGTCCCATTACCGTGCGAAGTTCACATCGAAGGAGATGATCAATATGCTGGCTGAGTGACCTCACGTGCGGATTCCAGTGGCGCAGGATCGCATAGTTATCTCGTTTGATCAGATCCGCTCCATGCTGAAAAGCAACCGCGTAGTCGAGCCAAAAAGGATCAGATGCAAAGCTCTCAACATAAGGCTTGACGCGAGCCTCCAGGTTCAAAATTGCTCTCGGATCGCCCTGTAGGACGCGAGCGATCAACGTCTTATCAGTGTGGATCGGGTGGTTTGGGTGAATGGTGATCGGTGTAACGGTTGCGCAGGCCTCGGTCTCGCTCGGTTCACGGATTGGAGCGACTTTGGGACTAGCGGCAAAACGGACGTAGCGCGCGGTGTTCATGCTGACAATCTCCTGCGGTAGGTGTGAATCGAAGTCGTGGCGTCTTCGGTGGAGAGAGTCTGGAATAGATTGTTTTTGGCAATGAACACCAACAAACTAGCCGCAATCGATGAAATAAATAGATTCGTAACCTATTGTTCTATATACGATTATGAGCATACCGACGTCTAAAAAGCCGCATAAAAAAAGACAGTCTGGGAGCTACCATCTTCTCTGGCATCAATTTCTACGCCTCAGTCCGAGTTATTTCCTCGCCTACCAGGTTCGAACGGGCGCGCGAAGCTATGACCCGGCGACTGCACAGGGTTTTCCAAGTGACTTTGAACGGGTGCTTAAGGTTTACGACGTGTTCGGCGATGTGTATCACCTGAACCGAGACCAGTGGATCAAAAAGATAAAAAGCGATCTTCCTACTCCGCGTCGAGCTGCGCCAAAACTTCGAATCATCGCGCGATATGATCGACGAGAAGACAAGCCAAAGAGAACGCTCTCTGCAGAACTTAATGGCTATTTTTCAGAAACGTGGACACAGGAAGGCAGGCCGAACTTTGTTCTGATCTCACTCCCGCTCGAACTGCCCATTAACACGGCGGTCGATCAACTGAGAGAGGAAATAAAGCGCGCTCGTACGGCGCTGCAGCTGCCGAAAAAGTTTGCGCATACCTTCCCACTCGCTTCTCCGCGTTTACAGGAGAGAACGTTGATGGCCTATCTCAAGATGCTCTACTTTCATGCTGCAGTACCCAGAGCGAAGCTGTGGCAAGTGGGCGCCCACGCCGAGTTGTTACCGTCCGCCGGAAGTAAAGTCGGCCTGCGCGTCAGAGCGACACCGATGAATCGCGAGGAGCGGGGCAAACTCGCCGTTCTCGCCTCCCGCGCCCATACCCGATCGAATCTCGTCGCCGAAAATGCCGCACGCGGCCTGTTTCCAAGTATCAAACCCTGTCCGAGTGCTCTGCCGCAAGATTGGAGAAGCTTACAAAAGAGGATCTTATGGTTCGGAGGGCTCGATAAGGCAAGCAAACTTACTCAAGCCGCCGTTTCTGCGTAAAAGGTCCGTCTTGAGCGGCTCTAGATACTAGTGAAAATCATAAGATGCTCGTTATGTGTGATTTCAGAGTAACGTGGGTCTCTTCGTCAAAGCGTCAAAATCTGATTTTGACGTCTACAGCCCTGACAGCGTGTGCTGCCTATGATTGAGCGCAAGTCACTTTAACTCGACCGTGATCGCTACAAAGTTAGGAGGATGTGATGTACGAGGGCGCGCCGACCGTAACGCTGTACCACGATGGGTCGTATCACATCGGAGACGAAACCGACTAGGGCGAGCACCGAGAGATCGTTATTTATTGGCCTAACGGTGATAAGAAGTTTGTGGGCTATCTTCGTAACGGTCTTCCTGTAAAAGGCCGTTGTTTTTTCAAAAATATGAATCAGTATGTCGGCGAGCTTAAGGATGGCCAGTTGCATGGTGAGGCGACATATATATTTTGCAATGGCTTTAGATATGACGGTGGATTTAAGAACAGCCAATATCACGGCACAGGAAAGCTAACGAAATTTGACCAACTGGTTTACGAGGGCGACTTTAAGGACGGTAAATATCATGGCGAAGGGCGCCTGAGATGGGACGATGGCCGAACCTACGTTGGTGAGTTTCGTAATGGTCTAGCGCATAGGGAAGGAACTCTCTACGACGTTGATGGGGACGTGGAAGATTCTGGCCGCTGGATCTACGGCGCGTTAGTCGAAAGTTTCTATGCCTAATAAAACGGAGCCGTGAGAAGCGTGTTGTCGTTTTAAACGACAACGCCCTCCGTAACCCTGATCTCTCGATCATCCTAAAACCTGATTTAGGGCCAGATCTTATTGTCAAAAACTCGTTCTGACGGTTTAGAGAACGGACTTTTCGACTCCGGTAGGTTTGTAGAAGAAGGCGGGAATAAAGCCCCGTTTATGCCACCACTACGTACCGGAGCGGCTATGACTATGGTTGACGAACTGTTTGATGAAATGACCTACGCCAGAAATCGCCTTATCGAAGCGATGCTTGAAGGCGAGGAATCGGAATTTCTTCTCAACCACCTCGTCGAGGTGTTCGAGCGGCGTAACACGTTGTGCTTAGCCGCTTCTTCCGATGGGCCCGATTTTGATCGGTATAAGGAGACCATTAACGAAATGTGGTACTCACTCGATGCACACAGAGACATGTCCTATGAGGAAATTGTGTCGGCATTGAAGTTCCTTGCCGATAAAAGTAGTGTATTCCGAAACATGATGAAGTCGCTTAAAGCGGGAATCTCGGACGAGCGAACGCCAACATTTGAAGATTTGATTCGACGACTCTAAAGACTTTTCTGGAAGTCCCGTGTTATGTCGGCGTGTCCGACGGGTGGCCTTCAAATACGCCACAGAAACTACACGAAGTGTCGTTTCAAACGACAATTCCAAACTACAACCAGCGGTAATGTCGGCAGGGTACTGATCCGCCGTGGCCAGCGACGGATGCCGCACCCCATTAAAATCCAAAAACAGTGTTGGCTTAGCGACCCCAATCACCCAGACGCTTTATTCCCGCGTTTGGCGACTCCCTGACATTGGCCGTCGGTGATTTTGTGACAGTGACTCTGTGGAAGGCGCCCACCTGGTAGGTCGCCTTCCGATAGTCCTCGGCTGTCGCCCAGCGCAGCGTGATCGGAGTGATCTTTCCTTCGGGAGACTTACTCATCGTCCTCCTCCTCGAGCTCTTCAGCTGGGTACCACTCATTTATCCTGGCGCGGATCGCTCTGCTGAACGCGGGATAAAACTCGGACGAGGGGTGTGTGAAATCCTGAGCGCTCGTACGATCAAGTTCGTTCATCTCAAGCACTTCGTTGAGATGCCACGCACCCAAGAAAAACTCTACAAGCTCTCCAAGTGTCAGCGGTTGCTTCGAGGTGCGGGTGCGTTTCTCTGAAAGGGTGTCGCCGTTGTATTCATCAACGACCCGGTAGTAGATCCGGTTCTTTCCCGCCTTGGCATAGACCGAGGTCACATCACTCGTAGTCGAGTCGATATTGATCCGAGCGATTTCGACTTCGGTCTCTTGGCGATTGGGTAAGTATTCACCGCCCATGAATGAGGGATGTAAGGCGCCGAGGGCGCGTCGATCCTGCTCATGTAGCACAGGTGCTGCGTAGTGCTCATCCAGTGGCGTCACGGTGTTCGCATCGAACGCTTCACGAATGATGTTGCGTCGTCGCTCGCCCTTGATAGCCGCGATACGGTGCGTCTCGTGGGTGATTGGCCAGAAGTAGCTCTCTGGGCGATAGCTAAGGTCAAGTTCAGACTTTTCGACAGACATGTTAAGTCTCCTCTTTAGCGGAGTGGGCGATGTGCCCGGGGCCGCAATTTGGTGAAATCCCCCGACCCGTCAGGTGGGCCATTCCCGGAGTCATCCTCCGTCAAGCGATATTGGAACCCGGCGGCGGATCAAGGGATGAGCCAGCATCAGTAATTTTTTTCGTACTGTCGGCAAGAGATTGGCTTGATCGTCTCTTTCGGTGTTTCGCTCATGGTGAGTCGCTCTTCAACGATTTCGTATTACTCCAGCGAAACGCTGACTCGATGTGCTGCGCACCGTAGGGCGATAAAAACTCGGGACTTGGCTTGATGCCGACGCGCCCGAGATCGAGACAACCGACGTAAACGCATGAACGACGCGCAGCGAGATGATCATTGAGGTATCTCCGCTGGCTCTAGTCGCAAGATACGATCCGGGTTCTCGAGCAAAAGGTAGACGAAGCCGTCAGCTCCCTCGCGTAGATCGCGGATACGACCGATGTTGGCGGCGACCTCTTCGAAGCGTGCAACGCGCGGCAGCGCTCGACCGGCGGAGTCGCGCTGTACCCGGCCATTTTCATTGATGGGGTATTGGTAGAGTTGCGCCCGACCGTTCACCAGCCGAAAACGATATAAGGTCCTGCCGATGCGATCACCCAAGGCGCCCACGAATAAATCACCGCGCCACTGCGGGAACGCGCTGCCGCGGTAAACGAGCACCCCGGAGATTCCTGCCGAAGGAGTCCAATGGAATAGCGGCGACTCAAGCCCGACCCGCGTGGCATGATCGAGATTAGCGCCACCGTAGTGATAGCCGTACGAAGTCTGTGGCCAGCCGTAATTGCCACCGCGAACGATCCGATTCAATTCATCGCCGCCCCACGGACCATGCTCGGTCGCCCAGAGTGTGCGCGTGACTCGATCGTAGTGCAGTCCGCTGAGCCCACGATGACCAAGACTCCAGACCGCCGACGGTGCGAGTGCATCCGCTTTGCCTGCGGGTCGAGCCTCGACGAACGGACCGTCGCGCGGCACCCTGCCATCCTCGTGCAGACGAAAGATCTTGCCGCGATGACTCGCCAGAGATGCGGGTCGCGCGATGTCGACAACGAATGCGTCTGGATCCTGCCCTGGCTGCTCTGCACCGGAGAGCGTCAACCAAAGATATCCCTCGCCATCGAAAGCGAGTTTGGAGACTCCATATGACAAATCGCCATCGCCGTAGGTGACAAGCCTTTGTCCGTCGACCCAGCGACCATCGCGGATACGGCCGCGAAGCAGGCTGTATACGTGGCGACCGGGGTGACCGCAAGCGGCGCTGCACACCTGCGTCAAGTAGAGCCAGCCATTGCGCAAGTAATCGGGATGCGGGGCGATGTCTTCGAGTAAGTCATGTGGCGGCAGCCCTGCGACGGGAGCGCCAAGCGCATGCGTTGATACATCGATACGGCGTAAGCCGCTGGCATCGGTTACGAGCACCTCACCATCGGGGAGAATGGCGATTGATTTCGATTGCCGCAACCCGTCCGAAACGATGGTGGTCATACGAAACGAATGCAGCAACGAGCGCACTGTGGCATCGCTGCTCGCGACCACGATGGCTGCGTTTTGCTCAAGAATGTGAGTAACCACCCTCTGCAATGCAATATCGGGCAGAACGTCGCCGAATGCAGGCATACCTCGAGCAGGCGCGCCTTCGCGAATTGCTGCCGCGAGACTGAATGTACTTTGCTCGGCCCGCCACCGGACATTACGGAGCGCAGGACCCCTCGCGCCCTCAAGTCGGGCACCGTGGCACTCTGAACAATAACTTGTGTAGATAGCCGCACCCGACGCTTTTGCTGCAGCGGGAATCTCGGCCATTGATACGATCGAAGAAAAAAAGAGCGGTAAGGTGGTTACTAGGGACAGAGCAACCATCGTCCTTTCTGCGTACGCTGACATATGCGCCTTAATCGCCATTAAGACCCACCTTGTTAAACGATAATCGTTCGAACATCGCATTGGATAGAGGTTTCCGGTCAGGGCGGTCTATGGAAATGTCGTAGGTGTCGGCTAGGACCTCTCGAGGGATTCTTCAGGCGTATTCCGCAGTCCGCCGACGCAGACGTACTTCAGCTCGGTGTATTCCTCGATCCCGTGCCGTGAGCCTTCCCGACCAAGACCCGATTCCTTGAGTCCGCCGAACGGAGCGACCTCCGTCGAAAACACGCCGGTGTTCACGCTCACGATGCCGTATTCGAGGCTCTCCTGCATGCGCCAGATTCGCGCCGGGTCTCGCGTGTAGAAGTACGCCGCGAGACCGTACTGCGTGTCGTTCGCCATTTGCAGCACCTCGGCTTCGGTTTCGAAGCGAAGCAGAGGGGCCACGGGGCCGAAGGTCTCCTCCTGCGACACACGCATGTCCGGTGTCACATCGGTCAGCACGGTCGGCTCGAAGAAGTTTCCGCCGAGCGGATGGGCCTTGCCTCCGCAAGCGATACGGGCTCCCCGTTTCACCGCATCCGCGATATGTGAGCGAACTTTTTCGAGTGCGCGCGCGTCAATCAACGGTCCCTGGTCCGTCGGACCTGCGAGACCATCGCCGACTCTGAACTTCCCGACCTCCGCAGCGAGGCGCTCGGCGAAATCGGCGTAGATGCCGCTTTGCACGTAGATCCGATTGGCGCACACGCAAGTCTGCCCCGTATTCCTGTACTTACTCGCGATTGCGCCGCGCACTGCCTCGTCGACATCAGCGTCATCGAAGACGATGAACGGAGCGTTGCCGCCAAGTTCGAGCGAGACTTTTTTGACGGTGTTTGCGCATTGCACGAGCAGTCTTTTTCCAACCGATGTCGAGCCCGTGAAACTGAGCTTGCGAACCAGGGGATTGGCCGTGAGTTCGCCGCCGATCGCTTCCGCATCGCCGGTGACGATGTTGAAAACGCCTCGCGGCAGACCCGCGCGTTGGGCAAGCTCTGCAAGCGCGAGGGCGGAAAACGGCGTCTGCGGCGCGGGCTTACAGACGAAACTGCAGCCTGCCGCGAGCGCGGGACCGAGTTTGCGAGTGATCATTGCGGAAGGAAAGTTCCACGGTGTGATGGCGGCTGCCACACCGACGGGTTGACGCAGTACCAGCAGACGCGTGTCCGCCCGAAACGTCGGCACGATTTCGCCGTAAACGCGTCTGCCTTCTTCCGCGAACCACTCGAGAAAAGAGGCTGCGAACGCGATCTCGCCGGCCGCCTCGGTCACGGGCTTTCCCTGTTCGGCGGTCATGATGACGACCAGCTCATCGATGTGGGTCAGCATCAAGTTTGCGATTCGCCGCAGGATCGCGGCACGCTCCTTGGCCACGAGCGAAGCCCATTGGGGTTGTGCTCGATGTGCCGCCATGATCGCACGGCGGGTTTCCGCAACCCCCATCGTCGGTATTGAGCCCACCACGCTGCCGTTAGCCGGATTGCGAACGACGCTCGAGCCACCATCATCGGCTCCGCTCCAATCACCGTCGATGAACGCCGCGCTGCGCAGCAGGGTGGAATCTTTGAGCTTGAGCGTCAGGTTCATCGATCTCGCTCGTCGAGAAGGGCTATTGGTCAGGCCTTGCGTTTTCTTTCGAGAAACAGGGCGTATTGCGGGGGAAGAAGACTTTCCGGCTTCGGATGTCCAAGCTCAACCGCCGCGCGATAGGCGAACGAAGGTTCGGCAAGAAGTTGTCGGCCGATGGCGAGCAAGGCAACATCTCCGCCATCGATGATCTCCGCAGCAAGCCGTGGGGAGTCGATTAGTCCGGTCGCCATCGTCAAGAGCCCGGTCGCGCGCGCAGTCTCCCGAGCGTAGGGCACAAGATATCCCGGGCCCAAGGCCACGGGGGCGCGGCCTGAGGGACCTGCGATGCCGCCCGCCGAACAATCGATCACGTCGACACCGCGCGGACTCAACTGGATTCCGAGCGCGACGTGATCCTCGAAGCTCAGTCCGTGTGCCGCGACGTCCGCAGCCGATGACCGGTAAAACACCGGCATCGACGGTGGTACCGTCTTTCGAACGGCCTCGGCCACCTCGAGTGCGAATCTGAATCGGCGCCGCTGACCGCCGCCCCAATCATCGTTACGGTGATTCGACGTCGGCGCCAGAAAGGAGTGGATCAGGTATCCATGCGCGCCGTGGATTTCGACGAAATCGAATCCTGCCCGGACAGCGCGATCGGCAGCGTCGGCGAAAGCCGCGACGAGTGCGACGATTTCCGCCTCCGTAGCGGCCTTCGGTTGCGGCCAGCCCTCCATGAGCGCGATGGGACTCGGCGCGAGCGCAGTCCACGCGTGTGCATCAAGTGCGCTGCCTAGCAGCGGGGCCGCTCCGTCCCGCGGCGTCGCGGCGCTACCCTTGCGTCCGGCGTGAGCAAGTTGGATGCCTACCGGTATTCCTTGAGCGCGATAGAGCGCCGTGACGCGCTTGAGCGGCTCGATGTGCGCCTCGCTCCAGATGCCGAGACATCCCGGAGTGATGCGACCATCACGGGTGACTGCTGTCGCCTCGACCACCGCTCCGCCGACACCGCCCAACGCGAAGCGCGCGTGATGCGCGAAATGCCATTCGTTGGCCAGTCCGTCGGTTGCGGAGTATTGGCACATCGGCGAGACGACGATCCGATTGCGAAAAACGACCTTCCTGACCGCGAGCGGTGCGAACAGGGCGCTTGATGCGGAACTCACTTGGCCGCTGCGCCCTGCTGGTCAAGGCGTACCATCAAGTCGTCGAGTTCCTTCACGAGCGGCAGCAGTTTCGCAAGACGCTCGCGACCCCCGGCACCGAGCTGATTAAAGCGGGTGATCGGCGGGCGAACATCGCCGACCGGGTACCCCTGCGCCGCGGCCAAAGCCTTCGAGTAGCACTGGTGGCCGTAGGTCGGGTGTCCCTCGGCAATGATTTCATCGAAGCGATTGCAGATCCGCTGGATTGCCCACGCATCATCCAACCGACCCTCGAAGAGGAAGTCCCACAGCCGCTTGGTGGCATGCGGGATGTAGTTTCCGTAGGGGTTCACGTAGCCGGTGGCGCCAAGCAGGAAACTCTCGACAGAACGCTCGCCCGCGAAGACATTCATGACACCACCGGTCAGTTCGATAATATCTTTGACTCTACCGACATCGTTGCTCGCCTCCTTGATGTAGCGAATATTCTCGAAGGCCTTAGTCAGTCGAGCCACCAGCTTCGCCGACATGTCGACGTTCGAGGTGAAGGGGTTGTTGTAGAGCATGATAGGCAGCGACACGGATTCGCTGATCGCCTTGTAGTAGCCGAAAATCTCGTCATCAGTCGGGGTGTAGTAGTAGGGCGGGATGATCATCAGGCCGTCCGCGCCGAGCTCCTCGGCTTCACGGCTATAGCGGACCGCGTTCTTCGTGTAGGCATTTGCGGTACCCACGAGCACATCCGTGCGACCATCAACGTGCTTTACGGTCGTCTCGACCAGCAAACGTCGCTCATCGTCGGAAATCGTCAGAAATTCACCAGTGGTTCCCAGAATGATGATCCCGGGCACTTTACAGGCGAGTTGCCAGTCGATGAATCGCTTCAGCGACTCGATGCAAATCGCGGAACCATCCTCGGTGAACGGCGTGATGGTGACGGTGTAACTTCCGCGAAAGGTCTTTGCCATGAGAGTCCTCGGTTTCGGCTCGATGCGACGGGACCCGGAAGACGGATCCGAAACCCAGTCGCGTGAATGGGATCTAAATGTGATCTAATTGTACCGATTTTCGTACACACGTTAGCATATCGCACAAAATGACCAATCTGCGCAGGCCTATGTCGACTTAATGTCGGAGGTAGTTGTCATCGGCGGTGGACTGGCGGGCTGCGCCACGGCCTATTACCTCGCTCGTGATGGGGTCGAGGTGACTTTGCTCGAGCAGGGCGAGTTGAACAGCTTGGCCTCGGGTTCCAACGCCGGCAGCCTGCACGTGCAAATTCCTGCAGAGCCGTTCCGATTGAATGGAGACGGATGGGCAAGTGCGTTTGCCGAAACGCTGCCGATGTTTCTTGCTTCGATCGACATGTGGCAATCGCTGAGCGCGGAACTGGATACCGACCTCGAAGTCAAGTTGCGCGGTGGGTTGATGCTCGCCGAGTCACCCGAGGAGATGGCGATCATCGAGCGCAAGGCGGCGGTCGAACGGGCTGCCGGCGTGACCATCGAACTGCTCGGTCGAGCCGAGCTGCGGGAGCGTGCGCCTTATCTCAGCGAACACATCATCGGCGCCGCGTTCTGCCCCACCGAGGGTAAGGCGAACCCGTTGCTGGCTGCGCCCGCCTTCGCTGCGGCCGCGACCCGTCACGGTGCGCGCATTCGGCAAAGAACGGGCGTGCACGCCATCAGTCGTGATCGAGCGGGCTACGTGCTTGAGACCAATGAGGGCAGTCTGCACGCTCGACAAGTCATCAATGCCGCAGGCGCAGCCGCCGGCTCGATCGCGCGCGGGGTGGGCATCGAACTGGCGATGCGCGCCGAAGCGATTCAGGTCAGCGTTACCGAGCCGATCGCGCCGCTGATCCCTCATCTCGTCTATGCAGTCGGTCAAAAATTGACGCTGAAACAGGGATCAAATGGCAGCTTGCTGATCGGGGGTGGCTGGCCTGCAAGGATCGACTCCAAGAATCGTCCAGTCGCCGATCCGGATTCCCTGTCCGCCAATTTGCGCGTGGCATTGTCGGTCGTTCCGCAAATCGGCGGAGTGCGATTGCTGCGCACCTGGGCGGCGTTCGTGAACGGCACTGATGGCTGGCGGCCACTGCTCGGCGAGCTGCCCGGGCTGCCCGGGTTTTGGCTTTGCTACGTCCCTTGGCTCGGGTTCAGCGGAGGACCTGCGGCAGCGAGGATCATTGCCAGTCTTGTGCAGGGTCGCGAGCCACCATTCGATTTCGACTCGAGAGTTTTTGCACCCCGATTCAGTGCTTGAGTATCTTGCCGACGAAGTCGCGCGTTCGCGACTCCCCAGGGGCGGTGAAGATCTGTTGCGGCTCGCCGATCTCGATCACTTTGCCTTGATCCATCATCACGACCCGGTTGGAGACCTCGCGTACAAAGGCCATTTCGTGCGACACGATCAGCATCGTGATTCCGTCGCGGGCCAGCGCACGAATCGTATCAAGTACCTCGTTGACACGCTCCGGATCGAGCGCGGAGGTCACCTCGTCGAGCAACAAGATTTGGGGTTGAAGGGCGAGTGCACGCGCGATCGCCACTCTCTGCTGCTGACCGCCGGACAACTCGTCCGGGTAGGCATCCCGCTTTGCAGCCATCCCCACCTTTTCCAGCAGCGCCATCGCGCTCGTCTCCACTTCATTACGAGGTCGCTTTTGGATGCTCACGGGGGCGATCATCACGTTCCTCAGAACCGTCATGTTCTGGAAGAGGTTGTATTGCTGAAAGACGATCGACAAGCGCTCGCGCAGCGAACGCAGGCTGGTGCGATCACGATAGTCGATGCGTTGCCCGTCGATCAGCACCTCGCCGGATGACGGTGCATTCAAACCGATGAGCGCTCGCAATAGGGTGCTTTTCCCCGAACCCGACGGACCGATCAGACTGACGATTTCGCCGCGTTCGATGGCAAGCGACACGCCTCGCAGTACCGGCTCTTCGCCATAGGAGCAATGCAGGTCACGGATTTCGAGCTGCGGCAAGTCTTTTCTCCAGATGTACGCCCAAGCGGCTCAATGGCCATGACAGGGCAAAATAAAGTACGAGAATCGCACCGAAGCCCAAGGCGGGCGAGAAGCCTCGTTCCACGAATATTTTTCCGGCGAAGGTCAGCTCGACGACACCCATGTGCGAGGCGAGTGCCGTGTCTTTGATGAACATGACTGCAAAAGCAACGGCGGGAGGCAGAATCACGCGCCAGGCTTGCGGAAGCACCACCGAAAACAGCGTGCGCAGTGGTCCGAAATTAAGTACAGCGGCGCTTTCGAGTTGCTGTTGCGGCACTGACTCCAAGCCTGCGCGAATGATCTCGGAGAGGTATGCGGTCGACAGGAGGCAGATCGCTACCGTGGCGATCAGCGTGAGTGAGGCATCGGGGAAAACGGGCTGGATCGCGTACAACACGATGAAGAGGATGACGAGAAAAGGAATACGACGAAAGGTTTCGACGTAGATGATCGAGACCGTCCGGAGTGGTGCGAGGGGGCGGCTCGAGGAGCCGCGCACTGCAGCAAGCACGAGGCCGAGCGCGAAACCGATCGAGCACCCGATGAGAGTCATGCCGAGAGTGCGACCCGCAGCCTCGAGCAGAAACAGCATGTTGTAAGTGCTGAAAAACTCAGGCGCCTCGGCGAGGATGCGTTGCCACATCACATTGAGCTCCGTGGAGGGGGCTCATGTCGGAAAGAAGTCATCATGTGGATCGGGCGGTCCATGATTCAAAAAATTCGCGTACGCACGCGAAAGGCCCAACGCCCAAGAAGCGCAAGCGACAGGCTCGCCAAAAACGTGATGGCTATGTAGATTACTGCCACCGCGCCGAAAGTTTCGATCGTCCGCAGGTTTGTCGTGCTGACGTTGATGGCGCGACCTGTAAGTTCCTCGACGCCGAACAATGCGGCGAGCGAGCTTCCCAGCACGAGAATGATGAAAAAATTGGACAGTGGCGGATAAATCGTTCGCGCAACATGGGGCAAGATGACATGGATGACGATCTGTGCGCCGCTCATGTTTAGTGCCTGCGCAGCGTCAAGCTCAGCTCGACGAACCGAGATGACTCCGGCACGGATGATCTCCGTGAGGTAGGCAGTCGAGTTCAGCACGAAACCGATCAGCACGCAGGTGATGGGCCAGAGAAGTAGACCGAGATCGGGCAGGGCGTAGTACAGAAAAAAAATCTGCACGAGTGCCGGGGTGTTCGTGAAAAAGGTCACGTAGCCACGAATGATGCGGCGGCTTGCAGGCGATCCGTAGACGAGGCCCAAAGCGCCAAACAAGCCGAACAGCGCACCAATGAAAAACGTGATGACCGCGATTTGCAGGCTGACGACTGCTCCGCCGAGAAGGTACGGCAACTCAGCTAAGACACTCCCGAGGTCGAAGTCGTAATTCACGCGCGAAGCATCCTCACGACTGATGCCGCTCGGTTATCGATGCGCGACGCGACGAGCGCGGTATTCAGAGCTTGACCGGCACGGTCATGGGCACGCCGTACCACTTCTCCCACAGGCGTCCGATCGTGCCATCGGAGTGCAGTTTGCGAAGCGCTTCGTCAACCGCGACGCGAAGTGTGACGTTGCCCTTGCCGACACCGATTCCGCAGGTCTTGGTCAGAATGGGCTCGGGCAGTCGCTGCCAACGCACGTTTGGGTGAGCCTTCGTGTAGCGCCAGAAAAAATCGATGTTCTCCACCATGGCATCTGCTCGCCCCTGAGCAAGTGCGCGCACTGTGTCGGCGTTGCCATCGACTAGCAGTACCTTTGCTTTCGGCAGTTTTTCCTTAAGCAAGGCAACCGAGGTATTGCCACGCATGTTTACCAGGGTGATGTCCGCGCGGTCGAGTTCGCGCCAGGATTTTGCGCGCACCCGATCCGTGAGCAGCACGCTCATTGTCTCGGTGTGCAGCGGGACCGTGAAGTCCACAACTTCGGCGCGTTCGGCCGTGATGGTCAGCGCACCCAAGGCAAGATCGACGCGCCCGGCGGTCAGGAACGGAATCCTTTGTGCGGTCGCTGTCGGTACGAGTTGCAGCTTGACTCCGAGTGCTCGCGCGATGGCGTTGGCGACATCCACGTCGAAGCCCTCGAGTTCGTTCTTCGGACCGTATGCGCTCATCGGCGGAAAGTTGGGGTTCACGCCGATCCGGATAACACCCGCGGAGCGAATCTCGGCGAGAGGTCGTGCCACGGTGGCTGCGGGCAGCGCCGCGAGAATCACGAGCAAAAGTGCTGACAACAGTTTGCGCATGTCTCGGAACCCCTTCGACAACGTGATTAAGCGAGCGAGCAATGTACTCTCTGCGAACGATTGTACTCAAACATCCCCGGGTCGCACACCATCGACGACATCGACGGTGGGCGGCGCCTCGACAGCCAACTCATCGATTCTGACTGGCTTGAACGGAGTTCGTGGTGCAAACCATTCGGCATCACTGCTGAGACGCAGTCCGGCTGCTGCGGACATCGCGGCAATGGAGAGACCACAGTACCGAGCCTGACAGGAGCCCATTCCCGCTCGCGTCAGTCGTTTGATCGAACCGGGATTGCGCACATCCCCCGTGACGCAAGCTTCCAGCGTGTAACGGGCGACTTCTTCGCAACGACAGATCAAGGTGTTCGTGTCCGCGAGTTCGCAGGTCAGCGCGGGCGCCCCATAAAAATTCCACAATGCACGCTGAAAACGCTCGTGAGTCGCGGCGTTTCGGCGGGCATCGCCAACTGTGCGACGCTGCGCAGGGTTCGGCGGATGACCAAGGTCCATCGCCGCTGCAGACCCTGCAATCGTACCCTGTGCTTGCGCGAGTCGAGCTCCGCCGAGGCCGCCGGCATCGCCGATCACGAAAACCTCGGGCTCCGAGCTGCGTCCCTCGGCATCGCGGATCACCCTCAGCGTCCCGCGTGCGTCATCGAAATCGTAGCGACAACCCACAGCGCGCGGCAATTCGCTCTGCGGAGCAAATCCGTAACCCATGCACACGGCATCGATCTCGAAAACCCGTTCGGTGCCCGGTAACGGCTTGCCATCGCGACCGACCCTCGCGAGCGTCGCACGCGCGACGCGATCTCCCGTTTCGTCGGCGTCACAGCGCACGAGCACCGTGGAGTGGAGTCGCGGCACGCCGCTGATGCCGAGTGCCAGCAGATGTCCCACGCCCTCTGCGATCAACTCTGGCGAAGCCAGCACCATCTGTACGAGATCGGGCAACAGTTTTAGACCAGGCGCAGGCGCGAGTTCCGCGACGGCGACAACCTTCACGCCTGCACGCGAAAGCTCTCGGGCGACCTGCAGATTCAGCGGCCCATTACCCGCGAGCAGCACGCGCTCGCCGGGTGTGACGGAGTACGCGCGAAGCAATGTTTGGGCCGCTCCCGTCGTGATGACGCCCGGCAGTGTCCAGCCCGGCACGGTCAACGGTCGTTCGTAGGCGCCCGGTGCGAGTATGAGTCGTCGCGGATGGACACGCAGTCGTCGCTCGCCCGCGATCACGGCGATGTCCTCGCGGCCGAAGGCACCCCAGACGCTTGCACCGAAGAGAAACCGAGCGCCCGCGGTCAGCGCCTCTGTATAAAGCGTGCGTCCGGCCTTGAACTGCCGATCGAGCAAAGATTCATCGACATTGAAATCCTCGGCGGGCTGCTTGAAATACTGGCCGCCGAAGTTCGAACGCTCATCGATGACCAATACCCCTGCACCCTGCGCAGCGGCCGCGGCGGCGGCGGCAAGCCCGGCCGGTCCCGCACCAACGACGAGGATATCCACGTCGAGATGCTCGAGCGCCGAAGAGGATTCCACCGGCGACTCGGCGGCGAGCGAGAGGGCAGGGCGCGGTTGAACATCAGCCCCGGGCCGAGCAGGCTCGAGGCACGCGCGGCGGGCATCGCCGTCGACGAGCAGCGTGCATTCTCCGCACACGCCCATGCCGCAAAAAAGACCGCGACTTGCGCCAGAGCGGGTTTCACGAAAATTCCATTGGCCTGCTGCGATCAATGCGGCCGCGACCGTTTCGCCGGGATACGCACGAATCTCGCGCCCTCGATAGGTGAACTCGAAGGCTGAGGACGGACGGGAGATTCCGCGGATTCGGATTCGGTTTCGGTCGATTTCGGGGGGCAAGGGTGTATTTCCAAGCTAACTTCGGGTTTTCGACTCGTTATTCGACTATCGGATGTAGCTGGCGCCGTTCATGTCGATCGTTCCGCCTGAGAGATTGCGCGCTTTGCCCGCGGCGAGAAATACGATGGTTTCGGCGACCTCATCCGGTTGCACCCAGTCACCCATGGCCAGCGTCGCGAAGACCTTGTCCTTGCCGCCCTGAGTCTCTGCAAACTGCTCCGAGAGCCTTGTACCCACCACGCCGGGCGCGAGAATGTAGGCATAGATTTGCTCGCGTGCGTAAGCCCGAGCAATCGTCTGCGTGGCCGAGCGGATCGCCGCTTTGGAAGCGCCATAAGCCAGTGAGCCCGGGTTGCTGACACCGCGCTGTGCTGCCCAGCTCGATACGGTGATGATCGAGCCACCGCCCGCGTTTTGCCACTGTCGGACCGCTGCGCGCATGAGGCGGGCTGGTGCAAGCACATTGATGCGTAGCATTTGTTCCCAGACCTCGTCCCACTTCTCGATGGGCTCGTCGATACCGCCGTCGAACCTCATCGTCGCCGCATTGTTGATCAGTACATCGACGCGGCCGCGCCAGGCCGAGGCCTTGGCCCAAAGATCATCGAGCGCCGCGGCATCGCCGAGGTCGGCCTGGATCAGCAGTTTCCGATTTTCGGGAATCGTCGCGGTGGCGGTTTCGACGCCTTGACGATCCGAGCCATAGTGCGCGATCACGGCGGCTCCGGCCTCACCGAGGCGACGCGCAGTGGCTGCGCCAATTCCCTTCGAGGCCCCTGTGAGCAAAACGGTTTTACCAGTCAAGTCGTACATGAAAATCCTTGGTGGTTCGGCAACGGCTGATGCCGCGGGAGGTGATCGCCGAGTTGACAGCACAACGGCAGTTAAGCCAGCGTACAAAAATTCGCATCTCGAACGCAATTCATCCCTATGAGCACCCATACCTCGCCACTCGATGCCGATTTGCCAGACGTGCCGGCACCCGCGGGCCCCATTGCCATCGTTGGAGCCGGGAGCATCGGTACCGCTTTTGCTGTCGTTTTCGCGCTGGCCGGCCGGTCGGTTCGCCTGTTCGACGAAACTGCCGCCGCGCTATCGACCGCGCCGGAGCGGATACGACAAATAATCGCCGACTTGCGGTCGACCGGGCTGACTACTCTCGATCCGGCCGAGGCGAGCTCCAGAATTCGCTGCGTGGAGTCACTCGCGCAGACGGTACAGGGCGCTCACTACGTGCAGGAATGCGCGCCGGAAAACCTGTCGCTGAAGGTCGAACTTTTTGCGCGTTTGGATCGTTTGGCAGGAGCGGACACGGTGCTCGCGAGTTCTTCCTCGGCGCTGATGACCTCGCAGTTTGCCGCATCGCTCCCCGGCGCTCGTCGTTGCCTCGTCGTGCACCCGGGCAACCCGCCGTATTTGTTGAGAGTCGTCGAGGTCGTGCCGGCATCTTTCACTGAGCCTCGTGTGGTCGCCGCCAGTCTCGCTCTGATGCGCGAGGCTGGCCTGCAGCCCATCCGCGTGCGCCGGGAACTGACAGGTTTCGTATTCAACCGCTTGCAGGGGGCGGTACTCCGAGAGGCGTACTGCCTTGTCAGGGATGGTGTCGTCAGCGTCGAGGAGATCGATCAATTGGTGCGTGACGGACTCGGCCTTCGCTGGGCGGTACTCGGGCCTTTCGAGACCGTGGATCTCAACACTCGGGGCGGCATCATTGCCCATGCCGAGAAACTCGGACCCGCCTACGCTCGCATGGGTGCGGAGCGGGGTCAGAATGATCCTTGGACTCCGGATCTGGTGAGCGAGGTCGATCGACAGCGGCGGCAGATTTTGCCGTTGTGGGACTGGGGCCGTCGGGTGCAGTGGCGCGATCAGGTGTTGATGGCCTTGTTACGGGCAAAGCGGAATGCTCAGCGCTAAATTTCGTGCGCAGAGCGGTCATTTGTTCGCCATGCGCCCTTTTTGGGTTGACATGTGGAGCTCGCAGGCCGAACATTTTCGCCGCTTCTCGTTACCGATCTGAGCCGGTTCAAACGGGGGAAAAAATTATGTTCCGCTTCGGTAAAACGCTGATCACGCTATCCATCGCGCTGTTCATTCTGCTTGCTCCGGGTCGATCGCTGGCAGGGCCACCGAACGGCAGCGGCACTTACGACGATTTCGTGGCTCTGTTCGGCGACTTCGTGAAACTGCGCAACATCGACGAGAGCGACGCTTTGACGGACTACGGGCCGGCTGCCGTTGCCGACCGGGTGGCCCGACTGCGGGCCATGCAAGCGCGAATGAATGAATTGGGTGTGGCCGGCTGGGATCGTGCGCGACAGGCGGATTTCCTTGCTGCACGCGCCGCCATGTCCGAGCTCGATTTTGTGCTCAGCGTGCAGAAACCTTGGGCTCGGGACCCGGGGTTTTATGTCGACCCGATGCTGCGCACCGCTTTCGTCCCGTTGCCGGTTCCGAAAGACATGGTGGCGGACTATCGCGAGCAGCTGCGTCGTGTCGTTGCGCGTGCCGAGGCCGCGCAGCGCAATCTCGAACCCGCAATCGTTCCGGCAGACTTCGTCAAGTTGTCGTTGTTCAATCTGCGCAACTCGGATGGTGTCAACCACATGCATCCGTTTCGCGAAGTACCGCCGGCAGGCGTGATCGGTTGGTATGACGATCTGCTTGCCCGGGCTGAGAAACAGCAGCGCGTGCTCGTGCCCGACATCCGTCGCGCCAAGCAGGCGGCGGAAAATCTCGAACGCTGGTTGCTCGAGCGGCAGTCACAGATGACCGCCAAGGCCGGTTTTGGCGAGCGGCTGTTCGATTGGTACCTCAAGAACGTCAAGTACATGCCCTACACCTCGGCCGAGATCGAGGTGCTGGCGCAGCGCGAACTGGAGCGCACCTGGGCATTCCTCGCGCTCGAACGCTATCGCAATCGTGCGCTCCCGGAATTGACCATGCCGAAGACGCGTGAGGAGTACGAGGCCCGCCTCGCCAGCGTTGACCGCGACATTCGCAAGTTTCTGAACGATGGCTTCCTTCAGGTTCCGTCGTTCATTCCTCCCCACCAGCAGCTCGGTTTCAACGTGCCGTGGTTGGTTCGACCACAGGGGCCGAATTTCTGGGAGCGCGTGCAGTATCGTGATCCCTCGCCTGATCATTGGCATGCAGTGATTCCCGGGCACCGATTCGATGGGGTGATGTTGCGGCAGGTGACGCATCCGATACGCAGGCACATCCGGGATGGCGGGCGCAGCGAGGGTTGGGCGCTGTATCTTGAGGAGGCGCCGCTTCAGGCTGGCTTCTACGACCTCAGCAAGCGTGATCGCACTCGTGAGTTGATCTACGATTTTGCGATTTTTCGCGCGGCTCGCTCGGTCGGTGACGTGAAACTTCAGCACAATCGAGTCACCACCAAGGAAGTGGCGGACTATTGGCAGAAGTGGACGCCATACCTCGATCCTGATGTCGCCCGCGTCGATGCCGAAATTTACCTGCGACGACCGCCGGGTTACGGACTCGGATACACGATTGGCAGCTTCCAGATGTACAAGCTGCTCGGGGAGATGAGGCACAAGGTCGGCGACAAATTCGACCTCGGTGCCTTTCACTCGAGCTTTCTCGCTGCCGGAGGGCTGCCGATTTCTTTGATACGCTATGAAATGACGGGTTACGACGACGAAGTCAAGCAGTTCTGGGAATACGAACCACTTCAGGCCGTTCTTGCCACCCGCTGATCGGCGTGATGGGTCACGTCGTCCGGCGACCGCCGGACGACGCTACGTCTCTCAGCTTTGCAGTCCAGCGGTGATCGCCTGAGATGTGCTCATCAACTCGGCGAGGACGGTGGTGCGCATCTGTTCCGGGGTCAGGCGAGAACTCGGGCAGCAGACGTTCAGCGCGGCGACGGTATGGCCTTCCGCGTTGAGGATCGACACCGATATCGATCTTAGGCCGATTTCTAGCTCCTGATCGACGATTGCCCAGCCCGAGGCGCGGCTTTCCTCGATCAACTCGCGGAATTTGACCTTGGAGACGATGGTATTGGTGGTGAATTTGACCAGATTCACGGTCTCCAGATACCGATAAAACTCCGGTTCCCCTTGTGCCGCCAGCAGCACTCGACCGGTCGAGACCGCGTGTGCAGGAGCCCTGCTGCCGATGGTGATACCGATATTGACCAGTCGATCCGAATTTGCGCGAGCGACGTAGACGACGTCATGGCCATCGAGGACTGCAGCAAAGACCGACTCGCGCAACTTGTCGGCGAGCTGCGCCATGAGGGGCTGCGCCACATCCCATATATTCATGGACGACAAGGCTGAATAGCCGAGACGCAGGATCTTTGGTCGCAGGCTGAAGACCTTGCCGTCCTGACTCGCGTAACCCTCGCGCACCAGAGTCAGCAACAGACGTCTTGCGGTCGCGCGCGTCATATTGGTTGCCCGCGCGACATCCGACAGCGACATTTGCGGGGTGGCACGGGTAAACGCGCAGATGACCTCAAGACCCCGCGCGAGCGAATTCACGTAATCCCGATCCGACGCCTCGTCGAGCCCCTCTGCGCCGGCGCCATTATCCGCCTGAAGGACCTTGCCGCTTTCTGCAACCCTCATTCGCTTCTCCTTAGTCCGACTAACCGTTCATTCTCGCACGGACGCCATCGGCGCCGTCCCGGTCACGACTGCCGGCCTGACAGAGCCCGGGGAAAGTTCGCATGTCGAACTATCGGGCGCAACATGGAAGTTGATTTTCGCCATGTCGCGGAGGTTTCCTGCGCCTTTCATGATCGATCATGGAATCGTAAACCACTGTCCGACAGGCGTTTAATTGTCTGGGATCCCTCTTGTTGGCGGGATCGATGCTCGAGTCACGGCTCGGCGCAAAGTTGACTAAATCGAACAGATGTACGATTTTCACCTGACACAGTTCTTTCGCGAGCAAACGCCCGAAAGACCATTTTCCACGGGGGGAGTATCGAATGGGGATTGAGTCCAATCTGAATGCGGCTGCGACATCCGCTGACAGCGGAAGGCTGCGCGCCTTGCTCGATCTCGATCGACGGTACGCAATGCACCCCTTCACCGCGCTCGCACAACACGAGCGTGACGGCGCCATCGCCATGATGGTTCGCGGCGAGGGAGTGCACCTGTGGGATGCCGCGGGCAGGAAGTACATCGACGCCATGGCGGGCCTTTGGTGCGTCAATGTGGGCTATGGCCGACGGGAACTTGCGGATGCGCTGCGCGATCAAGCGCTGACACTGCCCTACTGCCATGCTTTTTCGTCGCTGGCGAGTGACAAGCCGGCTTTATTGTCGGAGCGCCTGATCCGCACGGCGCCCGGTCCGATGTCAAAGATTTTCTTCGGCAACTCGGGCTCCGACGCCAACGACACTCAGGCGAAGATCGTCTGGCTGTACAACAACGCGCGCGGCAAGCCCGAGAAGAAAAAGATCATCGCGAGACATCGTGGTTACCACGGCGTAACAGTTGTCTCGGCCAGCATGACGGGGTTGCCGAGTCTTCACGCCGGGTTCGATCTGCCCGTGCCGCAGATCAAGCACACGATGGTCCCGCATCGACTTTGGCAGGGATGGGGCTTGTCCGATGCGGAGTTCGTCGCGAAGCTTGCCGGAGATCTGGAAAGACTGATCGAGACCGAGGGACCCGAGACGATAGGCGCGATGATCGTTGAGCCCGTGATGGGAGCAGGGGGCGTGATCGTCCCGCCGTCCGGCTACTACCGGGCGATCCAGGCGATCTTGCGACGTCACGATATTCTTCTCATTGCCGATGAAGTGATTTGCGGTTTCGGAAGACTCGGCAGCATGTTCGGCTGCGAGGCGATGGGGGTGGAGCCTGATCTGATTACCGTAGCGAAGGGACTCACCTCGGCGTACTTTCCGCTGTCGGGTGTGCTTGTCTCCGATCCGGTGTGGCAAGTGCTGCGCGAGGCCGGCACGAAGTACGGCGCATTTGGACACGGCTACACCTATTCGTCGCATCCCATCGGCGCCGCCGTGGCGCTGGCTAATCTCGATCTTCTCGAGCGCGAGCAGTTGATACCGCAGGCGGCTCAACGCGGCCGGTATCTGCACCGTCGTTTGCAGGAGGCGTTCGCCGAACATCCGATGGTTGGGGAAATTCGGGGGCTCGGTCTGATCGGCGCGGTCGAGTTCGTTGCGCGACGTTATCCACCCGAGGCCTTCCCTGCAGCGCTGAAGGTGGGTCCACGGATTGTCGAGGCGGCACGCGCGCGGGGCCTCATCACTCGCGCCTTGCCGCTTGCGGACACGATCGCTTTTTCACCGCCGTTCGTGATTTCCGAGAGCGAGATCGACGCAGCCGTGTCGGCTGCGCGTGATGCAGTCGATGAAGTTGCCGCAGCGCTTCGCAAGGAAGGCGTGTGGAAGAGTTCCTGAGGCACGAGATGGTTTGACGCCCGGTGTGCGGGTGTCAGGAGAGATGACGATGGCTTCCGAAAAAAATCGTGAGACACGTGCTCACCCCTATATGCCCAACTCGGTGCCGGCCATCGAGCGGCAGTTGCTGCGTGAGGTCGGGGTCGACTCGGCCGAAGAATTGTTCGCGCAGATACCCGCTGATCACAGGGCGGCGGAGTTCCCGGGCTTTCCGCCTACTCTGAGCTCCGAGGTCGAGCTGTCTCGACACGTCGACGACTTGCTGTCAAAGAATCTCGATTGCCGCAGGAATCTCAGTTTCCTCGGCGGCGGCATCTGGCAGCACCACGTCCCTGCCGTGTGCGACGAAATCGTTCGCCGTAGCGAATTCACCACCAATGTCTGGGGGACTCCGTCATCTGATCACGGTCGCAATCAGGCGTGGTTCGAGTTCCAAAGTCAGCTTGGGGAGTTGCTGGATCTCGAACTCGTGGGGCTTCCCGTCTACAGCTGGGGCACTGCCGTCGGTAATGCGCTGCGCATGGCTTCACGCATCACCGGGCGTCGCCGAGTGTTGTTGCCGCGTTTCCTCGACCCGGATCGTCGTGGCGTGATCAGCAACTTTTGCGAGCCCGTCGGAACGGGTTCCCATTTGGCCATCGTCGAGATTGATGCCGACCGCGCGACGGGCCGACTCGACCTCGCGGACCTGCGTGCAAAGCTCGGTGCCGACGTCGCGGCCGTGTATTTCGAGAACCCCGCCTACCTCGGGGCGATGGAGACGGGCGCTGCGGAAATTACCGCACTTGCCCACGCCGCGGGTGCGCAGGCCATCGTGGGCGTCGATCCGATATCGCTCGGCATACTTTGCCCGCCTTCGGCGTACGGTGCAGACATCGCGGTCGGTTCGACCCAGCCCCTTGGTGTGCACATGAGTTGCGGAGGGGGTGCTGGGGGATTCATCGCCACGCGTGACGAGCCGATCTACGCGAAGGAGTATCCGACTCTGTTGCTGAGCGCCACGGAGACCCACGCCGGCGAGCTCGGTTTCTCGCTTGCACTCTTTCACCAAACGTCCTACGGCTCTCGTGAACTCGGCAAGGATTGGACTGGCAACTCCACCTACCTCTACACCGTCGCCAACGCGGCCTTCATGGCGCTGCTCGGACCTGATGGTTTTCGGGAAATGGGTGAGCTGATCGTTGCCCGAGCGCGGTACGCAGCGCGTCTGCTAGCCGAGATTCCGGGTGTCCGAGTTCCCGGCGCCGAGTCCTGTTTCAAAGAATTCGTGGTCGATTTCTCGGCCACCCATCGGACGGTGTCCGCGATCAACGATGCGCTGCGGGAGAGAGGCATCTTCGGCGGTATCGATCTGTCGCGATCATTCCCCGAACTCGGCCAGAGCTCGCTGTACTGTGTCACTGAGGTCCATTCCGCGGCGGACCTCCAGCGCCTTGCAGCGACGCTGCGGGAGGTATGCGCGTCATGAACATGAAATCCGTCGAGCCGGGCGCAGCGAAGGAGTCGTCCGTGAAACTTCGTCGATATCATGCAGCCGTCTGGGATGAGCCGCTGATTCTCGAGATGGGAGTGACGGGTCGCCGAGGTCAGCACTACCCGCCGCCCGAGGCAATGGTCACGGCCGCGGTCGGCGATCCTTTGCAGCTGGTACCGGCAGGCTTGAGACGCGCTAAATCGCCGGGGTTGCCCGAGATGTCGGAGCCGGATGTGTTGCGTCATTACCTTCATCTAGCGCAAGAAACGCTCGGCATGATGGGCATCAGTTTGTTCGGCACCTGCACGATGAAGTACAACCCGCGTCTCGGCGAGGCGTTTGCTGCGTTTCCGGAGTTCGCCGAGCTGCATCCTGGTCAGGATGCGCGGACTTTGCAGGGCGTGCTCGAGATCATCTGGCGTTTCGATCGCATCCTGCGCAGCCTCTCGGGGATGGATCAGTTCGTGTTCCAGGCGGGCGGTGGCGCCGAAGCCGCCTACACTCATGCCTGCGTCACCCGGGCTTGGCTCGCTGCACGTGGCGAACTCGGCAAGCGCAATCAGGTGATCACCAGCATCCAGTCGCATCCCTGCAATCCTGCAACAGCAGCGGCTGCGGGATTCGAGGTGGTGACCCTGATGCTGGGCGAGCGCGGATACCCCTCGCTCGATGCGCTTCGCGCTGCCGTGTCCGACCGTACGGCCGCCCTCATGATCAACAACCCCGATGACATGGGCATCTATAACCCTGAGATCAAAGAATGGGTTCGTATCGTTCATGAGGCCGGCGGGCTGTGCTTCTACGACCATGCAAATTTCAATGGCGTGATGAGCAAGATACGCGCGCGCGACCTCGGCTTCGATGCATGCATGTTCATGCTGCACAAGACGTTCGGTGCGCCCAAGGGCGGCGGTGGGCCGGCGGTGGGTGCCTACGGATGTTCGGCTGATCTCGTGCGGTTTCTGCCGGGGCCGCTCGTGACGCAGCGGGGCGATTTCTTTGTCCTCGAAAATCCGGGAGTCCATTCGGTAGGCAAGATCCGCGAGTATCTGGGCAATGTGCAACAGGTGCTGAAGGCCTACGTCTGGGCGCGGGCGATGGGCCTCGACGGCATTGCCAAGGCCTCCGACATGTCGGTCATTCTCAACAACTACATGGAAAAGGAGTTGCTGAAGATTCGCGGCGTGACGCGTTCGCATCCGAACATCGACGGCTGGCGTCTCGAGATGACTCGCTTCAGCCTCGAAAAGCTCTATGAAGACACCGGTGTGACGGTGTTCGACGTGCAGAACCGCATGGTCGATTTCGGCATCGATGCCTTTTGGCTGGCCCATGAACCGTGGATCGTTCCGCATCCCTTCACCCCCGAGGCGGGGGAGATGTGGTCGAGGGAAGATGTCGACTACTGGATTGCGGTGCTGCGCAGGATCTCGGACGAGGCGTACTCGAATCCGGAGATCGTGCGCACCGCGCCGCACAATCAGGTGATCGGCAAGTTGCGCGGGGCGGCATTGGACGAACCCGACAACTGGGCGATGACCTGGCGGGCCTATCGCCGCAAACATCGAACCGGCTGACATTTCGCCCCGCATCGCCCATGACGAATGACGGGAGTCCGCGTGAACCTCGGCTGGGACTTATCGTCAATCCTTTTGCTGGGCTCGGTGGGGCGGTTGGCCTGAAAGGGTCCGATGGAGAGCTTGCCGCAAGAGCGCGGTTGCTCGGTGCAAGACAAGTGGCCCCGTCGCGAGCGTCATTGCTGCTTGAGCGGCTCGCGAAGATGTCACCTCGTCCGCGGCTGCTGACTTGCTCTGGCGAGATGGGCGAGCAGCTTGTGCGCGAGGCCGGGTTCGATCCCGTGCTCGTGCACGCGCCCATGGGCACAACGACGAGCGCACAGGATACGCGGCGTGCAGCGATTTCTTTGGTAGAGCGCAGTATCGATCTGCTGCTCTTCGTTGGTGGTGATGGAACGGCGCGGGATGTGCTCGCTTCGATCGGTTCCGCGGTTCCTGTGCTTGGCGTCCCCGCGGGTGTGAAGATGCACTCGGCGGTGTTTGCCACCGGGGCGCGTGCGGCGGCGGATGCGGTGGAGCGTTGGTGGCAGCTCGGCCGACCGCTGGACCACGGAGATGTCGTCGACAGGGAGCCTCTGGATGACGACATGACGCCGGGACCGGTGCGTTTGTTCGGCAGTTTGCGCATCCCGCGGGTGCCCGAGTGCTTGCAACGGATGAAGGCCGGAGGCCCCGCAGTCGATCAGTTGCTCCAAGGTGCAATTGAGCAGGTTGCCGGCCTAGTTGCAGACTCGCGCGTCAGCCTCCTTGGGCCGGGCTCCACTTTGCTTGCGGTCAAGAGGCTCCTCGGGTTCGAGCGCAGTGTTCTCGGGGTCGATGTCGTGTGTGGCGGCAAGAGACTGGCAGCGGACGCGGGTGAGTCGCAATTGATGCAATTCGTCGAGGGAAAGCCCGCGCGAATCGTGGTCACGGTCATCGGCGGTCAGGGTTTCATCTTCGGCAGGGGCAATCAGCCCTTGAGTCCACGGGTGATCCGCGCGGTCGGGATCGACAACGTCGTGATCGTTGCCTCGGCCGGGAAGCTCGCCGCTCTTCCGGACTCGCGACTCCTCGTCGACACCGGCGATGGCGAGCTTGACCGGTCGCTTGCCGGATATCGCCCGGTGATCATCGGGGCAAAAAGACAGGCGATCTGCCGCGTGTGTGCAGCAGATCCCGAGAGCGGATTCGGTAGCTGATCAATCTTCGTAGCTGTTCAATTTTCAAGGAACCGATCCATGAATGAGAAATCTGCCTGCATGCCATCTCGATCGGCGCTCGTCGTGGCCATGTTGCTCGTGGGTGCGCTGTCCCTGATCCCCCGCATGGAAGCCGGTGCTGCCGAGCGGGATTTTGCGATGCCGGCGATCCTGCCACTGCACGAGCAGGCGGTCATCCGTGACGGCTGGCTGCAGCGTCGGCTCGAGATCGTGGTGCCGGCACTGATGCGTCGCGAGAAGGTCGACATGTGGATTCTCGTGGCGCGCGAGTACATGGAGGATCCGGTCGTACGCACCATGTTGCCTTCGACATGGTTGTCCGCACGTCGGCGTACGATTCTGGTTTTCCATGATCCCGGCAGCGGCAAACCGATCGAGCGATTTGCCATCGCGCGCTATCCGGTCGGGGAGGTCTTTCCATCCTCTTGGCAGCCCGAGCAGGAACCCGATCAATGGCGACGGGTCGCTCAGTTGGTCGCCGAGCGTGACCCGCAGCGAATCGCGCTCAATCGATCGCAGACTTTTCCGCTCGCGGATGGAATGACCGACACGGAGATGGAGGCGCTGCAGAGCGCGCTCGGGCCCGCTTACGCCGCGCGTGTAGTCTCGGGCGAAAAACTCGCGATCGGTTGGCTGGAGACGAGGATCGCCGAGGAGATGGAGGTCTATCCCACCATCTCGCGCATCGCCAACGCCATCATCGCCGAAGGTTTCTCCGAAAGGGTGATCACGCCGGGCGTCACGAGCACCACCGACGTGCAATGGTGGTATCGCCAAAGAATCCAGCAACTCGGACTCACGCCATGGTTTCATCCGACCGTTGCGTTGCAGCGCAGTGGAACAGTCGAGAAATCGGCCACCAACATGTTTGCGAGCAACCGGAAAGCGGAGGTGATCCAGGCCGGTGACCTCCTGCATGTCGATCTCGGGATCATCTATCTCGGACTCGCCACCGATACCCAAAACATGGCCTATGTCTTGCGACCGGGCGAGCGTGACGCGCCGGCTGGACTCAAGGCCGGTCTCGCCGAGGCGAACCGTCTGCAGGACATCCTGATGCGTAACTTCCGCGCAGGCGAATCCGGCAATGATCTCAAGGATCGAACAAGACGCGATGCGCAGGCTGCCGGCATCCGCGCCAATATTTACAGTCATGCGGTGGGCTTTCATGGGCATGGCGCCGGCCCGTGGATCGGCATGTGGGATGATCAGACGGCCCGTCCCGCACCCGGTGACTACCCGGTCAACGAGCGCACCGTGTGGGCGATCGAACTGAATGTCGAGCGTGACATTCCTGCATGGGACGGGCGCAGGGTCCGATTCATGCTGGAGGAGATTGCTTACTTTGATGGTCAATCGGTGAATTTTCTGGACGGTCGGCAGACTGCTTTCCATCTGATTCCGCGGCGGTAGCGACAGCCCATGCGGATTGTTCATATTGCGCACAGATATGCGCCTACCGTACATTGTCCTCAAGATGAAGGGTAAGGTTCCGTGATCGACAAAAGTGTTGCCAGCATCGCAAGCGCGGTCGCCGACATTCGCGACGGGGCTACAGTAATGATCGGCGGTTTTGGCGAGGCAGGGTCCCCCATCGAGTTGATCCATGCCTTGATCGATCAGGGCAGTCGAGAGTTGGTGGTGGTCAACAACAATACCGGCAACGGCCGGGTCGGCTTG
>SXGR01272684.1_pt1 | contig 33374 bp, 28 predicted proteins | sample 3174711 | NCBI WGS metagenome assembly SXGR01 (sample SAMN11356860, study PRJNA531348) | freshwater metagenome | isolation source: freshwater sample F1-60 | place: China: Fuxian Lake, Yuxi | collected 2017-12-25 | reverse complement strand
GATCATCGGCTTGGGCCGGGTCGCCGTTTCCTCGCTGATACGGGTTCCCAAGCCACCCGCAAGAATGACGCAGGGAATGTCCTTGGGTTCCAGGACGCTCATGCCCTGGCGCCGCGATCGAGCACGTCGAGCAGCGAGGTGATTCTGCCGCCGCGACTGCTGTGTCCGGACAGTTGCCGGCGGATCTCGTCAATGTAGCCGTAGGAGCAGACCAGCACCTCCGACACCGGCCGCTCGTCGGCCATCGAAGGCGCAACGATCTCGATATGCGCAGCCGGCGTGTAGAGCCCGCGATGGGCCTCGCTGGAATCGCAGATGTAATCGATCTCGCCCGGCCGCGCGGCCGCAGCCAGCGTCATGATCCCGCGGCCGCCGGCGCCAAACGCGGCGAGCGACTTGCCTTGCTCGCGCCGACTCAGGATGTACTGACGCACATTGGCGATGGTGCGCTCGACTTCCTTGCCGAACACTTGCAGCTTGTCGCGATCGCCCATTGGTCCGAGCGGCAGCGGGGCCATCTTCTGCGCCGCGTAGCGCGAGGTCAGCGGCGTCGCCAGCACCATCAGCGAATGCGCGCGCTTGACCTCTTCGGGCAGCACGCCGACGTCGATCACGCAGAGCCCGAAGGCCTGGAACATCCGCTGCAGGGTGGCAGCCGTCGGATAGACGGTGTGCTCGTGCTGGAAGAGGCAGTATTCCTTGTGAATGAAGGTCTGCTCGAAATCGTGCACCTCGATCAGGAGCAGGCCGTCCGCCGGATCGAGGATCGGCATCAGCGACGTCAGGAATTCCTTCTGCGACGGCAGGTGGTCCAGCACGTGAGTCAGCAGCACCAGCTGGAAGCGCCTGTCGCGCCGCGGGATGTGCTGGCTGGTCTCGAGCGAATAGAGCGCCTTGATGGTTTGGATGCCGTTGTCGTTGGCGACCTTCGACAGCACGCTCGACGGCTCGAAACCCAGCACGTCCATGCCGAGCGCCTTGAAGTAGCCCAGCTGCGTGCCGTCGCCACTGCCGATCTCGAGGACCCGCGAGCCGGGCTTGAGGGCGTAGCGCTCGACAACCTGCTCGGCGAGGGTCTTGGCGAAGGTGTTGGCGAAGGCCGAGGTGGCGATGGTGTAGGCGTACTCGTCGTAGTAGTCGCTGAACGAGATGTTATGCTGGCTCTGCACCGTCCCGCAGGACGGACAGACGAAGAGCGTCATCGGATACTGGAATTCCTTCTCCTCGGGCCGGCGCAGGAAGGCGCCGGTGATCGGCAGGTTCGGCAACTCCAGGAACGGGGCGACGGCCCTGTCACCGCAGTTTCGGCAGCCGTTGAGCCGATCGACATGAGCAGAGATTGTCATCGCCAGGACCGCATTGATCGCCGAGAAGGTCACTACAGTAAAACAGCCAGGCGCATGATGCACCTGGCTGTTAATCCTACGTCGATACTCTCTAGTCGTCCAGAACGCAGCCTGGATCAGGCCGCCTTCTTCGCACTCTCGGCGCGCTGCTTCAGCATGTCGATGCGCTTGGCATCCTCGTTGAAGATGGTCTGGTAGTACTCGCGCTTGTTGACCAGCCACAGCAGCTCGAAATCGACGGCCATGCTCAGGCCGCGCTCGACCTCCTTGGAGGTGCAGATCGCGCCATCGAACAGAACCTTGCGAGTTTCGAAGCGCGTAAGGTGAATGGCCTGCGCCTTCTTCATGGTCGGCATGGCATCGATGCCGATGCCGCCTCCGACCACCAGGTCGAGACCGCGTTGGGCGCACGCCTTTGCCGTGGTCACCACGTGATCGGAGGTGGGTGAGAAGTTGATCTCCTGGCGCGTGAGGCCCATCGACAGGGTGAAGTCGACACGACCGAACACCACGCCGTCAAGCTTGCCTACCGCCTTGTCGAGCATGGCGTCGAGCTGGTTGAAGCCGGTGATCGTCTCGAGGTTGAACAGGAAGTCGGTGTCGCGCTGGTCGACTTCCGAGTAGACGGCGTTCTTGGCGTCGATGAACTTCGTCAGTGCGTAGGGCGTCTCGACCATCGGCGCCACGATGTAGTCGACACCGATCTGTCTGGCTTCCATGAGGTCGCGCATCGCCTCGCAGCCGCCGATCTTCAACGCGAGGTCCAGATCCGCGCGCCGGCAGATCTCGACGAGGCGCAACAGCTCATCGGTGCGGGTGCCCTCGGCCTCGAATTCAGCCTTCACCCCGACGAAGCCACAGCTCTCCTTGCCTTCGCGGAGGATATCCAACATCTTCCGTTCATTGAGATTCATTTCCTGCCCCGCTCCCAAAAGGTTGATAACGGCTCGAATTGACGGAATGCGGCTTCCTAGCATTCAGTCCCCAGGCCGTCAACGCAGCGCGACCCTGCGCCGCCCCGTCGTCAGTGCGACCAAGTGTCAGAATTTCCGGTCTTTTTTGACCCCGGTCCACTACACATCGAAGGAGCTCCGGCGACCTCGGCTCTGCCGGCGTTCACGGAGCGTTCCGATGGGTGCATACGTCAACACGGCGGGCAGCAAGTCGACGGCGAGCCATCAGTTTCAGCCTGTCGCGAGCACCGCGTGCCTCGCCGAATATACGGTCTGATCCCGCCTGGAGAGTTTGCTACTGGGTAGCGGATCGTCCAAATTTGCAACCACGGAACTGCCTGGCAGCCGAGGGGCAAGGCCTCCTCGGCGGTAGCCTCCGTCCATCGCTTCGGCGATAGACCCTGGTTGACGAATCCCCGTACCGTGACCACGGTGCCCTCGTCGCGCAAGGAACGCAAAACGGATCAGCACAGGACCACGGACGTCAGCGCCTACGCCTGCAAGCTCGGCCAGCCCTGGAGTCTAGTCGTCGAGGGACTGATAAACCTGGGCGCGCGGGTGAGCGGCGTTCGCCCCTTGCAAGCGAGTCGACGCGGGCGCTGGTCCGTAGCCTTCGACCTGCCGGTCGAAGGCGCCGGCGATCGCGATCTGAACTGCATGTTCCACTTCACGGCGCCGATGACCCAGGGCGATCCCCCTCCGACGGACGTCACAGTGAGGGTCGGATCGGCCAATGGCCGAACGACGCGTCTGGCCGGACGCACGCAGGCTGAGGTCGTGCATTGCCTTGCCCATGCCGGCGAAATCGACAAGGGGCGCCTTTCCATCACCATGACGGCCGAGCAGGCGCAGGACGGAACGTCGCCCTCCGACGCCAATCCGCTCCCCTACATGTTGCAGGCGATCGTCGTGACGGAGCTGGCGACGGCCGAAGCCGGGGAAGAGTTGACGTTCCGTCCGGACCATCCGGGCGCGGCTGCCCTGATCGAAGGCTTCGCCCCTCCGCAAGTCGAAGGCCTGGCCTGGAGCATCAAAAGGAATGCGAGGATCATTGTCCGGCTGGGGAACAGCCTGCGACCCAGCCCGACGGCGGCGTCACAGCTTTCCGCAAGCGGCTCACGGCACTCGAACTTTGCCTGTCGCCCTTGCTGGTCGAGGACAAGATCCTCCAGCAGACGCTCGTCATGCAGGTGGATGGCCAAGTGGCTGAGGTCATCCTGACGAAGACCGAACGGGTCGTGGTTGTCCTCGAGGCCCGGGCGTTGCGCCATGGCGTGCTCACGCTGGATTCTTCTTTCCCGGCGCGATTTCACTGGCCGAGGCCATGGGACATGCCGACACCATAAATCTCCATTCCGTGATGTTCCATTCGCTTCGATTGACGCCCGTCATCGAGCTCGGCCGATCATCCGGTCGCGCCTCAAGGTCGGAAGCCTGACCGCGAAGCGGCTACGCATTTGTATTCTTGCCACCCTCGCCACCCTCGACGGAACCTCTAGCCGCCCGGTCGTTGCATGGCATGCAGCCAGAATGCCGCTCGACGTGACACCTTCCGTCACCTTTGGCGTTCCGACCTTCGATGCCGCCGCGGTGGCGTTTGGCGCCTACCGCGGGCCTACCTGACACGCGAGCAGCTGGGCGACTGGTCCAACGGCGCGACGCCCTACCACTCGGCGGCACAAGGCCTGTTCAGCGGCGACGCGCTCGCGGATCACGGCCTCGCCCTCCGGCCCGGCCTCAACAAACTGAAGGTGACGGCGCGTTGTGCGCCTTGCTGCGCTCCTCCGAACCGAAGCAAGAGATCAAACTCGGCACCGTGGCCGCCGCTCTCGCGAACTTCCTCGCGGCGACATGATCCCTACCCGGGATCGCATGCTTGGCATTGGCAAGCCGCAGCCCTATCAAGGGCCGGGACAACGCCGCGGGGCCCCCTTCCCCCAGAGCCGCTGGTTCTGACCGGGCGGCACCCCGGCCGGCGGCCCCCGACTATCGGCCGGCGGCACTGGGCCGCGCGTCGGCGGGCCAACTTGCAATTGCCTTGAGCTGTCCACAATCGTAAAGGGGGCGCGTGTGGAGCGCCGATTTCGGGATCGGCAGGCGGGCGGGGGCAAGGGGTGACGGCGAAAGAGTCTCGCGATGCCGAACTGGAGCATCTGCTGTCCAAGGCCTATGCGATTCTATCGGATCCCAGCAAGGGCCTGCCGGATCCTGTCTTCCATTTCATCCTGAAAACCACGGCGGTAGCGAATGTCGACCTGCTGGTCGCGGATGAAAACGGCCGCAAGATGCTGACCTGGCGGGAAGACGAATACGGCCAGGGCTGGCACATCCCGGGCGGCATCGTGCGCTGGGGCGAGACGCTGGAGAACCGCATCGCCGAGGTCGCCCGGCTCGAGCTGGGGGCCACCGTGACGGCGCCCGAGCAGCCGGGCATGATCGCGCAATTCCAATCCGCGCGCGGCACCTTCATCTCGCTGCTCTATCATTGCTCGTTTGCCTCGCCGGTCGACGAGAGCGTCGTGCACTTCAGCCGCCAAGCCGAGCGCGGCCGCCACGGCGACCTGCACTGGTTCAGCACGTGCCCGAAACATCTCTATCCTGCGCACAAGGTCTACCGGCACCTGCTGGACGCCCCCCCAACGCACGGCGCCGCCTGATGCGGCGTTCGCCCTCCTGCGGAACTATCCATGGCTGAGCAAGCGGCGCGCCGCGTTCTGGTTTTCGGCGGGTCAGGCCAGATCGGCCAGGGCCTGGTCGCGCAATTCGTCAGCGAGGGCGCGCGGGTCACCGCCGTCGGGCGGAGCGGCTCGGGCAAGCCGATGGCGGGAGTCGAGATCGTCGCCTGCAATCCGCTCGAGCTCACCGACGAGCAGATCGCCGCCCAGGTGGCGCCTGACGGCGAGCCGTTCGATGCCGTCGTGTGGTCGCAGGGCATAAACGTCAACGACAGCCTGGCGTCGCTCGACCGAAAGAAGCATCTCGAGGTCATGAATGCCAACTGCTTCTACGTGACCTATTCGCTGGGCGCCCTGCTGAAGTCCGGCTTGCTTCGGGCATCGGGAGCACGGCTTTGCATCATCAGCTCGATCTGGCAGACCCGGGCGCGCCAGGAGAAATTCTCGTACATTGTCTCGAAAGCCGCCGTGCAGGGCATCGTCCTCTCCGCCGCGGCGGACCTCGCAAAGCAGGGACATCTCGTGAATGCGGTACTGCCGGGCGCGCTGATGACGCCGATGACCGAATCGGTGCTGTCGAAGGCCCAGATCGCGTCACTGGCATCGGCGACATCCTTCGGGCGCCTCGCCAATCTCAGCGACGTCTGCGGGCTAGTCTCGTTCCTGTGCTCGGACCGGAACACGAGCATCACTGCTCAATTCGTCTCCGTGGATCTGGGGTTTCAGAATGTACGAATTGTTTAAGATCACCTCGGCCTCGGGCCAGACCCCGGTCCTCGTCACCGCCGACTCGCTGGCCGAGGTCGCCGCGCGCTACTCGGGTCTCGCCATCGTCGACAGCCGGTTCGCGGCCACCCTCAAGGGTGCCGCAAGCACAGTGATCCCGATCGTCGCCGACGAGGAGCACAAGGGGCTCGACGAGATTCCGGCGATCCTCAAGGCTTGCCGCGATGCCGGCCTGACCCGCGAGGGCCGCATCCTCGCGGTTGGCGGCGGCATCATCCAAGACATCTCGAGCTTCGTCGCCTCGATCTATATGCGTGGCATCGCCTGGGACTACATCCCCACGACGCTGCTGGCGATGGCCGACAGCTGCATCGGCGGCAAGTCCTCGATCAACGTCGGGCCGTACAAGAACCTCGCCGGCACCTTTCACCCGCCGACGTCGATCGTCATCGCGCCCAGCCTCGTGTCGACGCTCTCAACTTCGCAGGTCGTGAGCGGCCTCTGCGAGGCGAGCAAGATCTGCTACGCCAAGGGGTCCGACAGCTTCGCGGAATACCTGAAGCTCCATGCCGCCTACCGGGCGGGCGACGCCGACGCGTTGACCAAACTGATCAGCCTGAGCCTTGCCTGCAAGAAATGGTTCATCGAGATCGACGAGTTCGACCGCAAGGAACGCCTGCTCCTGAACTTCGCGCACAGTTTCGGACACGCCATCGAGAGCGCTACCAAATACGACATCGAGCATGGCGTGGCGGTCGGTGTCGGCATGCTGGCCGCGCTGTCCTACAGCCAAACGTTCCATCCCGGCCTGGTGCAGATCGCGGAAACTAGGGAGCTGAAGCGACATGTCCTCGAGCTCCTGGCGCAGCTGCCCGAGATCGGCGAGCAGCTCGACCGCATCACCCAGCCCGACTTCACGCACTATTTCGCGAACGACAAGAAGCACACAACCACGAATTTCCGGCCGGTCCTACTCACGTCGACCGGCCGGCTGGAACGGGTGTCGATCCCCCGAGAGACGCAGAGCGAGCAAGCCATCTGGAGCGCCTTTCGTTCCGCGCGGGAACAGCTCCAAACCCGGCTTGGGAGCTAGTCATGGCGGGCATTTCGAACGGCGACAATCCGGACAGTGTACCGCTGCTCACCATCTGTATCCCTTCCTACAATCGCGGGGAGCGCGTGCGGACGCTGGTCGACTACCTGCTACCCGTCGCCCGGGAATACGGGGGCGCCGTCGAGATCATCGTTTCCAACAACGCCTCGAAGGACAATACGGCGGACGTCCTGGGCGAAGTGAAGGACCCGCACTTTCTGCTGCACAACCGGACCCTGCACCTGCCGACCGCCGAGGAACACATCTTCCACAGCGCGCGACTGTGCCGGGGCGCTTTCGTGTGGTTCCTCGGCGACGACGACATTCCCAACCTGGAGACCGTGCGGCAGCTGTTGAGCGTCCTGCGTTCAGACGGTTACGACTTCCTGTTCTACAACTCGCACTATATGGACGCCTACGCGGGCTACCTCGACTCGTGGTTCCTGTCGATGAACCGCGAGGTCTTCGAAGCGCCGTTCGGCATCATCGCCCCCTCCCTGGGCTTCATCTCGCTGCTGGCCGGCCTCAGCAACGTCGTGTGCCGGCGGGCCTTGCTGGATGACGAGTCCTGGCAGGAGATCGTCAAGTTGTCGCACATCTATTCGCACGTCGCGTGGTGGTACCTTTGCTTCCACGACAAGCGGATGGCGATCATGAACCGGCCGCTGGTGACCTACCGGCAGGACAACAGCAGCAATGTCGGCGTGCATTTTCGCAAGGTTGCCAAGGATCATCAGGTCGGAGACTACCATTTCTGGACCGTCGGCCTGATCCGCCTGTTCACCTTCATGGAGGAGCGCGGCGCCATCACGCCGGAGCAAATCCGGAGTATCTGGGAGCAGCGAAGGGATGGCACTTCGTTCCGGCTGATCGACAACATCTTGGCGCAGTTCTTTGCCCAGGTTGCGCTGGGGAGCCGGTCAGGCGAGGAGCGAAACAAGCTGCCCGCACCGACCTTCGAGATGTGCCGCCGATGGTTTCTGCGGATCGATCCGTCGATCTTCGAAACCATGCGGGTCATCGATCTGGCTTATGCCGCAATGCGCATGCCGGACGAGGACGCCGAATCGCGGGTCACCTGGACGACCATGGATTTCGAGGCGCTATTCGGCCACCGGGTGAACGCCCAAAAGTACCTGGGCGTGATTGCGCGCCATCGCGGCTACGAACTGTTCGCCCATCCGTCAGGCGTTGTCGCCATCGAGGCGAGCAGTCCGATCGACCGCCAGCGCCTGCTGCGTTCGATCGACCCAGAGACCAATGGTGCCGATGTCTTCGCGGCCTCGGACGAGGCGAGCGTCCGGGCGCAGATCGACAAATCCTTGGCCCACAAGTTGGCCAAGTCGCAGAGGATCAACCATGACGACTAAGCCGGCATCGGCTGGGCTCGGCTCCAGGATGGCGTTCATCGTATTGGGCAAGAGCAACCCCAAAGGGCTGGACAAGGCGCTGCTCCAGCAGGCGAGCTACGTGTTCGACTTGCCTTGGTATGCCGCGAAGCACGAACTCGCACCAAGCAAGGGTATTACGCTCCTCGAGGCCGCGATCGACCATCTGCTAATCTCGGCGGCGAAAGAAGAGAAGGGGTCCGCGACAGACACCAGCATGGCGGAAGAGCTTCCTTTGAAGCAAGCCAAGGCCAAGAGGAAGGCCCTGGAACTGACGCCGGGACCGTGGTTCGATCCGGCCTGGTATCGCGGAAAGTATTGCCCCTCTGCACTGGGATCAGCGGGCGCACTCAACCACTTCCTGCGCCTAGGCGCCGCCGCCGGAAACGATCCCTGTCCGTACTTCCAGACCGCACATTACATGGGGCGCTATCCCGCGACCCACCGCCGCATCGCCGACCATAAGAGCAGGAACGCCCTGGAAGACTACGTGCTCTACGGCGAGGCCCGGCGCTACTCGCCCAACCAGTGGTTCGATGAAGTCTGGTACGTCGAGACCGATCCACTGCTCGGCAAGCAATGGGCAAGTGGGCAGCTTCGCTCGGGGTTCCGGCACTACCTCGCCACTGGTGCCGATGAAGGACGCGACCCCGGGCCGACCTTTTCGGAGCGCCGGTATTGCGCCGTCCATCCCGACGTCGCCTTTGCTATATCGGAAGGCACGATGCGCTGCGCTTTCGAGCATTGGATTCTGTTTGGCCGCGATGAAGGCCGCAGTCTCGGCCACGAAACGATTTCCGGCAGACAGCTGATCGGGGCCTGGTGAATCCAGCGGTACACGCCCAATACGTCCACCTCTCCCTTAAACCTGTCAGGCCGCATGCCTGTAGGACGTGCAGTTGCCGAGATCGACCTGGGGATGCTCGAAGATAGGATCGCGAAGCGAGTCGATGAACGCTTGATGTTCCGGATGACGCGCTGACGAGACATCTTCCGCTTCGTACTGTTCCGTTGTGTAAGCGCCGATGTTCCGCACGATCGAAAATTTGACCTTGTCGAAGCCCAACCTGATCATCCACTTCGCAAACTTCGCCATTTCGCTATAATTGGATCGCTGGACGGTGAAGTTGGTGTCCAGATGCTCGATCAAGCCTTCGCGGCGCTTCCCGGTGATGAATTCGAGCCGCGCCTGAAGCGTCGGCCACTTGCTGCCGCGTCGAATGCGCTCGTAGGTTTGGGGAGTTGCCGCATCGATCGACACCGTGACGTGGGCCACTCGCCCGGCCAACTCCAGCTCCGTCCAGGCGCGCTCATCAAACAGCAACCCATTCGTATGCAGGATCAACTTTGCCTGCGACGTTCCATTCAATCTCTTCAAGAGTTCGCGATAGTGCTTGCTGGCAAAGGGATCGCCTCCTCCGGTCACCGTGATGAAGTCCGTTCCCCGCAGGAATGACAGCAGGGCCGGCATCGACTCGTCGTATAGTGCCTGCTCTGTCCGCGATGCGGTAAAGCGCTTCACCCTGCAGGAGGGACAGGAGACATTGCATGAGCGATCGTGGCTGAAGGCTGCATGCCCCGGGCCGCGCGGCATGTACTCCAGATGTGGAATAGGCCGATCATGCACGCCCAGGCTGAGGTTCTTGTCGAAAATTCCGATTAGCTCCGCGAGACTGCTCTTGTTCCAGGCGGGAACAACCCACGAATTTCCTCGGCGCGCGAGACTCCGGGCCGATACCTCTTCGCCCCGGGGCACAGCGTAAAAGATGCCGTTAGCCGCATAGGCATCGACCCTTTCGGTCGCGAGATCGCGTACCACCGTGATCTTATCCAACGAATAGTTCGGCTTGGGAGCGTCGATGAGCCTGGCGAGCTCCGCAGTGGAGAGTTCTTCTTGCTGCCCGACCGGTTGCTCGACGTCCTCTTTCGATTGCAGCCGATCGAGAAACTCGTCGATGGAAGATTTTACGTCTTCCTGCCTCGTATGAAAAAAGAATCTCCCGCGCTCGCCGTTGGCCACGTCGTCGAGGGTTAGCTGCGCCATGGACTCCGCGGGCGGCTCGCTTACGATCCCCAGGTAGCCGCCGTTCCAGATCCAGATCGAGTAACCCCGATACGTTGTTGACCCGTCGCGATGAGGCTTGTCCAGCGTGGGGTCAACAGTGCGCGGTGGCAGCGTGCGGTTCTGCATCAGGTGGCAGTACACCCGACTGCAGTATCTATAGCTGCCGTCGAGTATCGAGCGCCGGATGGCTCTGGCAGACGGAGAATTCCAGACCTCGGCCGGATCCTCCTCGAAAATGTTGCCAGCCGGCAAGGGCACCCAGCTCGGACAACAAAGAAACGCGTCGCCAGAGTAAGTCGTCTCCATGTGTCGAAACGGCAGATCGCAGAAGCTCTTCTTCAAGTAGTCCGCCAAGGGTTGCTGGTCGGCGGCATCCGGATGCAGCACTTCGCGGTACTCAGCAATAAGGCTGTGACTGAAGATGTCCTCAGCATAGAGGCCGAGAACGCGTTCGGCTTGATTCAAAGCCGTTTGCTGATGCCCCGCCCCAATAGATGATCGCCATGGCGTTGGCGGAGGTCACCATGTGGCACATCAGGCCATTGCTGAAGATCTCGAATTCCTCCAGGAACTCGATCTGCCTTTCCCATTCTGCCTCGCCGAGCAGCTGGCGAACGAAATCCAAAGCAGCGACGACGTGGTTCTCCGTGCTGAACGGCATCGACCGCTTTTCCTCTCGAAGGTGAGCGGCGGGATCGCGCACTCCGTCGAGCACCTTGCGCAGTTCGACAAGTTCCTCTGCTCGCGTCTTGGGCATTGTCACTGGGTGCGATGGGCAGGGACCAAGCCCTCGCCAGTCATCCAGCGCGCGCCGGCGGCTGCCATGACCGCCCCCAGCCCGCACGTGCCGAAGCTGTGCTCGGTGGCAAGAGTGCAGGTTGTCCGATCCATCGGGGGAATGTCGGGGACGGCCAACGGCTTGTCCAGCCCAGACCCTGTGCCCGTCGCCGCTCCGTGACATAGGTCAGTTGCCACAATATGTACTCAGTGACGAAGGCCGCTGGCATGTCACCACTCAGGATGAGGACAATCGAGAACCGATCCTCTCGAAGCAGCGGCAGCATCGCCGTCGCGGCTGCGATAGGTTGGGTAATCTGACCGACGCGATATGCCAGATCGAGTTCCTTCTAAGCCCGCGCGTCGAGCAGCGCGCGGCTATGAAGCCTCAAGCACGACCCGGAGCCCGCGCCTCTCCTCGCTGCGGGTCAGCGTGCTCGATCGCTACGAGTCAGCGGCCGCAGTCAGATCCCCCAAGTGACGACAGGGCCGTCAGGGGAGGTACTTGAAGACCTGGCCGGCCAATTCCGGCGGCAGGTCGGGAGAGATCAGGTGCAACGGCGCCGATTCGAGCGACCCGCTCGGCAGGATGCGGCTTTGAATCTTCGGCCAATAGGTCTGCTCCGGATCGACCGTGACGATGAATGCGGCCGGCCCGGGCGCGTTGAACAGGTCAAGAAACGGCTGGGTGCCGAAATTGTCGGCAGTGAGACGCATCACCGGGATGTCGTAGACCGGAAACAGCTTGTCCCAATCCGGCAATCCCAGCCCCGTGGCCCTGTCGCAGCCGAAATACTTGCCGTTGAAGTAGTTGCGCTGGGTCGTGCGGATGGATGCATAGCCGCTATCGTCGAAGATGAAGATCTTGAGATTGAGATTGTTCAGGGCAACCGTCCCAAGCTCCTGGAGATTTTGCGAGAAGCCGCCGTCGCCTTCGGTAAGAATAGTCCGGCGCTCGGGAAACGCCAGGGCCGCCCCGATGGCGCCGCTCAAACCGTAGCCCATGGAAGCGAGGCTCTTGTTGGTCACCATCCTCTGGTCGCCGCGCTGTTCGAACACATGCATCATCACGGTGAAGGCTCCACCGCTGCTGCACGGAATGATCACGTCGTCCGGGCCGACCCAGCCCGAGAGCCTGCTGACGAGCTCGTGGGGTGACACGAAGCCGGCCCCGGTGTGATTGACCTTCTCGACGTTCGGCAGGAGCTTGCGCACGTTGCGGCTAAACTCGACCCAGTCATTCCAGTTGCCGCTCGGCATCGTGGCGATCTCGGCCAGCACCGCGCCGGCATCGGCCACGATGCCCTTGAATATCCTGGGATGACCTTTGGTGAGCTCGGCAGCGTCGCAATCGACCTGCACGATCTTTCCTCCCGCCACGAAACTCTGCCAGTTGAAGCCAGTCTGCTGCAGCCCCAAGCGCGTGCCCAGCGCAATAACCAGGTCAGCCTGGTTGATCAGCACATTGCTCGAGCGCTGCCCCCACGTGTTGGGCCGGCCGAAATACATCGCATGGTCGCTCGGCATGCGATCCGCCCCATTCCACGTGGTCATCACCGGCATGCCGAGCGCGGCGAGGCCGGGGAGCGCGGCCTTGGCTGCCTTGCGGGAGACGCCGCCGCCCAGCAGCAGTACGGGTCGGCTCGATCCTGCGACGAGGCGACGAAGCTCATCACTGTCCGCGACGCTGAGCGCCGGCCGCCCGCCGTTCTGTGGTGAGGCAGTCTCACAGGCCAGTGTCGCCGGATCAACGTCCCGCGCCTGCACGTCGAGGCAGAATTCAAGGAAGACCGCACCGGGGCGGCCCGACCAGCTTTCGCCGACCCAGCCCAACAAGGTCGCGCGATCGACAGTGTCGGTGATCTGAACGGAGACCTTAGTAACGGGCCGCGCCATGTTGACGCCGTCGACTTCCTGGAGGCCGCGCTGGCGCAGCTTGCCATGGGACAGGTCGGCCGTCTTGACCTGGCCGCCGACCACCAACAGCTCGCGGCTCTCCAGGTGCGCTCCCGCAATGCCCGTCAGGGCGTTGGTCAGGCCGGGACCGGCGGTAACGAGGACGAACGCCTTGCCCTTGCCGTTGTTGACCTCGTTGAAATACTCCGCCGCGATGGTAGCGCCGACCTCGTGAACGAAGCCGATACAAGTCATGCAATTGTCGGCACTGTTGATCAAATGCATGATGTTGCCGCCGGGCACGAAGAAGCAGTGTGTGTATCCCGCCTCGACCAGCCAGCTGAGAACGACGTCGCTATATTTCACCGTTTACCCCTGCTCTTAGGTTCGTCCGAATACCGATTCCCTCGGCCGTGCCACTGCCTCGGCGTGGCTATCCTGTCTTGCGCGCAAAGATCGACATAGCGGATCCGTTTTCGTGCGCCGGATCGACGTGATTGAGTTCGATGTACGAAAAGCCCAACTCCCGCAGGACCAACAGAATGTCGTCTCCATGCAGCCAGCGGTGCCCATCGCGCAAGCCGCCGCAGAAGGCCGGATCGCGTTCGGCCGACAGGTAGCTTCTGCGGCGCGAGCGCACCTGCACGGACCCGAAAGCCTCGACATCGAACTGGAGTTCGCCTGCTTCTGTCGCGGCATCGTCCAGGAAATGAGTCCAAAGATAGACCGAGTTCGTGTGACGCGCCATGAGCTCGAGCAGCTCCAGCGGATTGATCATGTGGTAGAGGACGCCGCACGCCACAATCAGGTCGTAGTTGCGGTCGGTGGTGCGCAGCCATTTCACGAAGTCACCGAGATAGAAGGAAACGTTGCTAAACTTCAGAATCTCTTTCGCCACAAGACAGCGCACGAATGCGCCCTTGTTGGCTTCAATGGCGTCGACGGTTGCGCCAGCGCGATCCAGCATGTAACTGTGGCTGCCCTCCAGCGGACCGAGTTCGAGCACATGCTTTCCTGCGACGCCGCCAGACATGGCGATCGCCCACTGAATGCGCGGATCGGAATAGGCCTGCATAGCGCCCGCAGACAGATTTAGCTCCGGCGGGAAAGCGCTCAGCCAGCCCTCTAGCAGGTCGATAGCATTCTGATGGCTGGGAGCCTTGCTGACGTAATGATCGAACACGTCGTCGTCGTCCGATGCCGGAGCTGGCCTTACGATCATCGTGCTGCACTGGTCAAAGAGGTCCTTCAATATCGTAATAGTCCCGTATGAGGTTAGCATATTTCCCCTGCGGCGCGGAGGACGGCGACGGCGGCATGGCTGCCGGATCGATCGACAGAAGGCCCGCGAGAACGGCCTCGGGATCGTCGAGATGTTCCAGTGGCAGGAGCTTGCCCCAGGACAGAGCACGCAGTCGTTCGGCAGGCGCCCCGAGATCGAACGTCACTGGAAACAGACCAGCCTCGAGCGCTGCTGACAGGGTGTAGGAATGGGTTTCGGGCCAGACCGCCGGAAACCAAGCCACGTTGCATCGGTAGGCGCCCAGCACATTCGCTACGTCGCCGTCCCAGTAGCGACCGGTGATCGTTACGTTCGGCAGCAACCGTAGTTGATCGTCGACATCCGTATAGCCGACGACGACGAAATTGATCGGTGCGTGTTCTCGCCACGCCAGCCGAGCGCAGCGCAATAATAGCGACGAGCCCTTGTGCGTCAAAAGTGCCCCCAGAACGGCGACCCGGCGATTGCCGGAGTTGGGCTCACAATCCTCCATGGCGGCTGGCATGGCGCCCCCCTCGGATGGGTGCGCCCGAACAGCAACACGCAGTCCGGGATGATAGCGGTGCATCCGGCGCGCTACGTCCTCGCTCGGAACAAAGACCTTGCGAGCCGCCCTTAACATGCCCGCAAAGTGCTCGCGCCATTGGTCGATCGATACCCCCCCAAAGTCGGTACCGTGGGCGGCAATACAGCGAGCGCAGGCCGCAGGACCCGGTTCGCCGCAGTAGCGAGCCGAATCGTCTACCAGATTAGTGCGCGGGCAGACCATGAAATAGTCATGAATAGTGACGTCATAGGGAATGCCGTGGTCGAGCGCCAGCTGGGCAAGCGCCCCTGGCGCTGCCGCGCCGGCACCCGCCAGGTGATGGATGTGAATGTGTCGAACACGCAAGGTCGACAGCAAAGCGGCCAGAATAGCGGACTCTTCGGGGAGCCGAAAATGTGCCGCATTAGGTAACAGAGCGAAGTGGCTGTCCGCAAGATGACACAGACCAGGAGTATCCTGGTCCCATTCAAGCCGCGCGCTCGGCACGCGCTGCCTACGCAGCATGCCCTGCAGCTCGCGCACGTGGCGAGCGACACCGCCGCCCTGCCGGCCGGTTACGAACAAAACCGATCCGCCGTCGGCGGAAGCGATGCGGCCGAGACGCGCAATGTCGAGCCTTACCCGGCTTGGACGCGCACAATCAGTCCTCACATGTTCCGCAATACGCTCCATGTAGTCAGAATGAAGGGCCAAAACCTTAGCGACCGCCTCGCGCTCACGTCCGGCCTTTTCGGTACCAAATGAAGCTCCACCGTAATGGCGAACGAATACGTTCGTCGCCAAAAGATTTCTCCAGCCGCGCTTTGCGGCGCGGCGACAGAAATCATTCTCTTCGCCGTAGCCCTTGCCGAAGCGCTCGAGATCGAAGACGCCAATATCGTCAATACACGTCCGGCTTACGAACATGCAAAAACCTACACCAGTTGGAACTTCGACCGCGACTCCGTCATTCTGCATCGCCGCCACTCGATCGAGTTCGGCATCGGGAATCTCGAGCTGCTCGTGGTTGTTGGCGAGCGTGCGGGGGTAGCTGCAGATGGTCCCGTTGTTCGAAAGAGGCGTTACCGTCGCCACGTTAGGAGCGCTGAAGGCGACCGACAACAACCGGTCGAGCCAATCGTTATGCACCTCGGCATCAGAGTTTAGGAGCACGACGTGCCGTTCAGGATGCAACAGCAAACCTCGGTTGGCCGAGGCCACGAAGCCGAGGTTTTGCTCGTTTTTCAGCAGCGTAAATAGACCACGCGCCGCCAACTCGTCGAGACGCGTGCGCAAACCGGCGTCCGGGCCGCAGTCGTCGATGACCACCAGCTCGTAGGCGCAGCGCTGTGGGGCGCGCAGGACTGAGTGCAAGCAGGCAAGCGTCAACGGCGAATTGCCATAGACGGGCACAATGACGTCCACGATCGGGCTTTGGGCCCCGGCCCTCGGCGCCAACGCTGACCATGCCGAGTCCCCAGGCGCCTCTGAGAGCGGCATCACAGGACGGCGCGGGGCGAATCCCGCCACTTTGCCCTCGATCACGTAGTGCAGCACGGGCGGCAGATGGGCCGGGATGGCCGCGCTATGCTTCGAACAATAGTAGGCCGAATCAAAGAGATGCGAGGGGTTGCGGCCCTCCCAAAGACCCCAAGAGAGGAAATGATCCAATGGGTCGATGCCGGAGGGCAGGTCCGGATATTGCGCCACATATTCTTTCGCGTTGAACAGATCACTCCTGAGCAGATGCTCGAGTCGACGTACTAGGTCGCAGGGGTAACGATCTTCGTATCGACCTGCGCTGGCATAGTGCGCCAAGGGATTGACGCCACTCGCCGCAACGTCGGAATTCTCCGCCAGGTAGTATGCCGTATGAAAATAGCGTGACGGATTGCGTCCTTCGGCTGTGCCTATCCTGAGGTAGTGGTCAATTGGATCGAAGCCTGAGGTAGCGACATCCGGATACGTATCCATGTAAAACCGTGCATCGAAGAACTTCTCGATCGCGAACGCGGGGATTGCATGGACCGCCATCTTCGCGGGCCCTTCATTGCGGTCGCCAGATACTAGGAACGACAAGACATTACTGCGGCGGATGAACTCTTTCATCTCGGCGCGAGCCGTTGCGAAGCGCCCTCGATGCCGGCCATGGCGTCTGAAATCTTCGGCCGTGGTCAATGAGCGATCGATCTCCTCAGAATATCGTCTCTTGTAGTAGATAGAATCGAAGTCAGGCGTCACATTGCGGCCTTCCTCCAGACCGAATTGCAGGTAATGGAGGAAAGGATCTATCCCCACTGCTCGGACATCGGTATTGGTTCGAAGATAGAAATCGCTGTCGAAGATCCTCGTGCGCCGAAGGATCAATTCGACTAACCTCGGAGTGCGCCTCACTCCTGCCCACGCGAGCCAACTCGCAAAGCGCGCGGCGACACGGCTCCAGATAGATGAGCTTCTGAGCAGCTGGTCCCGCCTGCTATGCTCATCGTACATCATTTCTCGCCCCATCGTGACAGACCATCTTCAGGTATATAATAGCAATTGCAGCCCCTCTCGACCCCGACAGGCTAGGCACGCGGTCTCCAGTTTGACAGGCGATGGAGATATCTGTGTTATTTGATGTCGAGTCCGATGTCGGGGATATGATTTGCTGTTATTTGGCGCCAGATTCTGGGTCCGGTACCCCAATGTTGCGCGTCACCTGCGGAGCTGAGGAATTGGCCGCCCTTGAAGCTAATGAGGATCGCCCCTCTTTAGTGGCAGCGGGACGTCATTCGACCGGCCGTTGTGGTTTCAGAATCACCCCAGAGATCGTGCCCAACCTAGCGCAGCGACCAGTTTTGGAGCTTCGCGAAGTGCAGTCTGGCCTGTCCATATACCGTCGCAGGCCGAAGGAAAATATCGTCGATCATGGCCTACTGCGAGTCGATCTACGTCACCGTCGCGACAAGAAACTAGACGCCTATCTTGACGGGCATTTCCAACTGGCATTCGCAGGCGTCGATCGCTGGGGATTGGAAACTACGTTGCAGGTTTTCCATCTAAAATCGACGCGCTCAATCTGCATTAGCGGACGGCTCATGTACAAGGATCTTGAATATCTGGCGGGAGATGCCTTCAAGAAAGTTTGCGTGCTGCAAGACCCATTTGTCGAATTGGCCGAGACGATCCTGTCGCTGCAAGAAGTTCGATCCGAAGAGAATGTGGATCTGAGAGAACAGCTTATGTTCGATGCGGCTCAGGAGTATTTTTCGTTCATTGACCTGTCCGATGCGGAATCTCTTGCACGCTCGCTATCGAGATTACCTGAGCCCATCGAGGCGATCCTCGCAAATCCCACTACGCGGATGCTAGCCTCGCGCAGCTTCGACCAAACTCCCAACCTCAGCTATATTTCCACATCTCTCCAAACGCTGTCGTCCTTTGAGATAGTGGGGATTCGCGAGCGCCCCTTGTCTTATCTCGCGCCACTTGCCGAACTCTTGCAACGGCCGATAGAGGAAATCCCACATGAAGTCCCCGCTGATTCGGTGATCGAACTTGCCGACGGACTTCGCTCTAGGAGGCACGCTTCCCGCATGTTGGACATGGACTTAGCCGTCTACGACACAGTGCGTGACGCGGTAGGCTCGCAGTTCTGAGGGCCGCTACGTTGCGCACCATTGCTCCTACTCTTGGCGAAACTACGGACAGCAAAATTGCGCCAGGGGGTGGGACCGATGAGCCTTCCGGCTTCGGACAACCCGCACCGCGCCTGCCCTTTCTGCGCCGCCTGCAGGCGCGCTTACGTCAGCCTTTCCGGGACGGACCCCGGGCAGAGCCGAACTCGCAGCGACGGTGGTACTTTCATTGGACATCGGTAAGTTTCCTTATCTGCGTGGCTATTCCGTCTATTGTCCTCGCTATTTACTTTGTCTTCATCGCTTCCGCTCAATACGTCGTAGAAACTCGCTTTATCGTGCGATCTCCGGAAGTGGGTTCCAATACTGCGGACTCCATCAGCTCGGTAATGGCCACTGTTAGTTCCGCCCTTAGCTTTTCCCCAAACGCGCAAAACGCGCATGTTGTCGCTCAGTACATTAGGAGCCGCGCTGCGATCGATGACGCGGAACAGATCTTAAACGTGCGCGAGGTCTTTCGCCGCCCGGAAGCGGACTTTTGGGCCAAGCTTAAGGTAAAGGCGTCGAGTGAGGATCTGCTCGATTACTGGCGAGGCATGGTCCGAGTGTATGTCGACACCCCCTCAAGTATCATCAGCGTTCATGTGCATGCATTCCGCGCAGAAGACGCACTCGCACTTTCGCACGCGATTCTCAAGATTAGCGAGCGCCTAGTGAATCGAATTTCGGAGAAAGCGCGGGAGGACGTGATGCGATCTTCTGAGGAAGACGTTCGCCGTGCTTACGCAACAATGCGCAGCAACCTGCAGGACATCCAGGGTGCCCGAAACGCCGAGGGTACCCTCGATCCGATCAAGACGGCCGAGGACACTGCGAAACTCCTCATGCAGCTGATGGCTGAGAAAGCCAGAATCGATGCCGATCTACACTTCGCCAAGTATGCACTTGATAAGAACGCACCGACCGTTCGGCAACTCGAGGTACGCGCCAAAATCATCGACGACCAGGTGGCTCAATTGAAATCCACGCTGGCTGGACGAGAGTTGGATCGCAACGTCGCAGCTGCGCTACGCCGTTTCGAGGAACTAGAGATCCAACGCGTTCTAGCCGATAAGATGCTCACCTTTGCCGAGCAGGGATTGGAGCGTGCGCGCTTGCGCGCCGAGCGCCAGAACCTGTATTTCATGGTGTTTGTTCAGCCAATCTCGCCGCAGGATCCGACCCGGCCGCTTCGGGTTACCTATTCGCTCCTGATGCCGTTGGGTTGCCTAGTGCTGTGGGCGATGTTCGCGCTCATTTGGGCGGCTGTCGAAGACCACCGAATTTAATAAGTGCTTGCCACTTCACTTTATAGGAGAAGTATCGACCTATCTATTAGCAGCCGAGTGAGCGGTGATTTTCACAGGAACGCGAGGATCGATGCTAGATGTGCCGCATTCGTCCGATTCAGATATGAACGTAGCGAGCTCACGCCATATGGTTCCGCGCGAGTACGAGCATCGCAGTCACCACGCCAAACGCCGTTAGGGAACCAACGAACACGACCACGATGCTTAGAATACGCCGTGGATAACGCGCTTCTTCAGGAAGCGAAGGATATACAAAGGTCTGCAGATACAGCAAACGTCGCTCCGCCGATACATGCGCTAGCTGGAAAGTTGCAGCCGCCGTGGCGTACTGCCTTTCTGCAATTTTCTTTTCAAGATCCAGCTCTGAGAACTTGGTCATCGCTTGAGACAAAACTCCAGCTGACGAACCGTATGGGGCGCTAGTGGTTAGTTGTGCTTGTAGCGTCTTTATCTGCTCTTCGATCGCGGCCACTTTCGCGCGCAAGGCACGCATTTGTGGTGCGTCTGGCCGAACGGCTCTTGTTAGGCCGTCGTAGTCATGCTGCAACTTCAATTGCTCTGACTTAAGCCCGGTGATCAACTCCATGACCGAACGGCTGGCTTGGCCAGCGTCGAGTATCCCCTCGGTATTGCGAGCCTTCTCCAGAGCAATAGTGATCTCACCCAGACGGCGAGTGGCTCGCTCGAGTTCGTGCCGTGAAGAGGTGATGTTGTCCGCAAGCATGCGCTGGTTGAGGTTGTTAACCAACTCCTCGCTAAATTGCAGAACTGATTTCGAGATCTCGTATGCATCCTTAGCCGAGAAGGCACGAACGGAAACCGACACAAGCCCACCAGGCAACTGTACGGACACGGCAACGCGACTTTTCCAGTAATCAACAAGTTCTTCGAACGGCTCCTTGGGGGCGAATCGCGCTATCCAGTCGATGTCAGATGAACCGAAAAGTTGGCGAAGATTCAACTCAGCCTGAAGTCGTTCGACAATCGCCGGACTCTCGATATAGCTCATCAGGAGCTGTGTATCCTGGATGACGTTTGTGGCCGGCAATCCCGTTACCACCTCGATCCCGTCGGCTCGTAGGTTCGAACCTCCCTGAACGATGAACTTCGTCTCGGCGACATATTGAGGCGAGGCTAGAAATCCGAAATAAGTTACCGACACAATGTTGGGCCCGACCACCAGGCCGAAAAGAGCTAGCAGTTGTAGGATGGCGATGGTCCGAGCGCCCCGACGGCGTGACAGCGCTCCGACGTCGAACATCCGCCGACGCCTCGACGACAGACGTGATAGGCGAACCGCCTCACCGAGCACCACGCTAACACGGCGGGCCTTTTCGAGCGCGGGCGGCTTGGAGGTGTTCACGGCGGTCATGGACTATCCAATAAGTCGCCCGTGATACTAGCGGTTCAACCGGTTGTAGACCTCGATAGCATCATCTACGGCGTTGAACATTAACAGGTTTCCATCCACCACGACTGCCGCCCTGTCGCAGTACTGTCGGATGGTCTCTGCAGAATGTGACGCCATGATCAAATCGGCATTCTTGCGGCGCTCAGCGAAAGCATCTTCGCAGCGTTTCTGGAAGCGAGCATCGCCCACGGCGATCGTCTCGTCGACAAGGTAGCATTCAAACTCGATCGCCATCGACAGAGCATATGCAAGTCTCATCTGCATGCCGGTCGAGTAAGTCTCGACCGGGGTATCCAGATAGTCGCCCAGCTCTGAAAAGTCCTCCACGAAGTTGGATACGTAGCGCAGATCGGCTCCGTACGCTCGCGCAACGAACTTCAAGTTGTCGCGACCCGTCATTAGCGGATGAAATCCGCCAGTGAAGCCTAGGGGCCAAGAGACCCTACTCGTTCGGAGCACGTGTCCCGAATTGGGGAGCTCCGTTCCTGCAGCTAGCCGAAGCAAAGTCGACTTGCCGGCGCCATTCACGCCAAAAAGGCCGTAGGAATAGCCATTTTCAAAAACCATCGACACATGGTTAAGCACGATCTTTACGCGCCCTTTTGGCCGATAGAACTTCAGGACTTCCCGGAACTGTATCATACTCGCGCGCGATGTTCTCGAAAAATTCTAGCACTTACCCCAGCCGCGGTCGAGGGATGAGGTCCAGGAACGGCGATATGTTGCGCAATCAGCTTCACGTTCTTCTTGCAATCATGTTGCGCAATATACGGACGCGTTTCTTTGGTACCGGACTGGGCTACATTATTTCCATCGGCTGGCCACTCGCCCATGTTGGCATCATCCTGCTGCTAAATGCGTTCGTCGACCGTGCCGCGCCTTATGGCGAGAGCTTGGTCATGTTTTACGTGAGCGGCCTCATACCGTTCATGGCGTTCAATTATATGGCACGCTTTATCATGTATGCAGTGGTTCAGTCACGCGCGCTGCTATCCTTTCCCGCAGTGAAGGTCACCGACCTATTATTCGGCGCCGCTTTATTGGAAGTGGTCGCATCATCTTGGTCTGCGGCCATACTCGCCCTCATTCTAATCGCGTTCGGCTTTGATGTTGTCCCGACGGACGTACCGCAGGCAGCGGCCGCACTCGGGTCGACATTTCTGCTGGGATTTGGCTACGGAATTCTAAGCGGCCTGATCGGCCTTGCGTTTCCCGCATGGATTACGGGAAGCGTCTTGGTGACGATCATCCTGTATCTGATGTCAGGAATTTTCTTCGTTTTCGACACTCTCCCAGGCCCGGTCCGGTTTTATCTGGGACTTAACCCATTGCTGCACGACGTCTTGTGGATGCGTGCAGCGTACTACGAAGGATACGGACAGGACTTAAACAAGGAATATGCAGTGATCTGCGGCGTAGTCCTTTTATTCTTGGGCCTTGGAATTGAGCGGCTCGTTCGCGGCCGCTTCTTGATGCTTAAATGAGGCACGCACAAAATGGCTATCGAATATGCAAGGGCCAAATCTTTATGCAGCGTACCTTCTCGGCCGCCACTCGCATTCTTGATTAAGCCGGGTAAGAAGCGCGATGCGACACAGTCTGAAAAATTTGAAGCGCGACGGTCCAATTAACTGGCGAGCTTCTTCGGACGATGCTGAGATCATCTTCGTCATTGGGCGGCTACGACCCAGCACTCTTCTAATCGAGCTTGCCCCGCTGAAAGGCCAGTTAGCCGCCTCAATTTCCTTCGATTGCGGCACCGGCGACTGGAGTGAAACGCTTGGCTTGCCGTATGCTCAAGCTAGAGGCTATCTCTTTGACCTTAATGCACTACCTCGAATCGAGCAGATCAAGATACGGCCGATGACGAGAGAGCCCTTCCGTTATCACGCGAAGTCGTTTTATCACTCTTGGTTTGTCGAGCGATATCTTCGTCGCCAGACGATAAGGGCGGCGAGGAGCGGCCGTACCGTGCCCTCCTTCTTGTTGGTGACGCCTCATGTAGGAACCAGGCCGTTCGCCATCACAACTTGGAAGACACGCGTGCACTTCGCCCACGTTACGAATCTCGCCCGCTCCACACAACGGTTGACGGTCCACCCTCTCACTACGCCGGCCCAAATCACGATCTCTCTAGTCGTTCCTGTTTACAACACCCCAATCTCGTTCCTTGACGATTTGATTAGGTCGGTGGATGCACAAGGCTGCGTAGGTGCAGAACTAGTGCTCTGCGATGACGGCTCGACCGACGCAGCGACGACGGCCTATCTAAAGCGACTGGCCAACCCGGCGGTAACCGTGGTGTTTCATGCCACCAATACCGGCATTGCTTCCGCCACCAACCGCGGAATCGCGGCCGCACGTGGGCGCTGGATTGCTCTCGTTGATCACGACGATGCACTGGCACCGTATGCATTACAGCGGGTACTTGATGCTATGAGGCAGTTTCCTGACGCCAAAATGTTCTACACTGACGAAGTCGTGACCGATGGCCGACTGCGGCCGGCGCACTACATCCTAAAGCCCGCCTTCGATCCTGTGCTTCTCACCGGGGTAAATTACCTCAACCATCTTTGCCTATACTTGCGCGACCGGCTAATGTCGCTTGGCTGCCTGCGTGATGGTTTTCAGGGATCTCAGGACTATGACCTAGTTCTGCGTTACACTAGAAGGCTGGCGCCTGAGGAAATCGTGCACGTGCCCTACCCCGCCTATCTATGGCGGCGCACCAAGGGGGCGTATTCAGCGCGTTTTCTCAGCCATGCGACCGCGAGTGCGCGGCGTGCGCTTATTGACCATTTCGCTTCATCGGTTGGGCCCATCTCGATCGAGGATGCGCTCGGTTCACCGTTGCATCGTCCCCGCCTTGATCACGAACTCAAGTCGTGGCCCCCTCTCGCTGTTGTGATTCCGAGCAAGGATGCCTTGCCGTTGATTTCCCAGATCTTGACAGACTTGCGCGATCGGACCGACTACCCGGATCTGCAGATCATCGTTGCCGACAATGGAACCACCGATACAGCTGTCTTGGACTTCTACCAGTCGTTCTCCCAGAGCCATCCGCGCTTTCGCGTCCTGCGTGAGGAGCATGCGTTCAATTTTTCTCGTCAGGTCAACAGAGGTGTTCGGCACGCCGGAAACCGGCACGTACTCATTCTCAACAACGACGTTAAGGTCACCTCGGCGGATTGGCTAAAAGAGATGGTCTCGTGCCTACGGCTTCCCGGCGCGGGAATCGTCGGCGCAATGTTGCTCTACCCCGATCAAAGCATCCAGCATGCCGGTGTCATTGTAGGGTTCGGTGGTTACGCCGGGCATTGGTTTGAGCGGAAGTCGCAAGATTTCCCAGGGCCTTTCGGACGGCTGAAGGTCCGCCAATGCGTCTCCGCCGTCACGGCCGCCTGCATGCTGGTGTCGCGACAATGCATAGAAAAGGTGGGCGAACTCGATGAAATGGCGTTTGCTGTTGCCTATAACGATGTTGATTTCTGCCTGCGGGCAATCGCCGCGCAATTTCGCGTTATCTGGACTCCTTTCGCCCGGCTCGAACACGTCGGCTCGGCCACTCGAGGTAGCGACGAGACCTCAGCAAACCGCAAGCGTTTTGGGCGCGAGAAGCTGGCACTAGAGGCACGGCATGCCACGTCCCGGTTTGAGGATCCGGCGATCAACCCATGGTACAGCCGGGACCGGGCGGATCCTGTTTTATTGTTGTCGGATCGCCTGCCCGGCCCGCGTTCGGGCCGTTTGACGGAAACACCTGTTCATGACTGACAACGCCATGCCTTCGGCGCATCATCCCTTCTTCATAATCAGCCCGCCTTACACCAGGACTTCTGCAGGCATCGTGGCGCTGCATATTCTTTGTCATCAGCTGAATAGCTCCGGAGAAAACGCGTTTATCGTCCACCACCCACCGCAAGTGGAAGATGGCAATTTGGCTACGCGTTTGCAGTATTGCGGCGAATTCCCGGGCGGGCTAAACGCGCCTCTCATCACTCAGAACGCATTGGACTACTATAATCATCGAAAGATCTTTCCTATCGTGATTTATCCTGAGATATTCGACAATCCTTTCAACGTCCCTTTTTTCGCACGCTACTTATTGAATTACCCAGGGCTTTTGGGACGCCCTCCCTCCCAAGTAGCTCAGTACACATTCGCGTATAGTCGAAGGGTCGCCACCGAGGGGGGCGTTGCGGACGTATTATATATACCCACGAGCGATCTCGCTTTTTGGAACGCTGAGGGCGCAAGCCCTGTGCGTAGCGGTACATGCTACTACGCCGGCAAGCTGCAAGCGATTTTCGGTAAGCGACCTGATCGCGTTCCCGACGGCAGCATCGAGATCCCGCGTGACCTGAGCATGAGTCGTGAACAAATTCGGCAACTATTCTGGGCGAAGGAAGCGTTCTATTGCTACGAGGACACCGCCCTGGCTACTGAAGCCATGCTCTGCGGGTGCCCCACGGTGTTCGTCGCGAATGAACACTTCGTAGGCATTCCGCTTGCTCACTCAGAGACCACAATGGACGGCGCTTGCCTGATAGACGAACTCGGGGGATTGGATCGCGCCCGACGGACGGTGGGCAAGTGTCGGCAGCACATTTCCGAGGCAATAGAGGCGATTCCCAGACGCGTGCGTGAAATCGCTACTCGCTTGCGAGCCCTAGCGGTGGACGAAGCCTTCGTCCGACCATTTGCGTATCCCTATGAACCGCGTCTGGTACTATTTGATGCTAACCAACCCGCGCCTCTGGAAGCGACTCGTCATTCTCGATGGCTTAGCGCGTTCAGTCGGGTTTTGTGCAGGGCGTCCCGCTGATGCTGCCGAAGTTCAGCTCCGAGGCACAACAAGAGCCAACGACACCTGATGGAACAGGCTCAGGCGGCGGCACCACTAATCCTCTCCTCACCATCTTTGTTCCTAGTTATCGACGGTCGCGGCGCGCGCGGGCGCTACTGTCCCACTTGCTCCCGCTTGTCGAGGAGTTCGATGGCGCCATCGAACTGATCGTCTCGATTAACCCCCCTTCTGAGCCGGTGGCCGAACCATGCCAGCTCACGCGCGCCTTTGACGGCCTCAACTCGCGTTTCCTGCGCCTGCTCGTACAACCAGCGCACCTGGAAACTGCAGAGCAGCACATTTTCCAAGGCCTTCGAGCTTGTCGCGGCGAGTATGTTCTATTTCACGGAGACGACGATCTCACAGTTTTGCCCACGCTGCGCTCGCTGGTGTACATGCTGCATAATCGCCGACATGACTGCGTAGCCTTCACATCGATCATGATTGGCGAGGACAACCGGAACACTGGTGGCGCGTTACCGAAAATGACTGCGGCCGCGGTCGACGTACCGTTCGTGACGGGCGGGCTGGCACTGGGCTTTATGTGCTGCTTAGCGGGAATCAGCAACATCGTGCAACGGCGCGAGCCCTTGCTCCTGTGCGACATTGGGGACCTGTTCGTGCTTGAGCCAATCTACGCGCACGTGACGTGGCGCCTCAAGGCGTTCCACGACTGCAGGCTCACAATCGTCAACCGTCCACTGGTACAGTATCGAAGCGACACTGGCGAAACGCTTGCACTGCGGTTCCGTGAACTCGCCACAGCGCGAGGAGTTGGAGATTTCCATTTCTGGGGAATTGGTCTAATCCGCCATCTCGATTTCCTACTCCGCAATAGGGTGTTGAACGTCGAGAATATTAAGACGGCGTTTGACTTCAGGCGGGACGGTTCAAACTTCCGTCTTATGGACAACATCGTTCGGACCGTAGAAGCACAAGTTCGCCTTGGCGCCACATCCGGTGCCCCGCGAAATCGATTGACGAGCGACCAACTGAGCACCGCCGCTGACTGGATCCTCAAGATCGACCCATCGTACTTTGAACCGGTGCAATCGATTCTGCTAATGACTAATGCCGCCGAACGGCAAGATGGCAGCCCAGATTTAGATGAGACGCACCGGCTGTTCAACGAGCAGATGCAACAGCGCGATGAGATGAACAAGTCGCTCGGTCTCGTCGGGTTTTATCGCTCGTATGCGATCTACAGCCATCTGCTTGGATTGATCGCCTTCGACGAACGGCACTTGCCTCAGTGCCAGGAAAGTCTCCGCATCGTCGATCTCGAGTCCTCGGGCGAAGGGCGACTCGCCATAAGATGGCCGCAGGGCGTTACGCCGGACCTCGATCTCACAATGGCAGAAATGCATCGACTCATCGACGATATTGTCGCCAAACGGCATCTGCGGCGAGAGAGTCATCCGTCGTGGATGCGCGACCTCGAGACACTCCTAGAAGGAACGAACGCCTCACTCAAATCGGAACTGGCAAGAGCGCGGGGGATTCTTGAAGATGCGGAATTCCTGATAGCGCTAGGTCGGCTGGAGCGTGAGACGACGCAAGTTCGGTGGTGGTTCGATAAGCTTACGGGCTTTAACCGGGAGTACTATCGCCGCACCTATGGAGTGCGGTGGCGGCCACTGCGCCATTTTCTCGACGTAGGATGGCGTGAAGGAAACGATCCCTCCGCAGCCTTTAGCACGAGGGGTTATTTGGCCGCCAATACGGACGTCGCTGAGGCCAAGATTAACCCCTTGGTTCACTTCGTAACCTATGGACGCAAAGAAAAACGCAAGGGATGGTATTGAAAGTTCTCGGTTACCGTCAGAACCCAAGTCGAAGCAGGACGATGGATTGCCCGAGAGAAGATGGGAAATCATAGGTTTCGACGGAGTACCCCAGGTGACGCGACCATTCTGCGATGGCCGACCGCTCGATGAACATGTTGAGGTGCGGTCGGGCGTTACGCCACTCGTCGCGAAGCATAGGCTCAAAAGTATCCCAATGTCGGCCGTATTCAAGAAACGAGAAGACGACGCAACCGCCAGGTCTGAGGCAACGCCGCGCGTCTTGCAGGTAGCAGACTGTCTCTTCGTGAAAGAGATGGGTGAAAAGACTGAAGGCGCACACTATGTCGATGGAGCCGGACGCGGCCGGAATGCTCAATTCAGAATGTAGTTCGAAGCGGAACGACCTAGGTGCCCCCTGACGTGCGTAGTCGATTAATTCATCCACCACATCCGTCCCTAGATACTCCACGCTTGGAAAGCGACGGCCTAACGCTTTGCTTAGACGGCCGCTACCGCATCCGAGGTCGACAAGGCTCGTGCGGTTGCTGAGGCCGGCGGCAACCAGAACGTCGACTTGCAGATCGCCCCCCTGCTCGGAATTCCCTCCGATAGCCAGCGACATCGCCTCATCGCGGGGATAGGCGCGCAGCAATGCACTAACATGGCGCCTGTAGTCGCGAACGTAGTGGGGCTGCGCTTCTCTTTGCAGGCTTCGCCATCGCATTTACGGATTGCTTTCAGTGGCACGCCGAATGACAGACAGACGGCTGGCGATCAATGTCAACTAAAGCCCTCGTGCTAACCTTAACACCCTAGATTAGCAGTCGCCCGCCACTGCTGACTATCAAGAAGGGCCTATTCAGCCAAGCCGGAGATGAAACGAACTAAGTGACAAGGCTGGATGGAAGTAGGGATCGTCATGAAGAACGTACTTCCATCGTCGCCGAAATTGAGCGAGTTCATGGCGATAGGTGATCTCCGGATTTCGCGTGCGGCCGCGACTCGCCGACTCGTGATGAACTAGCAGAGCGTCGCTGGCCAGCACGCTCTTCCAGCCGTATGCGGCAAGCCTGAGGCAAAGATCTATATCATTCAGATCGATGGGGAAGCTCGTTTCGTCGAAACCCGAAACGGCTTCGAATTTGGGGCGCGCGACGGCAAGACAAGCGCCAGTCACCGCCGATACTTCTCGTGTACAGCTCAAGCGTCCAAGATAGCCTGGGTCATCGTAATCTGCGCCTAAGTCGTTGTGGGCCACAACGCCGAACAACCCCAATACCAATCCGGCGTGCTGTACGCGCATCGAAGGGTACAGCAATTTGGCGCCTACCGCGCCGATGTCGGGTTGCGAAGCCCACTCAATCATCGTTTCTAACCAAGCCGGGTACAGCACGACCGTGTCGTTGTTGAGAAATACTAGCATCGAGGTTTTCGCTGCTTCGACCCCTCGATTGCAGAGCCGCGCAAAGTTAAACGGCCCCGGCGCGCGAATGATCTTGAAATGCTCCTTATTTGACCAGCACTTATAAAGTGCCTCGGTATCCGGTTCGGCGCTTCCATTATCCACGACAATGATCTCGAATGCGGGTCCGGTTGTCGTATTCAAGCTATCAAGGCAAGCCGATAGCAGTCTCGCCTTGTCTTTGCTCGGAATGATGATTGACACCGCTGGGTGGTCGCCGGAACGTTCTCTGATAGGTTTGGTGGCAAACGAATTCCCTTGCTTCGGAGTGCCGATATGCCCGCCCGGTGGCAGCTCATTGGTGGTAACCAGCAGCCGTGCTAGGTGTCGGACGGATGTCTGCGATAGTTTGCGCGCTCCTGCATCGCTTCCCGGCCATGAAATCAAGTCGCATGCCGGTGGTGCGGCGGCCTCCGCGACTATTGAGGCGTGATACCAAACCGCGCGACCGAGATAATTAGAGGTTCGCTGGTAGATGGGGCTCCAGTTCGGTTTTAGCTTAGGAGCCCAGTAGCGGCCGGCCGCGTCGATCGCATCCTCGTCGGCATATATCACATGCACGTCAGGGTGCTGAACTGTCTGGTGGGCGACGGCTGCAAACGCGTATGGCACAAGCATGTCGCCCGGCGCGAGTGCAATAAACCATTCGCGTCGCTGGGGATCAGCCAATGCCCGAGACGGCGTCGACAGAGGAGCAAAAGCTGCCCGCTTGCAGGCGACGAGATCCGAGACCTGCCGCGGAATCCATGAGCCCGCGTCTACCAAAAACGTCACGAACCATTCAGCATAAGTTTGCGCGACAAGCGATGAGAGCGTTTTCGCCAACCGTTCTGGGCTTGGCCTCCCAACCAAGCTCATCACAACATGCATAGATGGCCAATTTTGCGGCTCCAATCCTTCCGCATCCTTGGCATCCATCGGCCGTTCGTGCCTTGTCCGCCACGAGTGGTAATGAGTTACAGGGGTGCCATCTAGTGCATAACGCAAGACGGATCGCGCCGATCCGCACCGTCCGCCCAAATAGAGGCCGGCGGCCAACATTGTGCGCAGTGGTTCGTTAGAGACCGCCTTCGCCATGACGGTTAGAAGAGACGTTTCGGCAGCCTCCTCTATCTCGAAGCCGTGCTGCGGTAGCGTGTGTCCTGGAGATACCCATACCAGAGACCCACCACGAGGAGCGAAGCCATACCAACCGGCCCGCCCAAGTATTGGAGCCGGCATTAGCATGTCGACTAGCCCTTGATCGGTTTCAAACCTTAGGGCCGGGCGAACCACAGGGTCGAACAGGCTCGCACGATATGCAATCCTCCACCATCTCCCGCGCCGTAACTCGCGGTCAAACCTTAAGGGGATCCAACGGTGCCCCTCTTCGGCAGAGGCCTCGCTATGGCACAACGTAACGGCAACAGCGTTGCGCGCGGTCATTTCGCTCAATCCGTCCGTGGGAAGACCACGCTAGCCATGTTAGACAAGACGCGAAAACTGTGACGAGGAATAGTCCGATTTTGCCAACGCAATGAAGTGCTTACGCAAGATTTGGCTGAAGTTGCGGACAACGTCTTTTCTCTCACCCTTCGCACCACTAGCGGCCAGCTAATTCAAGCCTCGTTGCATTGTTGTCAAGCGCACCCTTGGCAGCGCAGTTGGAACACTGTTGGTTTGTGAACCAAATGTCTAGAGAGGATGAAGACAACACGCATTTATGAGCTGGACAAATGTTGCTTCTCAGAAACTTGTCTACCGTGAACCCGTGGCGTTCAGCATCGACGCGTGTAGAGAACGGCGACCTTACCGGCGAGCGAGGCCCATGGGGCCAAGTTATAGGCGGAATCCGTCGGCGGCGAATTGAAGGTTGAAAGCCACGTGCGCGGCCCGAAGATCAGAGAGATCAACGGGTCGCCGCTGACACCGCGATCACAGTCGCGCCCGCACCCACGAGCCCAAGCATGAGACTCCACACCTTTTGGAACTCGGTAATTGGCGCATTAGAAACAAAAAGGATGTCCTTGTTCCGAACCGGAAAGCGCCGTGCCATGAAGAATCCGTTTGGATCACGCATATTGACGCGATAAATCACTGGCACCTGGGAAAGCGGCCCGGGATCAGGGCGGGGCAACCGAAGTTGATCGTAGTCCTCAGGCCGCTCGTAGCGAATAACGAAGACACCAGCAGGATCAGCGCGCGAATCGGAAAGGCCGCCAGCACGAGCGATAGCCTGATCCAAGGTGATGCCGATAGCGTCAAACGGGATCACGGAATTCTGTCCCGTCGCGCCGGCCGCTGTGAAGGTCTGAGGCTCGCGAGCGACACTGACGACATCGCCTGGCCTTACGTAGACATTCTCGGCCGGATCAGTGAGCATCGCTTGCATCGGAATACGGACAGCATGACCATCGCGGACGAGCGTCACGAAGGTCTCGTGTGCTGGTGCTCGCGTACCGCCGGCCGTCGCAACCACATCAAGAATGCGGTCGCCTCGTGTCGTCAACGGGACCCGGGCCCCGCCCGTCACTTCACCAACGACGGTGACCGTGTTGGCAATATTCTTGGTCACAGTCACCAGGACCTGCGGCTCAATTGCCTTGCCTTGCAGGGCTCCGACTATCGCCTGCTCGACCTGTTGCGGGTTCCGGCCAATGACCCGGACGCGGCCCGCATAGGGCACAGTAATGGCGCCGTCCGGGCCGACCACCTGTTCAGGTATGAGTGTTGAACGCGAACCTGGCCCGATTCTGTCGTTGGCTGCGGCAGAAAACAAACCGCCGGCAGCAGCCTCCCAGATCACGACTTGTACGTAGTCGCCAACTCCAATCATTTGGGCGGAGACAGGGCGCTGCTGACCAAACGTCCCTTGCATCGAGACGGCCGTCCATTTTTCCATGGTTGCAACAACGTGTTGGTCGACATCCACGAGTGCAAACCTGGTCCCTCCGGCTTGGGTCGGTTTGGACGCGGCTACGATTTCGGAAGTGCTCGGACCGGATCCAGGCAGGTCCGAGCATGCGGCGAGCCAACCCACTGAGAGCAAAATCAAAGCTCTTCGTAAAGGATCGGTATTTCGTAGCAAAGCGTTCACAGGCAGACGTTAGGCGAATCTCTGAGAACTTCCTAGCGTGGTATTCCACGCGACATGATAGCCGGGCCGCACATTGGCATCGGACAGCTAAGGCTCATAATTGGCCTATTTTCCTTGTTTCGAGAGCTAGTTTCATCCAAACTGACCTGCTCCCCTGAAACTCTCACGTAGTAGGGTTGGGTCCGTTCGGGGAGAACGGACATGAAGCGGAAGCGATTTAGCGAAGAGCAGATCATCGAGATCCTGCGGCTGCACAGTGCGGGGGCGAAGCCGGCCGACCTGTGCCGACAGCACGGGATCAGCGAGACGACGCTGTACAACTGGCGAAGCCGGTACGGCGGGCTTCAGGTCTCGGACGCCAAGCGGCTGCGATCACTGGAAGACGAGAACCGGAAGCTGAAGAAGCTGTTGGCCGAGGCCCACCTGGACCTCGCGGCGCTGAAGGATATCGCCTCGGGAAAGTTCTGAGGCCTGCGGCCAGGCGGCGGGCGGTGGACCACGTGCAGCGTGTCCATGGGTTGAGCCAGCGCCGGGCCTGCGGGCTGATCGGGATGGACGTTAGCAGCTGCCGGTATCGTTCTCGGCGAGGCGACGACGGCGCCTTGCGGGAGCGCCTGCGCGCCCTGGCGACGCTGCGCCGGCGCTTCGGCTACCGGCGTCTGGGCTGGCTGTTGGAGCGGGAGGGCACGAAGGTGAACCTGAAGAAGGTCTACCGGCTGTACCGGGAGGAAGGGCTGGCGGTGAGACGTCGGCGCGGAAGACGCCGGGCCATTGGTACTCGCGCTCCAATCGTGGTGCCGCAGGAACTGAACCAGCGCTGGTCGCTCGACTTCGTCAGCGATCAGCTTGGCAACGGTCGTCGGTTCCGACTGCTCAACGTGCTCGACGACTTCAACAGCGAGTGCCTGGCAGCTGTACCGGACTTCTCGCTGTCCGGCTTGCGGGTGATCCGCGAGCTCGAGGCCATCATCGCCGGCCGCGGCAAGCCGGCGATGATCGTCTCGGATAACGGCACGGAGTTGACCAGTAACGCCGTGCTGCACTGGGCAGCCGACCAGGGCATCGAGTGGCATTACATCGCGCCAGGTAAGCCAAT
>SXGR01402622.1_pt1 | contig 33391 bp, 38 predicted proteins | sample 3174711 | NCBI WGS metagenome assembly SXGR01 (sample SAMN11356860, study PRJNA531348) | freshwater metagenome | isolation source: freshwater sample F1-60 | place: China: Fuxian Lake, Yuxi | collected 2017-12-25 | reverse complement strand
TCGACGCCACCGGCATCGTCCATGTGGCGGCCAAAGATATGGCCACCCAGAAAGAGCAGTCGATCCGGATCACGGCCTCGAGCGGCCTGAGCAAGGACGAGGTCGAAAAGCTCGTCAAGGATGCCCAGTCGCACACCGAGGACGACAAGAAGCGGCGCAAACTCGCAGAAGCCAAGAACCAAGCCGACAATCTGGTCTATCAAACAGAAAAAAACATCACGGAGTACGGCGACAATGTGACGGCGGAAGAAAAAACACAGATTCAAGACGCCGTCGCAGCGCTGAAAAAAGCGCTCGAAGGAACGGACGTCGACGCCATCGAGTCCGCGACGCAAACACTCACCACTGCCTCGCATAAACTGGCTGAAGCCATGTATAAGAAAGCCTCGGCAACGGCCGGCACTCAAAGCAAAGCGCCGGAGGGAGATGCCGCCGCGTCCGCCAAGACCGATGAAAAGGTCGTCGACGCAGAATTCGAAGAAGTGGACAAGGACAAGAAGTAGCCTACAATACATCTCAGACAGACCTGGGATCGCGTCATTGATGCGGCCTTGGCCTGTCTCTGTATCGTGAGTACCGGCATCCGTGAGCAAACGAGATTACTACGACATCCTCGGCGTCGAGAAAACCGTATCCGACGACGAACTCAAGAAGGCCTACCGGAAGATGGCCCGCCAGCACCACCCTGACTTGCACATCGGCGACCACCAGAAAAAGTCAGCCGAGGAAAAGTTCAAAGAAGTCAACGAAGCCTACGAAACTCTCAGCGACCAGGACAAACGGAAGCGGTACGACATGTTCGGACATGCCGGAGCGCACCAGGGTGCCGACGGATTCGATTTCAACCGCGGCGGGTTCGGCGATGCCTTCAACGATATCTTCGAAGATTTCTTCGGACAATCCCGTGGGGGAGGCCGGACAGAACGGGGCAGCGACCTTCAATACAATCTCGAGTTGTCGTTCGAAGAAGCCGTCTACGGCAAAGAGGCGAAGCTCAAGATTCCTCGTTGGGAAAGCTGCGTAGACTGCAACGGCACCGGAGCCAAATCGGCGTCAGCGATCAGAACCTGCCCCAGCTGCAAAGGAGCGGGACAGATTCGCTTTCAACAAGGCTTTTTCAGCGTCAGCCGGCCCTGCGGCCAATGTAACGGCGCCGGACAAATCGTGACGGACCCCTGTCCGGTCTGCCAAGGCCGCCAGCGCGTCTATAAAGAGCGGACGATCGCCGTCCACATTCCTGCCGGGATCGAAACCGGTATGAGGCTGAGGCTGTCCAACGAAGGCGAGCACGGCGCCAATTCTGGTCCTTCCGGAGACCTGTATGTGGCGATCACCGTCAAGCCCCATCCTATTTTTCAGCGGAAAGGCCTCGACATCCTGTGTGACGTGCCGATCAACCTCGTCACGGCCGTGCTCGGCGGAAAAGTGGAGGTTCCGACGCTCAAAGGCGATACCGTCATCAAGGTCCCACCGGGAACCCAGCAGGACAAAGTGCTCAAGATCAAAGGGCTTGGCATTCCCAGCCTCAAAGGCGGAGCCACCGGTGATCATCTGTACACGATCAAAATACAAATCCCCACCAAATTGACCGCCAGACAAAAAGAGCTGCTCACGGAATTCGCCAAGGAAGGCGGCATGTCGATGGAAGCCGACGGCGATGGTTTCTTCGACAAGATGAAGACGTTTTTTGAGTAGACTGGGACAGCCCATCCCTACCAGGATCCCCAGAGTTTCCCATGCCCGTCTTTTTCGTATCTCCTGACTGCATCGCTTCACCGGCCATCTCAATTACCGGCGATCTGCTGATCCATCTCCGGGATAGCCTCCGCATCGTCGTCGGCGAGATCGTCCTGTTCGGCGATGGAGCATGCCATCGGTACCGAGCCGAAATCACCGACGTATCCAAACGGGCCATCACCGGACGTATTCTCGAGTCGATCCAGACACCATCCCGCCAGACTCCCCGGCTGATCCTTGGCCAATCCCTGCTCAAGGGCGAAAAGATGGACTGGGTGATTCAGAAAGCTGTTGAACTGGGGGTGGATGAACTCGTGCCGGTCGAAAGCAGGCACAGCATTGTCCATCTCAGAGCCGACCGCATCGACGCTCAGTTAGCCAGATGGCAGCGCATCGCCCTGGAAGCGGCGCAGCAGTCCGAACAATGGTGCCTGCCGACAATCGCCCCGCCACAATCTCTTGCCGCACTTCTGAAAAGCCGCGGAGCCAACACCATGACACTCATGCTTGCCGAACGACTGGAAGGCAAGAGCTTGCAAACAGTCGAGCTGCCGCAAGATGTGACTGGTTCCGTGCTGATCTTGATCGGACCGGAGGGAGGCTGGAGCAAGGAAGAGATGCAGATGGCCGAACAGGCTGGCATAGAACAAGTGACCCTTGGCCCGCACATCTTACGAGCCGAAACAGCCGCCATCGCCACCATCAGCATTCTGCAATCCCGCCTCGGCATGCTGGGATAATCAAACCCGATAGTGTTTTGCCTAAATGCGGTAGGGACCGCTCACGATCGACGGACTTCAGGAAAATTTTGGATTGACAGAAATGCTCAGAACCCGCAATCTTAGCAGCGGTAACTATTCCAGAAACCTCATTGTGCATGGCGAGAGACACGACATGGCGCCCATTCACGAGCGATTAGCCTCCGGATGGTGGCAGAGATTGTCACTCATGGAGCAACTGGCCAATGTCGGCAGCGAGGTCGGGCGCGCCGCCCGATGGTATGGAAAGGACCAGCAGCGCTGTGAACAGCCGTTCATTCGGGCATTGGAATTGTTGGACCTGACGATCACGGATGACCGCTGGAGCGGTCGGCGAAAAGAATTGACCCATGCCCGCAAACTCCTCTGCGATGCCATGCAGGGCGGAACAGAGTACGGCAGCGATCTTGCCGCCCTAGACCGCTACTTCCTTCACTTTGCCGTGGCCGCGCGGGACGGACGATGATGGGTGGATGATGGGACATGCACAAAACAAAGCGTGACTCTCAACTTCCCCCCTCACGCACAACACAAGATCTGCGGTGACCTCGTGCTCGTGCTCTCACTGGCCTTCCGGTTTCCACTCACTCGCCAATTTCTTGGCCTTGGTAATTTGAGCCTCCGTCATCCCTTTGGCCAGGATATCACGCAGCATGGGCGCGGACTTATCTCCGTTCGTCGCGGCCAGGCTGATCCACATATAGGCCTGGACCTTATCTTTCGGCACTCCTTCTCCGTCATCGTACATAATCCCAAGTTTCGTTTGAGCAAGCGCCTCTTTTTGGTTTGCCAATAGACGGAACCATCCCAGAGCTTGCTGATAGTCCTTCGGACCGCCTTCTCCATTAAAATACAAGGTGCCCAGGCTGAACTGCGCCTTGGCCTGCCCCTGCGCCGCAGCTTTGGCATACCACTTCCTGGCTTGTGCATCGTCCTGCGGCACCCCTCGGCCCTTGTGATACAGCAATCCCACGTGATACTGCGCCAGGGCATCGCCCTGCTCCGCCAGCGGCTGCCACTCGCGCATGGCAGTGGCGTAATCTTCGCGGTCATGGGCAGTCATGCCAGCCTGAAAATCGGCCCATGCCGGCACGGCAAGACAGAAAATCGACAACACAAGGATACTCGTCAATCGGAAGGACATAGGCACCTCGCAAAAATGGCGCATTCTAAAAGAATCGCGCTGGGAGGTGCAAGGTCAACCACGAGGCAGTCATTTGTGTCAGCCTATCTGCTCCGGTACTTCTCAGACAGGTGTGTGACCGCTTGTTCGGCGTGTTTCGTCGCCACGTCCGCATGACCTGCTTTCCCATGCTCAATGGCCTGCTTGAGTTCCCTGATCCCTGCGTCCACATGTGGAGCCTCGCCGGCCTTCAGGGCAGACTGTAGCGCCGATTCCGCACTGGTCAGGAGCGCACTCACATGACCCTGTCGTCCATGGTCCACCGCCTCTGTGGCCAGCGTGATGGCCTCCTGGCGTTGCTGCTCCTCAGCACGCATCACATCACGCCTGGCCCCGCCCTCGCCAAATACCGGTTGCAACGGCAACACCGTAGCGGTGACGAGGACGAGCACGGAAGCGAGTGCGACAGCTCGTGGCATGGTATCTCGTAGCATTGAAATTCTCCCTTCCGCAATACAGTGTCAGGAACCATTGGTTTGGCCTAGACCAGAACCAGCCTGTCCCTCACTACAGCTTCTTTCTGATCTCTTTCCACTCCTTCGCCGTCTTCGCCTTGCGTGGGATCTCGCTTTGGGGCGGCTCCGGGACGATCACTGCGTCCATGCGCCGCTGAAGGAATGTCTCAGCAAATATCTTTGTTCGGCCAATCCCGGCCTTGATCGTATTCCAGCCCGATGCGCGGAGCTCATCAATCTTCGTTCCCAAGGCTTCGTTGCCTGGAGGAAGCACCAGAATGTAACCGGACGGAAACTGATGGGTCTTCAACCATGCTCGCGCCTGTGTACTTGCATGGAACCCATCCGACCCGGCAGGTGACAGGATATAAATGACCTTGTAATAGAACTGGGTGAGCCTCCCGATCTCTACTGCCGCATCGGGCATCGGCTTTTGCTCCGGCTTTCTCTGAAGATCGATGCCGGGAATCGGATCTTGTACCAGGACTTCATCGATCACTGCGGCCATTTCTATCGCCAGGATCGGATTGCGCCGTTCCCATACCACGAGATTTGCCTCTCCTGTCGTCGGTAAGATCCGCGTACTGACGCCGAGTCGAACCTGAATCGGCAGGACCCCCACTGTCTTTGTGCTGTAGGTAAACGATGCTCGACCATCCCCACCGGTTGTCGCCGTCACGGCGACCTTGCCATCGACGACTAATTCCAGCGGCTCTCCGCCTAACCCCACATTTTTCGATGCAGCATTGGCCTCAAGCTGAGCGTCAATGGCTACCGGCTGGCCTGGGATCGTAAGCGCATCCTTGACCTGAATGATGGCGGCAATCTTTTCCGCCGCCTCACAGAGGCGCGCCGATACAAATATGACGAGGAAAATAGAACAGAGGACTGAGACAATGCGGGAGCGAGTGGTCATGCGCTTCACAAACGACACGAATTATGCCTTCAACGCCGTCAACACCTCGTCAGCATGCCCATCGACTTTCACCTTGCGGAAAATCGCTTTGACTCTTCCCTCAGTATCAATGATGACTGTGCTGCGCTCGATGCCCCAATACTTCCGGCCGTACATGCTTTTCTCTTTATACACGCCATACGCCTTGGAGATTGCTGCATCCTCGTCGCTCAACAACGGAAACGGTAATCCGAACTTCTTGATAAATTTCTGGTGCGACTCATTCCCGTCGAGACTTACCCCCACAATCATGCCGCCTGCCCGCAAAATCTGCGATTCGACGTCACGAAAGTCGCAGGACTCCTTGGTGCAACCCGGCGTATCGTCTTTCGGATAGAAATACAGCACGATCTGCTTGCCCTTGAAACTCTTCAGCGTCACCGTTTTGCCATGCTGGTCCGGAATGGACAGTTCAGGTGCTGCTTGGCCCACTGCAATGTCTTTAGACATGTGTCGTTCCTTATTTTTGTCGCGGCATACCGCCGAAGTTGGGCCGTTCTGTTCCATAGGGACGGTCTTTCGTACGCTTCTTCGTATCAGGATCACCGTACGGCGCCAACGCGGGAGAATCCCAAATGATCTGGTCGCCGGGCGCCAAATTCGCCGCGTCGAGAAAATGCCGCCGCGCCACTTCCGCATCGCCGAGCGCGTTCAACGCCAGCGCAAAATTGTAATGGGCCTGACCGGATTGAGGCACGACGGCGACTGCCTGTTCAAAGTATTTCTTGGCGTCCTCGAACTGTTTCGTCTGATAGGCTTGCGTCCCCTGCTCCGTCAATACCACCGCCTGGGGTTTTGCATCGGTTTCAGCCAGCGACAGCGGGACCAGCGGTTTGCGCTTCGAGGAACAGGCGGTCGTTCCGACAAGCACCAGGATCATGCCGATGATCATGAGTTGTCTTATCTGCATTCCCATCACCATCGCCCGTTCCTCACTTTACCTGCTTCCGTGTTTCTTCTTCGAATGTTTTGCGATAGAGCACGTCCCACTCCGTACTTCCTTCAACGATGCCGCGAGAATAGGTAGCCAATTTGGCTCGAACCTTTTGATCGATCTCGCCTTCCTGGGCCAATTCGTCGGCCAGCACGCGCTTCACCGCTTTCAACACCCGCTCCTCGTCCCCGGTCACCTTCACGGCCGCATGGCGCTTGATCTCATTAAAAATGACGTGGGAGAGATGGCTGATCTTGTCTTCGCTCAACATACCACACCAGTAAGGGCTAAGGCGTGAGGCGTGAGGGGTGAGGCGCGTGAGAGTTGCCACACCTCAATACAGTGGCTTCTCACAGCGTTATAAAATGAGGCCCCGTTCACGGACCAGTTTCTGCTTCACCATCTGAAACATCTTCTGGTAATCGACCTGGCCCTGTTCGATCTGCTTTTCGTAGGCAGTGAGCAGCTGCCGCACTTCCGCATTCACCCGATCTTCCAGGGACAGCTCCTCCGTCATGACGCGATTCAGCGCATCGATGAATGCCTTACGGTCGCCGGTCAGATTGATGTGCCCCTCCTGCTCCAGACGTCCCGCCACAGTCTCGGCCATATGCCGTACACGTTCTTTCGACAAACGCACGATACCTACCCCTGCTCAACCGTGATCGTAGCGGCCTCCATGACCCGACGCAGTTGCGTCGCATCCCCGACGATCCGTCCAACCACATTCACCCGATCTGCAGGAACCGGATCGCTTCCCATGCTCATCGGCGTTCTTCCGAAAAAAATCGCCAGCACCTGACCGGCGCCCCAATAGGCAATATCGCCGACCTGCACTTTATTCGTCGCGGTTTCCCGATAATCGGTGACGCCTGGAATTTTGAAGTAGAACTCTTCCCCCCAGACATTGATCGGCGCCTGAACCGGCAGCGCCGCATACACCGCTGCCGCCGTTTTTGTCCCCTTCAGTTCCGCTTCGAGTCGAACTCCCCCGACCGTGATACGAATACGTTTCGGCAACTGGGTCATGGCATTGATACAAATCGTGAACCGAACATCGCGCCCACAGACAGCTAGCGCACGTGCGAACTCTAGCTTGTCTCCTGCGCGAAATCAAGGCTACAATCCCCGCCATGCTGACCTCTACCTTCACCTTCCTACAAGGAATCGGGCCCACGACCGAACGCCGATTCTGGCAAGAGGGATTGACTGACTGGCAGCGTTTCTTGAAACAACCCCGCATTGCCGGACTGTCTCCCGACAGAAAATCCCTGTACGATCGTGAACTCGCCCTCGCGCAATCGGAGTATGAGGCAGGCGATCTGCGCGCCCTTGCGTCGCGACTGCACAGACGCGATCATTGGCGCTTCTATGATACCTGCCGGTCCGGGCTTCTCTGCCTCGACATCGAAACCACCGGGCTGACACCTCATGACGGAGCGAACGCCGTGACCGTCGTTGGTCTCCATCGAAACGGACAGACAACCACTCTGGTTCAGGGAGACACGCTGACAACTAATCGACTGCAAGCCGAACTCGATCACTGTACGCTGCTTGTGACCTTCTTCGGCACCGTCTTTGATGTGCCCTTCCTACGCACTGCATTTCCTCAGCTCCGATTTGACATGCCCCACTTTGATCTCTGTCTGGCTGCGCGCCGTCTAGGGCTTCGTGGGGGGCTCAAACACCTCGAGCGAGAACTCGGCATCGAACGGGAATCTGCGCTGCGCGGCCTCGATGGCATGGACGCCGTGCGATTGTGGGCACAGTGGCGGCAGGGAGATCGCACCGCGCTCGATCATTTGCTGGCCTACAATGCCGCCGATACGGAAAACCTTGCGCCTCTCGCCTCGCTGATTTATAAGGAAATGATGCGGCGATTTGGCCCCGTCTTATCACCCTCCGCCTCAACAACACCAACTTTTCATCGAGCACCCTCACGATGAGCACCTGGGTCGGCATCGGCCGAAGCGAAATTGGTTTGGTTCGCGCTATGAACCAGGATGCTTTTGCCACACTCGACCCTCTAGGGCTGTGGGCCGTTGCGGATGGAATGGGCGGCCACGTAGGAGGCGAGATCGCCGCGCAGACGGCCATTGCCAGCATTACGGTGCAGGCTCAGCTCTCGGCCGATACACTCCGGCAAGGGCAAACCGCGCCTCCGACATTCTTAGCCGATGCGATCATGCAGGCGCACCACGCAATTGGGGGACGGGTCCAACTGGAACCCAAGCTCAGAGGCATGGGTACAACTATCGTGCTGCTCTACATTGAAACGACGGAAGTCCTTACGGCACATCTCGCCCATCTCGGCGACAGCCGCGCCTACCGGTTCCGATCCGGCTCGCTCACACAGCTCACCCGCGACCATACGCTGATTGAAAAGTATCTCGAACGCGGCATCCTCACCCCAAAGACCGCTCGGACACACCCCGAACGGCATGTCCTCACTCAGGCGCTGGGCATGTCGGAACTAGTAAGCCCCACAATTTCGTCCTATCCATTGGACCCAGGAGATCTGTTACTGCTCTGTTCGGACGGACTGACCAAGATGTTAGAAGACAACGACATTCAAGATATCTTCATGGCAGGAAAGAGCGACCCGATTCAAATCTGCGACCGTCTCATCAGTGAGGCCCTCGACCGTGGCGGCACAGATAACGTGACGGTCGTCGTTATCGCACCTACGTAAACGCTACGGCTCGTGTAGCTGTTGACAACAACCGCAAGACCGTGTAACTTATACTTCTAATCTTTCCTACTTCTCTCGCACAGAGAGTCTAATCACCTGGAGCGCTCTATGATGGTTCGTAGTCTATCCATAGTACTGTGTGGCCTGTTGAGTCTCATCGGTGCGGCCTCTTCGGCATTGGGAGGCACCCCGGAGCCAACCGACCCTGAAGCCGCCATTCGCGCCCTTGTACGAGCCAACGTTGAAAAAGATATGGCAACCATGTCTCATCTCATGGCGCACGATGCTGACATCGTGAGTTATACCGTGGGTGGCCGCAAGTATGTCGGCTGGCCGGAGTTCGAACGGGAAATGCGCGAGGAGTTTGCCAACACCCAGAAAATAGAAGCCCCCATTACGGAACTCAAGGTCTGGACGAAAGGCGATCTCGCCTGGTTTACCATGGAGATGGATTACACTCGCTATACCGGCGAGGGATCCGCGGTGAAACGGATGGTCCTGCCCCTCCGTGAGACCGGCGTCCTAGAACGTCGTGCTGGTCGTTGGCAATTGCTGTCCTGGCACGAGTCATTCCGGTCCGCTCAGCCGGGAGGCCCGCTTGCATCGCCATCAGCCGCAGCTGGATCACAAAAGCTTGTCAGCACTGCCTCCGCCATGCCAGATATCAGCGGGGACTGGGACATTCTCGAAGTGGAGGACGACAAGCGCTACAAAGCGACGCTGGACAAGAACGGCAACGGCCCCTACACACAACACCAGGGGCGGTTCGTCACCACTAAAATTGAAAACCGTCTCTGGCAAGGTACATGGCATCAGCCTGGCAACGATCGGGAAGGCGGATTTGAAGTCCTCCTCTCGGAAGACGGCAAGGAAGCCAAGGGCGTCTGGTGGTACACACGAATGAAGGTCGGTAACAAAGAACATAAGAATATTCCGCCGAAAGAATACGGCGGCACATATCATTGGAAAAAATAGCACCCTAACCGGCTAGTGCCCAATGAACCAACCGGTTTCGCTTCAACGATACCAACTGTTCGGAGTTTGATTCACTATCACCGCTTTATTTCCTCTGGGAGGACTTATGTTGAGATCCCTCATCTTTATTATCAGCAGCTTCTTCATGATCTCATTGGCATATGCCGACGGCGGGCATAATCACCATGTGGTGCCCACGCTCAAAAAACAGATAGCCTCATCGATTGCGTATGGAGAGAACAGCGCGGTTCTTACGTTTGGTCCTATTGATCTTCCGGCCGGCCATGGCGAAGGCGACATGGGCGATTCCATGCCTCGGTTCAACTTTCAGGTACCTGAGGACAAATATTTGATCGGCTTTAAGGCGGCCCTTTCCACGATCGATGGGAAGGAATTGCCGAGAAACTATCTCCACCATATTTTGATGATCAACAACACCAAACCCAGCGTCTCCTGCCCCGGTGAGCCGCTTTTCTTCGGTGGAGCCGGACTCGAAATGTCCGAGACCCAATTCCCTGATGGATACGGCGTCAAACTCGCGAAGAACGATAAGCTCATGACGGTCGTGGCGTTCTATCATGGCGCCCCGCCCACCAAAAATGTCATCGCAACCTTCACAATGGAATTCGCTCCGAAGGCCAAACCGGTCAAGGAAATGGAAGTCTATCAGGTCGGCGTCAACATCGTCTGTTTCACCAAGTTCGGCGATCGGCCCGCAGACCAGACAGACGAAGGAATTGAAATCGTGCAGGGCGTCCAAGTCCGCACGGCGCCATTGAAGTTTAGTATGGACGGCTGTGTCAAATATGCGTACCCGCATGGCCATGATGAGTTGCTCATGATCGCCTTGGAGAATAGAACAAAGAAACAGACCCTCCTCCGGACCATACCAGATGCCGAACGTGATGGAACAATCCGTGAGTTCTTATCCCACCAAGTCTATAAAGACAGCCAGGGATTCCAGATTTCCAAGGCAGATGATTATGAGATGGTGATGGTCTACCACCATGCTCTACAGAAAACTGAACCCCAACATGGGATGGGCAACTACTTGTTGTATATGACTCCCGGTGCATGTCCTCAACAAAATCGCACTGCCTCCGCCTACTGATTTCGATTTCTTTCGGCCGTAGGCCTGCCGGTGACTCATGCCGGCAGGCCAATGGCTCTCCTCCATCGGTCTGGGTTTCTTGCCGCGCGTTGGTTGTTCCCCCCTCGATAATCAAGTGTTCCTAGCCGTCATCCGGAATGGCAAATCCGCTGGCTGAAACGTCGATCGCCATATATACTGCACTCTGGTCACAGCGATGATTCTTCGCATGAGCGTCTTCTGAAAGAGTCCGAGGTTCACATCAACCTGCCCTCTCACGCGTGACAGACAGAGAGGAGAGCCGTGGATAGTTCAGCCCCAAAAAACGGGTCCTCTTGATCAACGACGAGGCGGGAGTCTGCCTGGCGCTGAAAATGGTTCTTGAACCGGCCTACGAGATCCTCCAGGCTGCCGACGCGCAAGAAGGTCTCGATATCTTTCGGAAAGATGGACCGGATCTCGTATTGCTCGACGTGATTCTTCCGGGAACCGACGGGCTGGCAGTCCTTCAAACTCTTCGTTCCGAGAGCAAAATGGTTCCGGTCATCATGCTGACCGGCACCAAGTTGGTAAAGACTGCCGTCGATGCCATGAAGCTCGGCGCAGCAGACTACCTCTCCAAGCCTTTTGACGTCGATGAATTGCGCCTGGTCGTCGACCGTGCATTGGAATCCCTGGAGCTCCAGCGCGAAGTCAAACAGCTGAGGAGCCAAGTCGTCCAACGCTACGCGTTCCACAATCTGATCGGAAAAAGCCAAGGCATGCAGGAAATCTATACCAAGATCGAGCAAGTCTCCAACAGCCGCACAACGGTCTTAGTCACGGGAGAGAGCGGAACCGGCAAAGAGCTTGTCGCCAAAGCGCTGCATTATAACAGTTCCCGACGAGACCGCCCCCGCATCGCGCTTAATTGCGCCGCATTGCCGGAAACGCTGATCGAAAGCGAACTGTTAGGCCATGAAAAAGGCGCGTTCACGGACGCGACGGCGCGGCGCACAGGACAGTTCGAGCTGGCCCATACCGGCACACTCTTTCTCAATGAAATCGGCGACCTGAGTCCCGTCACCCAGGCCAAGCTCCTGCGTGTGCTGCAAGAGCGGGAATTCACCAGAATGGGGCTCCCAGCCGATCAAAGTCGATGTGCGCATTGTAGCGGCGACCAATAAGAACTTGGATGAACTGGTCAGAAAAGGCAAGTTCCTGGAAGACTTGTATTATCGAATCAATGTGATCGCGCTCTATCTTCCTCCCCTCCGCGATCGCGGGGAAGACATTTCACTGCTGGCCAAACATTTTCTCGCTAAACGGGTGGAAGAAGAAAAACGCCCGCGCATCGAGTTCTCAAAAGATGCCTTGGAATTCCTTGCGCGGTACCCCTGGCCGGGAAATGTCCGCGAGTTGGAGAACATCGTCGAACAAGCCTTTATTTGGTCGCAGCAAGCGACTCAGATTACCCCTGAACATCTCCCCTCTATTCTCAAGGGCGATAGTCGGTCTTCCTCTCTCCATAACGACACGCTTGCCGGACGTATGTCGCTTGAAAAAGCCGTGATGGAATTTGAACGGGACATCATTCTAGACGCCCTCAAGCGCACCAGCTACGTCCAAACCCACGCCGCAAACCTCCTCGGAATCAGCCGCCGCATGCTCAAATATGCATAGATACTCTCGGCCTCGGCCGATCGGAGCATGCTAGTACTCAGGACCCAGAGTCAGCAGTGCAGGAATAAATCTCGAGAGCACGATCCAGCGGTTCACACCAGGCGGGGCATGAGGCCTGGGCACGATACCCAGCAAGCCTGACGTTTCAGTGATCGCTCGCCCGAGGCGCGCGTGCCGGCGCCGTCTGTCCCGCATCGAGCAAGATCGCCACAAGCATGTCGCTCATGACGTTCACGGCGGAGCGGGCGCGGGCGATGATCCAATCCACGGTCATAATGAGTGGAATCGAAGCCAGGATCACTTCATCCGGAAGGCCTGCGGCGGTGAGGACCAGTGGCATGATGATCATGCCCGCTTCGGGAATCCCTGCGACACCGGCTCCTGCGATGATCGAGGCGACAACGATCACCAGCTGTTTGCCGACCGTCAGATCGAAGCCAAGCGCCTGGGCAAGAAACAACGCAGCCATGGCTTCATAGAGAGTGATGCCGTCGTTATTGAGGTTGGTCCCGACACAGGCAGCAAGCCGCGATGATTGGGCAGATACATGCATACGTTCAAGACATCGAAGCGTAACCGGGACGGTGGCGAGACTGCTGTTACAGGAGAGCGCGGTCATGATCGCGTCGGCTCCCTGCCCCACATAGACCTTGGGCGACTTGTTCCCAATGAACCACGCCATGAGCGGGTAATAGATCAGTGAATGGATGGCGAGTCCGGCCAGCATGGCCACGAGAAAAATCCACAAGACCGAGAAGACGCCGAGCCCGGATTTGCCGACGACCTGCGCCACGATGCCGAAGACGGCGATGGGGACGATCAGAATGATCCAGCCGAGCATCTTCACCAGCCATTCGTAGATGCGCTGGACAGCCCACACAACCCAGTCAATCGCTCCACCAGCCTGTGCCCCCTTGTTATGCAACGCACGGACGACAGCACCGATAATGAGGGCAAGAAGCACCACCCCGATGATATTGTGGCTGGAGAATGGCTCTGCGATGGTGCGGGGAATATAGGCTGCAAGATCCTGTAACGGATGATCCGATGACGTGAACTTCGGCGCCGTTTTCGCTTCCGGTACGATGTGGAGCAGGTCATCCACATGGCCGTACCATAAGAGGCCCGGCTGCCAACTATTCATAATGCTCAGGCCGATCGTCATCGCGACCGTGACATTCACGAAACAAATAACCAGCAGCTTGCCCCCCTGACGTAAGGGGATTGTCGTTCTGATCAGCGCATCGATGATCGCGAAGAAGATGAGTGGAATGGCGAGAGTCTTGAGGATGGAGACGACGATCAGACCAAGTTTTCCCAGTTGCTCATTGCGAAGGCCTCCGAGATACGGTTCCTGTCCGAACAATACGCCAAGGAGTCCGCCACAGGTCACAGCTATAAGCACTTGCTGATAGAGCGGCAACCGGATTCTGCCGGTGCCTGTCTGTGCCGAGGGCTCGTTGACTTCCACAGGGTCCTGCTACTCCAGACAGGTGTGAGTGCTAATGGAGATATCTCAATTTATGAGTACGGTGATAACGCAGAGGGCAATCGCACAGACCATCGCGATACATTCATGTAGGGATGTCTCTGGTCCCGTCATAGGAAGTGTGGGATTGAAATGAGAACTTGACCACGTCACCGTTCTTGACCGGCGAATCTTCCGAGCCGATTCGTTTATTGACCGTGATAAGGGTTTCCCTATCAACAAGGAAACGGCGCAGTCCGCCAAGCTGGTCGGGGTTCGCCTCGATCAACTTCTTCACCGTCGTCGGCTCCGTCAGGCCGACCTCGATCTCACTCTCCCCTACCGCATCGCGCAATGTGTTGCCGAGCACCAGAATGGTCACCATGTGAATCCTTGTTCCTCAAGAGCGTATCGCATCAGCGGCTTCATAGGCTTCGTGCAACAGCTGTGCGACATGTTTGACTTCCGCCCGATCGCGCAACCCGTTCCTCAATTGAATCATACAGGCCGGACAACTCGTCGCCACCACATCTGCGCCTGACTGTTCGACCGCGCGCGCCTTCCGCTTGAAGATGTTCTGCGCAGTCTCATAATCTTTCACGATGAAAGTCCCTGCGCCGCCTGCACAACGATCGGCGTCTGGCATTTCGGTAAAGTTGACGCCCGGCAATGATGACAAGACCTTGCGCGGCTCCTTGGTCACCCCGGCAGCCCGCAAATGGCATGACGAATGGTACGTCACGCATTTCGTTCTTCCCGTGGTCTGCGCCATTGGAGGGTGCTGCGACGAACGCGCGGCAAACTCAGTGATATGCACCACTTTCTTGGCCAGTTGCTCCGCCTGTCGATGCTCCTCCCCCTCGGCAAACAGCGTGGGATAGTCTTTGAGCATCAGGGTGCAGGAGGCGCAGCCGGTCACGACAGTCTCGTACGTCGCCAGCGACTGAAGATTGAACCGGGCCCCCTCTCGCGCCAGATCTTGATGCCCGTAGGTTTGAATCGGCGTCCCCGAGCAGCGCTGCGGGGGCAGTGCCGGCTCAACGCCGTGCTTCCGCAACACGCCGATCACGGCATCACCCACACCGTCATCGAAATAGTTCGCCGCACAGCCGTGAAAGTAGGCCACTCCGTTCGGCGGTGGCAGGTGTGAATCGGCGGGGATCAATTCTGCATAGCGTTCACGCAAGTGCCTCACTGCCAGTTTCGGCAAGAGCAAATCATGTGGTAATCGAGCCGTCGAAGCCAGTGCGGCCATAACTGGTCTGGTCACTTGCTCGATGATCCGCCTGAGCCATGGACGATCCCAGATCTGCTGGGTCCTGCCGAGCCATCGCAGCAGCTTATCAAACCCTGCCCCCCCGGCTTGCAATCTGAAGATCCAGCCGGCGAGGCGAATAGGATGTTCAGCCCGCTTTTTCAAAATAAGTTCGGACACGTCCACGCCGGCCGGGCAAATCGTTCGGCAGGATTTGCAATTGAGGCAGGACTCCACGACTCGCTTGGAATCCAGGTAGCTGTACTCCTTGGCTGTCACGATCTCGAACCAGCCCCGCGCACTCATGTCTTCCGATTGGAAGACGTCGTAGACCGGGCAGACCGAATTGCACTTGGCACAGGTGGCACAGGATTTGGAGAGCCTTGTATAGTCGATGTGGTCGGTAAAGGGCCGATCGCTGATCTTAATGCCAGGATTCAGGATATTGCCCGGATCGAAGGCCTTCTTCACTTGGACAAAGAGGTCGTAGAGCTCCTCCCCGAACATCTTCTTCACATACTCGGCCCGGACACGGCCATCGCCATGTTCGCCACAAATCGATCCACCAAAGCGATCTAAGACCGCCGAATGAATCTCATGATACCCTTGAACCATCCTATCAAAGTCACTGGTATCATTCACGTTCAAGAGCGGAACAATGTGGGCGTTTCCGTTTCCGATGTGACCGAAAATTGCTACGGGGACCTGCTGTTCCTCGAAGAACTCTTCGAGATACTGGATCAATTCGCTGATCCGCTCGGCGCGCACGACCACATCGTCCACGAAATTGATCGGCTTCTTCTGCTGGTCGAATCGATAGAGCGTCGGGTACAGCGCTTTTCTCGATTTCCAAAGTTGTTCACGCTGTTCAGGATCGAAGGCCAGAGTCAATTCTGACGCAAGGGTGAAGGAACGGCAGACCGCCGCCATCTGTTCGGCCCGCTCATGAAGATTCACCTCAACGGAATCGGCATCCAATTCAATGAGTAATGTCGCAGCCGCTTCAGCCGGCACCCCATGCTTGGCCCGCCCGATCAGATTAAGCGTGTTGGCATCCATGACTTCCAAGGCGCTCGGCGCCAACGTAAGCAACTGCGGCACCGCCTCGCCGACCTCCTGGAGATGGCGAAGGTGAATGAGTGCAGTCAACGTGGCCTTGGGCTTCTCGACGAGTGACAACCTGGCTTCGCTCACGACACCCAAGGTCCCCTCGCTGCCCACCAGCAATTTCGGCAAATCGAAGCGCCCATCCGCGAGGCCGTCGGCAAGGCCAAACAGGTTATAGCCGCAGCTGTTCTTGCTGGCCCTCGGCTTCTTGGCACGGATCAGATCCGCATGGGTTTGCACCAGGACAAAGATGTCGCGCAGCGCCGGGATCGTCGAGAGCAGTCGTTCAAGTGCCGGATCATCCAGTCCATAGGATTGCGTGTCCAGCCATGTCCCGGAGGCCAAGCACATCCTCATCCGGCGCACATTGTCCTTGACCGCTCCATACCGCAATGTATGTGGACCGGACGAATTGTTAGCCAGCATCCCGCCGAGCTTGCACATATCTCCGCTGGAAGGGTCCGGCCCGAACATCAAGCCGTCGCGCGCCAACTGTTTATTCAATTCGGCGAGGACCATCCCCGGCTGCACCAGCGCCCATTGCTCCTCACGGTTCAACTCAAGAATCCTATTGAGCCGCGAGACATCCAGGATGATCCCCGACCCAATGGCAGAGCCGGTCAGATTCGTGCCGGCGGCTCTCGGTGTCAGAGGAATACCTCGCGCCACCGCATAGTCAATCGTGCGCGCAATATCCTCTTCGGACTCGACCAAGACGACCGCCTTGGGAACCATGCGGTACATACTGGCATCGACGGCATAGGCAGTAAGGGTAGGACCATCGTCTTTGACTTTCTCCGAGCCGAGCCTGGCCCGAAGGTCTGTCGCGATGGCGTGGGATCGTTCCGGAAGGATGAGAGTTGGCGCAGTCATAGAAAGGTAGTCTATTCTAAGCGACCAGTTGCGAGAAGCACAAGGGACGGTTGTTGGCGCATGGCAAATCTCCTACAATACGGCTCTGTTTATGAGGGAGTATACTCAATGGCTCGCTCCGCACTGTATGTCACACGACTGCTTCCCGATCCAATCATGGCCGTGATCCGAGAACAGTATCGGCTGATTACCGAACCCACGGATCAGCCGCCAACCCCGGAGGCTCATAGAGACTCCTTCGCGCGGGCCGAGGCGGTCATCTGCACATTGGCCGATCGCATTGATGCGGCTCTGCTGTCGAACGCCCCGCATCTGAAAATTGTGGCCAATTACGCGGTCGGCTACAACAATATCGATCTTGCCGCCGCTCAGGCGCGCGGCATCGTCGTCACCAACACACCTGACGTCCTCACTGACGCTACTGCCGATTTGACCTGGGCCTTGCTGTTCGCGGTTGCCCGACGAGTGGTGGAGGGAGACCGTTGGCTGCGCACCGGCACCTGGCCTGGCTGGGCGCCGACGCAAATGCTGGGGCACGAGGTGTCAGATAAGACGCTCGGCATCATCGGCATGGGACGGATCGGCCAGGCCGTTGCGCAGCGAGCCCAGGGATTTCGTATGACGGTGCTGCATACGAGCCGCCGGCCGGTCACAACTTCTACTGCTGTTGCCTGGAACCATCACACACTCGATGAGGTACTCAGACGATCAGATTTCTTGTCGCTCCATGTCCCGCTCACCGAAACCACCCGCCATCTTATCGGTTCCCGTGAGCTGGCCATGATGAAGCCCAGCGCCATTCTGCTCAACACCTCCCGTGGCCCTGTAATCGACGAGGAGGCACTCGTGTCAGCGCTGCACACTGGAACGATCGCAGGAGCAGGTCTGGATGTCTACGAATATGAGCCGGCGATTCACCCTGGACTCAGGACGATGCACAATGTCGTACTCCTGCCACATCTTGGCTCGGCAACGCAGGAGACCCGCATAAGGATGGGGCAAGTCTGTCTCGACAATATTGCAGCCCTGTTAAGTGGAAGACCGGCGCCGAATCAGGTTCGATCAGGCTAACTCGCGAGACAGAACGAAGCGGTTGGAGACTGGCTCCGCCCCTTGATGGAAGAATTAGGCGGCAGATCTATGAGAACAATGATGGGCCTGTCCTCCAAGAAGACAGGCCCATTCACCGGAATAGCACTCTGGCGCCTATGTTAGGAGGCAGTTATGGCCGACTTCAATACATTGGCCGCTTGAGGGCCTTTGGCTCCCTGCACAATTTCAAACTCAACATTTTCACCTTCTTTTAAAGTCTTGAACCCATCCCCCTGTAATGCGGAATAGTGGACAAAGACGTCTTCGCCGCTATCAAGACGGATAAACCCAAACCCTTTCCGATCGTTGAACCACTTCACTGTTCCATTTGTCTTCACAACACTCCTCCTTTCCTAATGGCCATGGGCAATGAGCCCTCTAGCCACGAAACCGCGGTTGAGACACGACTAAATAATATAAGTCGAACCTGGCGGGTAGAACTGACGGGCACCTGCACAAGTGTTGCATCGCTCACTGGGCCCATCATGTGGAGGAAATTCTCATTTCGTGTACCATAGCGCCCATACACTGTCAAGCGATTCTTTTACAAACAAGATTCATGCGCGAGGTTTACAAGCAGCCAGGACTCCCCTATAGTGTGCGTGCCACCGCTACCTAAGAGCCCTGTGATCCTACGAACTCTGCTTGATCGCTACATTTTCACCGAACTACTCTCCCCGTTCGGCCTCAGCCTTGGTGCGCTCTGTTTCGTCATGCTAACAAGGGAATTGCTGCGTCTCGTCGAATTACTGGTGTCAAAGGGCGTCGGCATATGGTCGGTCTTGAAAGTCATCGCCATGCTGTTGCCGTCCGGCTTGGTATTGACCCTTCCCATCGCCGGGCTCATCGCATCCATTACGGCCTTCGGCCGGTTATCGTATGATAAAGAACTCGTGGCGATGCGGGCTGCAGGACTGAGTCTCTTCCGCCTGTCTCAGCCGGTATTCCTCTTCGCCCTGACAGTCTTCGGTCTCACGCTGATCCTCTCCCAGTGGGGACAGCCTTGGAGTTCGTTGAATCTCAAGAAAGTCGCACTCAATTTGCTGAAAGAACAGCTCGTGCTCGCGCTGGAGCGGGGCACTTTTAACGAGCCGATTCCGCACATGGTGATTTATGTGCCGGACGCCGTCGACGGCCGACCTACGAAAGGCATTTTTGTATCGGATGAGCGGACGGCCATGGAACCGCGCCTCATTGTGGCGGAGGACTACCAGGTGTTCATGGATCAGGCGAACAACCAGGTTGCCCTGCGCCTCGTCAACGGCGTCATCCATACCAGTCCGGATCAGATCGATCAGTACCGTCTCGTGTCCTTTGCAAACTACGATATCAAATTGAGCTTGAACCAGAGCAGCTACGCGGCTGCCGAAGAACGCCCGACCTACGAACAGATTATGGCGATGATCCGGCAGGGTGGGGAAAAAGACTCGACCGGCCTACGTCGCTTGATGGAATACTATAAAGATCTCGCCTTTCCAACCGCTTCGCTGGTGTTCTGCCTCTTGGGCGTACCAGTCGGGATTGTCTCCAAACGGTCGGGCCGGGTCGGCGGATTCGCCGTCGGTGTTCTCATCATCATCGTGTTCTATGTCTTGAATGTCGCCTGTGATTTTCTGGTGACGACCATGCTCATGAGCCCCTTCGTCGGAGCCTGGATGCCCAACATCGTGTTCATTGTTGCGACGATCATCCTCTTCATCAAAATGAGCCGCCAATAGCCGTATGACCATTCTCTTCCGCTATATCCTGCGTGAATACGCCAAGATCTTTCTGATGTGCTTTGCCGGCTTGGTCACCATTTATATGGTGATCGACTTTTTTGAAAAAGTCCGCCGGTTTCTTCGCTACGATTCGGGCCTGCTCCCGATGCTCGCCTATTTCGCGCTTAAAATTCCTGCCATCTCGTTTCAAGTCGTGCCGTTCGCTGTCTTAGTGGCCACGCTCCTGACGCTCGGTTTACTCTCTCGCAGCAATGAAATCACCGCCCTGCGTAGCTGCGGCATCAGCCTGCTCTGGGTCACCTCACCATTTCTCTTATTTGCCGGCGGGCTCGCTGTGGTACTCCTGGCATTCAGCTCGGCGATCATTCCGCTCGCATTAGAAAAGGCCGAAGAGGTCCGACTCATCCAGATCGAAAAGAAACCGGCTCCATTGACCATCCAAGCTCCTCAGCCATGGACCCGCATCGGCGCGAATGCTCTCATACGCGTCGGTACGATTGATGTCGGAGGAAAAACGCTCCGCGGCGTGCGGCTGTTCTATTTTGACCAGGCATTTCATCTGAACCAAGTCGTCGAGGCTGCAGAAGCGCAGCATACCGCCACCGGTTGGGTATTGCTGAATGGAAACCGCCGACAGTTTGCGCACGACCACACCGTAGACCTGACCCTCTTTGCCGATCAGTCGACGGACATTCCACTGATCCCGGACGACTTCTCCACATCACTCACTCGCAATTCTGAAACAATGACGCTTCGAGAAATTCAAAACTACATTGGACGGTTTCAAGACAAAGAGGTGTCATTCTCTAAGCTGCGTACTGATTATTACGGCCGGATCGCGTTTCCATTCGTGACCATCATCATGGTGCTGGTCGGCATTGCACTGGGGTTACGACGGAGCGGGATCCGTGGAGGAAGCATGGCCATGGGAATCGGACAAGCGTTTATCGTCGGATTCTGCTACTGGACGACCCATTCCATCGCTATTGCGCTGGGCCGTGGAGGAGCGTTGGCGCCCATGCTTGCCGGCTGGATGGCCAATATCCTCTTTGCCAGCTTTGGGCTCTACCTCTTGCTTAAAGTCCGCCATTAAAAATCTCCGATCACCAGTTGACTGCTTTCAGTTCTTCCGGTAAGTAAAGAGCGATTCTTGGCTGTACGAAGGAGAAGAGGGCATGAATTCACGCGTCGTTATTACCGGTCTCGGAGTGGTGTCTTCCATTGGAATCGGTGTCAGCGAATTCTGGAAAACAGCCCTCGCCGGACGCTCAGGTGTTTCTGCCATCCCCTTGCTCGACCCGTTTCCTCTGAAGGAGTATCGATCGCAGGTCGCCGGACAAGTCCATAATTTTTCTCCTGAACAATATCTCCCGACAAGCCAAAGCAACCGTGTCGATCGCTACGCTCAATTCGCCCTGGTTGCCACAAAGGAAGCCATCGCCGATGCTGCATTGGTGATGGCCAAAGAATCGCCTCATCGCGTCGGCGTCATGGTTGGAGCCGGCATGGGAGGCATGGTCATGGGTGAGCGGGAAATTACACAGCTCTTCAAAAGCCATAGACCGAACCGAGTGCATCCGAATTTCATACCGACGATCACGCTCAATTCTGCCTCCGGAATCGTCGCGATGGCGCACGGCGCGAAGGGACCGAACCTCACGATCTCGACAGCCTGCTCATCCAGCGCACACGCTCTAGGCCAAGCCCTTCAGTGTATTCGCACCGGACAGGCCGATGTTGTCATTGCTGTGGGAGCCGATGCCAGTATCACTCCGTTGGTCTTCGCCGGGTTTTGCTCCTTGCGCGCGCTGTCCAGTGAGTTCAACGATAGGCCGGAGCAAGCCTCGCGCCCGTTCGACAGACGCCGGGACGGATTCGTCATGGGTGAAGGGGCCGGAGCGTTGATCGTCGAATCGCTGGCCCATGCCAAGAAACGGAAAGCGAGAATTTATGCAGAACTAGCTGGATACGCCGCTACCAGCGAAGCCTATCACATGGTCATCCCGCGAGAAGACGGCAAAGAAGTCGCCGTGACCATGAAGCTGGCCCTCGACTCGGCCGACATGACGCCGACTCAAGTAGACTACATCAATGCCCACGCCACCTCTACTTCGATCGGCGATGCCGTGGAAGTGAAGGCGATCAAGCATCTATTCAAAAACCGCGCGGACAAGATTGCCATCAGTGCAACCAAATCGCTGATCGGCCATACTTTGGGCGCCGCTGGCGCTCTTGGCGCCGTAGCCTCAACGTTGACCATTCACACCGGACAGATCCATCCGACCGCGAACTATGATGACCCCGATCCGGCCTGCCGCCTCGAAGGAATCAGCCGTTCGATCCAAGAGCGAAAGGTCCGCACCGCCCTTGTAAATTCCTTCGGATTTGGGAGCAACAATGCCACCGTTGTCCTGAAAAAGTTTGTTGCATGAGTACGCCAGGCCCCTCGTTCAGCTGTCTCCATAGAGTTTTCCACCGCACGCCGTGGAAATACCACCACGGAGGATAGGAATGTGTTGAGTTTTTCCCCGCACTTTGCTGTCGGGACTATCAATTTCATGAAGGAGCATCCACGATGACCGATGTTGCGGTTAGCCCTCAGATCATTCAATCATTGGCCGCCTATCTGAAACGAGCCCCCTCCTCCATCACTGAATCGCATCACCTGCGAGACGATCTAGGACTCGACTCCGTCGCGGTCATTGAGCTGCTCTTTGAAATCGAAGACCGATTTAAGATCCAAATACCGGACCAAGACCTCCCTGGACTCAGCACGGTCGGGTCAGTCGCGGCGTATGTGCAACAACGGCTCTCGTTGCCGAGCAGCGCACCTGCTAAGGCCAAACCAGCGCCGCGTGCGACGTCGAAGAAGAAGGCGCCTTCGCCCAAGAAGACGCCTGTTTCCAAGAAAGCGCCTGCCGAGAAAAAAACGCCTGCTCTAAAAAAAGTCTCCACCCCCAAAAAAAAGAAAAGGTAACAAACTGATGCCCATCCCACAGCTACCGAATCCCCTGACCCTGGCGCAGATTCAGCAGGTCGTCGGCGGCACAGTGTATGGCAATGACCAGACGCAGGTGTACGAGCTAGCCGGCCTGGGGGAATCGACGCCCCGCTCCTTGTCCTTTGTTGCCAACGACAAAGCCTTGAATGCCGCTGTGAACCTCCAGGCCGCTGCCTTGCTTGTTCATCGTCACCTGCCGGAGCTTGCCGTTCCTCAGATCGTAGTCGGCCATCCCTTGATGGCGTTCGCCCTGGTCGCGCAACAATTCTGCGTCCGTCCCGCCGTTCGTCGCGGCATTGCCGAAGACCTGACTCGAGGAACCGATGTCACAATCGGGACCGATCCTTCGATTTGGCCGTTCGTGACGCTTGGCGACCGGGTCAGCATCGGAGCGCGGGTTACTCTCTACCCCGGTGTATTTGTGGGGTCGGACTCGGCAATCGGAGATGATTGTGTCTTGTACCCGAATGTCGTCGTACGGGAAGGCTGCTCACTGGGCACCCGAGTGATCGTCCACAGCGGAACCGTCATCGGCGCAGATGGATTTGGATACGTCCCGCATCAAGGCCGCCATCACAAAATCCCGCAGCTTGGCGGAGTTGTCATCGAAGACGATGTCGAATTAGGCGCCAATGTCACAGTCGATCGCGCTACACTCGGCGTCACACGTATCAAGCAAGGCACCAAGGTCGATAATCTGGTTCAGATCGCCCATAACGTCACGGTGGGAGCACATTGCATTGTGGTCGCTCAAGTCGGCATTGCCGGCAGTACCACGATCGGCCATCATGTCGTGATCGGCGGACAAGCGGGTCTTTCAGACCATATTCAGATTGGCGACCAAGTCATGATTGCCGCCAAATCGGGAGTGCATCGAAGCATCGAGTCGAACCAGATGGTCGGAGGATCCCCGGCATTACCTCGTGATCGGGCCTTGCGGGTTCAGGGGGTCATTCACCGTCTGCCTGAGTTGCATACGCTGGTACAAAACCTCGAACAGCGGGTCGAGACACTGGAGAAACAGTCGAAGCAAAGGTCGCCACGTACTGCGCCTGTGCGTCTTAGAAAGAAATAGCCCCTCTGTGACCCTACTTGATGACGCTTCGCCAGAAAAATAACTTCGCCCAATAGAACCCGGCCCACGGGATCATCACCGCAGGGACCGTATGCACCTGCCCGTAAAGAGCCGCCAGCACGGCGCTTCCCAGAAGCGACGCGATGCCGGCAAGGTATGCGAGAGGCAGCAAGGGACGTCCAGGATGGTCGATTTCTTGAACCTGCTGGTCCTTCTTCGCCAGTGATCTCTGGGTGGTCGGCCCCCGCCGCACCCGTGCCGCCAAGGCATCGGGGAACTGCCTGAATAAATACAGATGGTACTGAGTCTGCGCCGTGCCGATCATGACTCCCAACGCCATCAAGCCGGAGCTGTAGTAAAACGTGTCCCACGTATAGCTCTCCGATGCGATCAGCTGATATCCCAGCCCTACGACTCCAACGACCAGAGAAAACATCCCCACAAGTCCCGATGGCATCAAGATGTATGCTTTCACATACTCCCGCGCCTGCTTCGCAACTTCTTCAGGATGCTGAATCGTAATAAGTTTTGGCACCGGCGCATATCCTCCTTACAGACAGAATAAATATTTCGACAGGGCATTACCACGATCTATGCGAAAACTGCAAGACACTCCATCAAAAGCAGCACATAATTTAGGAGATTTCTTCCGACTATTTTCTTGAGTGTCTTTCACCTACCCACAATGTCTGTGTACCATATGTGGATATCCATGTGGATGGACCATACCTGTCCTGTCAGCATACGACATCGAGCGCAATGCCTTATTATTAGGCAGTATTTTCTGATACTTCTTCGGAGCTTATGCTGTGCTGTGTGAGTGCTGCAGCATGGCTACAACCCATGGTGGACCCATCTGAAGAGCGGTTGTAGATCAAGATGTTTCGCGACATGATCGGCCCAACGGTCGAGTTCACCGTCAAGTCGCCTGGATACGGACTCTGACGCATCAAGGTCCAGCGCCTCCCAACCCTTGCGCCGACGAATGCGATTCAACCAGGCACGCCGAAAATTGGGCTGATCGAACACACCATGGATATAGGTGCCCCACACAAGGCCGGTGCCGTTCACCGCACCATCAAGAGACTCTGTTAAAGGCCCATCGGTTGGATCTGACAAGTTCTGTGAGCGAGAGACCTGGAAACATGGACCGTCTTTCCCGCGATGAGTGACACCCATATGAATGTAGTAGCCTCGGATAGGGCTGTTCACTTCTTCGAGGATATGGAGCGATTGCGCCTCGACCAGACTCGTCGTTTTAACCGGCATCATGACCGTCGATACGTCGAGCAGCCCGAACCCATCGACCGCGCCTCCTGATTCGACCGCCTCCGGATCGGAAAATATTCGCCCCAGCATTTGAAATCCTCCGCAGACTCCAATCAATTCTCCACCGGAGTCCGCATGCCTGTGCAAGGCTTCCTGAAATCCTGCTTGCCGGAGGGCGCATAGATCCTCCAGCGTATTCTTGCTGCCCGGAATAATGACGACATCCGCACCGGCAAGGTCCTGGGGACGTTCGACGTAGCGCAGGCGGACATCCTGCTCCATTGCCATATGTTTGAAATCTGTGAAGTTGCTCATCCGGCGCAACAGCACGACGGCGATATTGATATGCGTGGAATCGAATGGCATCTGATGCGCGCGGTCCACTGCCACACTGTCTTCCTGATCGATTGCAAGATCATGCAACATGGGCACGACACCCAGCACCGGAAGCCCTGTTCGTGACTGGAGAAATCGTACGCCGCCATCGAAAAGTGTCAGGTCGCCTCGAAACTTATTGACGATGATACCGATCACTCGCGCGCGCTCTTCCACGGCGATCAGATCAAGCGTGCCGACGATCTGCGCGAAGACACCGCCGCGATCGATATCTGCGACCAGCACAACACGAGCATCCGCATGTTCGACCATCGCCCAATTGGCGACATCACGATCCCGCAGATTCATTTCAGCGGCACTTCCCGCCCCTTCGATGACGATCACTTCAAAGTCTTCCGCGAGCCGTTCGTAACTGTCCTTTACGCGTTCCACCAACTCGGCTGTATGTGTCCAATAGTCCCGCGCGTCCGATTTTCCCCACACCGTTCCCTGTACGACGATTTGCGCGCGCCGATCCGATTCAGGCTTGAGCAGAATCGGATTCATATCCGTGTGAGGATCGAGACGGCAGGCCTGCGCCTGCAACGCCTGCGCGCGGCCGATTTCCTTGCTGTCCCTGGTGACATAGGAATTATTCGACATGTTCTGGGCCTTGAAAGGCGCGACCCGCATCCCGGCACGGACGATGAGCCGGCACAATCCAGCGGCCATCACGCTCTTGCCTACGTCTGACCCTGTTCCAAGCACAGCGAGCGCCCGCGCCTTCATCGATGCCTCTCCTGCCACTTCTTCGCCTTGGCTAACCCGCCTGTCACACAGGCCGCAACTACCCGTCCAATCAAGGCGCCGATAACCGTATGGGTTCCGCTATACAGATGCCAGGGACCCTGCCCCTGAGTACGGCATGCCATCACGACGGCATCGGTCCCTGTGCCTGTTGCTCCAGGATATGTCGTACAACTGGGCACCGCATGGTCTCGAAGCGCACCGGTCTTAGCCTCCGTCGCTACTTGCACCGCGCCGACCAAGGCCGCATTCGATAAACTCGCATTGGTCACGAGAATAAGATTGATCGTGCCAGGTCTCTGAATGTCTGTACGAAGCACCGCTGCAGCAGGCCATTCCCCTGCCCGAACCGCGTTGGTGACCCCAACCGTGGCAAAACACTCCACCCACAGATTTCCGGATGACGCGCGGGCGGTGACCAATTGCGTCATAGGCACAGCCGTCATCAGGCCGACCGTATCTGTGCCGAGTCCCAGCGCGGAAGCCAGTGTTCGTAAATATTTTGAGGGACTGCCCCATAGGGGCGCCGGACCAGGACTATTTGCAGCAGGAGCCGATTCCACCTGATGATTCAAGACATGCGTCGCAATCGTGAGCCCGCCTCCTTGTGGAGCGGATGACAACAGGCGCCGACGGCCATGAAAATCGACGATCAGCGTATTCTGCGTGATCCAAAACCGAGTCTGGACTGATGATCGCACTCTCATCGTCATGCCGGCCCCTGCCGTAATACGTCCGCCATTGTTCGTAACAGCCGGTCGTTGTCCCGTCGAGATCGCACGGCCACCCGTATCGATCCTGGACCGGCGCCAGGCATATCGGAACAGTCCCGTATCAACAATCCGTCCCGCCTGAGACGCGCAGCCATGGTGGCCGCATGCCACCCGCGCGGCAGCTCCATAAAGATGTAATTCGCATAGGCTGGCAGCACCGTACATCCCGGCATGACCGCGAGTCCTGCCGCAAACCGCGCACGCTCTTTCTTGATGAATTGCAGGCTTCGCCTGGCATGTGCCTGGTCCTGTAACGCTGCGAGCGCAGCCACCTGCCCCATCGCGGATACCGACCATGGCGGCAAATGCCGACGCAGTAGTTGTACCACCGGTGCATCCGCAACCGCGTACCCGACCCGTAGACCAGGCAATGCATAAAACTTGGTGAGACTCCGCAAGACGACTATCCGCGAGAATCGGCCCTTGCGAGGAAGCAGCGATCGCTCAGGACAATAGTCGGCAAAGGATTCATCGACTATCAACCACATCCCTCGTCTCTCCGCTGCCTGAGCCAATTCCATCATGTCTGCGGCATCCCAGACCTGCCCCGTTGGGCTGTTGGGATTGCACAGCAGGATTCCATCATAGGAATGGGACTTCGTGGCGCGCGCGCGCAATAGCCTGAGCAGCCGTTCGATCGGCAGCGCATACTGTTCGCCCTGCTCGGCAGAGACTCCCGTGACTTGTCTTCCGGCGCGCGCCATCGTCGCGGCATATTCGGCAAACGTCGGCTGAACCAGGAGCAGATGGTGAAGCTTCAGCGCATAGGGCAGCGCGTGGATCAATTCCATCGAACCGTTTCCCACGACAAGCTGCTCGACATCGCACTGCCACAGTCGCGCCAAGGCCTGACGCAGTTCCCAACATTCCGGATCGGGATAATGGCGCAACAAATGCCGGGCCTTTGAGACCGCCTTCCAGACAAGCGGAGAGGGACCCAGCGGATTGATGCTGGCGCTGAAATCGAGTAGATCCTTCACATCGCAGGACAATTCGCGTGACGCGGCGTAGACATTGCCTCCATGAGGAAGCCTGCTTACGCGAACCACAGACACCCCGCCGCAATCAGCACTCCCAGGAGAGAGGTCAGCGCCATGATCCGCATCGCAATGGCGGCATCCTCCACCGCCACACCCCTCAACCCCTCTCCCATGAACGGTCTCTCGTGAGGGACCCCGTCATAGTCGTTCCGTCCTCCCAGTTGCACTCCGAGCACACCGGCCATGGCTGCTTCCGGCCTTCCGCTGTTCGGGCTGGGATGTTTGCCGCCATCGCGCAGCAAGACACGCCACCCCTGTCTCATCCGATCAACCTTTCCAGTAAGCATGCCTGCCGCAAGAATGAGGAGCAGCGCCGTCAGGCGAGCCGGAACCCAATTTACCGCGTCGTCAAGTCTGGCTGAGGCCCAACCGAAATCGATGTATCGCGCATCCCGATGGCCGACTATCGAATCCAGAGTATTGATGGCCTTATAGGCCAGCGCGAGCGGCGCACCGCCGGCGGCAAGATAGAACAACGGCGCAATAATACCGTCTGAGGTACTCTCCGCTATTGTTTCAATGGTTGCGCGCGTGACATCCGACTCAGAGAGCTGTTCGGTGTCACGTCCCACAATCATCGCCACGGCCAGCCTGGCGCCGTGAAGATGGCCCTGCTGAAGTTGTGTGCGCACGGCCTGGGCATGGTCCCATAAATCACGGCCGGCAAGCGTCGTTGACGCGAGAAGGATGGACATAGCCGAGCCGAGCCAATCAGACAGGCTGTCGGCTGCCTCAATCATCGCCCATCCTATGGCATACACAGATACCGGTAGTCCCACGGCCAGACAGAGCCCCGCCGCGCGAAGCCCCCCCGGTCCACGACAGATCTTCCTGACATGCTCGTCACACCAGGCGATACTACGTCCCATTACACGCACGGGATGCGGCAACCAACGGGGATCCCCGACCACAGTATCGACGCCGGCCGCGAGCAGCAATTCACTTCCCGTCATGGGAATACCAGTAGTGACGGGATGAGCAGCAGGAACAGGATTTCGATCACCTCGTTCATCGCACCGAGCGTATCACCCGTAATCCCGCCGAACCACGAGCGGAACCCAGCCCACAACAGACACACCACCAGCGATCCGGCCAGCAGAATCACCATTATGCCCAACAGTCCGAACCCCCATCCCAGCCCTGCGGCGAGAATCCCCGTTGAGACCACGACATGGTGCCAGGACAGATGCGTCAAGAACGACGCCGCCAGTCCTCCTTCGGCCCGTGCGTAGGGAGAGGCCCAGGCCACGGTCACCATCGCCCACCGCCCGATGGCCGGCATACAGAGGAGCACAGGAACTCGCATCGCCTGAGGCAGTGCCATGAGTCCCGCATAACGCAGCAGCAATGAGAGAAAGAGGCCCGTGGCGCCGATGGCGCCGATACGCGGATCGCGCATGATGGGTAGCCGCTCAGCCGGAGTCTTCCCCCCTGCCAAACCATCCAATGTGTCGGCCAATCCATCCTGGTGTAATCCGCGTGTGAGCATCACCACCAGGACAATCAACAGGGCATTCCCCACCGCAGGGATGAACACCTTCGACAACCCCATGTCCGCGAGAACCAACCCACCACCGATCAGCAAGCCAACCACCGGGTACCAGGCCATGGACCTCGCCAACTCGACAGCGGTCGGTTCATGCAAGGTATGGCTCAACGGAATCCCGGTCAGGAAGTGCCAGGCGAATACGAATGGACGAACAAACGTCCCCATGGGGCTTAGGCTTTCTCCGACACGCCGGCTTCGCCGAACGTGGCCATCTCCGTATAGATCTTGATCGCAGCACAGACGAGATCGATGCCCAAACAGGCCCCGGTGCCCTCTCCCAGACGCAGATCGAGATCCAACAACGGCTTCAGCGCGAGATGATCGAAGATCGCCGCATGTCCCCGTTCAACGGAACGATGCGATGCAATGAGATACTCCAGACAACGAGGCTGAAGACCTACCGCAATCAACGCTGCGGCCCCGGCGATAAAACCATCCAGAACCACCGGGACCCGAGCCGCGGCGGCGCCCAGGATCAATCCGGCAAGTCCGCCGATTTCCACCCCCCCCACTTTGGCCAACACGTCAAGTGGATCGGTGCGGTCAGGGCGATGCAGATCGAGCGCCTGCTGGATCACCGCCACTTTCCGCGCATGCCCGGAATCGTCGATGCCGGTTCCACGCCCGGTCACTTCAGCAACCGGCCGTCCGGTCATCACCGCCGTGATCGCCGCGCTCGGCGTCGTGTTGCCGATGCCCATTTCACCCGTTCCAATGAGACCGACGCCCTCCCGGACCGCGTCCGTCGCCAACTCGATACCCACCATCAAGGCCTGCTCTGCTTGGCTGCCTGTCATAGCGGGCTCGACCGACAGATTACGAGTGCCGTTCATGATTTTTCGGTCGAACAATCCAGGTACCGTTCCGAACTCGTAGTCGACGCCGATATCGACGACCCGCACGTCCACCCCGGCGTGCCGCGCCAACACATTCACGCCCGCCCCACCTCTCAAAAAGTTCAACACCATTTGGGGCGTGACCTCGCGCGGATAGGCGCTCACTCCTTCCAACGCCACCCCATGATCGGCGGCAAAGGTAAAGACCACCCCTCGTGGAATAGTCGGTTTCACCTCGCCGGTGATCGCCACATACTGTGCGGCCAATTCTTCCAACCGTCCCAGACTGCCGAGCGGTTTGGTCAGCCGATCCAACCGGGCTTGCGCTTGTTCACGTAACGCCGTATCGAGCGGCTGGATCCGGCCGCACACTTCTTGTAAAGACATCGCGCCTCCGGTTTACTTCAATCGGATAGGAATTCCGCTGACGACCAGACGGACCTCATCCGCCGTTCCGGCGATTTGCTGATTCACCCGCCCGGCGAGGTCACGAAATCCCCTTGTAGATGGCTCCGCCGGCACCAATCCCATTCCCAACTCGTTGCTGACGATCACCACTCGGGCAGACGTGGCCCGCATCAACGCCAGCAGGGCCGCGACGCGCATCTGGACGTCCGGCTCATCCGCACCTGCCATCATAAGATTGCTCAGCCAGAGCGTGACGCAATCGAACAGAATGGTCCGATAGCGCGCGCCGTGCGTGGAGAACCAGGCCTCTGCCTCGATCGGCGATTCCACCGTCTCCCAATCGGCTGTGCGCGTGGCTTGGTGTCGGGCGATCCGCGCCGCCATTTCTTCATCCAGCCCCTGCCCTGTGGCCACAAACGCGCGTGGCCCGCGCGGGCCGGCGATCCGAAGAGCGTACTCGCTTTTCCCCGAAGCCGCCCCGCCGAGCACAAGAACAATACGACCGCGTGCCTTCCGTACCGGCTTGCGCCTATTCGGTGTTCTTGACGACATTCCGCTCCCACAAGAATTCCGGTTCGCCCTGCGTTTTTGCAACCCACCGCGCCAGAACGAACAGGGTGTCGCTGAGACGATTCACAAATTTGATAATGATGGAATCAACCGGCTCGACTTTCGAAAGCGCGACACAGAGCCGTTCAGCTCGTCGGCAGACCGTCCTGGCTTGATGCAGAAACCCGGAGACCTTGCCACCGCCCGGCAAGATGAATTCCTTCAGCGGCTCCAGATCTTTCTGGCAATGATCGATCAGCTTTTCCAACCGCGTCACATCCTGCGCCGCGATCTGCGGCATATTCTTGAATGTCTGCCCTGGCGCCGTCGCCAGGATGCTGCCGACATCGAACAATTTATTCTGCGCCCATCGCAGCTCTTCTTCGAGTTGTCCGGCCGCCGGATTCACGCTCTGCGCATCGACATTCATTACCCGCACCACGCCGACCACCGCGTTTAATTCGTCGATCGTTCCATAGGCTTCGACGCGGAGACTATCTTTCCATACCGGCTGCCCTCCGGCCAATCTGGTTTTCCCCGCATCGCCCGTTCTGGTATAGACCTTGGTAATGCGCATTACGGTTTCTCCTCCTGCCGACCCCGTATATTGCCCCAGGACTCGTAGTGAATGAGATCCTCCACAGGAATCCGCTCGCGCCACCCGGCGCGTTCCAGATCCGGCTGTGTCGCAAAATCCGATACATATCCGAGACAGAGATAGGCCAGCATTGTGACAGGTTTCGGCACACCGAGCACTCGTTTCAACGCCCCGTGATCGAGAATGCTGACCCATCCCACTCCGATGCCCTCCGCGCGGGCGGCAAGCCAGAGATTTTGAATGGCGCAGCATGTACTGTATAAATCCGTATCTCGCACGGTAGAACGGCCCAACACATGAGGGCCGCCCCGCTGGCGACTGCACGTCACCGCGATATTGATCGGAGCTTCCTCAATTCCTTCCAGCTTGAGACTCCGATAGAGTGCGGCGCGAGCTCCTCGATAACGCGTCGCCGCCTTGGCGTTCGTCCGCTGAAACAGCGTTTTGACCTTTCGCTTCGTGTCATCGTTTCTGACCACGACAAAGTCCCATGGCTGCATGAATCCGACCGACCCGGCATGATGCGCAGCCTTCAGAATCTTTGCCAAGACCTCATCCGGAATGGAAGACGGAAGAAAGTTCCGCCGGACATCGCGGCGTTCGAAGATCGCCCGATACACGGCTTCCCGTTCCGGACCGGAAAACCGACCGGCAACCCGTCTCACGATGATCTCCCTTCACCCTGCGGCCGGTCGCCCGACAAGGGCTGCAGCACCAGTTCACCGGATGCAACTTTCCCCAAACAAACAGGACACAGACAATCCTGATACTTGGACGAAATCCAGTCCATCTGCGGTTCGGTAATGCCGACGTTCCCGCACCAACATCGGTACCCGCCGCATTCGAATATCTGCCCGCAATGCTCGCAGGTCTTCTGAACCGGTCCTCTCATGTCGATTGCTCTTTCGGACGATCAGAGCGGCACATCGCAATTTACTCTTACACCTCCAAAGATCGAACGGATCGGTGTGCCGAGATACCACACCTCTTCATACTTCTCGTTGAAGATGTTATCAAAACGAAAATAGGCCTGCATGTATTTGGTCACGTCATAGCTTGCGGACAAATTCCAAACGAAGAAAGACGGCATCGGGTTGCTGTTCCCCTGATCGTTGAACCGCATTCCGACATAGCGCCCTTCTAAGCTGGCTCGCAACGGCTCAATTGGTTGGTAACTGACAACCGTCGACCATTGATTAAGAGGCCACTTCGGT
>SXGR01008433.1_pt1 | contig 33420 bp, 14 predicted proteins | sample 3174711 | NCBI WGS metagenome assembly SXGR01 (sample SAMN11356860, study PRJNA531348) | freshwater metagenome | isolation source: freshwater sample F1-60 | place: China: Fuxian Lake, Yuxi | collected 2017-12-25 | reverse complement strand
GGCCTGCCGGCTTTTTTCCGCCAGCGCTACTTCATCCCCGACGGCGAAGGCTTGCGTGTGCGCGACGAGATCAGGCGCACGGTCGCCTTCCGCGCGATGAACCTCGTCGGCCCGTGGCCCAACATGCCGGAGCTGGACCTCGTGCTGCTGCGCAACGTGCTCATCTATTTCAACATCGAGACCAAGCGGAACATCCTCCAGAAAATCCACCGCCACCTGCGGCCCGACGGCTGCCTGCTGCTGGGCGCGACGGAGTCCACGCTGCACATCGAGCAGTCTTACGAGGTCGTCCACTTGGAGCGCACCGCCTACTACCGTGCGCGTCACCCCGCCGCGAACGCCGTCAGCCTGGGAATCAACTGGGCGGTGTAGCAGGACAGGCAGGTGCAAAGGAGTCCGGGTGGAACGGGCCGGTGGCCCGTTCCACCCGGACTCATCTGAACCGCTCCGGCTTATACCGAGTGTGGTTGAAATCCAGTAGAACGCGGCCCGGATGCTGGTGGATGCCTTCCCCCTCACCCCAGCCCTCTCCCTCCCCGAGAGGGAGCCAGTCATTCAGTCTCGAAGCAACAACGCCGGGCGGGTTGAAGATGCGCGGACGGCGATTCTCCCTCTCCTCGGGGAGAGGGCCGGGTTGAGGGGATACGCGTGCTGAGACTCGCCTCTCATTCGACCAATCTTCACCGAGAGTTGGGATTAGGCAAGCGATTCCAACTGTCGCCAAACTCGCAGCGCCTCGGTCGCGCCCCACGCTTGGGCGTCGCAGCCGCGTTGGGTGTGCGGGGCGTCGCCGTCCACGATCTCGGGGAGCTGGCCGAGGCAGCCGGTGCTGAGGAGTTCGTTCGCGCTGCCGAGATAGGCGCGCGCGGCGGCGACGGCTTCGGGCGCGAGGTCGTGCGCGCGGGCGAGGGCCTCGCAGAAGACGGGGAAGGTCCAAGTCCAGCCGGTGCCGTTGTGGTAGGCGGGCTTGCGGCGCGTGTCCTCGTCGCCTTCGTAGCAGCCCCAGTAGGGATTCACCGGGTCATTCAGCAGGCGTCCGTCGTGGCTGTAAACCGCCAGCGGCGGCGTGACGGGCAGCGGTGCGAGCGAACGCAGAGCACCGGGGATGACGAGGTGGCGCAGCGCTGCGTCCACCGTGCGACGTGCGCGCTCGCCGACCACGAGGCCGAGGCTGATGGGGAAAAGGCAGTTGCTCCGCAGCGCCTCGTCGCGCACGGCATCGCGGGCGGAGACGCCGGACTTCGCGAGCAACACATCAGCAAACCAGCCTTTGTCTTCGAGCCAGAAAAGTTCGTTGAGCGAACGCTCCGCGCGCGCCGCGAGTTCGCTCCACTCCTCGCCGTCGGGTGCGACACCGAGGCGGTCGAGCTGGCGCAGCAGACGAATCCACAGCGCTTGAATCTCCACCGGGTAGCCTTCGCGCGGCGTGCTGGCCGGATAGTTCGTGTCCATCCACGTGAAGTGGCTCGGGCTCCAGACGAGGCCGCTCGCCGCGTCCACGCGGATGCCGTTGGGCGTGCCGCGCAGGTAGCCGGTGGCGATGGTGCGCAGCACGTCCGTCAGCGTGCGCCCGGAAGAGTCAACAGCAGTCGAGTAGAACTCGTCTTGCTGACCGCCGACCGCTGACCGCTGACCGCTGCAATCCTCGCACACGACGCCAAACCAAAGCGGCGCGTCGCTGGTGTCGCGGTTGCTCGCGTTGTCGCCGTAGATGGCGTTGGGCAGCGTGCCGTTCTCAGCGAAGCGTCCGAAGGTCACGAGAATCTGCTTCACCTCATCGCGCAACCCGGCGGCGAGCAAACCGCGCGCGCAGATGAGCGTGTCGCGGCCCCAGTCGAGGAACCACGGGTAGCCGGCGATGACAGTCTTGCCGGCGTCACGACGCACGACAAAGGCGCGGATGGCCCTCTGCAACTGCTCGGCGAAGTCCGGCGGCGGCGTGGCTGCGAATGTCTCGACGGTGCTCACTGGCAACGGGACAACCATGCCGGGCAACTCAAGCTGGCTGCGTGGCGCGGGCAGCGGTCCGGCCAGCGGCGCGCTTTCGGTGATGAAGTCGAACAGCGCGCGGGTCTTGGCGGAGGAAGTTTTGAGTGTTGGATCGCTTGCCCTCGGCGAGGCGTAAGGGGGACACTCTTGTCCCCCACCAGAAGTTTCCATGGCTACCCTTGGCGAGCCTTGCGAAGGGGACAAGAGTGTCCCCCTCACGGGCAGGTCGAGATCAAACTGCTCCTCCGCCTCCGCGCTCGCGGCGAGGGTGACGGCTTCGCCTTTGCGCAGCGGCAACTCGAACCAGCCGGGGCTGAAAGCATCGCCGCAGCCTTCCTGTCCACGCGTGGCCTCGACGGGATGCGACACGTTCACCGACCACTCGCCCTCGTGATGGTAACGGCCCGAGTCCGCCCAGACCCTGAGCTGACGGCTCGACTCAGGCGTGAAGGCGAAGCCGGCGCGGCCTTGGAGCGAGTGCGAGTTCGCACCGAGGTGTTGCTCGCTGCCGGGATTGCGCTTGGTCTCGCAGTGGAAGCTGCGGTCCTCGATGTCGAACCGCACGGTCAGACTCACGCTGCACTCCGATGGCAGCTCACGGCCCAGCGCGGGCGCGTGCGGCGGGCGAACGAAGCGCAGGAGCGTCGTGTTCTTGCCCGGCACCATGTCGGCGAGCAGGTGAATCTCCACGCTGCGACCATCGCCAGCGTTCGCGACGAACTTCCAGACGGCGGGCGGGCCGGGTGAGAAGGTGACGAGATTCTCCGCGTTGAGCGCGGTGATGAAGCCATCAGCGTTCACCCAGGCGCGAAGGCGCTTCACGAAGACGTGGCGGTCCACCGGGACGGCGGTGTGCAAGTTCGCGCCTAGCACGCAGTCGTATTTCGAACGCACGGTTCCGAGGTCGGCACAGAGGCGGGCCATGGCACCGGAGCCGTTGGTGAGGAGGGCCAGAGAGTGATTAGTGATTGGTGGAGAGTGATTAGTCGGCTCGGGTAGCAGGAAGCGGAGGGTGCTGCTGACGGCGGAAGGCGTGGCGGCGAGACGGTCGAGGGAGAGCACGGCGTCGCCGGTGAAGGTGCTCGGCGGGAAGCAGGCGATGTGGCCGTTGGCGACGGGGATGGAGTCGGTGTGTGCCGGCGGTTTGCAACCGCCGTCGGTGGGCTGCGAACGGTCCGGACGGCGGCTGGAAGCCGCCGGCACGAGCGTCGCACGGAAGGGCGCGATGTCTCGCACAAGCAGCCAGTGGCCGGGCGGGACGAGGAGAACGCGCTTCGTGTCCGCGAGCGTCCACTCAACGACTGGGGCATAGGTGCTGTCCGGCGCGGCTGCGAGGCGAGCGAGAAATCCATTCGCGTCCGTGTCCACCTGCGCGGCCAACGCGCGCCAGTTCACAGAGCCAAGGTGCTCAATGGGCCGGGCGTGCGCGAGCGCGGTGAGGGCGAACGCAGCTTGGGCACGGGCGATGCGGTAGGCTTCGCCGTGCAGTCCATGCGGTTGCGTAGTGGCGCTGAGGCAGTGCGCGGCTCCGGCGGCCAGGACGAAAGTGATCTTTTCTTCGTGGACCTCGTGGCGCTGGAGAGCGCTTTCCGAATCCGCCAACAAGTCATGCCGCACCGCGCCAGCAGCGAGGTCGAGCGTCAGCCGGTGCTCGCGCTCGGGGTCGGTGTTCACGAGGACGAGCACGGAGTCGCGGCCTTCCTCGGAATCGCGGAGGAGGGCGTAGATGGCGGAGTCGGACGGGTTGAGGCGCGTGAGCTTCGCGCTGTCGAAGAACGCGGGATGGTCGGCGAGCAGGAAGTTCAGGCGCGCGAGTTCTGGGACGATGTTCTGCTCGCTGTCCCACGCGAGCGCGCGGCAGGAGTGGACGTTGATTTTTTCAGAGCAGAGCCATTCCACGCCGCAGGTGAAGCCGAAGCCGCCGTTCACGCTCGTCAGCGCGGAGAGTTGGTTGCGCAGCAGCGACCAGGTGCGCCCGCGCTTCGCGAGGCGCTCGTTGTCGTGCGTCTCGCTGTAGTGGACGAGCGTGCCGACGCGGTGGCTGTGCTTGAATGCGTGGTCAAGGTAGCCGGCGACCTGCGCGGGGCCGAACTCCTGGAACAGCTCGGAGTAAGCCCATTGCATCCCGCCGTCGGTGAGCAACGTCTCGGTGTCGCCCCAGCCGCCACCGAGTCCTTCGAGCAGGAAGAGCGCGTTGGGAAACTCCTCGCGGACGCGCGCGATGATGTGCTGCCACGCGGGCGCGGGGACCTTATAGCCGGCGTCGCAGCGGAAGCCGTCCACGCCGCGCCGACACCAGGTCAGCAACGCCTCGGCGATGTGCTCCCAGAGCGCGGGGTCGCGTTGCGCGAGTTCGACGAGGTCGTCCCATGTCGTGCCCCACGCGCCGGGACTCTCGAAGTGACCGTCGGCCTTGCGGAGAAACCACTCGGGATGATTCTCCTGAAGCCACGAACCCCAGCCAGTGTGGTTGATGACGATGTCGAGGAAGACGCGGCCACCGCGCGCGTGGACGGCGGCGGTGAGTTCCTGAAACTGCTCGACGCCGTTCGTGCGCTTGTCGAACTCGACCAGCGCCGGATCAATGCCCGTCAAGTCCTCCGCCGCGTAGGGACTGCCGAAGCGACCGAAGCGCGCGAAGGTCGTGGGCGTGGGATTCACCGGCAGCAAGTGCAGGATACGACAGCCGAGCGTGCCGAAGATGTGCGGGAGCTGGCGCGTGAGGTCGCGGAGCTTGCCCGACGGCGGGATGACCGTGTAGCCGAGCCGATCCAGTTCGTTCATCTGGGCCTCGCGCGCGGGGTCGCCGGTGGACGTGAGCGACTTCGTCTCGCCAAACATCCGCGTGAAGGCGCAGTAGATCGTGTTCGCCGTGCGCGCCCAGTTTGGGTGGACGCTCACGCCGAAATCGTTGCCATCGGGCCAGTGTTGGAAGCCGGACGGGTCGAGCACGTAGGGCTTCGACTTGAACCAGCCGACCTCGGTGAGCGGCAACGTGAGCTGCCATTCGCCGTCAGCCCACTGCATCGGGATGTCGCGCCACGACGCGCCGGCGAGCGGGACTTTCTCGAAGTTGGACTGGATGACCTCGCGACGGATGCCGGCGGCGCGGCCGAGGTTCGTGCGAAGGCGTGCGGTCCAGCCGGCACCGGCCCACTCGCGTCCGCGCGGGTGCGCGAGCGTGAAGGTGAGGCTGTCGCCGACGAATTGGACGCGGCGCTCGCCCGCGCCGGGAGTCATGCTCGGTCGTTCCATGCGGGCCGATGGTGGAAGCCGCGCGAGGCGAACTCAAGAACGCGGTTGGCTTGGATCCAGGGCGCTCTGACAATGGATGGGCACGGGTGACCGGCGGTTGGGTGCGCATCGCGAAGTAGTCGTGCTAGGCATCCACCAGAAGGAGGCTCATGCGGGGAGAGGTTTGGTTTGTGGTCATAAGCATGATGGGTTGCGTTCCGAAAGCAGACTCGCGGCGCGCTGGGGGGCACCTTCGCACGTTACGAAGGCGCCCGCCATGGCCGGGAGTTGGCGGCGACGTGCCCGTTGCGGATTTTCATCCGTCAGCCGGCATGCTTGCGCGGGTCTGATAAGCGCCCTGACCGGTCCTTGTCAGCCGAGGCGCCGGTGCTTGAGCAACTCCAAGGATGGGAATATCTCCGGGGAAAACAACACGGCCGATACCCGACAGCTTGTCAGGTGGATACCCGACAAGCTCCAAACCTACTTTGAGCGCGATTTGGCTCTGGGAGGGACAGCAATCCTTGCGACACGGCGAAATTTGTAAGCCCGGCGATGGTGTGCAAATCCAGCTTGCGCATGAGCCGCTCACGGTGGGTCTTCACGGTGGACATCGCCACGCCGAGCCATTTCACGATCTCCTTGTTGCCCGCGCCCGTGGCGATGAGCGCGATCACTTCGCGCTCGCGCACGGTCAGGCGCGAGGCGGTCGTCCGTCCATAAGCCACGGGCGGGCCGCCCATGGATTCCAGCATCGCGGCGGCCACCGGCGGGCTGAAGAATCCCTCGCCGCGATGGACCGCCTCGATGGCCCGGATCAACTCGGCGGGTGCGGCGTCCTTCAGGATGTAGCCGCGCGCGCCACTGCGCGCGACCTCCGACACATACTCGCGGTTCTCATGAACGCTCAGGATGAGCACCTTGGCATCGGACGCGATTTTTCGCAGGCGGGCCGTGGCAACGAGGCCATTGATGCCGGGCATGTTGATGTCCATCAGCACGAGGTCCGGCTTGAGGCGTTTGACCAGACGCAAGGCTTTCTCGCCGCTCGCGGCTTCACCCACGATGGTCACTGCGGGAATCGCGAGAGACAGGAGCGCAACCCTTCGCGCACCACAGGATGATCGGCCACAAGGAGGAGCCGTATGTGGCGGGAGCGGGCTTCAGCCACGGGGTTGGCACGAGCCGGCCGCACTGCCGTGCCGGATGGGCACGAACAGCAGCGATGCGGACACTTGGCTCACGTCGCTATACCTGCCATAGGTCCGGGCGGGCCGGTGGCCAGGTTTCCGCAAGACCAGTTGGCCACCCTTCCGCATCACGCGGCGCATCAACGGGGAGGGTCGGGGCAGCATGAAAATCGTGGTCGCCTCCACCCTTGCGCCAGCTTGCGTGTCATACGCCAAGACGGGCGTGGTGTCGGGGCGGCGCTCAGGCGCTCGCGCAACCGCGCGAAGGCCTCGCTGCGCGCCTGGGCCTGTTGCCGCTCGACGATTTCGCAACACAGTTGTTCGTTGGACGCAGCCTACTCGGAGGTGCGGTCAGCCACGCGGTGTTCGAGCGTCAGGTTCAGTTGCGCCACCCGCTCCTCGGCCTGCCGAGGGGCCTTGAGCGCGCGTTGGATGCGGATGAGCGCGTCCACCCGCGCCACCAGTTCCTTGTTGGCGATGGGCCTGACAATGTAATCGTCCGCGCCGCACTCCAGGCCGGCGACCTTGCTGTCGAGGGAAACCTCGATGCTGGAGATGAGCGCCACGAAGACGCTGGCGAGCGCCGCGTCGGACTTGATGCGGCGGCAGACCTCGCGCCCGTTCAAGTCTGGCAGCATCACGTCCAGCAGGAGCAAGTCCGGCTTCAGCTCGCCCGCCAGACGCAATCCGTCCAGCCCGTTGGCGGCGGAGAAAACCTCGCAGCCGTGGCGTTGAAACAACCGGCACAGCAGCTCCAGATTGTCCGGCTCGTCGTCCACGACGAGGAGCCGTGGGGCCGCAGCCGCCTTGTCTTCGAAAAGTGTGGAGTTGTCCATGCCGGCTGCTGCTGTCTTGCTGTGCCGAGAGTTTGGCCCCTGCCGCGCGGCTGGCGAGTTGATTCTGCCCGCCTGCCAGAACGGCCAGCCACTCGCGCGGCTGGCCGTCTGGAAACTTTCGGAGACTCTGCGAATCAATACTCGCGCTTGGTCTTCCGGCCCGGCTCGGGCACGGGGTAGAGATCATTCGCATCTGCCTGAACCGGTGCGGGCGAGTCGAAGGTGAGCTTGTCGGCGTTCGGGGCGAACTCATGCTCGTGGTTGAGCAACTCCTCGAGCGTGACCTCTTGGCCGGTGTGCGCCGCATAGCGGCCCAGCGAGGTCGTGAGGCTCGCCATCACGCCGCGCTCCACTTCGTTGTGCGGCTTGTCGTTGCGGATGGCGTCGGTGAGCACCTGCCACTCCGTGAAATAAGGGTCATCTACCATCTTGGGGTCGGAACTCCACAGCTGGTTCTCGCGGGAACGGACGTGGCCCTTGTAGGTGCTGGAGGGACCGTTGCAGTCGCCTGAATTGGCCGCGACCGCCATGCCCTTGGTGCCGTGGACAAAGCTGTGGTAGAGCGGGACCGCGCCAAGCATGGTGCGGCCATTCATGTAGAGCTTGGCGCCGTCCTCGAAGGTGTATTCGACAGCGTAGGAGTCGAAGTTTTGGTCCACGTAGGGCTTGCCGTCCGGGCTGGTGCGGTAGGTGCGCCCGCCGACGCCCTGCGCCTTGACGGGCCAGAGGTATTGTCCGGGCGGGCTCTTCAGCCAGCAAAGGTGGTCAATATGGTGGACGTTGAAGTCGCTGTAGCCGCCGCCAGAGGCCCAGAGGAAGCTGTGGAAGCGGGAGATCTGCCACATCAATTCGCTGGGTTTACCGGGCAGGTTGTTGTCCTTGCCGGGATATTTTTCCGAGAAAGCGGAGCCGAGCAAACCCTGCATGCGGTAGCCGCGCATGAGCATCACGTCGCCAATCTCCTTGTCCTGATGGATGCGCGCATGGAGCTCTTGGAGGCACTTCTTGTGGCGGGACATTAGGCCCACGCCGACCTTGAGGTTCTTCGCCTTGGCGAGCTTGTTCAGCTCCAGCATCCGGCGCGAGGTCGGGCCGTCCGCCGTCACGGGCTTCTCCATAAACACGTTGATGCCCTTCTCAATGGCGTATTTGAAATGCACCCAGCGGAACGCCAGCGGCGTGGTGAAGATCGCCACATCGCCCTTCTTCAGCGCATCAATCGCGCCCTTGTAAGCATCGAAGCCGATGAACTTGCGGCTGTCCGGCACATCCACCTGATCTTTAAATTTGTTCTTCAGCGAATTGAAGGCGCCGTCGAGCTTGTGCTGAAAGACATCCGCCATGGCGACGAGCTTGGGCGGGCCGCTCTGCGACATGGCGTTGGCCGCCGCGCCGCCGCCGCGTCCGCCGCAGCCGACGAGCGCCACGGAGATTTGGTCGCTGCCCGCCGCGTGGACGTGCGGCAGGACGACACCGGAGAGCGCAGTGGCACCTGCGGCCAAGCCAGAGGCTTTGATGAAGTCACGACGCGATGCGGAAGGAAGAGTTGGCGAATTATTCATAACTCGTATCGTTTGCCCGACTCCGAGGGAGTGTCAACACCGGAGCAGCGCGCACGCGCAGGCGGGCGCACAACCCTCGCGTCGCCTCAGCCAGAGTCAGCTCAGAATCTCCTTCACCACCGTCCCGTGCACGTCCGTCAGCCGCCGGTCCAGCCCGCTGTGGCGCACGGTCAACCGCTCGTGGTCAATGCCCATGAGGTGCAGAATCGTCGCGTGCAGGTCGTAGCAATACGTCTTCCCCTCGCCCGCCTGATAACCCCACTCGTCGCTCTGTCCGACCGACGTGCCGGGCTTGATGCCCACGCCCGCCAGCCAGGTCACGAACGTCCCGCCGTTGTGGTCGCGGCCCACGTTGCCTTGCGCGAAGGGGGTGCGGCCGAACTCCGTCGTCCACACGACGAGCGTGTCCGCCAACAGGCCGCGTGATTTCAAGTCCCGCAGCAGCGTGGCGATGGGCTGGTCCACGCTCGCGGCCATCGGCGGCAGCTCATTCGGGATGTTGCCGTGGTTGTCCCAATTGTTCACCGCGCCCTGCGGCCCGCTCCAGACCTGCACAAAGCGCGTGCCGCGCTCGATGAGCCGCCGCGCCAGCAGACAACGCCGCCCGAAGTCCTCGGTGAGCTTGTTCTCCAGCCCGTAAGCCTTCCGTGTCGCCTCGGTCTCCTTCGCCAAGTCGAACGCCTCCGGCGCGCTCAACTGCATCTTCGCCGCCAGCTCGTAGCTCGCGATGCGCGCGTCGAGCCGCGAATCGGCGGGGTTGGCCTTGGCGTGCGCGCGGTTCAACTGGTCCAGCAACGCCAGCCCGTCGCGGTCCGCGGCGCGCGTGGCGAACCGGAACTTCTCCCGCGCGAACAAGTCCCGCACCAGCTCCGGCGCGCCCGCGTTGAGGATGGTTCCCTGATGCACTGCCGGCAGAAACCCCGCGCTGAACGGGCCGTTCTGGTTGTAAGGCAGCCCGCGCGCGTCTGGCAGCACCACGAACGTCGGCAGGTTATCCGTGAGCCGGCCCAGCCCGTAGCTCACCCACGCACCGAGGCACGGAAAGCCCGGCAGGAGCTGGCCGCTGTTCATCATGTAAGTGCCCGGCCCGTGGACGTTGGTCTTGCTCGTCATCGCCATGAGGAAGGCGAGTTCGTCCACCAGCTTCGCCTGCTCCGGGAAGACGCTGCTCACCCACCGCCCCGACTGCCCGTGCTGTCGGAACTCGAACGGGCTCTTCATCATCGTGCCAGGCATCGCGGTAAAACCCTCGGGCTTCTCCGTCGGTCCGAGCTTCTGGCCGTGCAGCTTGGCGAGCGCGGGCTTGTAATCGTAAGTGTCCATCTGGCTCACGCCGCCGGTCATGAACAACTGGATGACACGCCTCACCTTCGCCGGGTGGTGCAACCCGCCGTTGAACTCCGGACTGGGTTTCGGTGCGCCGTCGCCGAGCGCTTCGCGCGCGAACAAGTCCGCCATCGCCAAGCCGCCGAGGCCCCCGCCGATGCGCCAGAGGAAGTCGCGGCGAGGCAGCGAAAGCGCCAAAAGGCCAGTTGTGCCACCGATCCGGTGACCATGACGCACCGCTTCTCCCTCGCCCCCACCGGGGGAGAGGGCCAGGGTGAGGGGGCGAGTCGTCCAGCGAGACTGGCCCGCTTGGAAGTCAGGCTGTCCCTTTGCCCCGTCCTCAAATCCGCACGCCCCGCTAGTCCGCAAGCCCGCCCCCTCACCCTGCCCTCTCCCCCGATGGGGGAGAGGGTGGTCGCGTTCGGCCACGTCTGGCCTCTCAGTTGATGAACAAGAACTCATTGCTGTTGAACAAAACCCGGCCCAGCGCCGGCAGCCCGTGCTGCTCCGCATAAGCCGACATCGCACGCACTTCCTCCGCCGTCGCCGTGCGTTGGAACGCCAGCCGCACCATCGCCCGCACCCGTGTCGGCAGGTTACTTCCGAGCTTCTCCACGCGCGCCGCGAAGTGCTCGCTGTGGCGCAGCACGAAGTCGTTGTTGAACAGCGTGAGCGCCTGGAGCGCCGACGCCGAGAAGGGACGCGTAGGCTGGAGCAGCGCCGCGTCCGGGAAGTCCAACGCCTCCATGAACGGGTCCGCGATGCCCCGCCACACCACGCGGTAGATGCTCCGCCGCCCCGCGCCCGGGCTGTCCCAATCAAACGGCGTGTAATCCACCTTCGGCGTGGCCTGCGGGCCTTTGCTCAACTTGAAGTGCTCTGTCCCCGGTCCGCCGAGCGTGAGGTCGAGCCGCCCCGAGACGGCCAGCACCGCGTCGCGGAACGACTCGGCGTCGAGGCGGGAGCGGTTCATGCGCCAGAGGAGTTTGTTGTCGGGGTCAACGGAGTGGTGGAGTGATGGAGTGGTAGAGTGCTGACGTGAGCCGACCTTCCCATTGCTCCACTGCTCCATCACTCCATCACTCCGTTGTCTGTAGGCCGCGCTCGTCACAATCAGCCGGTGCAAATGCTTCAGCGACCCGCCGCTGTCTCTCAGTTCACACGCCAGCCAATCCAGCAGCTCCGGGTGCGACGGCAAGCTACCCATCCGCCCGAAGTCGCTCGGCGTGTCGCACAGGCCGCGCCCAAAGTGAAAGTGCCAGACGCGGTTCGCCGCGCTGCGCCAAGTGAGCGGGTTGCGCGGGTCCGCCAGCCAGTCCGCGAGCGCCACGCGCCGCATCGCCTCGCGCTTCGGTTCTGCCAAGATGAAGCGCCCGGGCAAGTCCACGAGGGCGGAGAGCGCGCCCGGCTCCGCGAGTTGGCCGGGCTTCGCGATGTCGCCGCGCTTGAGGACGTGAACCGGCTTCGGCTCCATGCCCGCCTTGACCGCGAAGACCTGCGCGGGCGCGGGCAACTTCGCCAACTCCGCCTGCGCGTGCTGCCGCAACGCGTGCGCTGCGATGGCCAGCCGCTGCTCCGCTGTGCGTTGCGCGCGCGCCAGCTTCAAGCCCGCCGCGACCAGTGGCGGAGCCGCCTCCGCATTCACGTTCGGCGAGTCGGTGGCGGAGATCTGGAAGCGCCCGATGAGATGACCGCCGCCGTGCAGTTGCTTGAGCACCACCACGAGCTTCGCGCCCGCCGCCAGCTTCCCCGGCGACTCGAACTCGAACACCGCCAGATGCGACTCGCCCACGCGCGGGTGAATGCCCCACGCCGTCTTCTCGTTGCCATCCAGCGCATGCGCGACGGGCCAGCCCGTCTGGTCGAAGTCCGCAGTGGCACGCTTAATCTTGAGGTTGGTGGCGCTCGCCGAGCCGGCCACCAGCAGCCGCACCTCAAACTCGCTCAGGTGCAAATTGCCGTTGTCCATCCGGCCCGGCCCCTTCTTCGGCAGCCTCTCGTCACTCAACACTTCCAACCGCAGCGCGGTCACGTTGGTCAGCGTCGTCGCAGCCGTGACCGTGTAAGTGTCCCTCTCCGGCCGCTTGCCGCCCGCGGACACCGAGCCATCCGCCTCGCGCGTGAGCGTGGCCCCGTCGGAGGACTGGAAGCTGTCGAGCGCGAGCGGCAGCCACTCGGTCACGGCTTTTCCCTGCGTTTGTTCCCAGCGCGCAACCAATGGTTCGTGCTCCGCCGTGAGCAGCGCGGTCGCGTCCTTGGCCTCCGCAGCGGCAAGGAGCGACTGCCAACGCCGCCGCTGCTGCCCGGTCGCGGGCGATTCATCGAACGGCACCTCGGCCTTCGTGATCCCGGCGAAGACCGCTTGCAGCGCGAAGTAATCCTCCTGCGAAATGGGATCGAACTTGTGCGCGTGGCAGCGGGCGCAGTGCGCCGTGGTGCTGGCGAAGGCGGACATCGTCTGCGTCACGAGGTCGTCGCGGTCGAGGTAGTCAAAGGTGCGCGGGGCGGTGCTTTGCGTGCTGGTGTCAAGCGGCCCCGCGCCGAGGAAGCCGAGCGCTGCGATGAGCTGCGGCTCGGCAGGATAAAAAACATCCGCCGCGAGTTGCTCGCGGATGAAGCGCTGCCACGACACATCCCGGTTGAAGGCCGTGATGACGTAGTCGCGATAGCGCCACGCGTTGGTGCGGAAGATGTCATGCTCAAAGCCATGCGTGTCCGCGAAGTGAATCGTGTCGAGCCAGTGGCGCGCCCAGCGCTCGCCGTGACGGGGGGACGCGAGCAGCTTGTCCACGAGCGTGGCCAGTGGCCGATTCCCACTTTCCCACTTTCCCACTCTCTCACCCGCCTTCGGAGCAGGTGAGAGAGTGAGAGAGTGAGAAAGTGAGCGTTCATGCTCGAACGCCTCGACGTCCTCCGGCGAGGGCGGGAGACCGATGAGGTCGAAGTGCAGCCGACGGATAAGCGTGCGTGCGTCGGCCTCGGGGGATGGCGAGAGCTTCTGCTCGCGGAGCTTGGCGGCGATGAAGGCGTCAATCGGGTTGCTGACCCCTGACCGCTGACCGCTGACCGCTCCACGTGGCACCGCCGGCCGCACCAATGGCTTCAGCGGCCACCAATCCGTCCCGACGCGCACCGCTGCCTCCTTCAGCGGCTCCACCTGCCTCACCCACTCCACCAGCAGCGCAATCTCCGCCTCGGACAACTTCGCCTTCCCCTTGGGCGGCATCTGCAAGTCAGCGCTGGCGTGGCGCACCGCTGAGATGAGCAAGCTCTTCTCCGGCTCGCCCGGCACGACCGCCGGCCCCGAATCGCCACCGCTGAGGATTGCCGCCGCCGAGTCGAGCACGAGACCGTTCTTCGACTTCTTCGCGGCGTGGCTGTGGCACTCGTGACAGCGCTTCTCCAGCAACGGAAGGATTCGCTCCTTGAAAACCGCGTCCGGCCCGGCAGCCCGCGCAGCAACACTCGTCAGCAGCAACACGGCCACCGACCAGCAGAGAGGGGCAATGGTGGTCGGTGGGGTCATCGTGGGCGAACGGATTCAACGAAACCAGACGGCAGCCCGCCAAGGCAATTCACGGGCGGGGCTGTAGCGGCGGTCTGTGACCACCGTGCTTAGTTGTCGGCGCTCACAGAACGCCGCTACAGGGCGGAACAAGCCGTTGACAACGAACGGCCATTCGCTAGGGTGCGCGCCTCGCAATCGAGAAAACAATATGCCGAACACCAAGTCAGCCGGTCGCCGCATGCGCAACAGCGCGCGCAAGCAAGCTCGCAACAACATCGTCCGCACCCAGATCAAGACGGCGGTGAAGAGATTCCGCGCGGCAGTCGAAGCCAAGCAGGACTCCTCGCCCGAAGCTCTCCGCGCCGCCATCTCCACGCTCGACAAGGCCGTGAAGAAGGGCGTCGTCAAGCGCGGCACCGCCGACCGCAAGAAGTCCCGTCTTGCGCTCGCCCTCAACCGGGCGACGGCTGCGGCTGCGGCGAATAAGTAAGCCATTCTCACTCCGGCAACAGGCGTTCCAGACTTGGAACGCCTGTTTGCTTTGCGGCGCAAGGTTGAATCCAAGACAGCGGGCCCGGGCGTTGGAACCGCGCGGCGCGCCGCCACCCTATCTCAGGGGGTTGGGCATGATGCTGGGAGCGGCGAACAGTGGCGGGCCCGATGCCGGCGTGTGGCGTGCAACGATTGTCAGACGGCTGCCCACGGGCCACGTTCCCTGCCACGGCAGCGCCAGCTCATAGCCCGTGCCGAGCGAGCTGGTGACCGCGAAGGGAGCAAGCTGCGTCGCTGGGAACGACCAAACTCGCGCGGGCTTCACCGAACGTCTCGTCGTTTCATCAGGCGCACCATAATACGCCAGGACCTCCAAGGTGCCGCTGCGGATTGGAATGCCCTTCGCCTGTCTGCGGCTGCTGGCAAAGACACGCACTGCCAGACCATCGGCCGGGCTCGAGGGGCTTGATCGCAACGCCACCGGCGAGACGAAGAGATGCAGCTCGTGAACCGCATCAGCGCGGTTGAACGCACCACCGCTCGACGTCGAGGAGCAGCCGGAGGCGCAGATCAAGGCCAGCACCACTGATCCGCCTGCGGACAAGTTCGCCAAGCGCCGAGCAAGGGACGTGGTCACGAGCCGCTGGACTTCCGGCCAGGCGGATTGACGGGTGGAGGTGTGACCGGCGGCGGGAAGATAGGGTCGAGCAGCGGCTTGTTGAAGTCGTTTCGCTTGATCTCGTCCTTCAGGCGCGAGCGCTCCAACTGGTCGCGCATGGCCTCGTTCGGATCGGTCAACGGCACGACCGTCTGGTTGTTCGCGAGGATCGTCGGCGTGAGGAAGATAAGCAGCTCGCGCTTCTCCTTCGTGACCGTCGTGGTGCGGAAGGCCGCGCCGAGATACGGGATGTCGCCGAGGTAGGGCACCTTGCGCACGCGCTTGTCCTCCTGCGTGCCGATGAGTCCGCCAATGATGATCGTCTGGCCGTTCTGCACGCTCACCGTCGTGTTTGCTCGCCGCTGGTTGATGATCTGCACCGTCGCGGACGCGTTGATCTTCACCTCCGAGCTGCTGATGGAGGAGTTGGTCGTGCCCAACTCGAGCTTCACGAAGCCGTCGGGGCTGATCTTGGGCGTCACGGTCAGGTTCACACCGATGTCCTCGTAGCGGAACGAGTTGATCGTGTCGCCGCGCTCAGTCACACGGCTGTCGGTGATGAGGGGCACGCGCTGGCCGATGTTGATCGTCGCGGGCTTGTTGTCCGCCGTCACGATCTGCGGACGGCTCAACACCTCCACCTTGCCGTCGGCCTTCAGCGCGCGGAGCAGGAAGCTGAGGTCGCCGCCCGTGAGCGCCGCGGAGAATGAACCCGTGATGGCCTTGGCCCCACCAAGATCAATGCCGGCGGTGTAGGGGTTGTTCTTGTGCGTCCACTCCAGGCCCAGCTCGCTGTTGCCGGTCAGGGAAACTTCCGCGAGCAGCACTTGGACCATCACCTGCGGCTGGGACTTGTCCAACTCGGCGATGAGCTGCTGCACCTGCGTGAAGTAGCGCGGGCTGGCGGAAAGCAGCAGCGTGTTGCTGTTCGTCTCGCCCACCACGGCCACTTCGCGCTCCAGCATCTGCTGCGCGGCCCCGACGGCGTCCGCGCCCAGCGACTGCGTCACGCGCAGGCGCTCCTGGTCGAGGAACGAGCGGACGGCCAACGCCACATCGGCGGACTGCGTGTTCTTGAGCCGGACGACCTCGGTGCGCCGGTCGTTGGCCGTGCTGGAGTCCAGCGAGTCGATGATCTGCTCGACCATCTGCACGTAATGGTCCGTGCCGCCGATGAGCAGGCTGTTCGTGCGCGGGTCCACGGTGACGGTGAGCGCGGCTTGCTCCGCCGTGCCGAGCGTGGCGCTCGCGGCGTCGTTCGTGCCGCCGGGGCGCACGAGCGTGTATTGGATGGTGCGCTGGCTGGTGGTCGTCGCGGTTGCCGTCATGCGGAACATCGAGGTCAGGATGTCGGCCATCGCGCGGGCGGAGGCGTTCTTCAGCGCGAAGACCTTGATCTTCGCCTCCTGCGGTGAGCTGGCGTCGAGGCGCGTGATGATCTGCTCCAGCAAGCCCATGTAATCGACCGGGCCGCTGACGATGAGCGAGTTCATGCGGGGGTCGGGCGTGATCAACACGGACTCCTTCAACGCCGCCGTGATCAGGTCGCGGCCACCCATCGTGCGCGTGATGAACTGGAGCACGGACTGCGCGTTGGGATTTTGCTGATCGGTGAGTGGCAGGGGCTTCGTGTTCAACGCAGCGTTCAGGATGGTCGAGAGCATCTCGGCCCGCGCGTTCTTCAGCGGGAAAACCTTGATCTCCGCGACGCGTGCGACCTGCTCGGTGTCGAGGCGCTTCACCAGTTCGGCGATGCGCCGGGCGTCCACCTCGCCGCAGGAGACGATGAGCGCGTTGATGCGCTCGTCGGCGGTGACCTGCACCTGCGTCTGCTGCCCCGGCAGGCCGGGCGGGCCGTCTCGGAACAAGCCTTGCACGGTGAGCGCGACCTTGCGCACGTCCGCCTTCGCCAGCGGGAAGACGTGGATGGCCAAGCCGTTCGGCGCTGGCTCGGCGTCGAGCTGCTTGATGAGCGCCTCCACGGCAGCCATGTCCTCGACGTTCGCGCCGACGAGCAACGCATTGACCCACGCGTCCGCGATGATGGTGATGGGGTCGTTCGGCTCGCCCCGCACGCGCGGCGGGCGGTTGGCGAAGATGGGCTGGAGAGTGGCCTGGAGCTTCGCCGCAGTGGCCTTCTGCAAGGTGAAGACGCGGAAGTTCAACTTGCTGAACGTCCCCTCGCCGTCGAGTTGCGGCAGGATGCGCTCGACGAAGTCGAAGGCCTCCTTGCCGCCCGTAACGAGAATCGTGTTCACGCGGTCGTCCGCGATGACCGTCGCCTTCACGCGGCGCTGGTTGGCATTCACGGTCAAGGCGTCCGCCGCTTCTTTCGCCGTGAAGAACTGCGTCAGCGTCGTCGCGAGCGAGCTGGCGCGTGCGTGCTTGAGCTGGAAGAGCCGCACGTCGCCGGTCACGGCCTGCTCCTGCGTGTCCATGCGTTTGATGACCTCGCGCACCACGGCCATCGTCTCCGGGCTGGCGCTGACGAAGAGCGTGTTGCTGCGCGGGTCCACGCTCACGGAGAGCTTGTCGGCGGTGCCGGCTGCGGGTGCGCCGCGCAACTGGCCGGGCCGGTAAAGCCCCTGCTGCACGAGCGAACTCAGCATCGCCCCGACGCGCGCGGCGTCAGCAAATTGCAACGTGAACACTTCCAGCACGCCGCCCGCGATGACCGGCTCGGCGTCGAGCTTCTTGAGCAGGTCCTGAATCAACTCAAGGTTCTCCTTGCTCGCGGAGACGACGAGCGAGTTGTTCAACGCGTCCGGCTCCAGCTTGATTTGCGTGGCGGGAAGCGGCGGCTGGCCCGGCAGCGACTGCGCGGTCCGGCGCGCGGTGAAGATGCTTTCAATCATCGCCCCGACGCGCGCGGCGTCGTTGTGCTTGAGGGGCAGCACAGTGAGCTGGAGCGAGGGGTTGTCCATGCGCGTGTCGAGCTTCAGGAGCAGCTCGTCAATCGTGCGGTTGTCTTCCTGGTTCGCGGTGATGAGCAGGCTGTTGCTGCGCGGGTCGGGGAGGATCACCGGCTTGTTGCGCTGAATGTCCGTCGTGCGCGCGGCGGCGTAGCGCTGCTCGAAGAGCGTCGTCAGCGTCGCGCCCACCAGCCGCGCGTCGGCGAACTGAAGCGGAATCAGCCGGATGCGCCCGCTCAAGGCCGTGCCCGCCGTGTCGAGCTGCTTCGCCAGGACCTCGACCATCTCGAAGCCGTCGCGCCCGCCGCCCACAAGCAGCGCGTTGCTGCGCGAGTCGGCGAGGATGATGACCTTCAGCGCGTCGGACTGGCCCTTGTTCAGCGTCACGCGCTGGGTGAGCCGCGCGTCCATGAGCTTCTGCAACGTGCCGGCCACGACGTTGGCATCCGCGTGTTCGAGCGGAAGGATGCGGATGTCGCGCAAGTCGAACGGCAGCTTCTGGTCGAGCTGCTTCAGCAAGCCCTCGATGATGGCGAAGCTCTTGGTGTTGCCCGCGACGACGAGCGCACCCGTGCGCTCGTCGAGCGTGATGACGGGTTTGTCCTCATTGCGGACGGTGTTGGCGCGCTGGCCGGCGTAGAGGTCGGCCAAAATCTTTTGCACCGCCGCCGGTTCGGCGTGCGCGAGCGGGAAGATGCGCACGGTGTCCAAGCCGGACGCAGACGGGATGTCGAGCTGGTCAATCACGTCGCTGATGAGCGGCAACACGTCGCTGCGGGCGGCGATGATGAGTATGTTCGAGAGGTCGTCGGCCTGGATGGTCAACGCGGCGCGGGCCTTGGCGTTCTCGCTCGTGCGCGGCGCGGCGGCGGCGTCCTTAAGCGTGCGGAGGCGGGTGACCTGCGTCCTGAGTCCCTCGGTGCCCGGGACCGGTGCGCCCTCGGCGAACACACTTTGCAGCATCGCGACGAGCCGCGTGGCCGAGGCGTGTTTGAGGCGGAACAACTTCACCTCGGTCACGGGATGGTCGAGCTGCTTGTCCAAGTCCTCGATTAGCTTGGAGGCCAGCTCGATGGACTCGGTCTGGCCGCTGAGGATGAGCGTGTTCGAGCGCGCGTCCACGCCGATGCCGACGGGGTTGACGAGCGCCTTGCCGGTCAAGCCCTCGGGCTGCGCGCCGGGGCCGCCGGGGCCGGCGGCGAGCGTGCGGCCCTGCGTGAAGATGGTCTGCACCGTGGTCAGCACCGACGCGGCGTCCGCGTGCTGGAGCTTGATGATGCGGACGTTCACGCCCTCGACGACCTGCGGCGTGTCCATCAGTTCGACCACGGCGGCGAGCGCCTTCAAGTTGTCCGGCGTGGAGGTGAGCATCAACCGGTTGCCGCCGCCCACGCCGTCGGCGGCTATCTTGATGGGCTTGGTGAGGTCCAGCGTGACGGCCTCGCCGTTGTCGCCGAGCACGCGGAGGCGGCGAATCTGCTCCTGCAACTCGCGCGACTCCGGCGACTGCAAACCCTGTGCAGCCGGGCGAATCATATTCTGCAACACCAGCGCCAACGCCGCCGCGTTCGCCTTCTTAAGTGCAAAAATCATAACCTCGGCCTCCACGTAGGGCGCGGGCTTGTCGAGCGATTGAATCATCTTTTCTACCTGTAGGATGACGGCCTCACGCGCGACCACCAGCAGTGCGCGGGAACGCGGGTCCACGGCGACGGTGAGCGGCTCGCCGGGGCGGATGAGGTTGAGCTGCGTGACCATCTGCTGCACGAGCGGCAGGACTTTCTCCGGTGGCGCGTTGGTGAGCGGCACGCTGCGGAAGTCGAGCTGGGCGGCCTGGCCCGCGCCGTCGAGTTGCTTGATGAGCGACTCCATCAGCGCGAAGTCCGTCGGGCGTGCGCGGACCACGACGCTGCGCGTGCGCTGCTCGGCGACGACCGTGATGCGCGGCGGCTGCTCGACGGTGCGCACCGGCTCGCCGGGCCGCTGCGGCGTGACGGTGACGGGCGGCATGCGGAGCAATTCGTTCAGTGTGCGCGCCACCACGATGGGGTCAGCGTCCTTCAGCGGGAACAGGCGGAACTCGGCTTCGTTGCTGTAGAAATTCAGCGACAGGTCGCTGATGATGCGCTCGATGTTGTCCAACTCCGACGCCGGGCCGGAGAGCAACAGCGAGTTCGCGTTCTTGTCCACGGCGATGACAACCTCGGGAATCGCATTCGTGTCCGCGACCGTGGCTTGCGCCTGCGGTGCGGGCGGATTGGCCGGGGCGTTGGTGGCCGGAGCGGCGGCGGGCGCGTTGGTCGCGGCGGGCTTGAACGGGTCCAGTTTCTCGACCACGCGCACGGTGCCGCGCGACATCTGCGGGTAAATGCTTTGCAGCATCTTCGCCATCTGCTCGGCGACGACGCGATCGAGCGGGCGAAGGCGGACTTGGATGCTGTTGTCCTTGCTCTGCTCGTCGAGGCGCGCGATGAGGTCCTGGATTTGCACGAGGTCGTTGCGCTTGGCGATGACGGTCAGCGAGTTGTTCATCACGTCCGGCTCGATGAGCGGCTGCTCGCCCTTGGGCCGCTCGGTGAAGAGCAGCTCCAGCTTGCTCGCCACGTCGAAGGCCTTGGCCTTCTTGAGCCAGACGAACTGCACGTCGCGGTCGGAGCGCTCGGGGGCCTTGTCGAGCGTGGGGAGAATCTTCTCCACCACGCGGAAGTGCGCGGGCGTGCCGGAGATGATGAGCGAGTTGGCGCGCGCATCCACGGCCACGTTGATGGCAGCAGCGCGCCCCCGACCACGCGAGACGCCTTGGAGGAGCTGCTCGATGATGCCGGAGACTTCCTTGGCGGTGCCGTTCTCCAGCTTGTAGATGCGGATTTCGATTTCGTCGCCCTTCATCTCCACGTCGAGCGCCTGGATGATTTTCAACACGTCCTCGACCTCGCCGTTCGGGCCGTTGATGAGCAGCGTGTTCGCGCCAGTCACGGGCGTGACGGTGGTGCGCGGGAGCTTGCCCCGGCCCATCTTCGCGGTGAACGACGCGGTCACGGCGTTGGCGACCTCCTCGGCCCTGCCCTTCGTGAGATGCACGGCGTGGAAGGTCGTCTTGTCACCAGCGGGCGCGGCGTCCATTACGCGGACGAGTTGCTCAATCTTTTCCAAGTCCGAGCGCGTGGCGTCCACGATGAGCGTGTTGTCGTCGCCGCCCGCGCTGATGAGCATTCGGTCCTCGCGGTCGGCGGTGCCGGCCTGGCGCGGGAAAAGGCGGTTGAGCATCACCACGGCGGCGGCGGCGGAATTTCGCTCCAACGGGAACACGCGGACCTCGCGGCCCAGCGTGGTGCCGGCCTTGTCCATCACGTCGGCGGTCTCCTGCATGAGCGCGAGCTGCGCCTCGGTGCCGACGAAGATGAGCTGGTTGCCGGGGATGTCCTCGACGATGACCGCGCCCGCCGTGCCGACCTCGGGCTGGCTGCGCGCGCGCTCCTCGAACACCTGGCGAATCTTCGGCGCGGTCTCCGTCGCGCGCCGGCCTTTCAGCGCGAAGACCCGCATCGAACGCACCGCGTTCGTGCTGGCGGGTGCGGCTTCGAGCTGTTCAATCAACGTCCCCGCCGCCTGCACGTCGCGCGCCTCGCCGGTTACGATGAGGCTGCGGTTCTTCGCGTCCACCACGACGGCCACGCGCTTCTGCGGGCGGCCGTTGTAATCCAGCTTCACCAGCGCGTTGGTCAGCAGCGCGGTGACTTGGTCGGGGTCGGCGGACTTGAGCTTGAAGACCCGCGCGCCGCCCGCCTGCGAGCCGGTGCGGTTCAGCTCCTTCACCAAGCCCTCCACCGCTGCGACCTCGTTCGTCGCGCCGGTCACGACGATGCGGTTCGAGTTCGTCTCGGCCATGATGAGCGTGCTGGTCGCCGTCGCGCCGGGGCGCAGGCGGGCTTGCTCGGCGTAAAGTTGCTTGAGCGTGGCAGCCACCCCGATGGCGTCGCCGCTGGTGAGGTCGAAGAAACGCGTCTCGCGCACCTCGTTCGCGGCGGGGCCGCGCACTTGGGCGATGATGGCTTCAATCTCGGTGAGATGATTCGTGCGGCCCGTCACGATGACGCGGCCGTTGCGCGTGTCGGGCAGGAACGACGCGTCCGCCGGGTCCGAGAGCGGCCGCGTGCGCCAGCGCTCCTCGTAGAGCGAGCGAACGAGCGGGACGAGGCGCGTGACTTCGTCGGCGGGGCCGAGGTCGAACATCCGCGTCGCGCGGTCGGCGGGCTGGGTTTGCAGCTTCTGCAAGTCGTCGAGGATGCGGGTGAAGAGCTTCAACTGCGCGTCGCTGCCCGCGAGGATGAGCTGGCTGCCGCTCGCGTCGTCCATCACGAGCAACTCCGCCACGGCCAGCTCGGGCTGCGTTTTGATTTGGTCGTCATAGAGTTTGCGCGCCTGCGAAAGCAGCGTGTTCGGCGTCGCGGAGTTGAGCTGCACGGTCTGGATTTTCCGCGTGGGCTGCTCGCCGAGCGACTGGTCGAGCTGCTCGATGATGGCGGGCACGGCGGCGAGTTCCTTCGCGTCGCCGGTGACGATGAGTGTGCGGGTCTTCGCGTCCACCGAGACGCTCACGCGCTTCTGCGGGCGGCCGAGCGCATCGAAGCGCACGAGCGCCGTGGTCAGCACCTCGGCGACCTTCGCGGGGTCGGCGGACTTGATTTTGAAGACCCGCGCCGTCGCGCTCTGGCCGGCGGTGGTGTCCAACTTCTTCACCAGCTCCGCGACAGCGTTCAGCTCCGTGACCTCACCGATGGCAATCAGCCGGTTCGCGCTCGTGTCGGCCATGATGAGCGTGTCGGGCGTGAGCGCGCCAAAGCGGGCCTTCGCATCCTCCGCGTAAAGCAGCTTGAGCGTCACGGCCAACTCGGTGGCGCTGGCGGTGGTCAGGTCGAAGAGCCGCGTCTCGCGCGCCTGCGGCTTGGCCTTCGCCGTGCCGAGCTTTTGCAGGATGGTTTCAATCTCCTTCACGTGCTCGGGCCGGCCCGTGACGATGACGCGCCCGCCCTGCGGGTCGGCGACGATTTGCGCGTCCGCCGGGTCGGTCTCGGGGCGGTCCTTCCACTGCTCGGTGTAGAGCTTCTGCACGATGGGCAGCAGCCGCGCCACGTCGTTGGCGGAACCCACTTCAATCATTCGCGTCTCGCGCGCGGCAGTGGCGGCGGGCGTGAGTTCGAGGCGCTTGAAGATGTCCTCGATGGCCTTCATCTGGTCGGTGCGCGCGCTGACAATGACGCGGCCGGAAACGCCGTCGCTGACCATCTGCGCGTCCGCCGCACCGAGCTGTGGGTTGGCGGCGAACTGGTCCTTGTAGAGCTGGAGCGCGAGCGCCATGACGCGCCGGGCCTCGGCGAGCTTGCCAAGGTCAATGACCTTCGTTTCGCGCGCGGCGGGCTGGCCGCCGGCGAGCGTGTCGGCAATCTGCTGAATCGCCTCGGCCTGCTGCTTCGTGCCGAAGACGTTGAGCCGCGTGCCGCTGGCATCGGCGTAAATCGTCGCGGGCTTCTGCGTCTTGCCAAGCGATTGCTCGGAGTAAACCGCCGTGACCTTCGGCAGCAGCTCCGTGGCCGACGCGTTCTTCAGCACGATGGGATGCAGCTCGCGCTGCAGCTCGTCCGGCTTCGCGTCGAGTGACGCCACGAGCGCCTCGATTTGCACGAGCATCGGCTCGGGCGCGAGGACGATGAGCCGCTTGCCGTTCGGCGTGATGCTCACGAGGTTCGTCACCGCGCGGCCGCCGCTCTGAGCCGAGAAGATGCGCGTGGCCAGCGTCGCGAGCGCGTCAGCGTCGCCGCGCACTTCGATGAGCTTCATCGCCTTAGGCTTCTCCAAGTTCGACGGGTCAATGCCTTCGTTGTCGAGGCGTTGGATGATGTTCTCCGCGTCCTTCAAGTCCGCGCGAGTGCCGGCCACGACGATGCTGTTCGACTCCGGGTCTGCGCTGACGGTGATGCGGCGGATGGGCTGGTTGCGGGCATCGAACTTGACCATCGCGTTCGAGACCACGCCGACGACCTTGAGCGCGGTGGCGTTGTTCAGCTTGAAGACCCGCGCGCCGCCCGCGCCCTCGGGGGCCTGGTCGAGCTGCTCGACGATGGTGTTCACGGCGAGCAACTCGTTGCGCGGGCCGCTGATGATGAGGCGGTTCGCGGTCACATCGGCGATGACTTTGACCGTGGGCGAATACTCCGGCCCACGCTGGCTCTTGAGCAGCTCGGTCACGAGCGGCAACGCGAGCGCGGCGATGGCGGTGGCATCGCCCTGCTTCAATTCCATCACGCGCATCTCGCGCGGCTGCACGTCGCCGGGAGTGTCGAGCTGCTGGATAACCTTCGACGCGGCTTCAACCGCGTCCGGCTCGCCGCTGATGACCAGGCTGTTGCTGCGCGCGTCCACGAGCACCTTCACGGTCTGCGCCTGCGCGTTAAGGCTCTTCTCCACGAGGCCGGAAATCTCGGCGGCCAGCGCGGCCTTGAGCCGGATGACGCGCGTTTCCTCACGCGCGGGCTTTTTGCCGACGGGGTCGAGCTGCCGGATGATGGCCTCGACGCGGGTGATTTCCGCCTCCGCGCCGCTGACCATGATGCGGTTGTTCTTCGGGTCAGCGATGACCGTGGCCGCGCCGCCGGGCGGCTCGCTCTGCCCCCGGAGCTGCTCGGTGTAGAGCTGCGTGACGAGCGTGGTCAGGTCGGTGGCCGTGCGCGCGTGCAATTCCACGGTGCGGAACTGGCGGGCGAGGTTCTGCGTCGTGGCGGTGTCGAGCTGCATCACCAAATCGCGCACGCGGGTCAAGTCCTTCGCCGTCGCGAGCACGATGATTTGCTTGCCGCTCGCGTCGGGGATGAGCTTTGGCTCCATCTGCGGGTCCGTGCCGGGGCCGCCCATCTGTGCGAGGAGCTGCGTGGCGAGCGTGATGATTTCCGTGGGCGTCTTGGCGCGCACGGGGAGGACCACCATCTCTCGACGCTGCGTGGCGGGCGCGAGGTCAACGACCTGCACGAGCTGCTCAATCTCCTTCAACTGCTCCGGCGTCGCGGTGACGAGCATGCGGTTGTTCGCGTTGTCGGCGACGACGGACGGCTTGGGCTGGCCCTCGAAGCGTCGGTCGGCCATGCGGTCAGTGAGCAGCTTCTCGAAGCCGGGGAAGACCGTGTCCAGCTTGGTGTTCTTGAGCGCGATGATTTGGAGCTGGCGGTTCAGCACCACGCCGTTCTTGCCGCGCAGTTGCTTCACCAACTCCTCGATGCGGAGCAAATGCGGTTCGCTCGCCGTGACAATGAGCCGGCCGTTCTCGTCGTTCATCAGCTTCGCGTGCGGGCCGGACTCCAGAGACCCCGCGCCGCTCATTTGGTTGCGGTAAAGCTCCTCGACAAGCGGCAACAGGCGCTTCGCATCCGCCGCCGTGCCGACCTCGATGAAGCGCGTCTGTAGCGCTTGTGGCTGCGAAGTGCCCGTCTCCAACTGCGTGAGAATCTCCGTCGCCGTCTGCAAATCGCCGGGCGAGCCGGTGATGACCACGCTCTTGCTGGCCGCGTCGAACGTGACGCTCGCCGTGGTGCCCGCCTTGCCGCCGGGGTCGCGACGCGTGAGCGCCTGCGTGATGATGGCGGCGAAGTCCTTCGGCTCGGTCGCGCGCGGGCGGAAAACCTTTGTGAGCGTGATGGTCTGCGTGCGGAGCGCGACGTTGTTCGTGTTGCCGAACTGGCCGGGCGTGCCCTTGTCCACGCGGCTGATGAGCAAATCAATTTGCTCCAACTGCGCCGCGACCGGCGACGCGACGATGAGGCGGTTGTCCTTCGTGTCGGCGATGACGCGCGCCTTGGTGGCGGCAGCGGAGCCAGTCTCCTTCGGCTCGGCCACGCCCGGGATGGCTTGGCGGACGATAGTGGCCAACTCCTCGGCCTTGATGTTTTGCAGTTGGTAAATCCGCACGTCGCCCGCCGGGCCTTCGCGCTGCTCGAACTTCGCAATCAACTCCTCCGCCAGCGCGATGCGGTCGCGCGGGCCGAAGAGAACCATCGTGCGCGAGGCGTCGTCATAGACGGCGGTGATGTATTCGTTCGGGTCGGGCGGGACCGCGACCATCGTCTTGGTGGTGGGGTTGAACTCCTGCCGACGCGGCGCGGTGGCGAGGCCGAACGTGCGGTTGAGCAGGTCGGCGACAATTGCGCCCGAGGTGTTTTGCATCGCGAAGGTCTTCATCATCCGCTCGGCGGGAGCCTCGATGTCGATGGTGGCGAGCAGGGCTTTGACGCGCTGAATGTTCGCCAGCCGGTCGGTGATGATGATGCCGCGACCGCGCGGGAGCACGGCCATTGAGCCCGCGCTGGAGAGCATCGCGGTGAGGGAGTCGGTGATTTCCTTCGAGTCCACGTTCTTCGCGTCGAGCACGGCGGTGACAACCTCGCCGGGGCGCACGTCACCGGTCGGGGCCGCGCCGCGCAGGAGCTTGAGCGGCGTGGAGGGCAGCTCCTTGAATGGAACGAGCTGAAGGTAGTTCGCGTTCTCCACGAGCATGACGCCCTTCATCGCGAGGACGACATTGAGCGTGTCGAGGGCCTCGGCGTAGCTGTAGGCGTTGGGGTCGTTGTAAGTGAGCGTGCCCTCGGGCTTGTTGCCGGCGAGGAGCGGCTTGCCCGCCATCTGCGCGAACCGCTCGATGACATCGGCGTAGGGAATGCCATCGAACTGGAAGCGGATGTTGCGCGCGGCAGTCGCAGGCGCGGGCGCGGCGGTGCCCGGCGTGATGGTGACGGACTTCGCGGGGGCGTTCGCGGGCGGCGGGGCCTTCGGTGCGTCCTGCGCCGCGAGGGTAAACGTGCCGGTGGCGAGCGCCAAGGCGAGGAGCGTGGGGTGCGTGCGGTTCATAAAGGGAGAGCGTTCACGGTGTTGTGCGCGGGGCTTCGACTACAGGTTTTGCCAGTTCTGGCGGGAGTTGTGCCAGCTCAAGTTTCCGCAAGTCCGCCAGCGTCTGGCCGCGCTCGATGGCGAAGAAGGCGTCCTTCACGCGCACGATGACGCGGCTGAAGGATTGCAGGCCGCTGGCGCCGGGTAGCGGCATCGCGCGGTAGTCCACCAGCGCGATGGTGCCGCCCGCGAGCGCGTCGCCGGGTTTGTAGCGCGCGGTCTTCTGAGTCGTCAGGTCGCGCACGTGAATCTCTGGCTGCCCCTGCCACTCGGAGAGCGACACGATGCGGAAGGTCTCCGGTCCCGGCGGTCCCGGCGGCGTGGCGGGCGTGCTCGCTGGAGAACCGGGCGTGTTACGAGCCGGCGCCACGGGCGGTGGCGGCGGACGCTTGAGGTAGGGCCGCAGCAAATCGCGCGATACGATGCCATCGAAGACCCGGCGCTCGTCGGACTTCAAGTTGGCCTTCGCCACCAACTCCGTGCGCGTCACATCCGGCGCGGGTTCCATCACCAGCGTGAGGCAGCGGAAGCGCACGCGCACTTCGCCGGGCTTCTCGGCCTGCGAGAGGACCAGCCCTTCGAGCCGAAGCAGGTGCGGGGCCTGTTCGAGGATGAAGAGCAGGTTCACGACCTTGGCCAGCGGCCCGTCGCCCTGCACGTTCCAGCCGATTTCACTCGCGCCGCGCAGCTTGCGCGGGCCGAGCGGCAGGCGGGTGAAATCACCTTCGTCCAGGCCCGCCTGCAGAATCTGCTTCGTGAGCGCCTCGCCGGAACGTGCGCTTGCCTCGTCCGTCGTGTCGGCGAAGGCGAGCTTGGTCAGCGCCTTCAAGCGGTCTTCGGCGGTGAAGAAATTGCGCCGCTCGGTCTGAATCTTGGCGAGCCGCTCGCGCGCCGCGACGATGCGTTTGTCCAGGTCCGTCAGCGGCTTCATGACGTAGGCGCGGATGCCCAGCGCGCCGCCCAACAGCGCGGCGCATCCGAGCACGAGGCTCGCCAGCATTTTCTCGCGAGCGTTCATCCGCCTCCTTTCTTGCGCGCGGGCGGGTCGAGGGACGCGTCATCCGCCGGACGCTCCGGTGGCTGAAGTTTCGTGAGGTCCACCTTGAGCTTGGCGGGCACGACCAGCTCGACGGTGGACTGGAACTCGTAGCCGTTCTTGTCCGTGCCCGGCGTGATGGCGAGCGGCTTGACCTCGTAACCGGCGGCGCGGAGCTGCTTCTCCATTTTCGCCAGAATTGCGCCGCTCTTCGCCCGCACGCCGAGCCGCAGCGCGCCCGGGCCGCTCACGGCGAAGGAGGTGAGGAAGATTTCCTCGCTACGCGGCAACACGGCGGTGAGGTGCGCGTAATGCAGCAGCCAGTTGCGCTCGCCGCTGACCCACTCGTTTACCACGGTGGCCTGCGAAATTACTTTGCGATAAGCGGGCCGGTGTTTCTCTGCGGTGACGGCCTCGGCCGTCAGGGCGTCGAGCACAGCCTGGCGCTTGCCGATGAGCCAGGTGCGAATGCCGGCGACGAGGAGGAACAGCGCCACCGCGCCCGCCAGCCCGGCGAGAATCTTGATGCGCCGCAGGTCACGCGGGACGGCAGGGCGCTTCGGATTAAGAAAGTCGAAGGGCAGGCCGTCCGCATCCGCATAGCCCAGCGCCAGGCCAAGGGCGGCGGTTGCGCCCGGCGCGTCTGCCCGCGCGTCGGCAGGCAATTTCAGTGCGTCCGAGTTCAGCGGCTCGACGGTGCCACTCACGCGCGAGGCGAGGGCAGTGGCGACGGCGACTTCGTGGCCGGTCGCGCCGGTGACGAGAATTTTCGCCGGCGCGCCCGCGGCGCCCTGCCCGCCATAACTGTGCAGGCTGCGAACGACTTCGATGGTCGCGGCAGTGACAAAGTTTTCGGGTGCGCCCGGCTCGGCGGGCTTCACCGCGGCGCCGCGACTGAAGGGGACGGCGCCGCCACACGCGACATCGATGCTGACTTCGTCCGGCCGCAGCGACACGAGTGCGAAGGGCTGCCCGCGCTCGACGACGTGACAGGCCTCGACGCACCGGGCGCTCGCATTAGGCAACAGGCCGAGCGCAACGAGTCTCACGCCCGCGGCGGTGGCGATGCGTTGGTAAAACTCGACCGCGTCCCGTTTGGCGACGGCGACGAGCACTTCGAGTTTGGGCGGCGGTGCAGCGGGAGCTTCCGCACTGGGCTTGGCGTTCGCGTCGGGCTTGGGCGCGGGCGGGGTGACTTGGCGGAGGATTTGGAAATCAATGACCGCGTCCGCCGTGCGGAACGGCAGGTCGCGGCCGACTTGCAGGTGAACAACGGACGCGAGCTCCCTCACATCCGCGATGACCGGGAGCAGCAGCGTTTTGAGCACGACCTGCGCACGCGGCAGGCCCATGACGACGGGGCCGGGCTTGAGCTTGAGTTGGTCGAGCGCCTTCGCCAGCGCGGCACCGAGCACGGCGGCATCGGCGCGGTCGGCCTCTGCGGGCACTTGCAGGGGCGCGACGGCCACGCGGCTCAGGCCCGGCAAGACGACGCGTAGCACCCGGCTGTCGAATTCCAGCGCGGCGGCCTGCGCGGGGAGCGACGCGCGCGCGGACGCGGGCTTGCGCAGCGGGAAGGCAGGGAGGGCGTCGCGGTCAGCCACGGTTCACCTCCGGGATGGAGAGTTCCCAAGCCCAAGTTGACCGCCGATGCAGGGACGCGCGCTTTGGGGCTGGGAGCGGGGCGCTAGTTTGGGATTTTGGATTCGAGACTGGGAGCTTCGCGCTTGGCCCGCTGTCCGTTTCTCCAGCGATGGGAAACGGCAGGCCGCGCCGCGTCACGTCGCGCAGGTAAGTGACGCGGCGCTCGCCGCCGGCCACGTCAATGCCTGCTTCGAGCACGCGGAAGCGACCGGACGGCACGCCGTAGCCGATGACTTGAAAACTGAACTGCACGCTGCGGGCCGTGAGCAACGGGGCGAGCGTCTTGAACTTCGCCGCGTCGAGCACGCCTTCCTGAAATAGCCACGCGATGGTTGTCTTGCGGTCTGGTCCGAGCGCGCCGCGGGCGGACACGATGGTCTCGGCGAGCGCCTCGTCCACGCCGGGCAGCGTCGCGAGCACGGTGGCGTTGGCGGTGTTCACGTTGATGAGGCCTTCGGTGTAGTAGTAGTCGTTCGCGGTGAAGAGTTCGAGCACGGTGGCCAGCTCGGCCTTGCCCACGCCGGAGAGGAGTTCGGTCTCGACACCCTTGCCATCTTTCACGGGCAACGTGGCTTCGAGCAGGTCAGCGGGATGGCTGAGCGTCACCCCGTTAGTTTGCAGCGCAAAAATGAAGTTGGTGACGGCAGCGGGTAACCGGTCCGTCGCGGGCAGCGGGACGGATGGGTCGTTCAAGTTGGTGAGGTCCCAGCCATCGGCGTCCGCGTTCAAATCGTAAGATGTGACGGTGAGATACTGGCTGAGGCCGCGGGCGGGGCGGGCGTTGGCGGGCGCGGGGGAAGCCTCCGCTTCGGGCGCAGGCGCGGAAGTCGGCGGCGTGCCGTGCAGGATTTCCGCCGTGAAGCCGCGCACCAGCAGGAGTTCATCGAGCGAGGCAAGAGGGCCGTTGCGAATCGTGTAGGGCCGGGCGAGCGCACTGTAATACGCCTGCTCCGCGCCTTCGGGTTCCGGGACGTCATCGGGGTCGAGGAAGTCAATGAGGGCGGCGGCCATTGTCGCCGAGACGCGCGGGAGTTTCTCAAACTTGGCGCTGGCGGCGGCGTTGATGTTGAGCTTCGAGGCCTCGTCGGTGAGCCCGTGGCGGACTTCCCCAGGCACCGCACCGGGAGTGAACACGGAAAAGAACCAGCGCTCACCGCCGTCGTCGAAGACCAAGCGCTCGCGGAATGCTCCGGGATTGTCCTGCCAATCGGTCGCGCCCGGAGCTGCCGTGCTGGCAACCCGCAGGGCTTCCTCCACGCCGCTCATCGCGGCCGCCCAGGCCTGTTCGCCACCAAGGCTGGCGCTGGCGGCGGAGTCCTCGGCTTGAAAGCGGAAGAGCAGGCTGATGACGAGCATCGAGAGCAGCATCACCACGACGAGGACGGCGACGAGGGCAAAGGCGGGGGAACATGGGGCGACGCGCCTCTTCTCCCTCGCCCCCATCGGGGGAGTGGGAAGGCGTGAGGGGGCGGCTGCGGAAATTCTGAGCGACCCTCTGCACAAGACGCCCACCCCCTCACCCAGCCCCTCTCCCCCGCTGGGGGCGAGGGAAGGGAAGGCAGTTCGTTCGCGTTGGGGTCGCAGGTTCACGGTTGGTTCGCGCTGGCCACCAAGTTTGTCTCCGCCGGCTTGGGCTGGCCGGCAGGGAGGAAGATGACGCGGCGGAAGATTTCGCCGGGATAAAGGTCGGGGGTCAGGTCCGCCGACAGCGGCTCGAAGCCCAGGCTGACTTCCACTCCGGGCGGCGGAGCCACGCCGCTCCAGGAGTCGCGCCACGCGGTGCCATCCCAGAAACGGAAGCTGAGGAAGCGGATGCTTTCGGTGAGCGGTTCGGCAGGAGTGGCAACGACGGTCGTGGGTGCGTTGGTGAGGCCGGCGGCGATTTCCTCGGCGGCATCGCCGACCGGCTCGGTTGCCGTCACGGTCGCATTGGTGGCGCTGGCCGGGGAGATGAGTTCGACCGCGGGTTCGTCCGCGCGGGTGAGGCCGCTGACGGTAAGGTTGGTGGCGTCGCCGGAGAACAACGCGCGGTAGGTTACGCGGCGCAGGTCGGAGTCGAACCCAGCCGTCGCCAGCGGCAGGCGCGTGGTGACGAAGCGGAGCGAGTTGGAGTCGCCGGTGAAACCGATGTGGTTGTGAACGGGCGCGACACGCAGGTCGGCGCCGAGGCGGTCCATGATTTGGCGCACGGCAGCAAGGCGTTCGGACTCGTCCAGAAGCGCCGAGCGCAACGTGGCGGCCTGATGATGAAAGGCGAGCGCGGCCACGAGAATCACGATGGCGATGCTGATGGCGAGGACGACTTCCAGAAGCGTAAATGCGGCGGGCGGCGGGCGGCGGGCGGGATGAAGCGGGACGGACGCCGCGCTCATTCGCAACTCCGCAATCCGCATTCCGCGTTTGAACCGAGCCTCCTCGCGTCGGCTGCTACCGGATTGGCAGGAGAAGCGCATGGTCAGAAGGCGGCGGTGCGGGCCAGCGAGTCGGGCACGCGGATGATTTGCGTGAGGCGGCGGACCAGCACGGATTCCTGATGCCGGATGATGACCTCCACGCGCAGCAGGCCACTGGCTCCGCCGGTCTCAGTCTCGGTGGGCGATACCACCAGTTCGGCGGTCCACTTGTCGAACGGCGCGGCGAAGGGCTGCTCGCCCGCCTCGGCGGGGGAGCGGATGCCGAGCTGGATTTCCGCGAGCACGGTGGCGGCGAGATTTGCGGCGTGGGTGTTGCGGCGCTGGCGGTCGAGGTTGTGCGTCGAAGCGCTCATGCCACTGGTGACGATGGCGGCGGCGACGACGAAGAGCGCGAGGGCGAGAAGGACTTCGAGGAGGGCCGTGCCCGCGTCGGCTCTCCGAGAGCGCGCGAAACGCAGCATCATGGCGCGACCTCCGCAGCGGCCTCCGTGGCCGAGGCGGATGGCGCAGCTTCCGTGGCAGGGTCGGCAATGAGTTGGCGGCGAATCGCCCCGGTGATGCCGGTGACGCGGACCGAGAAGCGCCGCGCGTCTTGGTCCCCGCGCGAAGCCAGCAGGACCTCGATGGAGTCGCCCGTGCCGTCCGGATAGAAGGTCGCACTGGCGAAGGCGCTGCGTGGGGCGGCGCTGGCATCGGGGTCCGCGCCGGGCTCGCCGGGCATGGCCGAACTGTTTTCTATCGGAGCTTCGCCGGACTGCACCTGCTGGATGCTGACAAGGTCGCTGATGCTGGTGACGAAGTTCGCCGCTGCGGGAACGTCCGTGAAGACGCCGGGCGCGCCGATGGGGTCCAGCTCGCTCGTCACGCGGACCGTCGCACCGGGCGCTTCCGCCGCGAGCAACTCGGCGTTGTCGCCGGACTCGGCCTCGGGGAAGAGGATGCGCACTTGCTTGCCGGTGCTGGCGGCGTGCGCGCGGGCGAAGCGGAAGAGCGCCTCGACCTGCGTTGCGCCTTCGTCAAGGGAGGCGTTGCGGTTGCCAGAGGAGAAGTTGAAGACCACCGCACCGAGCAGCGCCAGCACGAGCACGCCGGCGAGCAGCAGCTCGACGAGCGTGTAACCGCGCTTGGCGGCGCTGGCGTTGTGCGGGGTGAGGCGCATGTCTAGTTGCCGGTGTTACTCGTGCCGCCCGCAGGTTCAGCCCCGTGCTTGATGTCATCGTCCGTGTCCGGCTGGCCATCGGGACCGACGGAGAAGAGTTTGTAAGGCAGCGCGCTGGTGTTGCCTGCTTCCGCGCCATCGCCGCCGGCGGCGATGGGCTCGTAGCGGATTTTGAAGCCCCACGGGTCGTCGAGCGACGTGCCAGGCTTGAGGTAAGGGCCCTGCCACTTCTCACCCTGGCGCTCGTTTTCGAAGGTCGGCTTCTTGGACAACGCGTCGAGACCGCCCTCTTGCTCGGTGGGATAGTGGCCGAGGTTGAGACGGTAGGTGTCCAGCGCGGTGGCAACCTGCGCCAGCATGAGCTTGGTGGTGTTTTTCTCCGCGCCCTTCTGCTGGGGAAGGACGAACACGACCATCGCGCCCGCCAGCATGAGGATGACCACGATGACGAGGAGGATTTCAATAAGGGTGAATCCCGCCGCGCGACGCGGCGACCGATGAACTGCCAATGCGTTTTTTAACTTCATGT
>SXGR01200651.1_pt1 | contig 33469 bp, 27 predicted proteins | sample 3174711 | NCBI WGS metagenome assembly SXGR01 (sample SAMN11356860, study PRJNA531348) | freshwater metagenome | isolation source: freshwater sample F1-60 | place: China: Fuxian Lake, Yuxi | collected 2017-12-25 | reverse complement strand
GAGCGTGTTCTTCGGCCGAGACTGCTCTCTTCGGCTTGTGGCGCACTTTCGGCCACCGTTTCTTGGGTAGCACCGGCTTCGGCAACCAACCGCAGTCAACCGCGAAGTTCTGAAAGCGGCGCAGGTAGGCGTTGGTCGAGACTCCACCACGTTTGAGAGCCTCGAAAATGTCTTCAGCACGGGTCCGAAGAAGTGGGAGTTTCAACAGAGCAACCATGGATTTGGCTTTGCCTGCCCGCTCAATGCGGATGCGAGTGGAGGATCCCTCAGGATGGGTTGCGGCATACGTTGCGATGACAGTAGCCCACGTCCGTTTTGCCGCGTCAGGGTCTGCTGCACCGAGGTAGGCGACACCGACCCGAAATGAACGGTCAGGACTGTCTGCTGCCTCGTTTTTGGCCTGCCAGAGTCGGGTGGCTTCGGCCTTGTCGGTCGTCTTCAGGCTGGTCTGCCGATGCGTGACCGTGTCTTCGATGTAGTAGGTGCCGTACGCTCCCTTGAGAAAGAGATTGTACCGATTGGTGTCAATGGTGTTTTTCTTCATAGCCAACAGTCTATGCGATGTTGGCCGAAATCCGTTAACCCGGTCTGGACCCCAACTTCCGGAAGGTGGTGGAAGGCGGACCAGATGACTCGACACTGACGAATCCACTGACGAATGTAGGGAAACCGGGGGCTTTTTACCCAGAAAACCTGATTTTCCGAGAGAAAACAGGCTGGAGGCGAGGGTCGGAATCGGCCTGTTTGGCCTGTTTGGCCCGCATCTGTGGAATCCGCCCCCGCAAGAGCCCTCGTCCACTTCAGGCATTCTTTCTGGGCCACGGGGTCATCCGCCAAATTGAACCGTTCGGCCGCTGGCAGACTGTGCAAACGGAGGATGAAGGAGCACTGTTAGCAGACCAGACAATCGGCCATGCCCCCAGCACTCGGATGGTAAACCACCCGGTGAAATGGCATCCCCCGGCGAGCCACCTGAACTTTGGCGAGCAGAGGTACCTGCAATCCAGACCCCTGCTCTTCCACCAAGACTTTGAACCCCGTCGAAGACTCAACCTCTTTTAGGAATCCTTGGGTGGTCGCACTCAGTGACATGACGCCCGGAACATACTGAGTCGTTTTCCGAACCGCGAGAACCTTGCGGAGGAGGCATGGGCTTTCATGGCTTTTGTCTGCCCCTGTCACTCATCGTCACCACCCATCAGGGTTGGCGGCGGGCAAAACCGGCAGCGCGGCGGGCTTGTTCGATTCGCAGGGCGTGAGCCTCGTAAACTTGGGCCAGGGCTTCGCTGAACTCCGGCAAAAGTCCTTCTGAATTCGGAAGTCTTGATTCCTTTGCGAATCGTCGCGCATTTCCAGCCGAGATTCGAGGGGATGGCAACCTTCTCACACCGCTCGCACGATTCCGTGGAACACCTATGCCTCGACCAGCCAATGCTGCGCGGCGATGTTCGATAAGCTCGGCATGATTCAATCGAAGCATTTCAATCACCGTATTTGCTGCCGCATCGGTACCGTCAATTCTGCCAGTGGCATGGTACAGAAACCGCACGGCGCAATTGGGGTGGAACGGGGTTACCGGCAGAGGTTGCCCACTGTCGCCGCGCGCCGGTGCTCCGTAAGGCAGAGTCGAACCGCGGTCCACGCAGGCCACCAAGTTCCCGAAGTCAACCGTTTCGGAGAGTCGGCCTTGGGCGAGTGAAGATTTTTGGGTCACTACGTGCTCCACATGGGCATCCCAAGTCGGACGACCGTTCCAGATTACGTGGCCAATCCTACGCTGGGTGTAGGCACAAAGCCCGTGCTGGTTGCGGACCCTCTGATCACGAATATCTTCCTTCACTGCGGTTGGGAGAGACCGATAATGCCGGTTCTCGGCCACCGTTTCAGCCCGAGTCCAAGCCGTGAGGCTCGGGGGAGGCTGTCCACCCGTGATGGGTCTCACGCGTCAGACTCCCTTGCCGATTCCTCGACTGAACTCATGTAGTTCTCGGCTTCGGTCAGCTCGGGAAAGTTGAAGTTCTCCGAGCCGCGTAGTTGGGTGATGCGCTCCCTTGCCAAGGCAAAATCACCCTTTTCTACGAGTTCAAGAATCGCGTCGAATTGATGGGCCATCCCCCGATTCACAGCCTCAGCACCCATGATGTGCTCGAGTACTTGATTGCTGCTTAGCCCGATAGTCTGCCGTGGCCTACTCCATGTGCCATCGCGATGGAGCAAAATGATCTGCTCCGGCGGCGTCTCACCCACGATCTGGGGAGAATGTGTGGTGGCGAAGAACTGGAGCGACGGAAAAACCTTTTTGAGATCCGTGACCAGACGGCGCTGCCAACTGGGGTGGATATGCAGGTCCAACTCGTCGATAAAGACTACGCCCGGCGTCTCTTCCAAGACCCGTTCGCCAAGGTGGGGGTTGAGCAGTGATGCCTTGAATGCGATGTCCGCCACGAGGGCGAGCATGGATTTCTGACCGTCACTCAGGAGATCGAATGGCTGCCTTCCCCTGGCATGCGTTTCAACGACGAGGGAGCGTTCAGCGACATGATAATCTACGCTAATACAGTCTTCCAGGCAGGCACACATGGCCCGCTTGACGGCGGCAAAACCGAATCGGTCGCGGCCAATTTCCAAGGCCACGTATCGCTCTTCCTTGAGCCACCGGAACAAGTCCGAGAAATTGATCCGTGGGTCTAGGCTGAAGAGATAGCCATCGAGCCGATTATTCTCAAGTCGTTCCTTAGCCTCACTCTCGCCGCGCATATCTTTGGATGGGACCCAAAGTCGTCCAGCCCCATAACTAGAGATGAGCGGCAAAGTTACCAACTCCTGTCGAGCAACCATTCCCTCGGCCCGGGACGCCTGCTCCTTAATGCCCTTCGCTAACTTCTGAGTTGTTCTGCCACCTTTCGCCTCCAATGAACGCCCCCACTCTAAAGGACTATCATCCAACCCGGTGCCGGCGGCTTCTACGGTGACAGGATACTGCGGGGAAACCTGCAAAGTGTCTCCGGACATGCCTGTCACCCGTCGAACATCTTGGTCGTCCTGAATGTTACGGGAATCGTATCCACGAATACCGAGGAACCAGCTCCCGGCAGCCACGGCCAGTCCTTGGAGGAGACTGGTCTTGCCAGCACCGTTTTGACCAACGATGAGATTGAACTGCCGATCAAACCGAAACTGGGTGTCCGCGTAGCAGCGGAAGTTACGGAGTATCAACTGTTCGATACGCATATTCAGAGATGAGTCTCGGTGGATGGGCAGAAGGCAACAACCCCAAAAATCCTTATTAAATCTAGGCGACACGGCAACTCCTCGCCACTGCGAATTGAAACCTACCTGGGCCGAGTCGGCCGTTTCTTACAACCTTATCGGAGACCCTGCCCATCTGATGGTCCAGATCGCCCGCGGCTTTGACATTATCATCATCGGAAAGGGGTTGAACTCCGGGAAACAACCGGTCCACTGCGGCTACCAGTTCCCAAAACGGGGCTTCGCCGTTTTCCCAATCTTTAAGCGCTAAGTCGGTCGCACCGCGAACGCGATCAACGAGGTCGTCGGCCATCCGTTGTCGCTGGTTCGACTTCATCCAACTCTGCCACTGGCGAGCGGTGAGTTGGGTGCCGCCCACTGGTTCTACCGGGGCGTGGGCCAGGATCCTCACTTTGATTGCATCAGTGTCAGCCTCGATTGCAGCAAGCTCAGTGATCTCGGATGCAATCTGAGCGTGATGCAATAGGCGAGAGCCCGGCCCGTAGAGGGCCCCTTGACCCCGTTTTACCGGCATGGAGAGCCAATCTTCCGCAACCCATTCCTTGAGCGTGCGCGTCGCGGTAATGCGAGTAAATCAAAGCGCAGACTGAAGATCCTGATTCCGTCCGTGGCCCTGCCGGGTGAGCAACGGCAAGATCCGGAGGAGTTGGGGTGGCATGTCCTTTCTCGGCTGGAACGGCAATACGACCTCGTAAAGACGGCTTCCCTTGGACTGAGAGCGTACTGCGCCTTTTCGGACCAGGTCCTTGATCAATGCCTATGCCCCATAGATTTCCGTCTTCAGCAACGACTGCACATCGCGGCTGGTGATTAGATCCTGATGCGAATGGGCGGATGCGAGAACACTCTTCTGGTCGAGGCTAAGCCTCATCGATTCGAACTGTCTTAGCCAATCAAAGGTACCACCGGCGTCGACTACCTTCGTAATACTCGCGATGGTGACCGCGGTTGACGCGTCGGTTCTTTTGGACGTTCCGTTCGGCCGCTGGCAGACTGTGTGAACGGAGGATGAATGCACAGTGGCAGCAGGCTCGGAGGCTGGATTCCCGGAGTTTGTTTCCGGGCAATGGTTTCGGCTCAACCAGAAGGTGCTTCGTTGTTGGCTTAGGGTTCTAATCGGTAGAAGCCCAACTCGCTCAGCATCGACTGACCTTCCTTACCTCGCATCCAGGCCACCCAGTCTTGGACCGCCCCTCGGTCGACCGGCACATGGACATACACGTAAAGCCGCCGCCACAGCGGATAGCGGCCGTTGCGCACGGTGGCTTCGGTGGCCTCCTCCGGGGGCTGTCCGGGCCGCTGGGCCAGGCGCAGTCGTCGGGTTCCAGCACCGGGAAGCCCGCCAGAAAAACCTAATCCTCCGGGATCGGCCGCCACCGAGGCCGCCACCTGAGCACTGCCCTGCAGGGGCTGCAACGACGACGAATAGTTGCCCCCACGGAGCACCGTTTCCCGGAAGAACTCGTAGGTGCCTGAGCTGCTTTCCCGCCCATAGAGGACTACCGGCTGATCCTTGCCGCCCACTTCCTTCCAATTGCGAATCCGCCCTGAGAACAGGCCCGACAATTGATCGAAATCGAGGGCGCTCACCGGGTTGGAAGGATGAACATGCACCAGCACCGCATCCAAGGCGACGGGGTACTCCCGCGGACGAACCCCGAAGGCCCGCACATAGGCCTCCACCTCGCGGGCTCGAATCTTGCGGGAGCAGGTCGCCAGGTCGGCCGTCCGGTTCACCAGCGCCGCAACCCCGATCCCGGAACCGCCGCCGCTCACCTCGATCCGCAGCCCAGGATGAGTGCCCATGTACGCGCTGGCCCAACGCTGAGCGAGCAACACCATGGTATCGGAACCCTGAACCGACAGGTCTGCGGCGGACGTCCCACGGGACGCGGCCAGCATCCATCCGATCCAGAATAACCAAGCCCAGGGTTTCATCGGCTCGCATTGCCCTTCAGCGGATGTCCAAAGGCAAGCCATCCTCGGAACGAACGCACTGAAATTGGCCATTGATCCAAGGGGAGAATTCAGGGATTGGACGGGAGTGCGGATGAGACGTTTTCACTGGATTTCCCTAATCGTGGCGGGCCTGACCTTGGCTGCGTGTGCGGGGCGGCGGGGCGGGAATGAGGGTTCCGTGGCCCACTCCACCCCTTCGACCCGATCCGGGAACACCATCTACCGCGAAGACTGTGCCCGTTGCCATGGCCCTCAAGGCGAGGGAGTCGCCGGCCAATACGACGAGACCTTGTACGGAGAACAATCTATGACGTCGCTGGCCCGGTACATCCACCGGACCATGCCCGACGATCGCAAGGAAAAGACCTCGGAGGCCGATGCGCGAGCGGTCGCTGAATTTATCCACGGAGCCTTTTATTCGCCCCAGGCCCGGGCCCGAAATACCCCCGCACGGATCGAGTTCAGTCGCCTCACCCAGCGACGCTACCGCGAATCGGTCGCCGACCTCCTGAGTGGTTTCGCCGAGACCCGTCAAACCGAACGATCCGGAGGGCTTCAGGCAGAATATTTTCAGTCGAAGGGAATGAACAAGAAGGACAAGTCGGCCCTCCAGCGGATCGATCCCATCGTCCGCTTCGACTTCGGGACCAACTCTCCGACCCCGGATATTACGGCCGACCAATTTTCCATCGCCTGGAGCGGATCAGTACTGGCGCCGGAGTCGGGCGAATACCAGTTCCGGGTGACGACCCCCAATGGCGCACGGCTTTACGTCAACACGGACCTGGCGGCGGGCGACAGCACTCGACGGGATGATTCAGACGCCAAGCGCGAAGAGGCTCTGGTGGATTTGTGGGTCAGTTCGGGTGGCGTGGAACGTCAGGGGTCGGGGACGTTGTACTTGCTGGGCGGACGGAGCTACCCCCTGCGCTTAGATTACTTCAAGTTCAAGGAGAAGACGGCCGCTGTGCGGCTCGAGTGGAAGCCACCGCATGGGCCCTGGACAGGGATTCCCTCCTCGGTCCTGTCCCCGGATGGGTCCTCGGCGACCCCGATCATCGGCACGGCGTTTCCGGCCGAGGACTCCAGTCTGGGCTACGAGCGCGGGCATTCGATTTCCAAAGAGTGGTGGCGGACCATCACCCGAGCCGGAACCGAGACCTCAGAACTGGTGGCTGAGCGGATCCGTCGCCTGGCCGGTCTCCCCGCCGACCTGACCAACCGCACCGAACTCAGCCGACGGATGCAGGACTTCTGCTCCCAGTTGGCTGAGCGCGCGTTTCGGCGGCCTCTAGATACAGAGCTGCGTCACCGCACGGTGGACCTCTGGTTCCAACCCGGCGTCGCTTTGGAAGACTCGGTGAAGCGGTCGGTGCTGGCGGTCATGACCTCTCCACGATTCCTCTACCCGGAGTCGGAGGGACGTCAAGACAGCCATACGGCCGCGGCACGTCTGGCTCTGGTGCTGTGGGATTCGCTCCCAGATGAAACACTCCGGAAGGCCGCCAACCGCGGCGAAGTCAGCACTCCGGACCAAATTCGTGCCCAGGCCCGACGCATGATCCAAAACCCTCGGGCCAAGGCCAAGCTGCGCGGGTTCTTCGACCATTGGCTCGATGCGGAGGCGGCCGATGACATCGCCAAGGATCCTAAGTCTTATCCGGGCTTCGATGCCGAGATGGTGCAAGATTTGCGAACCTCCCTGAACCACTTCGTAGATTCGGTGGTGTGGAGCGACGCTTCGGATTACCGACAATTGTTATTGTCCGACGAGCTCTACCTTAATGCCCCATTGCACCGGTATTATGGGGTCGAAAGTTTAGGAAATACCAACCGGGGGTCGAGCGGAGGTGCCACCAACGCCCTTGACGACGCCTTTGTCCCTGTGCGTTTCAATCCAGAGCAACGGGCCGGGGTGCTCACGCATCCGTTCCTCCTCTCGGCCCATTCCTACTACCGGTCTTCCTCACCGATCCATCGGGGCGTCTTCCTGACTCGCAAGGTGCTAGGCCGTTTTCTTAAACCGCCGCCGATGGCTATCGAGTTCATGGACGACCGATTTGATCCGTCGCTGACCATGCGCGAGAAGGTGACTCAACTGACTGAAAAACCGCAATGCATGGCCTGCCACGCGACCATCAACCCGCTAGGCTTTAGTCTGGAACAATTCGACGCGGCCGGGCGGTTCCGCTTGGAGGACACTCGGAAACCCGTCAACGCCACCTCCGAGTACCAGACGGCCGACGGCAAGACGCTGACCCTGCGGGGCCCACGAGACCTCGCCCGCCATGCCGCCGAAAGCCCGGATGCACGCCGCGGGTTCGTCCGACAACTTTTCCAGCACACGGTCCAACAGGCGCCGGACGCCTATGGGGCGGGGTCACTCCAGAAACTCGATTTGGCCTTCGAGCACTCCGGCTGCAATGTTCGCCAACTTCTGGTAGAGATCGCTGTCCACACCGCCACCTTGGATCCGAAGAACCCGTCACGGAAATGAAGCCCACCCTCACCTCCTCACCGCGTCGCCGCTTCCTCCGAGACCTAGGCCTCTCCGCCGCGGTCTTGCCGTTCCTGGGCGGATTGCCTTCGCTTCAGGCCGCCCCGCGCAAACGGTCTGCCCAGCGCATCGTCTTCGTCTTCACCCCCAACGGCACCGTGCCCAATGAGTTCTGGCCGGAAACCGCGGGCACCGAGTTCCAGCTTAAATCCATCTTGGAGCCGCTGGCTGCCTACCGGAACCAAATGCTCATTCTCAAAGGATTGTGCAACCGGGTCCGCGGCGATGGCGACGGGCACATGCGCGGCATGAGCTGCCTGCTCACGGGCATTGAACTGCTCCCCGGCAATATTCAGGGAGGCTCCGACACGCCGGCGGGCTGGGCCAGCGGGCCGTCCATCGACCAAGAATTAAAAACTTTCTTGCAGGGGCGACCAGAAACGCGGACCCGCTTTGGATCCTTGGAACTGGGAGTGGGTGTGCCCCATCGGGCCGACCCTTGGACACGCTGGACCTATGCCGCTTCCAATCAGCCGGTCGCTCCGCTGTCCGATCCCTACGAAGTGTTCGAAAAGATTTTCGGCCAGGTGAAAGACCGCGAGAACCTCGGCAGTGTCCTTGATCAGGTGCGTTCGGATCTCCAGCGAGTTTCGCAAAAACTGGGCCGAGAAGAACGAGCGATCTTGGAACGGAATGCGACACTCGTCCGCGAGATGGAACGGGAGATTTCTGAAGCCGGCCGCCAGAAACTGCGCGTGGCCGCACCGGTCCTAGAACCGGGCATCGGCAATGAGAACGACACCATTCCACAAGTTTCGCGCATGCAGGCCGACCTGCTGGTCAATGCCTTCGCCAACGACATGACCCGAGTGGCCTCCCTGCAATACACCAACTCGGTCGGGCAAGCCCGCATGCGCTGGCTGGGCATCGATGACGGCCATCACGCGCTCTCGCACGATCCAGATCTCAACACTGGCTCGCAGGAAAAACTGGTGAAGATTAACCGGTGGTTCGCCGGCGAAATTGCCGCGCTGGCCCAGAAACTGGCGGCAACGCCCGATCCGGATGGCAACGGATCCCTCCTCGACCACACCACGATTCTTTGGACCAACGAGCTGGGTAAGGGCAACAGCCACTCCCATGACAACATTCCCTTTGTGATGGTGGGCGGCGGACTGGGGTTTGGCACCGGCCTTTGCCTGCACCTCGACAAGACACCACACAACCGCCTGTGGTTATCGATTGCCCAGGGCTTTGGACATGATCTGAAAACCTTCGGTAATCCGACGCTCTGCAGCGCTGGGCCACTGCCCCTTGGCTGACCCCGAACAGCCCCCTTGGGGCCTCGGATACCTCTCGGGCGTCGGAGCAGAGTGCTTACAGGCGTACTTGACCCAGTCCCAGTCCAATCTAGGATGCAATCCGAACCGCAACGTCTGCCGTTGGAGTCTTGCCCTTCTGCTCCGCCCTCAGATTTTCGCGGAAGAGTCACATCCATTTGAATCAATGATCACTGCTGCTTCTCCGCAATCTTCGCCCAAGATTTCAAAAATCTCCGAGGCGGTCATCCGTATCGCCGGCAATTCACAGGACGGTATCCAAGCCATCGGCGGCTTCCTCGCCCGCCTCGCAGGCCGTTCCGAGCAAGAGGTCATGACCTTCATGACCATCCCGTCCACGATCTCCGGCGGACCCTCCATTTTCCAGGTGCGCATTGGCTCCGGCGAAGTGCTTTCGGCCGGTGACGAGGCCGACATGCTGCTGGCCTTCTACGATCACAGCTACAAGGCCCACCTCAGTTCTCTCAAGCCGGGCGGCATCGTGATCTACGACTCCGATCACATGAAGGCCGAGGACATCTCGGTCGAAAACCTCACCAAGTACCGCCATGTTGGCGTCCCCATTTCCTCCCTGACCGTCGAGGCCATCGGCGGCACCGGCCGTGACAAGGGTAAGAATGTTTTCTCCCTGGGTCTGCTCGCCAAGATGTTCGACCTGAATGTCACCAAGCTCACCCGCTTGCTGACGGAGCGTTTCACTGGCAAAGACCCCAAGGTCGCCGAGACGGCCCTGAATGCGTTCAATGCGGGTTACAATTACCAACTGGCCACCGCGCCCGAACTTTTCCAGTTCAACCCCGGTGAGAATGTCGGTCTGAGTCAGGTCGTCATGAGCGGCAACGAAGCCCTTGCCTACGGCCTCATCGCCGCGGGCGTCCGCTTCGGTGCCGGTTATCCGATCACTCCCTGGACCGACATCATGGAGTTGCTGCGCCGCGAACTGCCCAAGTACGGCGGCAGTTTCCAGCAATGCGAAGACGAGCTCGCTTCCATCTCCATGGCCATTGGTGCCAGCTGGGGCGGACGCGTGGCGGTGACCGGTTCGTCCGGCCCGGGCATCTCGCTGAAGACCGAAGCTCTGGGTTGGGCCGTGATGGCCGAGATGCCCTTGATTGTCGTAGACGTCCAACGCGGTGGTCCCTCCACCGGCATGCCGACCAGCATCGAGCAGTCCGACCTGAACATCGCCTGCTTTGGCGGCCACGGTGACAGCCCTCGCGTTGTCATCGCGCCTTCCTCGGTCGAAGATTGCTTCTACACCGCCATCGAAGCGGTGAACATCGCTCGCAAGTACAGCACCCCGGTCGTGATCCTCAGCGACCAAGGCATCGCCACCCGGATCGAGGCCTTCAAGGAGCCCGATCTCCAGAACATCGTTCAGGACATCTCCCCCGATCTCACCCCGGTCACCGATCACAAGCCCTACGACCTGTCGGCTCCGGATGGCATAACGCGCCATCTGGCACCGGGCACTCGCATCGCCAGCGGAAAATACCCCGTCGTGACCGGCCTCGAGCACGATGAACTCGGACACCCAACGGGTTCTTCCAAGTTGCACGTCCAAATGGTCGCCAAGCGCCGCAACAAGCTGAAGAAGCTCGCCTCGGAACTGCCCGTGCCCGTCGTGTACGGTGCGGCCGAAGGACAAATCCTGCTGGTGAGCTGGGGTTCCTCACAAGGTCCGGTTCAAGAAGCCGTCAAGTTGGCCCGCGCCGCGGGACACGCGGTGTCCGCCGTGCACATCAAGTACATCCACCCGCTGCCTCCGGGTCTCGATAATATCTTCGCCGCTTTCAGCCACGTGTTCGTGGTCGAACTCAACGACGAGGGATTCGCCGGCATCGGCCAGATGGGCGCCCTCATCCGCACCTACATCCCGGACGCCAAGATCCGTGGCATCACCAAGACCGACGGCCTCACCTGGAAGGTGAAGGACATCGTGGATCGCGCACTGCAAATGGCCAAGTAAGCCGCCCAGGAACCCAAGAACTCTCTTTATCCATTCATCATGAGCGAAGTTGCCATCCTGAACCCCACCACCTCGCGCGGGGTCAACACCAACACGACGCCGGTCGCGCCTCTGCTGGACGCCGACCGCAAGCCGCTGACGAAGAAAGAAGTCTCCGCCGATCACCCGACATGGTGCCCCGGCTGCGGTGACTTCGCCGTCCTGGCCCTCTATTTCAAACTGATCGAGCGCCGCAAGCTCCAGCACGAGAAGATCACCACAGTGGCCGGCATCGGCTGCTCGTCGCGCTTCCCGTACTTCGTGCAGGCACACGGAGCCCATTACATTCACGGCCGCGCCCTGCCCTTTGCTTCGGGCGTTTCCCTGAGCCGGCCCGACTTGCAGGTTTGCGTGTTCGGTGGCGACGGCGATGCGTTCTCCATCGGCGGCAACCACTTCACCCACACGGCGCGCAAGAACGTCCGCCTCACCTACGTGGTGATGGACAACAGTGTGTACGGTCTGACCAAGAATCAGACCTCACCCACCTCGCCCATCGGCTTCAAGTCGAAGACCGACATCTGGGGTTCCAAGGATCGCCCCATCAACCCGATCAAGCAGGCGATCTCGGCGGGTGCGACCTTCGTGGCCCGCACCACGGCCACCAGTCCGAACCACGTGCTGGCCATGATGGAAGCCTCCATGGATCACGATGGATTTAGCTTCATCCAGTGCTTGAGCGAGTGCGTGGAGTTCTATCCGGGCGCCTTCGATGCCGCGATCCCGCGCAAGGGTGGCGTGTTCAACGAGATTCCCAAGGAACACGACGTCACCGACGAATATGCATCGTACAAGCTGGCCGACACCGAGTGGCCCGGCCTGTTCGGTGTGTTCTACAAGACGCAGCGTGCGACCAAGAACGCCAGCGAGCAGTCGATCATCGATGATTTGCAGGGCAAGAGCGCGGGCTTGGAGCCGTGGCAGATCCTCAAGAAGAACTTCGACCGCATGAAGTAAGCGGGCTCACCGGCCCGTCGGCTTTTCAATCAGGAGCAGGGAGTCCGCAAAGACCCCTGCTCCTTTTGTTTTGCCCGGATCACTGGTCCGCTCTGCACATCGGCTTCAAGCGCCGTGCGATGGGCTGACCAATCACTGCGCGGCCGCCACACGAACGAGCGCGGCGTCGGTATTGTCCGACCACCGACTGCCCCACTCGATCAAATAAAGGGCCCCATCGGGTCCCAGTTGGAGGCAAATGGGGCGGCGGAACTTGTGTCCAGGTAGGAGCGGTTTCAGTCGAGCCAACCCCTCCCGATCATCGAGCCAAGCCCCGAGGATCCAGCCCCGTTCCCAGTCGAAGAGGAAGGTGGCCCCATCCCACTCCGCCGGCATTTTACTGCGGGATTGGAGCTGAGAAGAAAAATGATAGGTCGGCCCCGCCATAGCGGAACGAGGTCCGGAACCCACCTCGGGCCAGCGCGCCGAAGGACCCGGTGGATACCAGAGAAAGGCCGACCGAGCCGGCGGCAAGTCACGCAACCCCGTATTGAATGGGGATTCATTCACCGGTTGCGCGGGGTTCCACGGTTCTCCACTCGCCTGAGTCGCAAAGTCAAAACGCCGGTAAGGCCGATTGTCGGCAATGAAATAAGGCCAACCAAAATTGCCCGCTGTGCGAGTCACATGAAACTCATCGAAACCGGCAGGCCCTCGGGCCGGATTGGGTTGGGTGGCATCCGGGCCCACATCGCCCCAGAATAGCCGACCGGTGGGTCTATCTAGGCTCAGGCGGAACGGGTTTCGGCACCCCATGGCGTAAATCTCGGGCAATGCCTTGGGATCACCTGGCGGAAACAAGTTGCCCGCCGGAATGGTGTAGCCGCCCTCGGGCTCCGGGTGGATGCGCAAAATCTTACCTCGCCAGTCGGCCGTGTTGGCGGCGGTGCGCTCAGAATCGTTGAGTTCCTGACCCGGGCGATGGTCTAAGGGAGCGAAGCCCTCCGAGCGGTCCGCATACGTGTAGTCGCCAGTGCCTAAATACAGGCACCCCGCAGCGTCGAAGGCCAACCCACCGCCCGAATGATTGGGCTTGGGGATGCGTGTGGGTACTCGCAGGAGGATGCGCTGCGAAGCCAAATCCAAGACCCCATCTCCACGCAGGGTGAAGCGGGACAGGCGATTCTCCAGAACTCCCGGCGTGCCGTGGTAACAGAAAATCCACCCATTGGTGGCGAACCCCGGATGCAGGGCCAACCCCAACAATCCATCTTCCGGGCCCGAAAAGACGCTCAATACACCGGCCGTTTCCAGGCGGTCACCGCGGGGATTCCAGACAGCGATCCGGCCCCGACGTTCCGCCAAAACCGCGCGCCCATCGGTCGCCACATCGAGGGCGATGGGCTCGCGCAGTCCTTCGGCCAACACGGTGCGCTCCAGTCGGGAGGAGGGCTCTGTGGCTCCCACATTAGCCACAGCGAACGCGCCAGCAGCGAGCAAGGAACCCAGCCATCCTCTCCTGCAACGCGGCTGCATGAACACCTTCTCAGGGAATCGGACGCACCACATAACCGCCGCTCTTGGCATCGGCTTCCATGTCGATGAGGCCACGCTTCTTGGCCTCAATGAGCAGGTCGTTAAAGGAGCGGAACCCACAGGCCCGCTCGTTGAATCCCGGATTACGGCGCTTGATGGCCTGCTTAATCATCGAACCCCAGATGACGTCGTCTTCGTCCCGCTCCTCGGCGAGGTCTTCTACGGTCTCGACCACCTGGTCGAACGTCTTTTCAAGCAGGGAGGCTTTGGCTTCCACCGCAGACACAGGCGCCGCCTTGGCGGAGGACGCGGACGAAAGACCGGTGGTTGCCACCGGCGCCGGCGCCTTGGGGCGGACTCGGGATCGGGAGGGCGTCACGCGCACCAAATCGTCGTAGTAAATGAACGTGTCGCAGTTGTTGATGAAGAGATCCGAGGTGGAGTTCTTCACCCCGACACCGATCACGGTCTTGTCATTCTCTCGGAGCTTGGACACCAGCGGGGAAAAATCTGAATCGCCGCTGAGAATAACGAACGTATCGACATGCCCCTTCGTGTAGCAAAGGTCGAGGGCATCCACGACCATGCGGATGTCGGCCGAATTCTTGCCGGACATGCGCAAGTGCGGGATCTCGATCAACTCGAAGGCGGCCTCGTGGAGGTCTCGCTTAAACTCCTTATAGCGGTCGAAATCGCAGTAGGCCTTCTTGACCACGATGTGGCCCTTCAGCAGGAGACGCTCCAACACCTTCTGGATGTCGAACCGTGGAAACCGCGCATCACGGGCTCCAAGGGCGATGTTCTCTAGATCGAGAAACACAGCCATGGTTGAATTGGGAGCGGAATGGCTCATAACGCCCCTAGCCTACCGAGATCAATGGCCGGGGATAGAGTTTCTTTCCCAAGGGAGACCCGGCAATCTCCGCTCCCCCGCCGAGACTTCGGTCATCATTTTCCCACCCGGCGCCGAGACCCATGAACAAAGCGATCCTCATTCAGCACATCGTTGAAAAACTGACCGTGGACATTTCGCTCTACCTCAAGGCTGCGAGTGCGGCACGGGCCGAGGCCACCCACGAGCAAAGCAAGGCAGAGAACAAGTACGACACGCGCGGTCTCGAAGCCTCATACTTGGCCCGCGGACAAGCGCGCCAGGTGGGCGAATTGGAAGCCTCGATCCAACAAATTCGGACGATGACACAGCGTCCCTTCACCACGGAAAATCCCATCGACCTTGGGGCCTATGTGGAGACCGAACGTCGCGGTATCCTGTCCGCCTACTTGCTGGCGCCCCGGGCCGGCGGCACGGAAGTCACGGTCGAAGGTCAAGAGGTCATGGTGATCACGCCGCAGTCCCCATTGGGGCGACAATTAATCGGTCACCGGCAGGGCGATTCGGTGAAGATCGACTTGGCGGGTCGCTCCGAGACCCATCGGATTCATCGGGTGAGTTGATCATCTCTCGGGAGGGGCTTGCCGAAGCCTCACCCACTGAGGATGGTCTCCCTATGTTGATTCGGCACCTGGCGCTCCTCGCCCTGACTGTGGCGTTGTCGGCGGACACTCTTCCGGCCATCCCACCTCGGCCGGAGGCCCTGAAGTTTCCGGCCCTGAACTACGAGCCTCCGGACCCCCGCCAGTACCGGGTGGCCCTGAAGGCTGGACCCGTGGCGTATGTGGTTCCGGATCGGGAACTGCCTCTGGTGGCGGTCTCCATTTTAGTGCGCTCCGGCGCCTACCTCGACCCAGTGGGGCAAGAGGGCTTGGCCGCGTTCACCGGCGGATTGCTGGTGCGGGGCGGAACCGCCACCAAGACAGCAGAGGCCTTGGACGAACGCTTGGCTTTCCTGGCGGCTCAAATGGCTGCGTCCATCGGTGACGACCTCGGCATGGTCAGCCTGAATCTCCTCTCCAAGGATTTGCCGGAAGGCTTGGCGCTCTTGCGCGAGGTACTGACCCAACCCCGGTTCCAGGCCGACAAGCTCGAACTCCAACGCCAGCAAACCCTCCAAGCTCTCCAGCAGCGCAACGACGATTCCTCCTCCATCGAGGCCCGCGAACTGGAAGCCCTCAGCTACGGAAATCAATTTTGGGCCGCGCGCCAACCCACCTCGATCAGCGTCAACTCGCTCAGACGCGAAGACCTCCAAGCCTTCCATCGACGCTGGTTCCATCCGACCAATTTTATCGTGGCTGTCAGCGGCGACTTCGATCGTGCCTCAATGGTCCAGGCACTGGAAAAACTCTTCGCTGATTGGCCGTTCCCAGGAGAAGTCCCGCCGCCGATCCCGACCAATCTCAAGCCGGCCGCCCCCGGGGTCTATGTGGTTAACAAGGATGTTCCTCAAGGCCGTGTGTCGATACTGCTGCCCGGAGTGCTGCGCGATGACCCGGATTATCCAGCAATCTTGCTGATGAACGACATCCTCGGCGGAGGCGGTTTCACCTCCCGGATCATGAACCGCGTACGCAGTGATGAGGGTTTGGCGTATTCGGCGGGCAGTTCGTTTCCCCCGGGTATCTGGTACCCCTCGACCTTCCGGGCGGGCTTCCAGAGCAAGAGTCGCACGGTCGCCTACGCAACGAGCATCGTGCTCGAGGAAATGAAGCGCATGGCCTCAAGTCCAGTGACCGAGGAGGAACTCCAGACGGCCAAGCGGTCGTTCATCGAGAGCTTTCCAGAGAACTTCAACACCAAGTCCAAAGTGGCTGGGATCTTCGCGCGCGAAGAATTCACCGGCCGCTTCGCCAAGGCCCCCGACTTCTGGAAGGGATTCCGTGAGCGCCTCGAGCGCATCCAACGCGACGACATTCAGCGAGTTGCCAAAAAACACCTGCATCCGGAGCGAGTCTCGATCCTGGTGGTGGGCAACCAAGAGGAAATCCTCAAAGGCCACCCCGACCACCCTATTTCGCTCGATAAACTGGTCTCGGCCCCGTTGACCGAATTGCCCCTGCGCGATCCCCTGACGTTGGAACCCATTAAGGCTGAACCGGAGGCCGGGACGGCGAAATAGGCGCTGAGACGCCCGGAGCCGGAATCCAGACCATGCCGTCGGGCTGAAGGCTGCCTGGGCTGCCCCGTTGCAAGTCCAAGATCCACGGATTGTGCCCAAACCAGCGGACCGGCTCCGAAGCCAGGTCTGCCGTCGGATCAACCACTGGATTGAAAGGCCGACGATTGAGCGACAACTGAGTGCGGGCGCGAACCTCCGGGCGGCGTCCCTGATCCGAAGCCCACGCATCGGCCACACGCTGAGCATAGCGGCGCAGCAGGAATGGCTGAGTGCTAATGTGCATGCCTTTGGACGGGCCGACATCGCGGAAAAGATTCCAACGAAACTCAACCCTCGTTCCGTCGGCTTCCGTCGATTCGGTCACATACCAACGCGGTAGCAAATCCCCCTCTCCCATTCCTAGGGATTCGTGAAATACCCGCATGAGCCCCGCGGTCGCGGAAGCGCTCTCTTCGCGCCAGACAACCGGGTCAATTCTTGGCGGGAGAGAGGATCCCGGTCTCATGAGTTGGCGGTCTTCGATCACCAGGAAAAACTCAGAAGACGGGCGCGTGGCCGTCATAGCAAATGGATCCATGCGACGCAGCACCGGCATGAGTTTGCCGTCACCGAAGCGCCCATTGAGGGTATTGAGGGTGTCCAAGGTTTCCTGAGGATTGCGGAAGGTATACCCCCGAGCACGCATGGAGCGCTCGTAGCCTTCGAGGATGCGAGCCAGTGGGACGCTGCGGTTGACCGAATCCGGGAGGCGTCCATACCGCTGTTTCCAGAGTTGCGAGATGCGACCCTTGGCGGCGGATTCAGACCGATCGGTGACGGAGGCTGAAAGAGTGTTGTAGAGAATTCGGTCCCCGGTCCAAGGGTCTAACACCACGACCACTTCCGGCAGCATCGCCCAATCACACTTTCCTGATTCCAACAGATGATAGATCACCGGATCCCCTCCCCAGGCTTTCCAGTCGATGCTTACGGCTCCGGTGCCCGACGTGGAGGGTTGGATCACCGGATCGCGCAATGAAATCTCCACCGGAGTGCTCTGGTACACTTCGGCTTTGAGGCGCCAACTCCATTCCAGGCCTTCGAAGGTAACGCGGACATCCCCCGGGATCAGGGCGTGCCGGATCGGGAATAGCCCCTGAAAGACGGTCCAGACCACCATTCCACCCACCGTCCACGCGTTCAGGGTGAAGGGCTTGGCCCACTTTCCTACCGGGACCGAAGACTGGCCCTTCCAACCCAAGGTGGCCCCAACCCCGGGCACCGCCACCAGGCCGCCACACAGCCAAGGCCAGTCGGGTGTCGGGATGCGCGGATTGCACAGCCAGCGAAACACCCGGGAAGGCCAATCCGGCTCGAGGAAGATCAGGGCCGTGGTAAGCCCAAGCAGCGGAAACCAGACGATGTCATTGAAGAGGATAAAGTGATTTATCCCGTGGAAGATCCCCATCAGCACTATTCCCAAAAAGCGGGTCCGACGGACCAGCAGCAGCAGCCCAATGGACAAATCAAAGACGGCCCCGATCCAGCTGAGGCCCAGGGCCAGCGCCGAGGAATGAACCCACCGTTCGATCATTCCTGCCCAATCATAGGGCAAGAGAAACTTCAAACGCGCCGTCACCCACGGTTTCTCGAGGAAGATTCGAACCGGATAGGCATCGACCATCCAATCGGTGTTGAGTTTGGCCACTCCGGCATAGAAATAGGTGATCACCAACTGAGCCCGGAGAAGCCAAATAGGCCAAAATGGGATGAGCACCGTGCCGGTACGCACCGTCTTCGAGGCATCCAAACTAAACCGGGCTGCGGCCGGCAGAAACGGCATCAGGAAGAGCACCAACAACTCGAGGTAGTAGTAGCTCATCCAGTAAGTCCGCGTGGACTCCACCACGTACAAGTAGGCCCAGGCCAAAAAGGTCAGCACGGTCGAGGCCCGGTACCGGAAACCCAATCCCATGCCAATCGCGCCGAGGCCCAGCAACACTCCGACCCCCTGAATCCAGGGCGTCGGGAGGAGCGGCAACCATCCGAACCCGGCATAAGGAAGATGGAAGGTCACCTCGCGACCGGCGTAATAAACGTCGAGATGAGACCGCCCGCCGGAAGACTCGGAAGGCAGGAAGAGCGAAATGGCCTCCAACAGCATCACCAAGCCGACGGCGATGCGGAAGACTGCCAGGGACTCCGCGCTCACCGCGCGATCCCACCCGAGGGCAGGAGCCCACGACTCCCACCGGGCCCGCCAACCCGCACTGGCATCGAGAGACAATGAGTGACCCTCGCCCGATCCTGAAGCAGGCAACCTCATGGGATGAGTGTCTGAGCGTTGCTCAGCCGCCCTAGGGCCTCACCCATCCAGCGGCCCACAGGGAATTGAGCGAGAGGAAACGATCCCACCATTTTCCGTTTGGTTGGAACCCTGCAAAGCTCGTAGCTTTCGATACGGATCCCTCGAAGGGCCCTCTGACGATGTACACCCGAGCCTACGACTGCCCCAACTGCGGTGCCGCCGTGCCCTTCCCCTCGGCCATCGTGGTGTTCGCAGTCTGCGGATTCTGTCGCTCGAATGTGATCCGCAGGGATGCGGATGCAGTGCTCGAGCACTTGGGCCAGCAAGCCCAACTTCCGCCGGACTTGAGTCCGATACGGATTGGAACCAGCGGCGTTTACACATGTCATCGATTCACTGTGACAGGTCGTATCCGAGTCGGTTACGACCAAGGCTCTTGGAATGAGTGGCTCATCGATTTTGGGGAGGATCGATGGGGTTGGATCGCCGAAGCGCAGGGGTTTTACGCGGCCAGCTTCGAAATCGCTGCGCCACCGGATCTCCCCGAAGCCAGCGCGCTAACCTTGGGAGCAACCCTGCGAATCGGGGAGGTGGACTACAGCGTCCGGGATATTAAATCGACCCAGACACTGGGCAGCGAGGGGGCCCTCCCCATGGTCGCGGTACCGGGTCGCACCGCAGTGAGCATTGATCTCGGCGCGCCCAACCGGCAATTCGCCAACGTGGAGTTCTCCGCGGACGGGGTTCGAGTCTTCATCGGACACAGCCTGACCTTCGCGGAACTCGAGTTCACCGACCTGCGCCCACTGCCGGGTTGGACGACCGACCGGTTGGAAAAGGAAGCCGCCGGCAGCGACGCCCTGAATTGCCCGACCTGCGGTGCGGCGATTGAGCTACAGGCCGCCGGCCAAACCATGCGAGCGTTATGCGGTCATTGCGGATCGCTGTTGGACACCTCCCACCCCCAACTCAAGTGCATTGAACAGGCCATTTCGGCCCAACCGACCCTCATCATCCCCATCGGCCAACGCGGGCGTTTCGATGGCGTGGACTACGCCTGTATCGGTTTCGTCCGCCGCAAGGATGCCGAAGGCTATTCGTGGCAGGAATACCTGCTGTTCAACCCCTTCGCGGGATTTCGATGGCTGGTCACCTATGACGGACACTGGAGCTGGGTGGAGGTGCTTCAGGAGAAACCGCGCATCATCGACTCATTGCCGGTGCACGATGGCCAAGGATACCGGCTTTTCGCATCCGGATCGGCGACGGTGACCGAGGTCTGGGGCGAGTTTTATTGGGCGGTACGCCTGGGCGAACGCACCCTTTTTTCCGACTACATCGCTCCGCCGAACATCGTCTCCTCGGAGCAGTATCCAGAACTAACCGAGGTAACCTGGTCACAGGGCAACTATCTGGAACCAGAGGTGGTCTTCAGCGCCTTCGGCCTGACCGGACCTCCGCGAGAACGCTCAGGAACCTACCTCAACCAACCCAACCCGCATGCCGAAAAGGGCCGCACCCTGCGCTGGCTGCTGCCGGTGTTCGGGATCCTCTGGCTGCTCATTTCGCTCATCAGTGCGGGCACCAAAGCCAATGAGTCGGCCTTCCGGGAGGTGTTTACCTTCGATTTGTCCGGCACCAATAAGACGCGGGTCTCGGCCCCGTTCCGTATCGCGGGCAGCCACCCTCAGTCGCTGCAATTTGATTTCATTACTCCGGTGAACCAATCCTGGGTCGAGCTCGACGTAGACTTGGTGAACACCCAGACCAAGGCCGTCCGCGAACTCTCACTGGGCGCGGAGTACTGGAGCGGCAACGACGAAGGCGAATCCTGGTCGGAAGGCAATCAGCAGGCCACCGAACTCATCCCGGCCGTCGAACCGGGCGAGTACCAACTGGTCATGGACATCGACGGTTCCCCCGAACTGGGCCAAGCCGAATTCAGCATCGAAATCACCCGAGATGTAATGGTTTGGAGCAATGTCTTCCTCGGTCTGGTTCTGCTGTTTGCCTACCCGCTCTTCCGCTGGATCCGCGAACATGCCTTTGAGCGGGAGCGCTGGTCCCTCAGCGACCTCTCACCTTACACCCCCATCACGACGAGTTGGGACAGCGATTCGGACGACGACTAACCGGCCCCTCATCTTCCCACCATGCGCATCAAAACCCCCGTTTACCTGGCCTTTGGAACGGCCCTTTGCCTTTATCTGGCGGCTGCCGGACGCAATGGCTACAGCCTCATGAAGACCTTTTCCCCCTCGCGCCTCCTGCCTCACTCCCCAGCCACCCAACACAAATAACCCATGAGTCTCTTCGACTTCGTCCCCCCCTTCGCCACATTCGTACCCGCCCTGGTTAACAGCGTCGTGTTCTCGGTCATCGGCCTGGTCACCTTCTTGGTATGTTTCTTCATCGTCGACAAGCTGACTCCCGGAGAACTCTGGAAGGAGTTGGTGGAGCGGAAAAACACGGCTGTGGCCATCTTCTTTGGCTGTCTGGCCCTCGGCATGAGCCTCATCATCGCCGCCTGCCTCCACGGATAGTCGGTCCGCCTTCTGGCACCGCATGAACGATCGCGCCTCTCGCCTCCTGCTCCTGGGGAGCGTGTTTGTCATCGCCACCTGCGGGTTGGTCTATGAGTTGATTGCCGGCACCATCGCCAGCTACCTCCTCGGCGATTCCATCACGCAGTTCTCCACGGTGATCGGCGTCTACCTGTCCGCCATGGGAGCGGGCTCATGGCTCTCCAAATTCATCGACCGGCACGAAGGGTGGATCTTTGTCCAAGTCCAACTGCTCATTGGACTCATCGGGGGCTGCTCGGCGGCCCTGCTGTTTCTGCTCTTCCCGATCGTCACGTCCTTTCGGGTGCCGCTGTACGGGCTTATCTTTCTCGTGGGCATGCTCGTCGGACTGGAGATCCCCCTGCTCTTGCGCCTGCTCAAGGACCGCATCGAATTCAAGGACCTCGTCGCCCGGGTTTTCACCTTCGACTACATCGGAGCGCTACTGGCGTCACTGCTCTTCCCATTGGTCCTCGTGCCGCACCTGGGGTTGGTGCGCTCCAGCTTCCTCTTCGGTATGCTCAATGTGGCCGTGGGGCTCATGAGCGCCTGGCTGCTCATACCGCGCGGACCAAAACGCCGCCTGCTTTCATTGAGCGGATTCCTGCTGCTGGGGGGCCTGTTGGTGGGATTCATCGCCTCCGAACGCCTCATGGCGTGGTCGGAACGCTCGGCCTACACCGATACGGTTATTTACGCCAAGTCGTCCCCCTACCAGCGCATCGTGCTCACCCGCAACGGGGCGGACCTTCGACTGCACCTCAACGGCAACTTGCAATTCAGCTCGCGCGACGAATACCGGTATCATGAAGCACTAGTGCACCCGGGATTGGCCCGACTGCACACGGCCCGTTCAGTGCTGGTGCTCGGGGGCGGTGATGGATTAGCGGTCCGCGAAATCCTCCGGTATGCCTCCGTGCAAAAAATCACATTAGTAGACCTCGACGGCGACATCACTCGACTCTTCAAAACGCAACCGCTGTTGACCCGGCTCAACGGGGATGCGCTGAACGCCCCGATCGTCTCCGTGGTGAACGCCGATGCCTTCACCTGGTTCGCGACTAACCGTCAGCACTTCGACTTCGTGGTCGCCGATTTCCCGGACCCCTCGAATTTCAGTCTCGGAAAACTATACACCACCACCTTTTTTCAACGCGTCCGTTCCACGTTGGAACCCGGCGGAGCCTTGGTTGTCCAATGCACCTCACCCTATGTCGCCCGAAAGACCTTCTGGTGCGTGAACGAAACCCTGCGAGCCTCCGGTTTTTCGCACACGGCCCCGTATCACCTCTACGTGCCGAGCTTCGGCGAATGGGGCTTTATTCTCGCTTCTGATCAACCCCTAGTCGCCCCGCTGCAACTGCCGACCGGACTGCGCTATCTGACCGAGAACTCCGCCCGGAACCTGTTTGATTTTCCGCCCGACATGACGGCGGTCCCCGTCGAGGTGCATCGCCTGAACAATCAAATGCTGGTGCGCTACTTCGAGGAGGAGTGGGCCCACTATGTCCACTGACTGGAGCATGATCCCGGCTTCGCCCAACAACGACCGCCCCTCCGGACACACCCATCGCTCGACGCGACGGCAATTCCTCGCCACAGCGGCGGCTGGTGCGAAAGTGGCCGCGACAATTGCTGCAACGGCCACGGGGTCAGCCTTTACTTGGGGCGGATGCATCGGAGCGCCGTCGTTTGGGGGCGAAATTGTGGGTCCGGATCGAGTCCTGGGGCACCGATTGCGCGATCGAGACCTGCCGGCGCCCGATACTTCCGAACGGCACAACGTAGTCATTCTGGGCGGCGGGATCGCCGGATTGTCCGCCGCACGGTCGTTGGCTCAGCGCTCCATCCGCGACGTGGTGGTGTTGGAACTTGAAAGCGAAACCGGTGGCAATTCTCGCAGCGGCATCACTGCCGTTTCAGCCCATCCTTGGGGAGCCCACTACCTGCCCTTGCCCGGTCCGCAGGCGCCGGAAGTCCTGCAACTCTTGCAGGAACTCGGAGTGATTACTGGTCACGATGCTCTCGGACGCCCGATCTACCGTGAGGAATTCCTCTGCCACGATCCCGCCGAACGACTGTTCGTCCACGGACGCTGGCAAGAGGGTTTGATCCCCCAACTGGGTCTCGACACCGGCGAGCGGGATCAAGTGAGCGCCTTCCTGGCCCGCATGGAGACCTTTCGGCGGAGCCTTGGTTCGGACGGTCTTCCTGCCTTTGCCATTCCGGTCGACCGAAGTTCTCAAGATCCCAGCCTGCTGGCGTTGGACCGCATCACCATGGCCCAGTGGATGGACCGCGAAGGATTTCGAGCCGCGCCCCTCCGCCGTTATGTGAACTATTGCTGCCGCGACGATTTCGGAACCGGCCTCACCCAAGTCAGCGCCTGGGCCGGAATTCATTACTTTGCCGCCCGATCCGGGGTCGCGGCCAACGCACCCGCTCACTCGGTGCTCACCTGGCCTGAAGGCAATGGGTGGCTGGCGGCGCGCCTGCGGGAACAGGTAACACCCGCCCAGATTCGCACCCGGCACGCCGTCTTCGGCATTCGGCCCCATGATCACGGAGCCGAAATCGACGTCTTCGATGCGACCCTCGGGCGCTCCCTGCGCATCGAATGCCGGGCGCTCATCGTGGCCACACCGCGGTTCGTGTACCGCAGGCTCCGCGGCCTTCCGCCCGATTCCGTGGCGCAGTACCCACCGTGGATGGTGGCCAATCTGACCCTGAATTCCCGGCCCGAGTCCCAAGGCATGCCCCTGTGCTGGGACAACGTGATCGATGGATCGCCCGGACTGGGCTACGTGCATGCCGGCCACCAAAGCTTGAGCTCTCATTCGAAAGGAACGGTCCTGACGTATTATCGACCACTGGACCATGCGGAGCCCTCGATGGCCCGAGGTGAGGCCCTCAAGGCCGACTGGTCGCACTGGAGCGATCTCACGCTCGAAGACCTTTCGGTGGCCCATCCAGATCTCCGTGGCCGAATCGAACGCCTCGATGTCCACGTCTGGGGACACGGCATGATCGCACCATCACCGGGTTTTCTGTGGGGACACCGCCTCACCGCCATGACCCATCGCGACGGAGTGGTGCACTTTGCCCACTCCGACATGTCCGGCATCTCCCTTTTCGAGGAAGCCTACATCCGAGGCCTCCGCGCCGCCGATGCGGTCTACCAGCAGCTTCAGACCACGGCCTGAAATGAACCCCATCGCCCCGATCTCCCCGAAACGCCGTTCCTCCCCGAAGGCCCTTTGTCAGCACACCTTGCTCGAATTCCACGGTTGCGATGCCGAGGTCTTGAGTCGGGTGCGAACCATCCGTGAGCGAATGCTGGCCGTCGTCACCGCCGCCAATGGGACCATCGTGAAACCCGTCTTCCACGAATTCAGCCCCTGGGGTGTGAGCGGTGTGGTGGTTATCGCCGAAAGTCATGTGACCATCCACACGTGGCCAGAACACGGCTATGCGGCCGTGGACATTTTTTCGTGCAGCCGAAAGCTGCGCCACGCGGTGGTACGTGAGACCTTGCGGCGCTCATTGGGAGCGCAGTCGGTCACCGCCCAGCGATTGAGTCGCGGTCTCGTTCCACCGGGATCCATTGCTCAACGCCGCTCCGGTAAGGCGAAAGCCACATAGGCATCGCCACTGGGCGTGCCCATCTTGCCACCGCCACAGGCGATCACCACGTACTGACGTCCCCCCACCGAATACGTCGCCGGGGTGGCATAGCCTCCGGCGGGCAAGGGTGCTTTCCAGAGTTCTTGCCCCGTCTTGCAATCAAAGGCCCGCAAGTGGGCATCCCGACTGGCCGCGATGAAGACCAATCCTCCGGCCGTCACCAACGGACCGCCGTAGTTTTCGGTGCCGGTGGGCGGCACTCCTTGCGCAGTCAATTCTTTGAACTCCCCCAGCGGCACCTTCCACCGAATAGAACCCGTGTTGAGATCGATAGCATTGAGGGTTCCCCACGGCGGCTTCACCGCAGGATAGCCATTGGTGTCGAGCCAGCGGTTGTAGCCGGTCATAGAATACGGGATGAGCCCCAAGGCATCGGCCCCGCCGGCCCCGGACCGCCCGCCACCCGCCGAAGCCCCCTCGGCCCCATCCGGCTCCGCTTCGCCCCGCACGAAAGCCACTAGACGCGCCCGCTGCCCTTCGGTCAGAAAATCAAAGGCAGGCATCACCCCTTTGCCTGTCTGAAGCAACTTCAGCAGGTCTGCGGTTTGGAGACGTTTCTCGACCCCGACCAATGACGGGACGTTCTGGCCTGGATTGCCCTGCCGTTCCGAACCGTGACACACCGCACAAATCTGCTGGAATAACGCCGCGCCGGAGGCCGCCGATTCCCCGTCCTTCCGGCGAGTTTCCACCATGGTCAGGATCCACGGCATCTCGTTGCCGTTGACGTAGAGAACCCCGTCCGGATCGGTCGCCGCACCGCCCCATTCCGCACCCCCATCGAAGCCAGGGAATACAATGGACCCCTCACGGCTGGGCGGTTGGAAGGGCGCATGCGGCCGGATCCGCGAAAACCGTTCTAAGACTTGCCGGTGAGAACTCGGCGAAATATCGGTGATTTCGTTGTGGGTAAACAACTGCCGCGAGAACGGCGGCGGACGCAACGGCACCGGCTGCGTGGGCCACGCCGATTCGCCGGAGAGATCGGAGCTAGGCACCGGGATTTCCTGAATCGGGAACAACGGTTGGCCGGTTTGTCGATCGAACACGAACACATGGCCTGATTTGGTCACCTGCGCGACGGCATCGATGCGTTTCCCTTGATGGGTCACCGTCACCAAATTGGGAGGCGCGGGCAGGTCCCGATCCCAGAGGTCGTGGTGAACGAACTGAAAATGCCAAAGCCGCTGGCCGGTCTGGGCATCGAGGGCAATGAGGCAATTGGCGTAGAGGTTCTGCCCCATCCGGTTGCCTCCCCAGAAATCAAACGCCGCCGAGCCCGTCGGGCAGAACACGATCCCCCGAGCCTCATCAAGGGCGAAGCCGGTCCACACATTGGCGCCTCCGATGTAGCGGTAGGCCTCGGGAGGCCATGTCTCGTGGCCCGCCTCGCCAGGCTGTGGAATGGTGTTGAAACGCCACGCCAGTTTTCCGGTGCGAATGTTGAAGGCCCGTACCGGACCCGGAGCCGCCGGGGCCGGGCCTTCGCCCAGGCGCATGCCCATGATGAGGAGGTCCTTGAACACGACCCCGGGTGTCGTGGCCTGAAGGGACAGGCCCGAAGCATCGCGTCCGAGTTCCTGCTTCAAGTCGATAGACCCCTCCTGACCAAAACTGGGAATGCGCTGTCCGGTCACCGCATCAATGGCATGAAGAAAATGATCGTTGGCGTAGAGGATGCGTCGGTCGGAGCCCTCGGCCCAATAGACCAGCCCCCGATTGACCCCGCTCTTGGTGATGCCCTTGCACGCAGCCGGATCAAACCGCCATTTCTGAACACCGGTGGTGGCATCGAGCGCGAAGAGTTTGAGGTCGGGCGTCGTGCCGTAAACCACCCCATCAATCACCAACGGATTGCATTGGATTTGCGAACGGTTCTGCGCGTCCGAACCACCGCTACGATAAGTCCAGGCTACTTGTAACCGCGCGACATTCTTGGCTTGGATTTGCTCACTGCGCGAATAATGGCTGCTGGCCGCATCCCCCAAATACACGGGCCAATCCACGGTGCCCGGCGAGGCGCCCGCCGCGCGGAAGGCCAGAACCGCCGCCCAGACCCATGTCATCCATCCTCGTTGCTGTTGCTTCATACGAAATTAATTCAGTCGATTATCCCGGAACCACGCCGCACTGCCATCGAGCATCAGCCGGTTGCGACCGCCCCGGTGCGCGGACTGCCCCGACAAGGCCGCAGACACCGCGGGAATCGTCCGAGGAAAATACGGATCCACGGCCAACTCCACTGCGGAGAGTCCCTCGGGCGGTGGCGTGGTGGAGTTGAGCAGCGAGGCCCTGAAATCCTCCAGCGCCGAATCCGGGGTCTTGTTCCAGAAATTGTCCAAAGGCACGACGGCATCCGCACGATCAAAACGCCAAAGCCAGAATCCGGTGCGTTGGCGGATGCTATTGCTCGAAACCGTCTGAAGCACCTGAGGGGCCTGACCGAGAGGGCGATTGCTCAAGGCGGGGCACATCCCTGCCCCACCTCCCGACGGGGCGAGGGCCTCGAAGGTCCAACCCGCGCGCGGATCCGATGGGGGCCAGTCGGTCCAAGGCCGGTAACCCAACGACAACTTCAAGTCACGGCGATCGGGCAAATGGTCCTGCTGGTCTCCCAAGTACAAAGCAAACCCGAGGCCCAATTGGTGCAACTGAGACAAACAAGCCACGCGCACCGATTTGGCCCGGGCCGCCGCCAGAGCCGGTAAAACGAGGGAGGCCAGCACTGCAATGATGGCCACCACGACCAGTAATTCGATCAGGGTGAAGCCATCCTTGCCGTTCCTGCCAGCCATCGGTTTAACGGATTGGGGATTAGTCAAAGATTTCTGACAGCCTTTGAGCGGACGGCACCAAAAGCAATTCCCTACCCGGGAGCCCACCCACGGGCCCGACGGGGTCAATACCCGCCGCCACCCAGGCTAGATACGGCGGGCGGCACCAAAGTCCCTGCCGCCACACGGCGCTGGTATTCGTCGAGCATCGCGGCCGTGGCCGTGGCTCCGCAACGCGAGGCCCCCAAGGCGCGGACCCGCAGCAATCCATCGAGATCACGAACGCCGCCGGCGGCCTTGACCTGGACATTCTCGGAAACGGCCGCACGCATGAGAGCCAGGTCGTGTTCGGTGGCCCCCTCATAGTTGTAGCCACCGCCCGGTTGCTTCACGAAGCCAAACCCCGTGGAGGTCTTGACCCAATCAGCCCCGGCCCGCTCGCAGAGTTGGCAAAGAGTGCGCTTGAGGGCGTCACCGTCGAGTCCCGCACCGCCTCCACCGAGATAATCATTCTCCAGGATGACCTTCACGCGGGCTCCGTGACGGTGGGCGAGGTCGCAGACGCCGCGAATTTCGGCCTCCACATACTCCCAATCGCCGCTGAGGGCCTTACCCACGTTAATCACCATGTCGATCTCCGAGGCCCCATCGGTGCAGGCCAGGTCGGTCTCGCGCCATTTGGATTCCGGGGAAACGCTGCCATGAGGGAACCCGACCACGGTCCCTACTGCGACACCGGAGCCCTCAAGCCATTCCACGGCCTGGGCCACCGCATAGGGTTTAACGCAAACCGAGGCCACCCGATAGCGGGCAGCCAGAGCGCATCCGGCCTGCAAATCCGCATCAGTGAGCGTGGGATGCAGCAACGAGTGGTCGATCATCGAAGCCAAGTCTTCGTAGGAAGGGGTCCTAGGGGTCACGTTATGTCCCGGTATGAACGGCCTATCTCGAAAGGCAAGCGCGGACGAGAAAGGTCTGTAAACTGTAACAGTCCACCCCTCACCGGAGGTCTTGCCGATCCGACGAGGCGGGGCAGTCTCTGGGCATGGCGACACGCTACTGGTTGGTGAAACAGGAACCCGAAGCCTACCCGTGGTCTCAATTGGTGGCCGACCACAAGACCGCTTGGACCGGTGTGCGCAACTTCCAGGCCCGCAATCACCTGCGGGCCATGAAGACAGGGGACAAGGTGCTGTATTACCACAGCGTCACCGGCAAGCAAATCGTCGGTATCGCCGAGGTGATCCGAGAGTCGTATCCGGATCCGACGGCCACCGAGGGCGACTGGTCGGTCGTAGACCTCGCACCGCACCAACCGTTGGTCCGCCCGGTAGACCTAGCCACGCTGAAGACGGATCCCATCACAAAGGACATGGCGCTCATCCGCCAGTCTCGTCTCAGCGTCATGCCCCTCGAAGAAGCGGTGTTCCGGCACATCCTCGCATTGTCCCAAACCCACTGAAAAACCGCTGAGCCCCCCTCGGAAGCCCCGCTGAATCCACAGGCCCCGGGCACACCGATCAACCCTGAGAATAGCCCGGTCCAGACCGGCCCGGCGACTCGTCGACAATCAACCCATCGACGAGATTCACCACCCGGTCCGCCCGGTCGGCCAACCGGGAGTCATGCGTCGCTACCACCAAGGTCACTCCCCGCTCCCGCCGGATCTCTAGGAGCAACTGGACAATTTCTTCGCCGGTCTTCGAATCGAGATTGCCCGTGGGTTCATCGGCCAAGATGAGCGTGGGATTGTTGATGAGGGCCCGTGCGATAGCCACCCGCTGCTGCTCACCCCCGGACAACTCGCCGGGCCGATGGTCCAGTCGATCAGCCAACCCCACCCGCTTGAGCAAGGCGTCGGCCTCGGCCTGCACCTCGGCCAACGGACGCCGGGCCATTCGCCCCGGGAGCACCACGTTCTCGCGAGCATCGAATTCCGGCATGAGGTGGAAGGCCTGAAAGATCAACCCCACATCCCGATTGCGATACCGGGCCAATTCGGCAGGACCTAAAGATTGGAGGGCCACCCCTCGAATCTGAATCGTTCCCTGATCCGGGTGATCCAACCCACCCATGAGGTGCAACAACGTGCTCTTGCCCGCCCCGGATGCCCCCCTCAACGCCAAAAATTCACCGGCCCCGACGCACAAATCCACACCGCGGAGCACTTCGAGTCGGCGGCGGCCCAGGGAATACCCCTTGTGAATGGATTGGGCTTGGACGAGCAACTCACTCATGGCGAAGGGCTTGGACAGGTTGAAGCCAGGCGGCACGCAGCGCGGGAACGATGCCGGCCAACAGGCAGATCACCAGCGATCCTCCGCAAATGATCACCACATCGGACGTCACGATCCGGGCGGGCAACTCCCGAAACTGGTAGAGCTCCGGGGGAAAGAGGTCGAGGTTGAAGGTCTCGTTCATGAAGTGGAGGAAGTCATTGCGGAATCGGATCCCGGTCCAGCCCAACGCGAAGCCGCTAATCACACCCACCACACCGACCACCAGACTCTGAGACAAGAACACCAAGGCCACTTGGGACGGCGTGGCCCCCAGCGCCTTGAGCATACCAATCTCGCGGGTCTTCTGGACCACGAAGGTAATGAGCGCGCTCATAATTCCGAAGGCGGCGACAATCACGATGAAGAACAGCAGGTAGAACATCATGTTTTTTTCCACCACCAATGCGCCGAGGAGTTGGCGATTGTCCTGCATCCAAGAGATGACCTGAAACTCGCTTCCCAAAGCCGCGGTGAGTTGCTGGCGCACTCGGGTCGTCGTGGGCATGTCGGGTTGATACAGCATGACGGTGATGCCCGTGACGTTGTCTTCGATGCCGTGCAAATCCTGAGCGTCTCCGAGGCCGGTCAGCATCGAGGACATCTCCAACTGGTACAGGCCGGCATCAAAGACTCCGGCGACGTGGAATTTCTGCGGCGGATCCACCTCCTTGCGCCCGGCCTCCCAGGCCTCATGCATCCGCTTTAAAGCCGGGAGCGAATAGACGGCCAGCGAGTCTCCCACCTTGAGTTCCAAGGCTTCGGCCAACGAAACGCCAATGAGAACCTTGTTCGGTCCGACATCGAAGCTCCCGGAGATCATGCCCGCTGGAACCTCCGAGACCCGGGGCTCGAGGAGCGGGTCTACACCCCGCAGCACCGGCGCGAACGGGCGGGGATTGCCCTTCTCCGGCTGGGTTTCCATGAGCACCTGGGTGTGGACATAAGGAGCCACCGCCCGCACCGAGGCATTGGAAGAAATCGTTGCGGCGACCGTGCGCCAATCCGACAGGGGTTTGCCGATGGCTTCCACTCGCAGATGGGCGTTGAAGCCGAGGATGCGCTCCCGCAACTGCTCGCCGAAGCCGGTCATCACAGCGATCACGATCATCAGCACCGCCACCCCCAGCGTCACCCCCAGCACGCAAATGAGTGTGATGATCGAGACAAAGGTCCGCTTAGGCCGCAGGTAGCGGAGGGCCAGAGCAATTTCATAGGGCAGCGGCGACATGTTCGAAGCGCAACGGTGGCGAGACCAACCCAACCTGACAAGGCATCAGCCGCTGGTTGGAGCACCACGGCTCCAGCGACACCCTTGCCCGGTCCAGCCAATCGGCTCACGGTTGGGGGGTCGATGAATTCCCTCATTGCGAAGATCGAAGAGAGCGCCCGCAAGCTGCTCGTGCTGCCGCCCCTGAGCAAACCGGCCGACGAACTCCCTCGCTACAAGCGCTTTCTGAAGGTCGAGAGCCATCGACTTCACCTTCTGCATCGAGGCGGCGCCAGCGGACTGAACGTTTGCCGCGCCCGATCCGCGATGATGGATGTGCTCATCCGAAAATTGTGGACGTCCATCCAGAGCGTCTTCCCAGCTCTCACGGGGAAAGCTCCCAAGGTGACGTTGGTGGCCTTTGGCGGTTACGGACGCGGTGAACTCAATCCCTTCAGTGACATCGACCTGATGTTCCTGCACGCCGAGGGGCTTAGCCCCGAGGGTGCGGAACTGAAGACCCTCGCCGAGTGGACCGGAGGGCTGCTCTACACCCTCTGGGACATCGGACTCAAGGTGGGTCACGCCGTGCGCACGGTGGAAGACTGCGTCCGTCTGGCCAATGAGGACATGCAGGCCAAGACTGCGCTCATCGAGGCCCGCCGGGTGACCGGCGACGAACCCCTCTTCGAACAACTCCAACGCGAAGTGCAGAAGCACTGCGTCCGCCGCCACGAAGACGAATACATCGCCCAACGACTGGCCGACCAGGCCACTCGCCGCACCAAATACGGCAACTCACCGGCCTTGCAGGAACCCAACATCAAAAATGGCGTCGGCGGCCTCCGCGACTTCCAGAACCTCCTCTGGATGGCCTACTTCAAGCACGGGACCCGCTCGCTCATGGACCTCCAGAAAGCCGAGTTCCTCAGCGCCTCCGACCGCAAGCAAATGGAGGCGGCCTACGACTTCTTGCTGCGCACCCGCAATGAACTGCATTACGTCGCCGGCCGGGCCGCCGAAACCCTGACCCCGATTGTTAAACCGGCTGTCGCTCTGGGTCTGGGATTTTCTGACCGATCGCCCAGGGCCCGCACCGAAGCCTTCATGCGGGAATACTACACCCACGCCCGCAACCTGTACCTCACCACCCGCACCCTAGAACAGCGACTGGCGCTGGTCCCCAGCCCGGGAAAGTCAAAGACAGGCAAAACCAAAGGTGGAAAACCCAAACGCGGCGCAGCCCCCGCTGAGGAGTTCGATGGATTCCGAATCTTGGACGGGCAACTCCACATGGTGGACCGGGGCATCCTCCGTCAGGATCGAGGCCGTATTCTCAGGGCCTTCCTGGAGGCCCAAAAACGGGGGCTGCAAATCCACCCGGACCTAGCCCAATTACTCCGTCAGCAAGTGTCGCTGGTGGATCGGTCCTTCAAGGCCAACTCGCACTACCAGGCCACCTTCCTCGAGATCCTCAACCAGCGTGGCAATGTGGCTCCCTATGTCCGGGCCATGCACGAGGTGGGTCTGCTCGGCCGATTCCTGCCCGAGTTCGGCAAGATGACCAACCTGGTGCAGCACGAGTTCTACCACCAATACGCCGTAGACGAGCACACGCTGACCTGCGTGGCCAAACTCGACCAAGTCTGGGGCGCCGAGACTCGGCCCTTCGCTGGCTACACCGAACTCTTCCACCACGTGGAGCGCCCGTTTGTCCTGTACCTAGCGCTGCTGCTTCACGATTGCGGCAAGGCCTTCCCGGGGCGTCGCCATGAATTGGTCGGGGCTGAACTGGCCCTGAAGGTCTCCAAGCGGTTCCGACTCGATGGCACCACCGCCCACACGCTTTCGCTCATTATCGAGCACCACCTCACCATGGTGCAGACCTCGCAGCGGCGGGACCTTGATGACCCAGAAGTGATCCAAACCTTTGCCGCCCAAGTCCAGGGAACGGAGAACCTTGACCTACTCACCCTGCACACCTTCGCCGATTCGATGGGCACGAGCGACACCCTCTGGAACGGCTTCAAAGATTCCTTGCTCCTCACCCTCCATCTGAAGACGACACGGGCACTCCAAGGCACCACCGAATTCATTGAGGCCGAGATCCG